>Ga0307411_10000474_pt1 | contig 13958 bp, 10 predicted proteins | sample DK1Ometagenome_2_FD_203712 | JGI IMG/M metagenome (GOLD analysis project Ga0307411, IMG submission 203712) | Maize rhizosphere microbial communities from greenhouse at UC Davis, California, United States - DK15-O-1 | ecosystem: Host-associated > Plants > Roots > Rhizosphere > Soil | place: USA...
GCGTCGGCGGTGCGGCTGGACGCACGCAGCGGCGAGTTGCACCCCGCCGCCCGCGGCCGCGGCACCAGCGTCGAGGTGCGCGAGCTGTTCTTCGCCACACCCGCGCGCCGCAAGTTCCTGAAGACCGACGCCACCGAACTGGCCCATTGCGTGGAGGCCGTGCGCCGCCACGCGCTGGCCCGGCCGGACGTGGGCTTCGCGATCTGGCACGAGGGCAAGCTGGTCGACCAGTGGCGCGCCGCGTCCGGCGAGCAGCGCATCAGCGACCTGCTGGGCGAGGACTTCATCGCCGAGAGCCGCCCCTTCGAGTTCAGCGCCGGCCCGCTTGCCCTCACCGGCCGCGCCGGACTGCCCGAGGCCGCGCGCTCACGGGCAGACCAGCAATACGTCTGGGTCAACGGCCGCTATGTGCGCGACAAGCTCATCAGCCACGCCATCCGCTCGGCCTACGAGGACGTGCTGCACGGCCAGCGCCAGCCCTGCTACGTGCTGTTCATCGAGATCGCGCCCGAGCTGGTCGACGTGAACGTGCACCCGACCAAGATCGAGGTGCGCTTCCGCGACGGCCGCGCCATCCACCAGAGCGTGCGCCGCGCCTTCGTCGACGCGCTGGCGCAGTCGCGCAGCGCGGAGGCCGCGGCCGGCCCGGAGTCCGCACCGTCGCCGCTGGCGTTCGAGCCGACGATGCCGGCCACGCTGTACGTCGCGGAGCCGCGTCAGAGCTATGCCTACACGCCGCCGGTGCCGCCGTCCGCCGAGCAGGTGCGCCTGTCCCTCGTCCAGCACGAGACGCTGTGGGAGCCCGCCAAGCCGGCCGCCCTGCCGGTCACCGCGATACCAACGCCCCGCCTGCCCGACCAGGATTGGCCGCTGGGCCGCGCCATCGCGCAGATCCAGGGCGTCTACATCCTGGCCGAGAACCGCCAGGGCCTGGTCATCGTCGACATGCATGCCGCGCACGAGCGCGTCGTCTACGAGCGCCTGAAGGCCAGGCTGGGCGCGACGCAGATCGAGAGCCAGCCGCTGCTGATCCCCGTCAGCTTCGCCGCCACCGCCGAAGAGGTCGCCGCGGCCGAGCAGCATGCGGCGACGCTGGCGCAACTGGGTCTGGACGTGGCGCCGCTGTCCGCCCGCACGCTGGCCGTGCGCTCGCGACCCGCCTTGCTGGCCGCCAGCGACCTGGTCGCGCTGACCCGCGAGCTGTTGGCCGAGATGGCGCAGTTCGACGCCAGCTCGGTGCTGGAGCGCGCGCAGCACGAGATCCTCGCGACGATGGCCTGCCACGGCGCCGTGCGGGCCAACCGGCAACTGAACATCGACGAGATGAACGCGCTGCTGCGCGACATGGAAGCGACCGAACGGGCCGACCAGTGCAACCACGGCCGCCCCACCTGGCGCCAGCTCGACATGCGCGAGCTGGACGCCCTATTTTTGAGAGGCCGCTGAGCCCATGGCCACCATCACCCTGAAGGGCAAGCCCAAGCCCGCCGCCAAGACCCGCAATGCCGAGGGCGAGAAGCGCGCGCCGGTGCGCGGCAAGGGCGTCTCCAAGCCGCGCCCGTCGCTGGCCAAGGCGCAGGCCGAACGGGCCGAGCGCGAAGAGCAGTTCCAGAAGGCGCAAGCGCAGCGCAACGAGCGGCCGGTCCGCGACGAGCGCCCTGCCCGTCCACCCAAGCCGGCCGGCTTCAAGCCCGAGCGCAGCGAGCCCTTCCGCCGCGACGAACGCCCCGACCGGCCGCGCGATGACCGCCAGGGCCGCCCGGCCCCGCGGCAGGGTGGCTTCAACCCCGACGGCCCGCCCCAGCGCGCACAGCGCGGTGAGCCCGTGCGCCGCAACGAGCACCGCGACGAGCGCCCTGCCGACCGGCCGCGCGACGACCGGCCGCCCCGCGTCGACCAGCGCCGTGTCGCCAACCGCGGGCCGCACTTCGAGCCGCCACAGCGCCCGCAGCAGCGCCGCAACCCGGCCCGCGAGGTTGCGCCCGAGGACGGCGAGCGCCTGTCCAAGCGCATGAGCGAGCTGAAGATGGCGTCGCGCCGCGAGGCCGACGAATGGATCGCCGCCGGCTGGGTGCGCGTCAACGGCAAGGTCGCCGTGCTGGGCCAGCGCGTCGGCCCCGATGCGCAGATCGACATCGACCCGGCCGCCCGCCAGCAACAGGCGCAGCTCGTCACCGTGCTGCTGCACAAGCCCATCGGCTATGTGTCGGGCCAGGCCGAGGACGGCTACGAGCCGGCCGTCGTGCTGTTCCAGCCCGAGAACCGCTGGAAGGAAGACGCCTCCGGCATCAAGCCCAACGCCGGCCACCACCGCAACCTGGCCCCCGCCGGCCGGCTGGACATCGACTCCACCGGACTGCTGGTGCTGACGCAGGACGGCCGCATCGCCCGCGTGCTGATCGGCGACGACTCGGACGTAGAGAAGGAGTACCTGGTGCGCGTCGAGTACGTCGGCCTGCCCGGCGCTGAAGCCGTGCCCGAAGGCACGCTGCCGAACGCGGCGCTGTCGAACAACAAGCTCGCGCTGCTCAACCACGGGCTGGAGCTCGACGGCGAGGCGCTCAAGCCCGCCAAGGTGAGCTGGCAGAACGAGCACCAGCTGCGCTTCGTGCTGCGCGAGGGCAAGAAGCGCCAGATCCGCCGCATGTGCGAGCTGGTCGGCCTGAAGGTCGTCGGCCTCAAGCGCGTGCGCATCGGCCGCATCCCGCTCGGTCACCTGCCCGTGGGCCAGTGGCGCTATCTGGCCCCATGGGAGAAGTTCTGACCCCAATCTGTCTTGCCGGCCCGACGGGCTGCGGTAAGACGGCGGCGGCGCTGGCCATCGCTGCGGTGCTGCCGGTCGAGATCATCAGCGTCGACTCGGCGCTGGTCTACCGCGGCATGGACATCGGCACCGCCAAGCCAACGGCCGCCGAGCAAGCGGCCGTGCCTCATCACCTGATCGACATCCTCGACCCGCTCGACAGCTACTCGGCCGCCGAGTTCGTGCGCGACGCCAAGCGGCTCGCCGCCGAGATCAGCGCGCGCGGCCGGCTGCCGCTGCTGGTAGGCGGCACGATGCTGTACTTCAAGGCGTTGTTCGACGGCCTGTCGACGCTGCCCCAGGCCGACGCCGACCTGCGCGCCGCCATCGACGCGCAAGCGACCGAGCGCGGCTGGCCTGCCATGCACGCCGAACTGGCAAGCCTTGACCCCGTGACCGCCGCGCGGCTGGCGCCCAACGACAGCCAGCGCATCCAGCGTGCGCTGGAGGTCATCCGCCTGACCGGCCAGCCGCTGAGCGCGCTGCACGCCGCGTCCCGGGACGAAGGCGTGGACTGGCCGCTGTTCTCGCTCGAACCCACCGACCGCGCCTGGCTGCACGCGCGCCTGGCTCATCGCTTCGAGCAGATGCTGGCCGACGGCCTGGTGGAGGAAGTGAAGGCCCTGCGCGCCCGCGGCGACCTGAGCCTGGCGCTGCCGTCGATGCGCTGCGTCGGCTACCGGCAGACCTGGGAGGCGCTGGACGCCAACGACTTCCGCGATCTGCCCGAGCGCAGCATTGCCGCCACGCGCCAGCTCGCCAAGCGGCAGATCACCTGGCTGCGCAGCATGCCGCAGCGCCACGTCATCGCCTGCGACGGGCCACAGCCGATTCCCGAGCTGCTGGCGGGACTGCAGCGCCTGCTCGGTTGATTTCGCTTGCACGGCTTTCAAGGCACCGCTAAAGTGATATCACTTTGATTCACTTTTGAGACAGGTCAAGCCATGGTCAACCACTCCCCGTCCCGCACCGTCGTGACCGAAAAGCCGGCGCGCTCCGGCAATGGCTATCTGATGGCCGCCGTCGGCCTCACCCTGGGGGGGCTGGGCGCGTACGCGCTGACCCGTGGCCTGCCGGCCTACGGCATCCCGCTCGGGCTGGCCGGCCTGTTCGTCATGGCGGGCCTGTACATGCTCAACCCCAACCAAGCCGCCGCGCTGACGCTGTTCGGCGCCTACACCGGCAGCGACCGCGGCGCGGGCCTGCGCTGGGCCAACCCGCTGGCGCTGAAGAAGCGCATCTCGCTGCGCGACCGCAACCTGAACGCGCCCATCCTCAAGGTCAACGACCAGCGCGGCAACCCGATCGAGATCAGCGCCGTGGTCGTCTGGCGGGTGCGCGACACCGCGCAGGCGCTGTTCCAGGTGGACGACTACGAAGCCTATGTGCGCGTGCAGGCCGAGGCCGCCATCCGCCACCTGGCCGCCTGCTATGCCTATGACCACGCCGACGAGGTCGACGACGGCGAGGTGACGCTGCGCGGCGGCCAGGACGCCGTCGCCCATGCGCTGCGCGCCGAACTGCAGGCCCGCTTCGACGACGCCGGCGTGGACGTGCTGGACGCCAAAATCAGCCACCTCGCCTATGCGCCCGAGATCGCCCAGGTGATGCTGCGCCGCCAGCAGGCCGAGGCCATCGTCGGTGCGCGCGCCAAGATCGTGCAGGGCGCGGTGGGCATGGTGGAGGCGGCGCTTAAAGGCCTGAGCGAGCGCGAGATCGTCACGCTGGACGACGAGCGCCGCGCGTCGATGGTGAGCAACCTGCTCGTGGTGCTGTGCTCCGACCGCGAGACGCAGCCGGTGGTCAACACCGGAACCCTCTACACCTGAGCCCTGATGGCCAGCCCCGACAAGAAGTCCTTCCCGCTGCGCGTCGACCCCGCGCTGTGGGCCGAGGTCGAGCGGCTCGCGGCGATGGAACTGCGCAGCGCCAACGCGCAGGCCGAGCTGCTGCTGCGCGAGGCGCTGGGCCGCCGTGGCATCAAACTCGCGCCACCCAAGGGTCGTGCGACCGCGGCCCGCACCGAACCGGAAACCAAGGAATGAGCCCTCTCATCGCACGCGGTCTGGCCAAGTCCTATGGCGATGTCGCGGTGTTCTCCGGCATCGACATCGAGCTCGCGCCCGGCGAGATCGTCGCGCTGCTGGGCGAATCGGGCAGCGGCAAGTCCACGCTGTTGAACTGCCTGGCCGGGCTGGACGAGGCCGACGCCGGCTCCATTACGCTGGCGGGCCAGGATCTGCGGCCGCTGGATGACGAGGCCCGTTCGGCACTGCGGCGCCAGTCGCTGGGGTTCATCTTCCAGGCCTTTCACCTGCTGCCGCATCTGAGTGTGGCCGACAACGTGGCGTTGCCGCTGCGGCTGCTGGGTCAGCGGGACGACGGTCGTGTGGCGGAGATGCTGGCGGCCGTGAACCTGGCAGCGCTGGCGGCGCGGATGCCGCGGCAGTTGTCGGGCGGGCAGCTGCAGCGCGTGGCGATCGCGCGCGCGCTGGTGCACCGGCCGACGCTGGTGCTGGCGGATGAGCCGACGGGGAACCTGGACGCGCGGCATGCGGCGGAGGTGCTGGAGCTGCTGCGGCGGTGCACGCACGACGTCGGCGCGGCTTGTTTGCTGGTCACGCATTCGGAGCGCGCGGCGGAGGCGGCGGATCGCCGGCTGCGATTGGACGCGAGCGGAATGCATGAGGGCTGAGGTTGGGTTACCGCTCAGGCCCAGCCGGGAGTTCGCCCCGGCGGGCGACCTACTTTCTTGCGCGCGCAAGAAAGTAGGCAAAGAAAGCGCCCCTGCAAAACCGCCCGCCTGCTGCGCAGTCGGGTGCCCTGCGATGCTCGAAGCCCAGGGCTCGCGCAGAACTCACTTCGCTACGCTGCGTTCAAACAACTGCGCGAAGTTAGAGCTTGAAGCGAGCTTCGCTCGCGCCCTGGGCTTCTGCGCTTCTCGGCGGTTTAGAAGGGGAGGCCCCGAAACAGCCGAACAGCCAACAGCCAAGCCCGAAAGCCGGGCGGTGGATGTATTTCTATATGCCCCCTTTAGCCCCGCCGAGCAGCGGAAGGCCTTGAAGCCGCGAGCGAAGCTCGCCTCAAGAACTGACTCCGCGCAGTTGTTTGACCGCAGCGTAGCGAAGGGAGTTCTGCGCGGGGCTTCAAGGCCTGAGCAGCGCAGGGAACCCGAAGCGCAGCATAGGGCGGGGCGGCCGGGGGGAGCTCTTTGGTTACTTTCTGGCGGCCCAGAAAGTAACTCGCCCCCCGGGGCGAAATCCCGGCACGACACTTGGCAAAAACCAAGCGCCGCACGCAGCATCTAAGTGCCCCACATGCTGACCCTCTGGCGCCACCTCACCTGGCCCGCCTGGCGCGACCAACCCGGCCGCGTGCTGCTGGCCATCGTCGCCGTCATGCTCGGCGTCGCCCTCGCCTTCGGCGTGCACCTCCTCAACGGCGCCGCGCTGACCGAGTTCGCCCGCGCCGCCCGTGGCGTCAACGGCCAGCCCGATCTCGTGCTGCGCGCGCCCGCCGGCCCGCTGACCGACGGCGACCTTGCCGAGCTGCTGAACCGCCCCGAGGTCGCCGCCGCCAGCCCCGTGCTCGAGGCCCAGGCCGTCTGGCCCGGCCAGACCGGGCGCGACGGGCGCTTGCTGTCCATCCGCCTCATTGGCCTGGACCCGCTGGCCCTGCTCGCGGCCGCCGGCAACGGCCGGCCGATGGCCGCCGAGCTGACGCCTCAAGTCGACGGTGGCTGGACCCAGCTGCTGGCGGCCAACGTCGTGCACCTGAACGCCGCCGCCCGCCGGCATCTCCCCCCCGACGCCGCAACGCTGAAGCTGCGCCTGGCCCTGCCCGGCAGCGCCGAGCCGCGCGACATCGAGCTAAACGTCGGCGGCCGCATCGCCGCCGGCAGCGAACCGCTGGGCGTGCTGGACATCGCCGACGCCCAGGCCTTGTTCGGCCGCCTCGGCGCGGTGGACCGCATCGACGTGCAGCTGGCCTCCGGCGTGAACGCCGCCGCCTGGGCCAAGAGCCTGCCGGCGCGCTGGAAGGCCACGCCGCCGGCCGACGAGGGCGAGCGGCTGTCGGACCTAACACGCGCCTACCGCGTCAACCTCGGGCTGCTGGCGCTGATGGCGCTGTTCACCGGCAGCTTCCTCGTCTACGCGGTGCTGTCGCTGGCCACCGCGCAGCGGCTGCCCCAGTGGGCGCTGGTGGGCGTGCTGGGCGTGTCGGCGCGCATGCGCTGGCGCTTGATCCTGGCCGAAGGCCTGGTCATCGGCAGCGCCGGCACGCTGCTGGGCCTGGCACTGGGCGTCGGCCTGGCGGCGGGCGCGCTCAAACTGCTGGGCAGCGACCTCGGCCTGCACGGCGCCACCGGCTCGTCGGTGGACCTGCTGCTGAACCAGCCGCTGCTGCTGCCCGCGCTGATCTATGCGGCGCTGGGGCTGGCCGCGGCGCTGGTGGCCTCGCTGGCGCCGGCCATCACCGTGCGCCGCATCGCGCCGGCCCTTGTTCTCAAGGGCCTGGGGCTGCCGGCCGGCCGCACGCTGCCGGCCTGGGTCGGCCTTGCGCTGCTGGCCCTGGGCGCGGCTCTGGCCTGGCTGCCGCCGGTGCTGCAGGACACGCCGGTGGCCGCCTACCTGTCCATGCTGTGCCTGCTGATGGGCGGCCTGGCGCTGGTGCCGGCCCTCGTGCGCGGCCTGGCCGCGGCGCTGGGCCGGCTGCCGGCGGGCGCGCTGCTGCTGCTGGCCCGCGAGCGCAGCCGCGACCAGGCCACCGAGGCGCGCCGCTCGCTGGCCGGCGTGCTGGTCGCGCTGGCGCTGGCCGTGGCGATGACGGTCATGATCGGCAGCTTCCGCGAATCGCTGCTGCGCTGGCTGGACGACGCGCTGCCCGCCGACCTCTACGCCCGCAGCCCGCTGCGTGGCGCCGACGGCCTGCCCGCGCCGCTGCCGCCCGCGCTGATCGAGCGCATCGGCCGCCTGCCCGAGATCGCCCGCACCGCGCCGCAGCGCAGCGCCCGGCTGCGGCTGGCGCCCGGCGGCGATGCGGTCGCGCTGACCGCGCGCGATGTCGACGTCGGCGGCCTGCCGCTGATCGAGCGCTGGAACGGCTCGCTTGCCGCCGATGCGGTGGGCGTCTGGGTCAACGAAGCCGCGCGGGACCGCGACGCCCTGCGGCCCGGCCGCGTGTTCCAGGCCGAGCTGATCGACAGCCGCCGCGTCGTGAAGCTGCAGGTGCGCGGCATCTGGCGCGACTATTCCCGCCAGAGCGCGGCGGTGTGGGTGGCGCTGCCGGACTACCGCCGCATCAGCGGCGACGAATCTTCGACCGAGATGGCGCTGTGGCTCGCGCCGGGGCAGTCGCTGGACGCCGCGCGCGCCGCCCTCAAGCGCCTGGCGGGCGACGACATCGAGACGGCGGCCGCGGGCGAGCTGCGCACGCTGTCGCTGCAGCTGTTCGACCGCAGCTTCGCCATCACCGTCTGGCTGCAGGCCGTCGCGCTGGCGGTGGGGCTGTTCGGCGTCATCGCCAGCCAGTCGGCGCAGGCGCTGGCGCGCAAGCGCGAGTTCGGGCTGCTGCGCCACCTGGGCCTGTCGAGGCGCGCGCTGATGCGGCTGCTGCTGCTGGAGGCCAGCCTGACCGGCGGCGCCGGCGCGCTGGCCGGGCTGGCGCTCGGGCTGGGCTTGAGCGTCGTGCTCGTCTACGTCGTGAACCCGCAGAGCTTTCACTGGAGCATGGAGCTGAGCCTGCCCGTCGGGCGGCTGGCGGCGCTGGTGGGCCTGGCGTTTGCCGCGGCCGTGGGCGCGTCGCTGCTGGCCGGCCGGCGTGCGCTGGGCGCGGATGCCGTGCGCGCCGTGAGGGAGGACGCGTGAAGCGCCGCACCATCCTGCTCGCCGCATTGCCGCTGCCGGTGCGCGCGGCACTCAATTTCCCCGCCGACTTCGGCGCCCACCCGCTGCAGGCCATCGAGTGGTGGTACCTCACCGGCCTGCTCGGCGACCGCGACGGTGCGCCGCCGCGCTTCGGCTACCAGCTCACCTTCTTCCGCATTCCCGGCCCGGCGGGGCCGGAGCATCCGAGCGGCCTGGCGGCCCGGCAATTGCTGCTCGGCCATGTGGCGCTGTCGGACCTGCGCGCGCGCAAGCAGCGCCATGGCCAGCGCCTGCTGCGCGGCCTGCCCGGCGCGGTGCAGGCGCAGGTGGGCGAATGCAACCTCAAGCTGCGCGACTGGACGCTCAAGCGCGAGGGCGACGGCTACCGCGCGGCCTTCAGCGGCCCGGGTTTTTCGCTGGAGCTGGAGCTGGCCACGCCCGATGCGCCGCTGCTGCAGGGCGATGCCGGCATTTCACGCAAGGGCCCGCTGCCCGACCAGTACAGCCATTACTACTCGCGCCCGCAGCTGCTGGCGCAGGCCGCGCTGCGCGTGGACGGCGTGCGCCACAGCCTGGCCGGCCGCGCCTGGCTGGACCATGAATGGAGCGACCGCGTGCTGGGCGACGCGGTGGGCTGGGACTGGCTGGGCATCAACCTGCACGACGGCCGCGCGCTGACGCTGTTCCAGCTGCGCCGCCAGGACGGCTCGCGCCACTGGGCCGGCGGCAGCCTGCGCACGCCCGGCGTGGCCGACCGCAGCTTTGCGCCCACGCAGGTGCAGATGACGGCGACGCGCCACTGGACGAGCCCCGCGACCGGCGGCCGCTGGCCGGTGGAATGGCGGCTGAAGAGCCCCGCCGGCGAGATGCGCCTCGTGGCGGCTTTCGACGCGCAGGAGATCGACGCCCGCGGCAGCAGCGGCCTCGTCTACTGGGAGGGCGCCGCCCGGCTGCTGGATGCCGTCGGGCGCGAGGTTGGCTGGGGGTATCTGGAACTCACCGGCTACGTCGGCAAACCGCCGATGCTGTAATGCCGGCCCCATGCCCTCGCATCTTGCACGCCAGCCCACGCGCCCGACCTTCGGCTGGGACAACCTCTCCGGCGACCGCGACAGCGGCCTGCCCGCCGTCGACGACCTGCCCCACACGCGGCAGCTCACCAGCGGCCGCGCCGCGCTGTTCGCGGCGCTGAAGGCGCTCTCCGTCGAGCCGGGCGACAGCGTGCTGGCGCCCAGCTACCACTGCCCCACGCTGGTCGCGCCGCTGCGCGCGGCCGGCGCGGCGGTGCAGTTCTACCCGCTCGGGCCGGACGGCCTGCCGGCGCTGGACGCCATCACGCCGGCGCCGCGCACGCGGGCGCTGGTCGCGGCGCAGCTGTTCGGCCTGCCGCGCTCGCTGGCCGCGGTGCGCGCCTGGTGCGACGCCCGCGGCATCGCGCTGGTGGAGGACTGCGCGCACAGCTTCTTCGGCCAGGCCGGCGAGCGGCCCGCGGGCCACTGGGGCGACCTGGCAACGGCCAGCGTGTCCAAGTTCTTCCCGGTGCCGGAGGGCGGCCTGCTCGCCTCCGCCCGGCCGCTGCCCGCGCTGCCGCTGCAGCCGGCCGGTGCCAAGCAGCAGGTCAAGGCCTGGGTGGACCTGCTGGAGCGCGGCAGCCAGCAGCACCGGCTGAGCGGCCTGAACACGCTGCTGGCCGCCCTCTTCCGCCTGAAGAACGGCCCGCCGCGCCCAGCGTCCGCCGGCGGCCCGCCGCGCGCCCTGAGCGAGGCCGAGATGATGGCCGAGTGCGACCTGGCGCGCAGCGAACAGGCGCCCACCGCGCTGGCGCAGCGCCTCTTCAGCCTGCCGCGGGCGCGCATCGTGGCGCGCCGCCGCGCCCATTACGACGTGCTCTACCGCGGCACGCAGCAGCTGCCTGGCGCCCACCCGCTGTTCGGCGCGCTGCCGGCCCAGGCCGCGCCCTATGTGATGCCGCTGTGGGTGGATGCCGCCGCGCGCGCTGAAACTGCCTATGCCGCGCTGCGCGCTGCCGGTTGCGCGGTGTTCCGCTGGGACCGCGTCTGGCCCGGCGTGCCGGACTTCCATGACGACCACGGCGCCCGCTGGCGCACGCAGGTGCTGCAACTGCTCTGCCACCAGGACCTAACCGAGCCCATGCTCGCCCGCACCTGCGAGCTGCTGAAGGAAACACTGACCCGATGAGTGCCACCACCGAACGCCCCGCCGCCAAGCAGGCCCGCTCCCTCAGCGGCCTGGCGCCCTTCTTGCGCCCCTACCGCGGCCGCATCGCGCTGGCGCTGCTGCTGCTGGTGTGCGCCGCGCTGGCCACGCTGGCCTTCCCCATCGCGCTGCGCGGCCTCATCGACGCCGGCTTTGCCGCCACCAGCGCCGGCGAGCGGCTGCTGGCGCTGCGCGAGCACTTCCTGGCGATGTTCGCCGTGGGCGCGGCGCTGGGGCTGTTCTCGGCCTCGCGCTTCTACATGGTTACGTGGCTGGGCGAGCGCGTGACGGCTGACCTGCGCAACGCCGTCTACACCCACGTGCTGCGCCAGAGCCCCGAGTTCTTCGAGACCACGCAGACCGGCGAGGTGCTGAGCCGCATCACGACCGACACCACCGTCGTGCAGACGGTCGTCGGCTCCAGCCTGTCCATGGGCCTGCGCAACACGGTGATGGGCATCGGCGCGCTCATCATGCTGGTCGTCACCAACCCGTACGTGATGGGCCAGGTGCTGGGGCTGCTGGTGCTGATCGTGGCGCCGGCGCTGTACTTCGGCCGCCGCGTGCGCAAGCTGTCGCGCGCCAGCCAGGACCGCGTGGCCGACACCTCGGCCATCGCCGGCGAGGTGCTGAACGCCGTCACCGTGGTGCAGAGCTACACGCAGGAAGACGCCGAGGCCCGGCGCTTCTCCGCCGCCAGCGAGGCCGCGTTCGACGTCGCCCGCAAGCGCACGCGGGTGCGCAGTTTCATGGTGGCCTTCATCATCACCGCCGTGTTCGGCGCCATGCTGTGGGGGCTGTATCAGGGCACGCAGGCCGTCATCGCCGGCAAGATCTCGGCAGGGCACCTGGGCCAGACGGTGGTCTACGTGACGCTGCTGGTCAGCTCGGTCGCCGTGCTGGCCGAGGTCTGGGGCGACGTGCTGCGCGCGGCCGGCGCCACGGAGCGCCTCATCGAGCTGATGGAAGCCCGCTCGCCGGTGGCTGAACCGGCCACGCCCAAGGCGCTGCCCTCAACGACCGGCGGCAGCAGGGTCGAGTTCGACGCCATCGGCTTCCACTACCCCTCCCGCCCGCTGACCGCGGCACTGGACGGCCTGTCGCTCACCATCGAGCCCGGCGAGACCGTGGCGCTCGTCGGCCCCAGCGGCGCCGGCAAGACGACCGTGTTCCAGCTGCTGCTGCGCTTCTACGACCCGCAGTCCGGCCAGATCCGCCTGAACGGCGTGCCCACGCGCGAGCTGAGCCTGGCCGAGCTGCGCGGCAACGTCGGCCTGGTGCCGCAGGACAGCGTCATCTTCTCCACCACCGCGATGGAGAACATCCGCTACGGCCGGCCCGAGGCGAGCGACGACGAGGTCATCGCCGCCGCCCGCGCCGCCTTCGCCGACGACTTCATCCGCGCGCTGCCCGAGGGCTACCAGAGCTTCCTCGGCGAGCGCGGCGTGCGCCTGTCCGGCGGCCAGCGCCAGCGCATCAGCATCGCCCGGGCCATGCTGAAGAACCCGCCGCTGCTGCTACTCGACGAAGCCACCAGCGCGCTGGACGCCGAAAGCGAACGCGTCGTTCAGGCGGCATTGGAAGCGGCCATGCAGCACCGCACGACGCTGGTCATCGCGCACCGGCTGGCCACCATTCAGAAGGCGGATCGCATCGTCGTGCTGGATGCAGGGCGCATCGTGGATATTGGGCGGCACGAAGAGTTGGTCGCTCGTGGTGGGCTGTATGCGAAGTTGGCGGCGATGCAGTTTGGGTTGAAGGTTGAGGCCGACGCTGCAGCCTAAGAATGGGCCGGCTGACACGGCCTGGCCTTCAATCTCGCCGCTACGCCCCGTGGACGCGTGCTACCCCTGGCCGACGACAACGGCAGCAACGTTCTTTCGCATGCCATCGCAGCAAACTCAAAGGCGATGCTGTCACGCAGTGCCTGGCGGCGATGCCGCAGGCTGCAGGCGAATCGGTGCGGCACAGCCAAACAGCGAACTATTCGCCGCGCCGTGCAAAGAGGGTTTTCCCGCCATCCACTTTCCAAAATTCACATCGGCACACGACAATGCAGGAGTAGAAATCCATCGGGAGATAAATATGCGCAAGTTGAAGATCGAGGCTGAACTATCAACGCGTCAGCACGAAGCGTTAGTGTTTTTCGCACTAAGCCTTGATGAGCAACTTTACGATATGACCGATGACAGTTTTAAAGCTCCCGCATTGAACACCTACTCACGGACTTTCGAGCTCCAAGCAGTCGCTTCGGCGAACCACTCGGCAGGCATATCGAAAGACGCGCACAATCCATTTATAGATGAACTCGAATGGAGTTTATAAAAAGATCCGGTCCTAACCCAGAAGCACAAAAGCACTTTGCAAGCTTCATTTAACAAGCATCCGTAAGAACGCTAGCGAACAAGACCGGATTTTTAGAGGCGCGTCAGGCTTACGAACGGTACTCGGCGAGTATTTTGCAAATACAGTGAATAGGATTCGAGAAACCATCAGCAAAGACCCTAAGCAAAAGCCCAGCACAGGCGCACCAGATAGCCGCAAACGTCTTTAAAGAATTTATTGGGATTGTCAAATTCTTTGAACACAAACTGTCCATATCCGCTTCAGATCCATCTCTGGTACGAGATGAGAAAACGAACCGCACTTACAGCGTTCACAACGCACCGGACCCCATGCACTGCTGGGTTACCCATACGGGAGCTAGCGAAGACGACTTGATGACATTCGTAGCAGCTACGCATGACACACACTTGTCGGAAGTAGCTTCAAGTAAGCTCAGACGCACAATCCGTTTGCATAGATCTGCGTTGCAGTCGAACTCGGCTGAGAACCAACTAATTGATTTGTGGGCCGGCCTGGAGGGACTTGTCTCGCGACTCGGTCGAGAAAGCCAACGGCTTGAATTCTTCGCGGAATGCCTGCTTCCAGCCATCACGCTAAGTTAGTCGGCCCTGCAGAACCCCGCCAACCCGCATGAACACTGGGCATTCGGGGTGATCGCCGATGGCCAGAACTCCCAGGAAGATATTCAATCCATATCGGTTGCTGGGAGTTTTGGGAGGCGAGTT
>Ga0307411_10000475_pt1 | contig 13954 bp, 17 predicted proteins | sample DK1Ometagenome_2_FD_203712 | JGI IMG/M metagenome (GOLD analysis project Ga0307411, IMG submission 203712) | Maize rhizosphere microbial communities from greenhouse at UC Davis, California, United States - DK15-O-1 | ecosystem: Host-associated > Plants > Roots > Rhizosphere > Soil | place: USA...
AGAGCTTCCGCTCGGGCCGCGCGGGGAACTCCCTCAGGGACAGCTGATGGCGCAGCGCCCGCCGACGACCGAGCCTCACTACGAACGGCCAGGTCCGGCGGAATTTCGCGATCCCCTCGTCCGCCGGGAGATGGCGAAGGCCGCCGTCTGGCTGGGTATGGCGCTGCTCATCGCCGGGATCATCGTGCTCGCCCAACCGCTGCTGCTGATCGTCGGCGGGGCGATCTTCGCGGTATTCCTCGACGGTGGAACGCGGCTGCTCGGGCGATGGCTTCCGATCCCGCGCGGCTGGCGGCTGCTGCTCGTCATCCTCCTCGGCTTCGGGTTCATCGGCTGGGTCTTCTATTTCGCCGGAACGACCATCGCCGCCCAGGCCGAAGCGCTGCGCGACGTCGTCAGCGCCCAGTTCAGCCGGCTGCTGGCGTTCGCCGCCGAGCTCGGCCTGATGCCGCAGGGCCGCGCGACGAGCATCGGCAGCGAGCTGCTCGGCTCGGTCGGCCGGTTGACCAGCGCCGTCGGCAGCGTGCTCGGCGGCGTGACCAGCGCCATCGCCATGCTGGTGATCGGCATCTTCCTCGCCGCCGAGCCGCGGATTTACGATCGGGGAATCGCCTGGATGCTGCCGGTCCGGCACCGCGGCGGTTTCTATCGCATTGCGGAGCACGTCGGCTTCACGCTCCGCCGGCTCCTGTTCGGGCGGCTGGTCGGAATGATCTTCGAAGGCATGTTCACCTGGATCATGCTGTCGATCGGCGGGGTGCCGATGGCCGCGCTGCTCGGCCTCATCACCGGGCTGCTCGCCTTCATCCCCAACATCGGCGCGATTATCTCCGGCGTGCTGATGGTCGCGGTCGGCTTCAGCGCCGGGCCGCACCAGGGACTGTGGGCGATCTTCGTCTACTTCTTCGTGCAGAACGTCGATGGCTATCTCGTCATCCCCTACATCGCGCGGCGGACGGTCGACCTGGCGCCGGCGATCGTGCTGGCGATGCAGCTGCTGATGGGCGCATTGTTCGGGATTTTGGGAGTGCTGTTCGCCGATCCGATCCTCGCCACGCTGAAGGTCGTCCTGGTCGACCTTAGCAACCGGCAGGCGAAGGGCGAAGGCGAAGGGCCCGAGGTCGTTTCCTCGGGCTGAGCGTTATTGCTGGCCCGGCTGCTGCGGGACCATGGACGCCGCATTCGGCACGACCTGGACGACGTGGATGTCGAAATCGAGGTCGGCGTTGGGCGGGATCGGGCTGCCCGGCGCGACGTTGGCGCCGTAAGCGAGGTCGGACGGGATGTGCAGCGTGTAGCGGCCGCCCTGCTGCATGTGGGTCAGGCCTTCGGCGAAACCGGGGATCACTTGTCCGACCAGGAGGGGCGCGGGGCCCTTGCCCTCGGTGGTGTCGAACACGGTGCCGTCCGCAAGCTTGCCGGTATATTCGATGATGACGCCATCCTGCGGCTGGATCATCGGGCCGCTTCCCGCCTTCACGGTGACGACCTGGACGACCTTGCCGCGGACCGTTTCCGCGCCGAGCCAGGCGAGGCCGATTCCGGCCGCGATGACGATGAGGAAGCCGAGCCACAGCTTCACGGCCCGGCCGCGATGGGTGGGACGGTGAGCGGCTTCGGCGACGGACATGGTTGTGTGGCTGCTAAGGCTTAGCGGGCGCCTTCGCGCTCGGCGCGCTTGCGCTCGAGCTTGCGGGCGCGGCGGATCGCGGCGGCGCGCTCGCGGGCGCGCTTTTCGCTCGGCTTTTCGTAATGACGGCGCAGCTTCATCTCGCGGTAGACGCCCTCGCGCTGCAGCTTCTTCTTGAGCGCGCGCAGCGCCTGCTCGACATTATTGTCGCGAACGATGATCTGCATAAAAGCCCGTCACACTCCTCGATTTTATTCTGGCGGCTGGGCGGCGCGTTTTCGCCGGCAGCACAACATCGGCCGTCAGAGGCGGACCTCGGCGACGCGCGGCCCTTAGCAGCGCCGCTTAACGGGTTCAACCCGTTGCAGAATGATGGAGCGTGCGACGAAGCGTGAACCGCAAACGATGGACGGAGCAACATGAACGTATGGGTTATCGGCCATTAACCCATTGAATGATAAACCCGTCGCTTCGCTTGGGAGGGTAATGAATGTCGTTGAACCGGAGGGAAATGTTGCGTCTGGGGGCCATGGGGGCAGCCGGAGCGATCCTTTCTTCAGCAGCCAGTTCGAGTGTCCTGCCGTCGGTGATCATGCCGGCGAGCGGCACTGGCGCGCCGGTCCCGCCGGCGCCTGTCGCGCCGCAGCCGATGTTCCAGCCGGCCGCTCCGGGGGGCATCAACCCGCAATTGTTCGCGCGCGCCAAGGCGGCGCTTGACCAGCACCAGATTCGCGCCCGCGACTGGATGGGCGTGGTCGACTTCTCGATCCCCTCGCACGACCCGCGCTTCCATGTGGTCGACCTGCGCAGCGGCGAAGTGGAAACGTTTCGAGTCGCCCACGGCTCGGGCTCCGACCCGCGCCATTGCGGCTATGTCGAGCGCTTCTCCAACGATTTCGGCTCCTACGCGAGCTCGAACGGCGCCTACACGACCGGCGACTATTATCACGGCAAGTACGGTCTTTCGATGAAGACCCACGGCCGCGACTGGACCAACAACAATGCCGAGGCCCGCGCCATCGTCATCCACAACGCCTGGTATGCCGAGCCCGACATGATCGCCACCCACGGCAAGCTCGGCCGCAGCCAGGGCTGCTTCGCCTTCAGCCGCGAAGACCAGTGGAAGGTCATGCGCAAGCTCGCCGGCGGCCGCATGATCTACGCGGATAAGCTGGCGTAATCGGCAACAGATTTTGAAATGGCGAAAGCCCCGGCGGTTTGCCGGGCCTTTTCCTAGTTGCTCGACGCAACCTTCGCCGCAGGCTTGGCAGGCGCCTTTTTCGCCTTCGCCGCCGCGGCCAGCGCGGTGCCGCCATCCTTCGTCTGCAGCGCAGCCAATGCCTTGCCGTCGCGGCCGTAGAGGTCGGCGTAATCGACGATCTTGCCGTCGTTCAGCGCCGCAGCGCTGAAATAGACGATGTAGACGGGCACCGGCTTGACGAAGTTCGCCTGCTTCGACTTGCCTGTGGCGAGCTGCGCCTGGACCTTCTCCGGCGTCCATTCGCCGCCGTCGTCGCCCAGCAATTCGGTCGCCAGATCCATGATGTGCTGGGTACGGATGCAGCCGTGGCTGAGCGCGCGCATGCGGCTGTCGAAGCGGCTGCGGGCGTTGGTGTCGTGCAAATAGATGTTGTGCGGATTGTACATCACGAACTTGAGCTGGCCGAGCGCATTGGTCGGACCCGGCGGCTGGCTCCAGCGGATGATCTTCCCGTCCCTCCTGACCGGCACGAAGCCCTTCTTGCCGGCGACCTCGCGAGTGATGCTCGGCGGCACTTCCCACGAGGGGTTGAGCATCACTCCGACCGCCATCGCCGACAGTTGCGGCGTCGGCGTCTTCGTCGCGCCGGCGATCGCCCGGTGCTTCCAGCGATTGACGCCGTCCTCGACGAGCGTGGCGTGGAAACCGGGCACGTTGACGATGATGTATTTCTGCCCGAGGTCGCGCGGCAGCCAGCGCCAGCGGTCCATGTTGAGCTTGATCCGGTTGAGCTTGCTTGTCTGCCCCTCCGGCGTCAGCGCCAGCGCCGCCTTCAGCGCCGCATATTGCGGATGGGCCGGAAGCAGGCCGTCGAGCGCCGGGCGAACGGTGTGCGTAACCAGCGCGTTGCGCAGCAGCGCATCCTGCCGCGCGGCGTCGAGGTCCTTGTCGACCACGAACCAGGCGATGCGCGCCGACTTGTCGACGTGGCCGAGCGCGAGGTCGTTCGATAGCATGTTGAACCGCGCGTTCGCCTCCTGCGAGAGACGCAGCGGATCGCCCGAGGCGAGCGCGGCTTCGAGGCCGGCCGGGTCATAGTCCGCCGGCTCCAGCCCCTCCTTGCCGACCTCTCGGATCGAATAGAGCAAATCCTGCGCGTTGAGCACGTCCCACAGGGGCGGCGGCAGCGGCGGGGGCGCGGGCTGCGCCGCGGCTTCGGCCAAAGGGGCCGGCGTGCCCGGCAGCGCAACGGGCGGACTGGCGATCGGAGCCCTGGGCATCGGTGCCGCCTGGACGGGCCTGACCGCCGGCGCCGCGGGCTTCGCCTGGGCGAGCACGGGCGGGGCGGACAGCGACATTGCCGATGCCGCCAGCATCAGCATCGTCAAACGAGCGTTCATCGACCTCAAACCATTCATTTTAAACGAATACCCCCGGTAGCTGCATCATACACGCGATCGGTACGCCTCGCCAAGTGCCGCGGCCGCCACAGTCGCGGAATCTCGTTGCGGTTAATTGTTGCAAACCAATCCTTAAGGCGGGCTGCATAGGATTGGGGCGGCCCAGTGGGGAGAGCTTTGAGTGCCGTCCAGTTTCATTCTCGACGGAAGCATGATTCCGCGGTCGGAGCAGCGCGTCATCGATGAGCGCGGCGAGGCGCGCTACCCCGCGACCTCGAGCACGGCGGTGATGGAGTTCCGCGGCCGCAAGCATGTCGTGCGCCTGGTCAACATCTCCAAATCGGGCGCCATGGTCATTTTCCCACACATCCCGAACATCGGCGAGCGCCTCCCCTTGCAGCTTCTTGACCAGGGCCTCGTGACGGCGCAGGTCAGGTGGGTGAAAGACGGGCGGGTCGGTGTGTCCTTCGCTGCTCCGCTGGAGTAAGTGTCGGATGGAGATGGGCTTTTCCATGATCAAGGCGCGGATCGCCGAGGACCACAGCGATCGCAGGCGTTTCTCCCGCCTGCCCGTGGAGCTCGAAGCGAAGATGCGCGAACTCGGCGCCAGCGGGGTGGAAGCCCGCGTCGTCAACATCTCCGAAAGCGGGTTCATGGCCGTCTCGGATGCGCGCTTCGAAGTCGGCTCGCGAGTCTGGCTGATGCTTCCGGGCCGCGACCGCGCCAATGCGGTGGTCAAATGGATCGCCGGGGACAAGATCGGCGCCGAGTTCGCCGAGCCCATCTCGATCGACGGCCTGCGGGCCTGATCGATCACGGCTGGCCGAGGGCCAGCCTCGCTTCGGCTTGCCTCGCCCCATGACCGCGGTTTCGCCTCGCCGGCCGTGCAACCGCGAGCCGCTTCGCTCGTTGCCCCTCGCGCAAAGAGGAAGGATCGATCATGGCGAGCTTCGCACCGAGCGAACTCCGGAGGCTCTCCGAACGGGGTTATCACGCCGTCTACCGCGAACATCAGGTCAACCATTGCCCGGGCTGCGGCCGGACGCAGTGGCTGATCGGCCGGGTGTCCGCCGAATGCGCCTTCTGCACGACGGCGCTGCCGCTGGCCGAGGCGAGCATGCGCTCGCACAACGGGCCGGTCATCATTCAACACAAGAACCGCGACGCCCACGCCTGGGCCGCTTGACCGCGGCTGGTTCTAGCCGCGCTCCCCTGACGGCTTGCGGCGCACCGGCACATTGACGTTGCACAAGTCGACGCCCCCCGCCGGACGAATATAGAAATCGTCCTTGCGGTTCGCGCGAACACGCAGGTACTCGGCGAAAGCCGGGCTGCCCGTATTCATATATTCGAACCGCGGCCGCTCTGCTTCGGGCAGCTCGCTGGCCAGCCGGACGCTGGCGATCGGCACATATTGCTTCGGATCCTCATAGGCGCCGAGCGGGCCGGTGCCGCGCGGCAGGGCGCTGAGCTTGTCCATGCCTTCGATGACCCGCCCGACGACCGCGATGTTGCGGTCGAGATGCCGCGTCGCATGGCCGATGATGGTGTACAGCTCGCCGCCCATGCCCGTGTCGGGCGACAGGTCGCGACCCACCCCGACGCTGGCATAGCAATGGGCGAGGTTGGCCCAGCCTTCCGACGGGCTGTAGGCGATCGGCCAGCCGTCGGCGAAGCCCGCGCCCGGCGCGTAGGGATCGGGATAGCCGAGCGGCTTGATCGATAACCCCTGGAGGGCGCGGGTATATTCCGCGGGAGGCTTTGCGACGACGCCGGCCGGCAACGGCTTCTCGCTGTCGTTGAGCCCCCACTGGGTGACGTAATTGTCCTGGACGCGGTAGATGTTCGCCGGCGTCCAATAGCCGCTGCGCGCCAGCGCCTGGATGTTGGCGACGTGCACCGGGGCGAATTGCGGCGCGAGTTGGATGATCGCGCGGCCGCCGTTGGCGAGGTCCATCACCAGCAGCTCGTCGGGACTGATCGCGCGCCACGCATCGGCGGGGGCAGCGGCCACGATCTCTCCGGGAGTGACGTTTTTCTTCTGCGCTTGGGCCGCTCCGGCAATAAGGAGCGTGGCAGCTACGAGGGTGATGGCTTTCATTTCGCCGTTGAACCCTTTTCGTCATTCCCGCGCAAGCGGGAATCCCGCCGCTCCCTGGTGAAGCGGGGCCGCTTTCGCGGGGGTGACGGCGGGAGAGCCTAAAGCTATCGCCGAGGCCATGCATACCGCCACCTTGATGCTTCTCGGCGCCGGCGAATTGGGCCGCGAGTTCGCCATCGCCGCCAAGCGGCTCGGCTGCCGGATGATCGCCTGCGACCGCTATGAAAATGCACCGGCGATGCAGGTCTCGGACGCGTTCGAAGTCTTCTCGATGCTCGACGGCAAGGCGCTGCGGACAGCCGTCGAGAAGCACAAGCCCGACGTCATCGTGCCCGAGATCGAGGCAATCGATACCGTGACCCTGGCGGAGCTGGAGCAGGAAGGCTGGCGGGTCGCGCCCTCGGCCAGGGCCGTGCAACTGACCATGAACCGCGATGGCATCCGCGACTTCGCGGCGCGCGAGCTTGGACTCGTGACTTCGAAATATAAATTCGCCGAGAGCCGCGACGAAGCGCTGGCCGCCGCCGAAGAGGTCGGCCTACCCTGCGTCGTGAAGCCGGTCATGTCGAGCTCCGGCAAGGGCCAAAGCACGGCGAAGACCCTGGCCGATGTCGGCAAAGCTTACGACCACGCCGTCGAGAATATGCGCGGCGACCGGGCGCGGGTCATTGTCGAGGAGTTTATCGCTTTCGACAGTGAGATCACCCTGCTTACGGTGGCGACCAAGGACGGCATCCTGTTCTGCGAGCCGATCGGGCACCGCCAGGAAGCCGGCGATTATCGTGAAAGCTGGCAGCCGGCGGGTATCCCGCGCGAGGCGCTGCATTCGGCCCGGTTCCAGTCGCGCAAGGTGGTCGAGGCGCTGGGCGGCCACGGCATCTTCGGCGTCGAATATTTTATCCGCGGCGGCCAGGCGATCTTCTCCGAGCTCAGCCCGCGGCCGCACGACACGGGCATGGTCACGCTCATTTCGCAATTCCCCAACCAGTTCGAGCTGCACCTGCGCGCGATCCTCGGACTGCCGATCCCCTCCGTCGAGTTGACTGGACCGTCCGCGTCGGCGGTGATCCTGGCGAGCGAAGAAAGTGATGACTTCGCCTTCGATGGCGTCGCGGATGCGATGGCCGTCGGCGCGCCCGGCCGTCCGGTCGACTTGCGCATCTTCGCCAAGCCCAAGACGCTCAAGAATCGCCGCATGGGCGTAGCGCTCGCTCGCGGGGAGAACGCCGCTCACGCCGTCGAGAAAGCCGTCGCCGCAGCCAGTCGCGTGCGAATTCGTTATGGGTCGAAAGCCTGAAGGAAACCCCAATGCGAACCCGCCTCGCCATCGCCCTCGGCCTGCTCGTCACGGCTTGCGGGCAGCAACCGCGACAGCAAGCGACCGACGAGCCGCGGATCAAGGTGCGAAGCGCCGAGCAGGATCAGCTGCACAAGCTCGACGCGATGAACCTGGCGATCGCGCTCAAGCGGGCGATCTATGGCGCGGGCTTCACCTGCCGGCAGATCACCGACGCGGGCCTGATCGGCGCGTACAAGAATCTCGACATGTGGATGGCGCGCTGCAGCGAAGGCCGCGACTGGGCGATCTTCGCCGGGCCCGACGGCAGCGCCCAGGTGCGCGATTGCAAGGATTTGCCGGGAACGGGCGTCCCCGAATGCAGGATCGTGAAGCGGCCCGAAGGCTCGTTCAGCAACTCACAAGCGAACTAGCGGCTCAGTTCGGGTCGCACTGGCGAGTTTCCTTATACTCGCCGTTGGCCGACCGTTCCTTGACGGTCACACAATTGCCCTGCTTGACCTCTTCGCGCCAGCTGCCGTCGGCGTTGGTCACGCGGTTGCCCTTGGGCACGCGCTTGCCGTCCTTGATCTCGTAGCTCCACCCGCGCGGGGTCTTCTGGTCCTGCGCCGAGGCCGCAGTCGCACCGCCCGCCGCGGCGACAAATGCCGCAGCGCCAACAACCAGCAGCTTTCTGCTCAACCGAATCATTGCACGACTCCTCATGGTCCCGATTAGCATCGGCGAGGTGAACCGGTGCTTACCGTCGGTCGTCGCCCGAATCCGCTCGATCCACCGCGTCCCTCAGGGCGGCATGTTGGATCGTGACCATCGAATCGCAATGGGCAAGCGTCGATGAGCGATGCGCAACGATGAGTGCCGCCGGCCGCGGGTCGAGCGCACGCAGCCGATCGAGCAGCGCGCTTTCGCTGCCGACGTCGAGCGCGGAAGTGGCCTCGTCGAGGATCAGCAGGGACGGCCGCCGCAGCAACGCCCGCGCAATCGCGAGTCGCTGGCGCTCACCTCCCGACAAGGCGCTGCCGCGGTCGCCGACACGCTCGTCGAGGCCGTTGCCGAAGCCTCGCACCCGATCGGCGAGGCCGGCCAGTTCGAGCGCCGCCCAAAGGTCCGCCTCCGGCGCTTGCGCGTCGCCCAGAAGGAGGTTGCGGCGCACCGTGTCGTCGAACAGCGCGCCTTCCTGGCCGACATAGGAAAGCGACGCCCGCCACCGTTCGAGCTGGTCACCGGCGAGCGGCCGGCCATCGACGGTGATCGCCCCATACTGCGGCTCGAGCAGCCCGGCGACAAGGTCGACCAAGGTCGTCTTGCCCGCGCCCGAAGGCCCGCCGATCCCCAACCATTCGCCGCGCGCGAGCTCGGCCGTGAAAGAGTCCAGGCCAAGCCCGGGTCGGTGTTCGAACCGCAACTGATCGAGGCGCAGCTGGCTCCAGTCGAGGAGCGCCGGCACGGCCTCATCACGAGCGGCGCTTTGGAGCTTTCCGAGCCGTCCCTCGATCGCGGCGAACGACGGCGCATAGAGCGCAAGGTTCTGCGCGCTTTGCTGGAGCTGCTGTGCCGGGCCCACGAGCCGCGCGAAGAGCACCAGGCTCGTCGCCAGGATTGCGAACGGAAGATCGAGCAGGCGAAAGCCGACGAAAAAGAGCAATCCGGCCGCCGCCGCACTGCCGAGAAATGCCAGCGCCCGCGACAGCGCCAGGTCGCGCAGCGATCGGACGGACTCATCGCGGGCGCTAGCCAGCGTCGCTCCATATTCGTTCAGGAATTGGGACACCGCCCCCTGGGCGAGCGCGGCCTTCAGCCCGGCGTGGAAGCGAAAGCCGGAGCCAGCACTCTCCTCATAACGCTGGGCCAACGCCATTCCGCTTTTGGCTCCTCGCCGCGTCAGCTGCAGCGAGGCCGCGAACGCCGCGGCGAGGATGAGCAGGGCAATTGCCGCGAAGCGCGCCGAGAGCAGCGCGGCCAGCCCCAGCTGAATGGAGAGGACGGCGGCCGCCGCCGCGAATTGCTGGGCCTGTGACACTGCAACGGCCGAGCGGGGCACGTCCGTCAGCAGCAGCGACTGCATCCCGGCCTGGCCGATGCGACTCGCGAACGGCCAGCCGCGTCGGGCCAATGTGCTCGCGGCGCGGAGCCGAAGCGACGCCTCGTAACCGGCGAGAAGCCGGGCAAGCTGGATGTCGCGCGCATAGGTCAGCGCCGCCCGCGCCGTCATCGCGGCAATGAAGATCAGCAGGGCGACGACGAAGCGTTGGCCCGCGGGAATGGCGCCGACGGCTTTGGAGAGGAATGGAACGCTTGCGTCGCTGCCGATCGCGGCTGCTGCAAGCGGCACCAGCATCAGCAGCCCGATGCCCTCGGCAAGCGCGCCCAGGACCATCAGGCCAAGTGCGAGCCACAGTCCCGCGCCGGCAAAACCCCGGTAATCGCGCAGGAGCGCCTTCACGCCGTGCGCCGCATTTATCGTCGATGGAGGTAGGGCGTCCGCCCTGCCGTGATCAGCCGGACAAGCTCCCGCGGAGCTTATCCCTGCCTCGCTTTGAAGCGGCGGTTCGTCTTGTTGATGACGTAGGTCCGGCCACGGCGGCGGATGACGCGGCAGTCCCGATGGCGCGACTTGAGCGACTTCAATGAATTGCGAATCTTCATGGCCGGGCGCCTGCCTCGTTCGATCTAAAGTACGTTGTTGGAAAGGTCCGAAAACCGGCGGTTCACCTAGATAGGGGCGGCGCTCAAGTCAAGGCGCGGGCGCGTCGTCGGCGACTTCATCCGAGTCCGGGACGAAGCGGAGAATGTCGCCCGGCTGACACGACAGCGCATCGCAGATCGCGTTGAGCGTCGAGAAGCGCACCGCTCGCGCCTTGCCGGTCTTGAGGATCGAGAGGTTGGCGAGCGTGATGTCGACCTGCCCCGCGAGCTCGCTGAGCGTCATTCGCCGGTCGTGAAGGACATCATCGAGCGTGACGGCGATCGCCATGTCACACCGTCCCTTCGAGATCTTCGCGCATCAGCGTGCCCTCGGCGAAAACCCGCGCGAGGATGAAGGTGAGGAGGACGGCGAGCCAGCCACTGACCGAGAAGCCGGCGTCGAGGTGGAGCGGGAACTCCGCGGACGAGATCGCCTTGCCGATCCCGCCGATCACCATGCTGATCAGCTGAAGCGCGAGCAGCGCCCAGGCGATTGTCTGCAGCCGGTAGGCGTTGGCGGCGACGAACGGATCGCCGCGGCCGACCGTTTCGACCATCCGCAGAAGCCGGGTCAGGATGACGTGATTGAGCGGCACTCCGAGCAGGCCGATGCCGGCGATAGCGCGCAAGCCAATCATGATCGGCTGTGCACTGGTGCCCGCGGGCACGTCGATTGCCCGCATGAACCACGCTTCGTTGACGAACGTGAAGCTCAGCAGGCCGAGGATCGCCGCTCCGTAGACCCAGTTCACAACGATGAGGCTGCGAAGGACGACATAGGCGATCGGCAGGCTGGCGTTATAGACCCTGGACATCGGCATCACTCCATCGATTCGTATTGATATTCGATATCATACGCATCGAGTGTCGGCAAGAAGATTATCGATATTCAATATGTCGAGGTCGTCAACGCTCGGCGTAGGGCGTCCTTCCAGCCGCTGATCAGGCTCTCGCGCTCCCCGGCTCCCATCTGCGGATCGAAGCGATCGGCCTCGGCCGAAGCAACGGGCAGATTGCTCAATCCCGACCAGACGCCAGTCGCGAGCCCCGCATGGAAGGCTGCGCCGAGCGCCGTGGCTTCGACGTTCCTCGGCCGCTGAACGGGCACCTGCAGGATGTCGGCGAGGAAACGGCACAACCAGTCGTTCGCGGTCATTCCGCCATCGACGCGAAGGGCCGCAAGGGGCCTCCCGCCGTCGACGGCCATCGCCTCGACAAGATCGAAACTCTGGTAAGCCACTGCCTCCAGCGCGGCGCGCGCGAGGTGCGCGGCCGTCGTCCCAAGGGTCAGCCCGAAAATCGCGCCCCGTGCATCCGCATCCCAATGCGGGGCGCCGAGCCCGGCGAACCCCGGGACGAGGTAGACGCCGTGGCTTCCCGGAATCCCTTCCGCCATGCCCTCGGCTTCCGCTGCTCCGGCGATCACCCCGAGCCCGTCGCGCAGCCATTGGATCGCCGCGCCGGCAACGAAGATCGACCCTTCCAGCGCGTAGCAGGTCCTGCCCGCCACCTTGAACGCCGGCGTTGTCAGCAGGCGATGGTTTGACGGGACTGCCGTCTCGCCGGTGTTGAGCAGCATGAAGCAGCCGGTGCCGTAGGTCGATTTGGCAGTCCCCGCTTCGAAGCAACCCTGGCCGAACAGCGCCGCCTGCTGGTCGCCGGCCATCCCCGCGATCGGCAGCTGGATGTCGAGCCGCCCGCGCTCAGTGACTCCAAAGACCCCGCTGTTTTCGTGAACTTCGGGCAGCAGCGGTTCCGGCACGCGAAACAAGCGGCACAGCTCCGGGTCCCAGCGTTGCTGGCGAATGTCGTACAGCGAGGTCCGGCTGGCGTTGGTGAGGTCGGTGGCGTGGACGGCGCCGCCGGTCAGCCGCCACAGCAGGAAGCTGTCGATCGTCCCGAACGCGAGTTCGCCGCGCTCGGCGCGCTCGCGCGCACCTGGCGCGTGGTCCAGCATCCAACCGACCTTGGTGGCGGAGAAATAGGGGTCGAGGAGAAGCCCGCTGCGGGCAGTGACGATAGGCTCGGCGCCCTCGCCCTTGAGCCGGCTGCAGACGTCGGCGGTGCGCCGGTCCTGCCATACGATTGCGGGATGGATCGGCTCACCGGTCGACCGGTCCCAGACGATTGCCGTCTCGCGCTGGTTGGTGATGCCGATGCCGGCGATCTGCGACGGCTCGACGCCGCTCGTCGCAATCGCCTCGCGAACCGTGGCGAGCACGCCCTGCCAAATCTCCTCGGGGTCATGCTCGACCCAGCCCGGCCGGGGATAATGCTGGGTCAGCTCGCGCTGCGCGGTGACGACGGCCCGGCCCGAAGCATCGAACAGGATCGCACGGCTGGACGTCGTGCCCTGGTCGATGGCGAGGACGTGGTCAGCCGGCATTTTTGGCGAGGCCGCGCTCCCAGTCGAGGGCGTTGGTCACGATCCCCTCGATGTCGTCGTGCACCGGCCGCCAGTCGAGCGTGTCGAGCAGCCGGGCGTTGCCGGCAACCAGTGCGGGCGGGTCGCCCGCGCGGCGTCCCTCCATCCGCCGCTCGACCGGAGTCCCGCTTGCCCGGTCCACGGCATCGAGAACCTGGAGCACCGAAAGACCATGGCCGTACCCGCAGTTGAGCACCAGGTTCGTGCCGGGCTCCGCGATCAGCTTCTCGAGCGCGGCGACATGCGCGGCGGCCAGGTCGCTGACATGGATATAGTCGCGGACGCAGGTGCCGTCCGGAGTGGGATAGTCGGTTCCGTAGACCGCGACATGATCGCGCTTTCCCACCGCCGCTTCGCAAGCGATCTTGATTAGATGGGTCGCCCCCTTCCCGATCTGGCCCGCGCGCCCTTGCGGATCGGCACCGGCGACGTTGAAATATCGCAACGCGCCATAGTTGAACGAATGCGCCGCCGAGGCGTCCTCGAGCATTCGCTCGGTCATCAGCTTGGAGGCGCCGTAGGGGTTGATCGGCGCCTTCGGGTCTTCCTCCCCGACGGGCACCCGGTCGGGCGCCCCGTAGACCGCGGCCGTCGACGAAAAGAGGATATGCTTGACGCCCGCTTCGACTGCCGCGCTGATTAGCACGTGTGAGGCGAGCGTATTGTTGGCATAATAATCGAGCGGCTTTTCGACCGATTCCGGCACGACGATCGAACCGGCGAAATGCATGACCGCCTCAATGCCGTGCCCCTCGAAGACCGCTTTCAGCAGCGTGCGGTCGCCGATGTTCCCCTGGTGGAACGGGATGTCGGACGGAACCACCCCGCGCGTGCCGGTCGACAAATCGTCGATCACCGCCACGGGCCAGCCGCTGTCCTGCAGCGCGAGCACCGCGTGGCTTCCGATATATCCGGCGCCGCCGGTCACGAGCACTGGGACCCTGGTCATGGACTGGCGCTAGCCGAGCCGGGCAGACGCTGCCAAGCCCGGCGCATCCGGTTTGCCTCATCGGCGGCGCCGCACTATCAGCGCCGCCTGAAGTTCCAACCTCCAGCTCCCAGAAGGTCCGATGTCACTAGTCATCTCCAGCGCGTTCGACGCCGGCAATATTCGCGTCGTGAAGCAGGACGGCGATTCGGTCGATCTTGAGATCGCCAAGGACCACATGTCCGACTTCTACCAGTGGTTTCATTTCCGCGTCGCGGGGGCCGCCG
>Ga0307411_10000476_pt1 | contig 13948 bp, 15 predicted proteins | sample DK1Ometagenome_2_FD_203712 | JGI IMG/M metagenome (GOLD analysis project Ga0307411, IMG submission 203712) | Maize rhizosphere microbial communities from greenhouse at UC Davis, California, United States - DK15-O-1 | ecosystem: Host-associated > Plants > Roots > Rhizosphere > Soil | place: USA...
ATGCCCCAGTCGTCGCGCGTGATCGTGACCCGCTGAGCCTGCTTCTTCCAATCCTGAAGCTCGGCGGGCGAGGCCGCGGTGAGAAGGAAGAGGAGGGGGAGGAGTGCTGCGCGGGTGCGGCTAAGCATCCGGCAAGGATTGCTTCGCTTTGCCCCAGCCTGCAAGCCGCTTCGACTTGGCGCGCTTCAGCAGCTCGTCGCCGTCGCGAATGCTAAAGGCGGCGCCGCTCTCATAATCGTCCAGCTCATCCCACGCGATCGGTGCTGCCACGGGCGCACCTTCGCGGGCGCGGGCGGAATAGGGCATGACCGCCGTCGCGCCGCGCTGGTTGCGCAGCCAGTCGAGGAAGATCCGGCCCTTGCGCTGGACCTTGCGGATGTTTGCAGTGAAGCGGTCCGGCTCGGCCTCCGCAACCGCGCGGGAGAAGCGATCGGCGAAGCTTTTCACCTCCGCCCAATCGGCGGTCTGATCAAGCGGAACGACGATGTGGATGCCCTTGCCGCCGGTCAGCAGCGGAAAGCTCTCGAGTCCCATGCCGGCGACCAGGTCGCGCACGCGGACGGCCGCCTCCTTCACCTTGTCAAAGTCGAGGCCGACGTCGGGGTCGAGGTCGAATACGAGCCGGTCCGGATATTCGACCTTGTCGACCTTGCTTCCCCAACCGTGAAATTCGATCGTCCCCATCTGCACGCAGGCGAGCAGCCCGCGGATGTCGTCGAAATAGAGGTAATCCTCGGTCTCGCCGTCTTTCTCCTCGATCGGGATCTGCTTCACATGTTCGCCGAAGGTGCCCTTGTCGTGCTTCTGGAAGAAGCATTCGCCGGTGCGCCCGCCGGGGCAGCGGATCAGGGTCATCGGCCGATCGGCGGCATCGATCATGATCAGCGGCTCCACGGCGGCGTAATAATCGGCCAGGTCCTTCTTGGTGAGGCCAAGCTCCGGGTAGATCACGCGCTCGGGGCTCGAGATGGCGATCCCGAAATCCTCGGCGCTCGCTTGCTTCGCCTTCTTTCGCGGTGAGGGTTTCGCCTTTGCCTTCATTTTTCCTTCCTCGAGGTGCTGCGGCACCTCGCGCACCACCTGCGTCGCCGGCTTGTCCTCGCGCAAAGCGATGAAGCTCGGGTGGCGTAGGACGCCGTCCGACGTGAACTCCGTAAAGGCGATTTCGGCCACGAGTTTGGGCTCGATCCAGTGCGCGCCTTTGCGGTCGGGGCGCGGCACCTCGACCGCTGGCTTATCGGTGGCGAGCGGCTCCATCCGCTCCATCAGGTCTTCGATCAACGCTCCGCTGAAGCCGGTCCCGACCTTGCCGGCATAGGTCAGCTTTCGGCCGTCACGAGTGGCCACGAGCAAGGATCTGAAGCCCCGGCGCTTGTCGCTTTCGGACCAGCCGACGATCACGAACTCCTGGCGCTGGATGCATTTGATCTTCAGCCAGTTGCGGCTGCGCTCGCCGCGATATGGCGCGTCGGCCCGCTTCGCGATGATGCCTTCGCCGCTTTGGTTGCAGACCTCGCGGAAGATTTCCTCGCCCCGTCCGATCACATGGTCTCCGAAAAGGAATGGCGGCTGGACCCCCGCGAGCAGCGACTTGAGCCGGTCCTTGCGCTCGATGTTCGGCAGGCGAGTGATGTCCTCGCCCCGATCCACGAGCAGGTCGAAGGCGAAGAAGGCGAGGTTCGCTCCCCGCTGGTCCTTGAGCGTCGACTGCAGCAGCTGGAAGTTCGGACGGCCCTCGTCGTCGAGCGCAACCGCCTCGCCGTCGATCAGGCAGCCCGGCGGCAGCTTGGCGGCCGCTTTCACCAATGCCCGGAACTTGTCGCTCCAGTCCTTGCCGTTGCGGGTCCAGGCGGTGGCAGCGCCGCTGCCGGTCGCGATCAGCAGCCTGTAGCCGTCGTACTTATATTCGAAGAGCCAATTGTCGCCCGGCGGCACCTCGTCGACCAAAGTGGCGAGCTGCGGCTGGCGGAACGGGGGCGGCGCTTCGCTCGACTTCTTCTTCGCTCGGCCGCCCTTCTGTCCGCCGCGGTTGGACCGCCAGACGTCGCTGCCGGAGGCGATCTCGGCCATGGTCCGCCCGGTCGTGACGCTGGTCGTGAACTCGTCGACCAGCTCGTCGCCGTTGCCGGGATTGGCGAACTCGTCCGTGACCTTCTTCAGCATCCAGGGTTCGGCCTTCTCGCCGGGGCGGGGCTTCAGGCGGAACATCACCCACTCGCCCTTCATCCGCTCGCCTTCGAGCGTGAAGTGGAGGTGGCCTTCCTCGAGCGTCTTGCGGGGGTCCTTGTCGGGATGCGGAATCCAGCGCCCCTGGTCCCACAGCATCACGGTGCCGCCGCCATATTCGCCGGCGGGGATCGTGCCTTCGAAGTCGCCGTAATCGAGCGGATGGTCCTCGGTCCGCATGGCGAGGCGCTTGTCGTCCGGGTCGACGCTTGGACCTTTGGGGACGGCCCAGCTCTTCAGGACGCCGTCGAGCTCCAGCCGGAAATCCCAGTGAAGCCGCGACGCCTCATGCTTCTGGACAACGAAGCTGTCGCCCTTGCCCTTGAGCTTGCGGCCTTTCGGCTCCTTCGTCTTCGTGAAGTCGCGCTTTTCGTTATAGGTCTCGATGTCGAGGCCAGCGCGTTTCGCCATGACTTACGCCCGCTTGCGCGCCGGCTCTTTGTGTTCCTTCTTGGCCGTCGCGCGCTTTGCTGGAGCCTTTTTGGCCGCCGGCTTCTTCGCCTTCGGCTCGTCCATGCCGTCCTTCTTGCGCTTGTCGTCGCCAAGGCTCTTCTTCAGCGCCGCCATCAGGTCGATGACGTTGGAGCCCTTAGGCGGTCCCTTGTCGGCATCGGGATCCTGGATGACCTTTTCGCCTTTCTTCTTCTGCTTCTCCGCGATGAGGTCCTTCAGAGCATCGACGTAGCGGTTGTGGAACTCGGACGGGTCGAACTCGCCGGCCTTTCGCTCGATCAGCATGGACGCCATGTCGAGCAGGTCCGGATCGGGCTTGGTGTCGCCGATGTCGCGGAAGAAGCCAGCCGACTTGTGGACCTCGTCGGCGTAGCGCAGCGTCTCCATGATGATTCCGCGGCCCGAAGGCTTTAGCGCGACGACATATTCCTGGCCGCGCATTGCCATCTGGCCGATGCCGATCTTCTTCGCGTCCTTGAGCGCGTCGCGGAGCACGACATAGGCCTCCTCGGCGAGATCGTCGGCCGGGACGACGTAATAGGGCTTCTCGAAATACATCGGCTCGATCTCGTCCTCGTCGACGAACTGGACGAGGTCGAGCGTCTTGCGGCTCTCGAGCTTCACGCTCTCGATCTCTTCGGGATCGAGAAGGACGTAGTGACCCTTCGAAACCTCGTAGCCCTTGACGATCTCGTCCTTGTCGACCGGACCGATGCCCGGGACCACCTTCTCATATTTGATGCGCTTGCCCGACGGCTCGTGCACCTGGTGGAACTGGATCTGGGCGCCACTTTTGGTCGCGGGGTAGATCTCGACCGGAATCGAGACCAGCGCCAGACGGATTTGTCCGCGCCAAGCAGGGCGAGCTGCTGCCATAACCAACGACTCCAATCTCAAGACCGGGCGATTCAATACACTTACCAGAGACTCGTTCCGTTCCGCATGCGGAATCATTTCCAAGTGCGTCCTTCGCAGAGACACTTTGTTCGGCTAACCGCCCGCACCATGCCTCGCTTGCCTACAGTTGCGATCGTCGGACGCCCCAATGTGGGCAAGTCGACGCTGTTCAACCGCCTCGTCGGCAAGAAGGTGGCGCTGGTGGACGACCGTCCCGGAGTGACTCGCGACCGCCGAGAGGGGGAGGCGAAGCTTCTCGGGCTCGAATTCCGGGTCATGGATACGGCCGGATACGAGGATGAGGACCCGCACACGCTGCCCGGCCGGATGCGGCAGCAGACGGAGGCCGCGGTCCGGGCGGCCGATGTGGCGCTGTTTCTGATCGATGGCCGCGAGGGGCTTACGCCGCTCGACGAGGAGATCGCGAACTGGCTTCGCGCTGGCAAGACACCGGTGATTGTCGCCGCGAACAAGGCGGAGGGGAATGCCGGAGAGTCCGGGCGCCTGGAGGCCTATGCCCTCGGGCTCGGTGAGCCGATCGCGATCAGCGCCGAGCATGGCGAGGGCGTCGTCGACCTGTTCGAAAGCCTGCGCCCGTTCGTCGAGCGCGAGGAAGATGCGCTCGAAGAAGAGGAGGACGAAGAAGACCCCGACCGGCCGCTGAAGCTCGCGATCGTGGGCCGTCCGAATGCGGGCAAGTCGACGCTGGTGAACCGCATCCTGGGCGAGGAGCGGATGATCACCGGCCCGGAAGCCGGCATCACCCGCGACTCGATCACGCTTGAATGGGAGTGGCAGGGGCGGCCGGTGCGGCTCGTCGACACCGCCGGTTTGAGGAAGCGCGCCAAGGTCGAGGACAAGCTCGAAAAGCTCTCCGGGGCGGACGCGCGCCGCTCGATCGAGCATGCCGAGGTTGTCGTCCTGCTGCTCGACGCAACCCGGGGGCTGGAGGCGCAGGATCTGCGCATCGCCGATCTCGTGGTCGAGGAGGGCAGGGCGCTGGTCATCGCCCTCAACAAATGGGACGTGGCGGAACATGCCTCGTCGCTGTTCAACGGCGTGAAGGCGGCGCTCGAAGAAGGACTGTCGCAGCTCAAGAACGTCCCCGTGCTCGCCATCTCCGCGAAGACGGGCAAAGGCGTGGACGATGTGCTGAAGGTCGCGTTCGAGCTGCGCGAGTCCTGGTCGCGGCGGATCACGACCGGAGAGCTCAATCGCTGGTTCGAGGATGCGGTCGAAGCCAACCAGCCTCCCGCGCCGAGCGGCCGTCGGATCAAGCTTCGCTACATCACGCAGGTGAAGACGCGTCCGCCGACCTTCGTCGTGTTCGGCACGCGCGTGGACCAGCTGCCCGACAGCTATCGCCGCTATCTGCTGAATTCGATGCGGCGCGACCTGAAGCTGGCCCCGGTCCCGATGCGTCTGTCGTTTCGCGCGCCGAAGAATCCATATCAGCGCGACCGCTAAGGCTAATTTTACCCTTTGCGCCTTATCCAGAGCAGACGTGGCCACGGGGAAGATTAATGAGCGACGACGAGCTGACAATCGTCGACTGGATGCATTTCGAGCGGAGCCGGGCCGAGCTTGGCGCCGGCTTCATTCGTATTCTCAGCTACTTCCGTGAGGATGGAGCGAAGTCGGTCGCGCAGATCGAAGAAGCGATGCACGACCAGAATACGGCCGCGCTCGTGCTTCCCGCGCACACCATCAAGGGCGAGGCGCGCCAGTTCGGCGCGGAGCCGCTCGCTAAGATCGCCGAGCTGATCGAGAGCACCGCCCGCCTCTGCGTCGAGAACCGCCGCTTTCCGGACGAGCTCGTGCCCGAGGTCGTGGAGCTGAGGCGGCTGTTCAATCGCACAGTCGACCTGTTCGACAGGGCGACCAACCCGCTGCTCACGCGCACTCCGCAGGCCGGCTTCGGCCGCAAGGCCAGCAACCAAGACTTCGGGCGGATCTAGGCTCTGCCGGCCGCTTCCGCAGGGAGCGGCTTCCTCATCGGCTGCAGCTCCAGGCGCGCAAGACTGCGCCATAGCCATTCGAGCGGTCCGTAACGGAAGCGGTCGAGCCACGGCTTCGACCAGAGCAGCATAAGAAGCCAGACGAGCGGCGGGATGACGTAGATCGACGCGCGATCCCACTTGGCAAATTGTCCCAGTCCCCAGCCGTAGAAGATGGCAGTGACGAGGATCGACGTTCCCAGATAGTTGGTAAAGGCGGCGCGGCCGACGGCGGCCAAGCGCTCCGTGAGCCACCCGCCCGGACGAACCATGAGGATGACGAGAGCGGCATAGCCGATCGTTCCGAGAATCCGGAAAGAGGCGCTGGCGAGGATGGACGCAAAATAGACCCAGCGCTGGTCGAATCCCTGGGCGATCGTGTTGAGGCCGAGCAGCAGATAAGCGCTCCAGGAGACGCCCAGGCAGACGAGCGCGATCCGGCGATAACGAGCGCGACCCCAGGCGCCGGTGATGAAGCCGGAGCGGTAGGCCCACATGCCGAAAAGCATCGCCGCCAGCGTCTCCGCGCCGACCGTCTTCAGGAACGCCAAGGGGCCGCTTCCATGGTCCCATCGGTACGCGACCTGGCTAGTCCAGCTTCCCTGCATGGCCCTGATCTCTTCACTCAGCCACTCGGACGGAGGCACGCCGAAACTCCGGGCGAATTCGTTCCAGGTTGCCACGGCCTCGGGCGTGTTGCGGGGAGCGCTTTCGATCAGCGCGACCATTCCCCCGCCTGCCCAGATCATTGCGAGCACGAGCGTGGTGAGTGCTGCAGCCAAGAGTTGGCTCGCCTGCATGCGGGCGAACAGGAATGCGATCGACCCGACCAGAGCGTAATGCGCGAGGATGTCGCCCCACCAGATCAAATACATGTGCGCCATCCCGAAGAGGAACAGCACCGCCATGCGGGAAAAATGCACTTTCGCGGCGCTCTGGCCGCTTTCCCGCGCACGCTCGATGACGAGCAGCATCGAGGCGCCGAACAGGAATGAGAAGAGCCCCCGCATGCGGCCTTCGACGAAGACGAAGTTCATCAGCCATACGGCAATGTCCGCGGGGGTGGTGCCGCCCCAGCCCAGGGGCGAGAAGTAGCCGGGCGTCGGGAATGCGAAGGCGGGGATGTTGGCGAACAATATGCCCATCACCGCGACGCCGCGGGCGACGTCGAGAGTCAGGTGCCGCGCCGCGCTCGCCCCTTGCGTCAGGCCTTATTCCTCGGCCGGCTTGGACTGAAGCTGGATGTAGTTCTGCAGACCCATCCGCGCGATCATCTCGAACTGCGTCTCGATGAAGTCGATGTGCTTTTCCTCGTCGGAGAGGATTTCGCGAGCGAGATCGCGGGTCACATAGTCGCGGACCGATTCCGCATGGGCGATGACGTCGCGATACAGCTTGGCGCCCTGCTGCTCGGCTTCCATGTCGGCCGTCAGGATTTCCTCGACATTTTCGCCGATGCGCAGGCGGCCGAGCGCCTGGAAATTGGGCAGCCCGTCAAGAAACAGGATTCGCTCGGCGAGTCGATCGGCATGCTTCATTTCGTCGATCGATTCGTGGCGCTCGTACTCGGCGAGCGCCTTCACGCCCCAATTGTCGAGCATGCGATAATGCAACCAATACTGGTTTATCGCGGTCAGCTCTTCCTTGAGCGCCTCGTTGAGGAGCTCGATGACTTTCGGGTCGCCCTTCATGCTCGCGCCTCCCTTTCAGGCGAGGCGGCTGTACTCCCGCAGTCAAGCTGTGGGAAGCCTTAAAATTGGCGGAAAACTGCGGAAAACATGCGACTGAAAGTCAGTCGCAGAAGCAATGATCAGGCGGCGCGGGAACTGACGAGGCGCAGGCGACGGCTCTTGCCGCGTTCTTCCTCAATGATTTCCTGAGCATAGTCGAGGCAGCAGCCACACTGCACTTCGCAATCGTGGCAGGCATAAGCCGCCTCCGGCGTGGAGGCGCCACAGCGGGCGGCCTTGCGGACCTCGCTCTCCGTGATGCGGTTGCAGATGCACACGATCATGGAGATCGATATAATCGATAATGCGAACCATTCGCAAGTAAAATCAATCCTGAGCTCCAAGGAGCGGCAGGAGTATGTTCGGCACGAAGTCGACGAGGAAGTGGGCAAAGATCGCCGCGAGCAGGTTTCGCTTCCACAGGAAGAAGGCTGTCAGAACCGCCCCGATGACGAAGGCGAGGAAGATTCCGGGCAGGCCCTGGCGGTAGTGGAAGCCCGCAAAGGCAATGAGCGAGATGCCCGCCGCTACCCACTTACTCCCGAAGAGCTCCTGCATCCGCTCGATTGCGAAGCCGCGGTAGAAGACTTCCTCGGAAATGCCCGCCCGCAGGACGGTAAGGAATGCAACCGTCAGCGAGGGGGCGATCGTACCGCCTTCGCCGTAGCGAATGCCGAGCGCCGAGAACCCAACGAGGCAGAGCAGGAGGACCGTAAAGCACACGACGGCAAGTCCGAATCCCCAAGCGAGCGTTTTTCCCAGCTGATCGAACCGCAGCTGGATCGAGGCCAAGGGACGCCGCTCCCGACTGACGATTATCCAGAGCAGGAAGGCGGTGAGCGCGAGGATCGTGACTTCGCGAACGACAATTGCGCCATCGCTCTTTGGATTGTCGGCCAGCAAACGGCTGGCGGTCACGACAAGGGGCAGCCCGAAGAGGGCGATGAGCAGGCCGGCGATGGTCCACCGACGCGACGTGGTAGCCGTCATGCGGCACATGTTACACGGACGGAACGAATTCCCAAACGTGCGCCTATTGCGCCTTGCGCTTCATCAGCTTCAGGCCAGACCAGGTGGCATCCACGGCGCAGACCTTCACGTCGACCAGGCCCATGGGAAGGCAGACGTCGCGGATCGTGTCTTCGGTGATTTCGGTCGGGACCTTTGAAGCCTTTTTCGGCCAGCTGACCCAGATGAAGCCGGAGGGCGCAAGCAGAGGCATCAACTCGTGGAGTTTCTCTTCAAGCTTGTTGCGGCTGGTGACGAACACATGCGCAGCGTCGATCGGCGTCTCAGGAGCGCTGAGCAGTTCCAGGTGCAGGCCTTCCGCGACGATCTCGTCCGCGACGTTGGTGGGCATGCTGTCCCGCCAGACGCGCATGCCATCCTTGAGCGACAGCTTCTTCGCGAGCGGCGTTCCCGAATAGCCGGCAGTCACGCCACGCGCGGCCTCAGGTAACGCGCGGCGATGAGGGCGATCGGAATGCCGACCAGGGCGATGTGGGCGAAGAGTTGCGTGGCCATCGACAGGGGACTCGGCGGTAGTGGTGTGCCGAATCGCATTGGCACGACCAGCCAGTTCATCACGACATAGGTCGCCAGGCCGTAGAGGACGCCCCACTGGACCGGACGCTCGACGAGTGCGGGCAGCCGCCGGGCCGCGATCACGTAGACCGCCGCCATAGTTGCCATCAGCGCGAAGTGGACGACCAAGCCGAGAATTGCGCCGCCGGCACCCATCTCCGTCGCTTGCGGGAAGGGGCCGGAGCCGACGTAGCGGAGCATGTTGCCGATCTCGCGTCCGAAGACGACCGTCAGGACCATCGCGAACATTATGTCGAGCGTGCCGGAAACGGCGGTCGCGATCGCGATCGGCTTGAGCATGGAGCCTCCCCTTGAGCGGCGGGGAAGCTGTTACCCGCTACACAGCAAGTCAAGCGAGCGCGGCGTCGGCTCCCATCAGCTTCGGGAAGAAGCCTTCGTGCGCCGTGCGGAGTTCGGCGAGGCTGACCTTCTGCGGACCGCCGCGGTCAACGAGGTCGAACGTAAGAGCGTCGCCGCCGGTCGTTCCGATGGGCACCGCGAACAGCTGGGCGGAATTGGCGATCTCACGGACGCGATCAGGATCGCGGGTGGTCACGACATACCGTCCCTGATCCTCGCCAAAGAGGATCGCGCCCACGTTAGGGATTTGCGGGACGACCGTCATCGTCATGCCGATGTTCCCGGCAAGCGCCATTTCGGCGACTGCGACGGCCGCGCCGCCGTCGGCGCAGTCGTGGACCGCCGTCACTACCCCATCGCCGATGAGCTGGCGGATGCATTCACCGGCTCGGCGCTCCGCGGCGAAATCGACCGGGGGAGGCGTTCCCTCGCGACGGCCATGGCAGACTTCCAACCAGAGCGATTGGCCGACATGGCTGTCGCTGTGACCGATGAGGACGACGTGCTCGCCTTCGGCTTTGAAGGCGATCGTCGCCGACTCCTCCCAATCCCCCAGCAACCCGACGCCGCCAATGGCCGGCGTGGGCAGGATCGCCGATCCGCCGCCGGTCGCCTTGCTCTCATTGTAGAGCGAGACGTTGCCGCTCACGATGGGATAGTCGAGCGCGCGGCAGGCCTCGCCCATGCCTTCCAAAGCGCCGACGAACTGGGCCATGATCTGTGGCCGCTGCGGGTTGCCGAAGTTGAGGCAGTTGGTGATCGCCAGCGGCTTCGCGCCGACCGCGCAGAGGTTGCGGTAGGTTTCGGCGACCGCCTGCTTCCCGCCCTCGACCGGGTCGGCATAGACGTAGCGCGGCGTGCAGTCGGTGGTGATCGCGAGCGCCTTCTTCGTCCCGTGCACGCGCACGACCGCCGCGTCGCCGCCCGGGCGCTGGACCGTGTCCGCGCCGACCTGGCTGTCATACTGTTCCCAGATCCAGCGCCGGCTGGCGAGGTTGGGTGAGGCCATGAGCTTCAGCAGGTCGGCCGCAATGCCGGTGCTCTCCGGCACGTCGCCGAGCGGCTTGATGCCGGCCCACGCCTTGTACTCGTCCTGGCTGATGTAGGGGCGTTCGTAGCAGGGCGCCTCGTCCGCCAGCGGCCCGAGCGGGATGTCGCACACGATCTCGCCGTTCCACTCCAGCACCATATGGCCGGTATCGGTAACTTCCCCGATCACCGCGAAGTCGAGCTCCCATTTGCGGAAGATGGCTTCGGCCTCGCCCTCGCGCCCGGGCTTCAGCACCATCAGCATGCGCTCCTGGCTTTCGGAGAGCATCATCTCGTAGGGCGTCATGCCCTCTTCGCGCACAGGCACCTTGTTCATGTCGAGCCGGATGCCCGCGCCGCCCTTGCTCGCCATCTCGACCGAGGAGGAGGTGAGGCCGGCTGCGCCCATGTCCTGGATCGCGACGATTGCGTCGGTCGCCATCAACTCGAGACAGGCCTCGATGAGGAGCTTCTCAGTGAAAGGGTCGCCGACCTGCACCGTGGGCCGCTTCTCGTCGCTGTTCTCGTCGAAGTCGGCGCTGGCCATTGTCGCGCCGTGGATTCCGTCGCGGCCCGTCTTGGAGCCGACATAGACGATCGGGTTCCCGATGCCGGTCGCGGCCGAATTGAAGATCTTGTCCGTCTTCGCGACACCGACGGTCATCGCGTTAACGAGGATGTTCCCGTCGTATGCGCTGTCGAAATTGACCTCTCCGCCGACGGTCGGGACGCCCACGCAATTGCCGTAGCCGCCGATGCCGTGGACCACGCCCGCGATCAGGTGGCGCATCTTCGGATGATCCGGACGGCCAAAGCGAAGCGCGTTGAGGTTCGCGATCGGCCGCGCGCCCATGGTGAACACGTCGCGCAGGATTCCGCCGACGCCCGTCGCGGCGCCCTGGTAGGGTTCGATGTAGGACGGGTGGTTGTGGCTCTCCATCTTGAAGATGGCCGCATCGCCGTCGCCAATGTCGATGACGCCCGCGTTCTCGCCGGGCCCCTGGATGACCCACGGCGCCTCGGTCGGCAGCTTCTTCAGGTGGAAGCGCGACGACTTGTAGGAGCAGTGCTCCGACCACATGACCGAGAAGATGCCAAGCTCGACGAGGTTCGGCTCGCGGCCGAGTGCTTTGAGGATGCGGTCATACTCTTCGGGAGAAAGACCATGCTCGGCGACGGTTTCGGGGGAGATGCGGCTGGCTTCAAGGACGGTCATGGCCGCGCCCTTAGCCCCGTCTGCAAGCGGCGGCTAGGTTGCGACGAACGGCTGTTTGAGCGTTTGGGCCGACTCAGGCATCGGCAGTAGAAGCGGCTCCGGGGCGGGGACAGGAGACATCACATGCCGAAGCCCATTCCCGAAGGCTATCACAGCGTCACGCCCTATCTGGTCGTCGACGACGCTAACGCGGCAATCAAGTTCTACGAGCGCGCTTTCGGCGCCACTGAGAAGTTCCGGATGCCGATGGGCAACCGCGTCGGCCATGCCGAGCTGCAGATCGGCGACAGCGTCGTCATGCTGGCCGACGAATTCCCCGACATGGGCCATCTGGGGCCGAAGAGCCGCGGGGGGCCAACGTCGAGCATCCTGCTCTACGTCGAGGACGTCGATACGGCCTTCAACAAGGCGATCAACGCGGGCGCGACCCAGCAGCGGCCGCTTGAGAACCAGTTCTGGGGCGATCGAATGGGGACCCTGCAGGATCCGTTCGGGCACCAGTGGAGCCTCGCCACCCATGTCGAGGAAGTGCCGCCGGAGGAAATGCAGCGGCGCATGGAGCAGATGGGTTCGCACCAGAAGCAGGCGGAGCCGGCCTGACGCTCAAATGAAAACGGCGCCGGATCGCTCCGGCGCCGTGCTTTTCAATTGATGGCGGGCTTAAGCCTTGCAGCTCTGTCCCTTGTAGGTGATCGAAGCCGCCTTGGCGTCGCCGGTCAGCGAGGGATCGCCGGCCGGAATTGCAGGTGCTCCAACCTCTTGCCGCGACTTCTTCACGCGCGCCGAGCCGTCGGAGTACCAGTCGACGTAGATCAGGCTGTTGTCCTTGCAGCGGTAAGCCTTGCTGGCCTGGATCGAGGGCGGAAGCGTGACCGAGCCGACGTTGGCGACGGCATTGGCCATGGGGTCCGGCCCGGCGGGATCCGAGACGATGGTTTGATCGGATTTGTCGCAGCCGGCTAGCGCGGCGGCGGCAACAAGCATGAACATGGTTAGGGGGCGAGTCATGATATATGCGCCTTTCACAACGGCAGCGGCAGCGTCAAGGCACCAGCTTGCATTGTATCGTGTCGGGTCATAGCTTCTTGCTCGATGGCCGAACATGCCGGGACTAGCGCGCAGCGCATCCGCATCGGGCTCACCGGCCTCGCATTCGCCTTCCTCCTGGTGCTCCTTGGATCGGTCGTCAGCCGCTCTCGCGACGACGATACGGTTCCGCAGAACGAGACGCAGCTCAATCAGGGGGAACCCGACGAGCCGCTGGCGCAGCTGGGCGTCGCTCCAGGCGGCGAGGCCACGGCGAACAACAGCAGCGAAGAATAGGGTGACGCCATGCGCCGGACTTCGGCGCGCCTCCTGATCATTGCCTCCGCGGTGCTCCTGCTTGCGGGGGCCGCCGCGCTCGCGCTCGCCGGTCGAGGGCGAGACGATCGGGTCGGCCCGAGGCCGGAGGCGCAGCGGCCGCCTCTGATGCTGCTGACCACCTTGCCTTTGATCTTTTCCGAGGGCTTCACGCTTCATGAGGGCGGATCCAAGGCCCTCAGCGCGATTGAGGCGCGCTACCGCGTGGTCCCGATCGCGACGGCGGATGCCGCGTCCCTGAAGCAGGCGAGGCTGCTATTGCTTGCGCATCCGCTCGCGCAGCCTGCCGAGACCCTCGTCGATCTGGATCGCTGGGTGCGGGAGGGAGGCCGGGTGCTTCTTCTCGCCGATCCGCGGCTGGAATGGCCGAGCGAGCGGCCGCTGGGCGACAAGCTGAGGCCGCCGCCCGCCTTCGCGGACACCGGTTTGCTGGCGCACTGGGGCCTGCGCCTGGATGCTCCAGACGAAGCGGGCCCCAGGCAGCTTCAGCTTGGCAGCCGGCCCATCCTTGCCTGGTCCCCCGGCGTGCTTTCCGGCTCGTGCAGCATCGGTGAAGCAGGGTTCGTCGCCCGGTGCCGCATCGGGAAAGGGCAGGCGACCGTCGTGGCCGATGCCGACTTCCTGAACGTCGACCTGCTCGACGGTCCGACGGAAAACAATCTCGACGCGCTTGTCGCGGAACTGGCCGTGCTGGAACGCTGAGTCGCCAGTGACTTAGCGATTGATTCTCCGATTCGGTCTGCGCACAGACTTATCCACAGCCATGAAAGGAGGAACAACCCAAGAACATCCCGTTGAACTGAGGTAAAAAAGCCGCAGAATTCCGCCGTTGGGCATGAAAACCCACGAAATGGCATCAGAATCCATTGTGTCCCCAAATCAGGTGAGTTACCAACACTCTCTGTAGTGCGGGGCTGACCCAATGCCTGTGTTTCGGCGCCGGAGGCGCGGCGATGCCGTGTTTCCGCGAACGGGGAAGCTTTGCGCTGCGAACGGGGAGTGGTTGTGGCGCTAGAGCATCTGTTTCAGGGCAGTGCGCTGAACGCGGTGGACGCGAAGGGTCGCGTCTCCGTGCCCTCCTTCCTTCGCTCCGT
>Ga0307411_10000477_pt1 | contig 13941 bp, 15 predicted proteins | sample DK1Ometagenome_2_FD_203712 | JGI IMG/M metagenome (GOLD analysis project Ga0307411, IMG submission 203712) | Maize rhizosphere microbial communities from greenhouse at UC Davis, California, United States - DK15-O-1 | ecosystem: Host-associated > Plants > Roots > Rhizosphere > Soil | place: USA...
TCAAGCTCAATCGCACCACGTTGGGATATGATGCTAAAGTACTCGCCTCTTACCTGAGAGGGAGAAAACTTGAGGGCTATGTAGCTGACCCGCAATACATTGCTAAAACAGAAAAGGGCAGCGGAAAAACCATTCGTCTCCAGTTGATAGAGGCCCTTCTTGCCGAAAAGATTACGGTCCGTCGCGGGCTTACCCACGTTTTGAATTGGCACGACCCCGGTATTGCCAGAGTTAAATATTATCTGGAAAACAAACTGTTGGAGGTAAATCCCTCCTACGAAAGCGGCGGACAGTTGGCCCGGCAGCAGATGGTGTCGTATCGCAGCTACGAGGCCGGCGTGTACCAAGGCATCCGGGGCGTGGTGAAAACGGACGATGAGGCCCCGGACGTGATCCGCTACGTCATCATGGCCAAGCCGCTGTGGATGCCCCATCCGTGCGGGAATCCCGCCTGGGACGGCCCCTCCAAGCCGTTGCCGCCCCCCGCCCCGGAGCCCGTTATATTAACCCAAGACCAAATAAACTTCCAGGCGCAATTGGAACGTTCGCGCCGCTTGTCAGCGCCATTCCAGCGAAGTCGTTTTAAGAACTAGCGTTATAACTATTTGAAGGCTTATCGCTACTGCTTGTCAATAACCTCTGGTATTTTGGAGTTGATTCCCAATAGTTGGAATGAATGGATCAGCTTCCGTACCCGCCGTCAGTACTGGCAGTAACAGGGGGCACCATCGTCGGCACAACCCTCAGCGGTTGTACGATCCTCGCCTCGACCCTCAGCGGCAATACGATCCTCAACAGCACGTCCTCGGGTGGGACGCACGTCGGCGGAACGTTCAGCGGCAATACGTTCCTCGCCGCAACAATCTCCGGCGTTGCCATTGTCGGCACCTCAACGTTCTCCGGCACAACGGTCGGCCTGAGCGATGTCTTTACCTCAACGAATGCTGCCAATACGTCCAGCTTGTGTCAGGTCATCAGTACGAGCACGGGTAGCTCTGCGCTGGCGGCTCTGGAAATACAGAATAACAGTTTATCGGCTACCCGCGTTCGAGTGTCGGCTTACGGCACGGGACTCAGCGGCAGCCTGTTCGGCATCGCCCAGGCCGGCTATACCTCCCTGGTTACGCTCGGGGCATCGTCCAACGGACTGATGATCGGCTGCCAATCGCTGGACAAGCCGATCATCTTCGGCGCTGGCACCAATGAACTCGGACGGTTTTCCAGCAGCGCGTTGACCACTGGCGTCTTTTCCATTCTCTATTCCCTGGACGCTACCTCGGCGACCGTTGCGGGCACCACGCTCGCCAGCGGACTGGGCATCGCCAAGACGTTGATCGCCGGCAAAGGCCAGGGCTGGGGCGTCACTTCCACGGCTACCGCTGCCGCGACCACCACGCTCGTCCAGGCCAGCACGATCATTCAGAGCTTTACCGGCTCCACCACGCAGACCGTGCAATTCCCGGCTGCCAACCTGTGGGGCGCTGGCATCGCGGTGATGTACGTCATCAACAATCAATCGTCTGGCACCGTCACGCCAACCCGCGCCGGATCCGATACCTTCCAGGGCGGTGGAACAACCGATCCGGTGACAGCCGGAAAGACCGTCATTTACGCCAGCAACGGCGTATCGGTGTGGCTGAAAATCGCGCAATTCTAGGACGCTTATGATTACCATTATCTCCCCCACGCGCATCGAAGTAGACGGCAAGGACGCGGGACTCCCCGTGGATTACATCCTCGCCAATCCGGGAGCCAAACGCGAGATCAACGCCGCGTTCATTGCGTGGCACGAATCGCACCTGGTGGCAGAGGCAGAGTACAAGCGCGTGGCACTGGAAGCCGTCGCCCAGGCTGTGGCCGCCAAGGACGAAATTCGCCGCGCTGCTGACGAGGAGATCGCTGCCATCAAGGCGGACATGGACATCTTGGGCACCAAGGAACAGGCAGAGGCAAGACGGGCTGAGCAGGAATGCGCCCGTCTGCGCCAGACCATGAGCGAAGCCGCTGCGCAACTCGCTGTGCTACAGGCCAAGCGATGACCCTCCTTGGCCGCATCATCAGCTGGCCATTCCTGGCGCTCGCGGGCATTCGCTGCGACCGCTGGGCACACCTTTGGATCGGCACCGTCCTCGGCCTCTCTAGCCTCTGGCTAGGCTGGTTACTGGCCGCGTTGCCGGTCATTGTTTACGCTGTTGGGAAAGAGGCGTGGGACAGCCTGCAACCCGACAACAAGGCGGATACATGGGACTGTTTCGCCACCTTGGTTGGGGGCGCAGTGTCCATTGGAACCATTCAGATGTATCGGATTTATGCATGAGCGACCAAATGGAAACCCCACCCGGATTACGCCGCCTGCCTGCTGGCGGCATGTCCCTTGAGAACCGGCTGGAGAATATCGAAAATCTCCTCCATGAATTGCTCAAGCGCGAGAACGTAGCGGCAACCGACGTTGCGCTGATCAAAAGCAAACTGGAACTGCACGACAAGATCCTGATGGGCGTGTGCGGCATTGTCGGCACGGCCATTGTTACCGCCGTCATAGGCTTGGTGATAATCAAGGCTGGCAAATGAAGTTTTACGTCACCCGGAAGATCCTCGTCGGCATCATCCTCGCCTTGTGCGCGTTGATCTATGTGATGTTCCTCAGTAGCTGCTCACGGGGGGCAGTTCAACCCGGTATCACGCAGAGCGTTCCAGGAGGACCAGCCGCAATCCTCTCCCGCATCGCCCTCGCTGCTACCGCAGTGGCAGGCACGGGGCTTGTCGCCTGTGGCTTCCTTGCCGTCTTCTACGCCAACAAGTTCCTCGTCGCCAAGCTCGCCATCGCCTGTGCCGCCACCATCATCGCCTCCCAAGTCGTCTACCAGTTTGGTCAGTACCTCGGCGTTGCATCCCTTGTGGCCGTGGTGGTTGGTATCGGTGTTGCTGGCGTATGGGCTTGGGCGCACCTGGCGAAGATCGAAAAGCGTTTCAACTGCGACATCAACCAGGATGGGAAAATAGGCGCTTAAATGAATCCCCTCCAAGCCAAAGGCCGCGCCTTAAAGCAACTGATTGACGCTTCTATTGCGGAGAAAAAAGACTTCTCCGATACCGGCGAGACGATCAAGGCGTACGGGCACAAGGCGGACGAGAAGAAGATTTACGAGGGCATGGGGCTGGAAGCGGAACTGTGGTTCAAGACCACGGTGGCCATGACCGCGCAGGCTATCGACCTGATCTGCCCGTATCTCTATCCGGCGAATCCCTACCGCTGCGGCAAGGTGCGTAACCATCCGTTTGAGGATCCGGACGCGAAGAATCTCCGCGCTGCCCGCAATTCGCTGATGGAATCGTATCTCAACTACACGCCGGATGAGACGGACCTGTACGGCGAGTCGGTGCGCAGCATCAACCAGTCGCAGATCTACGGCGCGGGCGTGCTGTGGACGGGCTTCAATGAGCGCAAGGGCTTGGTGCAGTCGTCGTATGACAGCGTGGAAAACCTCCAGGTAGACCCGGACGCCTCGACGTGGAGCCGCGTCAATTGGGTATCCCGGACTTGGGAGAAGACGCGCTGGAAGCTGCTGGACGAGAACCCCAAGGCCGCGCAGATCATCGCGCAGTTGAAGCCGTCCAAGACCAGCAAGTCCAACGTCGGCAAGCAGAACGACCTGATTACCGTCTATGAAGTCTGGATGCGGGTTGGCCTGCACCGCTACATGGAGCAGGGGCTCTTGCCATCAGTGGACGAGAACACCGGGCAGCCAATCACCTACACCGATGCACCCCGTAAGTATCTGGTGTCGGACGATGGCAAGATCATCAGTGAGACGACCTGGGAAATCCCGTTCTTCATGGACGACCTGTGGCCCTGCGAGGTGCTGTCGTACATTGAGGATGAATCCTCCATCTGGCCGATCAGCCCGATGCGTGCGGGCCTGCCGTTCCAGAAGGCGCTCAACTGGTTGTATATCTTCTATCTGACTAAGATCCGTTTCTGTTCGCGCAGCATCTTTGCGATCATGGAACATGCGGACTCTGACCTCACCGCTGAGGCGAAGAAGATCCTGGAATCATGGAACGATCTGCCGTTTATCTCGGTGCGTACCGGCAACGACCAACTCAAGCTAGGCGACATCTTCCAGCAGTTGGACCTGAATCCGCGCACGGAAGACTTCCAGAAGGCGCACGCGATCATCAAGCGCGAGTTCCAGGAACATACTGGCCTCTATGACATCCTGCACTACGGCGAGGGCGAAACGCAGGACCGCAGCGCCACGGCGACCGACTTCAAGGACAAGACGAGCAAGACGCGTATCAATTACCGCATTGACCGGGTTGTGAAGTGGCAGAGCCGAGTCTCGCGCAAAGAGGCGCTGGGCGCACGCTTCCTGCACACGCCGGAGCAGATCGACACCATCCTGGGCGCGGGATCGGGTGAAATCTGGGGGCGGATCATGCCACCAGCCCAGGCCGCAGGCGACCCCATGGCCGTGGACTTCCAGCAGTGGTTCCTGGAGACGGACTACTCCATCGTGTCCACCAGCATGCGCAGGCACGATGTGGATGCCAAGATCGATGCGCTCAAGGAATACCTGTCCACCACGGGCGCGGTGCAGATGAAGTCGCCGGACCCGCTGGAGCGGGCGATGGCCTACGAGGCAAGCGCGGAATACTTTGAAGCCATCGGCGGCAGCGACTCATTGGTGCAGGGACAGAAGGATATGGCGCAGACGTTGCGCGATCAGGCCGCTGCGATGATGGCCCAACAGCAGGCGATGGCCGCAGCGGGCGTAGATCCTGCTACCGGCCAGCCGATGCAGGGGCAGCCGGTGGCCGGTGCTCCGGCAGAGCCCCAGCCGGTAGGGGGCTACTGATGCTGTACGGCCACATCTGCCCGGATTGCGGCCCGATGGAGTTGGAGCGCAAGATGTCGGACCCTACGCCGACCAAGTGCCCGCTGTGCCACAAGAACATCCTGCAACGCGATTACAGCGACATCAATTTCCAGCGCCCCTGCGACATGTTCCAAGAGAACGAGAACAAGGGGCTGGGGAAATACTACCCGTCCTTGGGCGCCCGCTTCCTAGACCCGAAGACCAAGACCAAGCCCAACCCAGCGGCCTATGCCCGCTCGCGTGACGCTGCGATTGAGAGCGCCAAGCGGCAGGGGCTGTCGGTTGAAAAAGCCTAATTTCATTCGGTAAACCACGCGACCCCTGAAAGGATTCCGCGATGCCTGACAATTCTGTTGAAACTGAAAATACTAACGTTACCACTACCACAGACTCCTCGCCGGGTACAGAAACGGTTGATGCTGGAACTTCTCACGTAGAAGCCTCACCAGAAGCGACCACTCAACCGGACGGAACCTCGCCAGAGACCCCCGCGCAAGCGGATACGGTTGACGGAGACGGCAACCCTGGCCAACAGGCTGCCGAGACCCAAGAGACTTCTGCGGTCCCCAATCTTGAGAAAAGATTCAAGGACACGCAAGCCTGGGCTACCAAGACCAATCAGGAAAAAGCGGAGCTACAGCGGCAATTCCAAGAGTTGCAGCAGCAGTTCCAGGAGATGCGCCAGCAGTATGCGGGCGTTAAACCTGAGGAAGTCAATGAGTGGCGCAGCAGCAAGGCTCTCAAGCCCTGGGATGATGGAAGCCCCGACCACCAGACGTTCCTGAACTTAGTCAACAAGGCCGAGTTCTTTGACGAGTTGGCTCAAGGGGAATCAGATCCAGCCGAGTTGCAGAAATTGCAACAGCGCATGGTGCGAGCGATTGGCCCCGATGGGCTGAAAATGCTCGATGCGTGGAAGGCGGATGTCCGTCAGCAGGAGCGCGAGCGCAGGCTGAATCCCAAAGCGTTCTACCAAAAGCTGATCCGCGAACAGGCGCAGCCGGTAGTCCGTGAAACGCTCCAGCATTCCAACCAGCAGTACCAAGAAGGACTGCGCGGTCGGCAAGATGCGGAGAAGTGGATGGCGAATAAGGAAGTCGCGACCCCGGAAAACGTGAACAAAGTCCGAGAGTTGATGGAAAAGAGCCGGATGCCCTTTGAAGTCGCCTCAGCCATTGTGGAGCGTGATCATTACCGGAGTCAGGTCTCGAACGCTACGAAAGCCAAGCAATCCGCCGAGGAGAAAGAACGCCTGCTGCAAGGCAACGCCGCTGGGGCTGTATCCCGCAATCCAAGCTCCGGCAAACGACTCGATGTGGCTAAACACCTCAAAGACAAGGGCATTAGCGGCAGGGCTGTGATCGATGAACTGATGGACCTCGAACGTCAGGGATTGCTCCCACCTATTCAGTAAGGACTTAACCCATGGCTACCGGCGTAACCTATTACGGTCGCATTAGCACGAACACCATTGCCCACTACTTCTTGAACGAAGTGTGGGAGGCCACTACCAACAACCGTCCGTTCTTCATGGCCTTGAAGAAGCGCGGACATATCGAAACCGGACTTTCAGGCACCAACGTGACCTGGAACGTCAACGCGGGACGCCATGCAATGGCTGCCTACGATGACGCCGAGGTGATCAACATCACCCGTAAGAAGCATGAGATCCAGGCAGTCCTGCCTTGGGCCTTCCTGACCGTCACCGATGCCATTACCCGCGATGAGATCGCGATGGCCGGAGATGAGGTCAGCTTCCGTCGTGTCAACAAGGACATGATGGAGCGCATGAAGCGGAACTTCCAGTCCCGCCTCAACGCGCAGGCGCTCACTCAGGATGGCAACGCGGTTGGCACTAACGTGCTGCACGGCGTCGAGACCTTCATGGCTGCCACTGGTACGCTGGCCACCCGCCAGACTGCCAATGACACCTATGCCGGTCTGGCCACGGTCACTGGTGGTATCACCACCATCGACAACCCGGAACCGAATGCCTGGAGCCCGACCCTGACCAACTACTCTAGCACTGGCTGGGCGGTCACGGGCGCGACCTGGCGTCTCAACTGCATGGAGGCCCTGACCACGACCAAGGATCTGATTACCTACGGCAACGAAGCCGAGTTTCAGCCTGACCTCGTGATTCTGGACCGCACCATGTTCAGCGTCCTCAAGGACGTGATGCAGGAATCGCAGCGCCTCGTCGTCAACGGGCGCGTCGAGAAGAACACCACGACCGGCCTGGGTATCCCCGGCGCAGTCGAGTATGACGGCATGGAAGTCATCTTTGATGCCGACCAGACCGCCAATACGGGCTTCATGGGCAACTTCCACCAGACCTGGTTGGACGTGCTCAAGGTGCCTGATGTTGCCGGCCAGCCCAAGATCCCCGGTGGGGCAGGGGCCAGCACGGACAACATGTTCGAGTGCAATGTCCAGAACGACATCACCACGAACGGTATCCTGGCTCGCGTGAACTTCCGCGCGCAGCTTCGCTTCAATCCCCGGGCTTGGGCTAAGCTCTTCAACTACGGTTGAACGAAAGGACTACCACATGACTGGTTCAAATGCTTCTGGATTCACTCCGCTGGCGGTCGGTATTTCCGACTCCGGCGACTTTTCCTCATATCTGGGTCGTCCGACTCAGATTGAGGACGAGACGTTCATCATGGTGCAGGCATCGGCTGCCATTGCTTCCGGTTCAAACGGTAAGCAGTTGCAGACGGCCATCTCCAGCGGACAGGCGACCTTCGTGGTTGCCCTGGCTACTGGTGGTGTCTCGGCCTACCTGAACTGTGGCGCGATTCCGTGGACGCACACCGGGCCGATTGCGGCCAATGCGTACTTCCCGGCGCTGCGCAACAGCAGGGGCCATGTGCTGCTGATTCGCGGCACTGCCACCGGAGCCATGGTTGCTGCGCAGCCAGTGGTTGCCGGTACCGGCGCGGATCTGATCAACGTGTTCACCGGCTCCGCGATTGCGGCCCTGACTGGCGAGGCCGCAACCTCGTCTGGCATCGGCGCTCTCTTGGATCGTTGGAGCAACGCTGCTGGTGTCACCCTGACCGCTGACACTGGCGTTGCCGCTGTCTCGGGCTGGGTGCAGTACAGTGCGCCGTTCCGTGGCGCGAACTGATCCCCTAGCCTAGGAGGCGGCATGCAGCCGCGCTTTACGTCGTCAGTTGTTACCACCGCCTCCTTCGCGCATCAGGTGTACCGATGCACGGAGGAGGAATGGCGGCGACTGCCCCCGCAGATGCGCGGTTTCGTGCTGCATCAGCAGACCAAAGGATTGACTCCCTGCCTAGCCATCGAAGCGATGGAGGCAGGGCGTTTTGGTTCGACCTATGACCCGCAGGGCACCTTCGACGCCTTTCAAGGACTGCAACCCGCGTGAGCACCCCATTTCCGGTCCAGGTAGGGACGAACTACAAGGACTCCATTTACCTGAAGGACAAGACCAGCAACGCGCCACTCACTGGCAAGGTGCAGGGCGACTTCACCATTCAGATCAGCCGCGGCACGACCGGCAACGTCTCGACCACTGGCTTCACGCTGACCGAAGTGGACGCCTCCAATAACCCCGGCCAGTACGATCTCGTCGGCTCTGGCGCAACCGGCTTCACTGCCACCACCGCTGGCAAGTACCTTATCACTGTTCGGCTGACTGCCGATAATGCTTATTCCTTTGAACAGACGGTCCTCGTCACCGCCAATGGTGACTATGACGGAACCGCTGGCGCAGCCTCATTCACGGCCACCGCCAATGACGGACGGATCACCGATGGAACCAGCGCCCTTACCGGAGCCACGGTACGTCTACGCAATAGCGCCAATACGATTATCGCCCAGCTTACCACCGACGCCTCCGGCCTGTGGGGACCCGTCTACCTGGACGCCACCGTTACCATTGATGCTCAGAAGTCCGGATACAGCGTCAATAACTCCAACAGCATTACCGTGGTGGGGTCAACCGCCACAGGTCCCGCAACCGACGTTGCCCTTACCGCTGTCACCTCCTCCAGCAACATCCTCAACAGCGACCTGACCAGCTATGCGCGGGTGCAGATCCGCAATCAGTCGGGCAACCAGTCGGACACCAACATCCAGCAGATCGTCAACAACGCTGTGGGTTGGGTGGCCACCGCGAAGTTCTGGAACTTCTATAAGACCTACGGCGATTTCACCCTGCGCGAGCCGTATTCGACCGGCACACTGGCGATCTCCAACGGCTCCACGACCTGCACGCTCACCACCGGCACGTTCCCGACCTGGGCAGCTTCCGGTAAGCTCAAGATCAATAGCAAGGTCTACCGCATCGCCTCGCGTACCTCCGGCAGCGTGGTGGTCCTGGCCACCGCGTGGGCCGAGGACAGCGAAACGGTGGCGACCTTCACCCTGTTTCAGGATGAATACGCGCTGGCCAGCGATTGCCTCAAGTTTGGCGAACTGTTCCCCGGTGCCAATTGGGGCTGGGGTGGCGCACCGTCGAGCTTTGAAAGCGTGCTACGGGCGCAGAGCAGCCTGATTCAGGGGCAAGCCTATCCCAGCATGTGGGGCGTGCATGGCTCTGGTGGGACGGCCAAACTCATCATGTGGCCGTATCCGTCTAGCTCCGAGGATGTGGAGTGCGGTTATTGGTACTACCGCAAGCCAGCCGCGCTGGTGTCTGCGGGTGATACCGTGGACTGCGACCCGCTGTGGATCGAACTGCTGCACCGCTCCATCGACTATCAGATTGCACCCCGCTATGAACAGGGCGTGGCTGGCCGGTCTGATCCGGTCTACAAGCAACTCATGGAATGCTTCCAGCGGTTTGCTGCCAATGACAAGGGCGCGATGAATCCCACCGGACCGATGGGCAGCTACCACGCCAGCGGACCCTTACAGCCCCGGCTGTCGGGGTGACCATGCGCGATTGGCCAGGAGTCCGCGCCGATCTCTCGCCCGTTGCCGACGAGGGCCTGGCGACGGCCAAGAATGTGTCGTACAAGATCGGCGGGGAGTTACGCCGCCGTGCGGGGCTGGACGGGGATAACATCGTCCAGGCGGGGGCCTCGCTCCTCACCGAATGGACCGACTTCTTTGGCACTCCGTATCTGGTGCTCAGCTACGCGGGCGTCTTAACGACCCTGAGAATCAGCGATGGCACACAAACGTCGGTATCCTCCGGGCTCAACACCACCAACCGGGGCTGTTTCGCGCGAGCGAACGGACGGCTGTACTTCGTCAACGACTTCAACCCCATGCAGCGGATCGCCGTTGGAGATGTTACCGCAGGAGTGGCGGGAATCTCGGCACCATCTGCGGCCATTGGAACGCCGTCGATCACGGGCGCAGGATCCACCGCCATAGGCACGCACGGCCTGCGTTATCGCTACTTCGATAGCAAGTCGCTGTACATGTCAGACCCGTCTGACCAGATCAATCTGACGCTGGTGAGCGGTACGACCGTTTCCATTTCCATCGGCACCGGCTCTGAGAACGCCTTGCGCTCCCAGGATGCGAAGGTGGACCAGATTATCTTTGAGATGACTGACGCCGGATCATCGACCTTCTACCGGGCAGCGACCGTCAACCAGGCGTTGACCGGCACGACCATCAGCATGGATGATACGACCCTGCGCTTGCAGGTCACGGCGGCACGGGATGGCGACTTTGGCCATCAGCCCCCGCCATTGGCGGCGATGCTGGAAGAACACCGGGGCCGGTTGTTCGCGCTGGGCAACAGCGTCATTACGGTTACCGGCGTCACGGTATCCACGGCGGCATCCGGAGCGTTCACCGTCACTGGCAGCACGTTCTCCTCCGGCTGGGCCGGACGACTGGCCAAGGTCGGCAGCACGGCCAAGCTTTACCGTGTCTCTGCCATGTCTGGCACGGGGCTGGGCACCTTTAGCGAAGCCTACACCGGCACCGCTGGCGTCGTGACTGGCGTGCAGTTCTTCAGCCCCACTCCGGACATGCTGTACTGGACCCGCGCCGGTTTCCCGGAGTCGTGGGATCTCGCCCGCTTCGCCCGCCGCGTGTTGCAGAATGAATCTGATGTACCGGCTGGGCTGGTGTCGCACCATGAAGTCCTGCATATCATGGGCCAGCGGTCTATGCGCATGCTGGACTACAGCAGCGATCCGGCGAGCGGGCAGCTTGTCACCGTGCCCACGGATATGGGCCTGTGGAATCAGCGGTGCATCGTCAAGGCCAACGGGCGCATTTACGGCTGGGGCCGCTCTGGCGCGTGGACGGTCAACGGGCTGATCCCCAAGCATATCTCTGGGCCGATTGACGAACTGATCGACGGCAGCACCACAGGCTCTACGGACAACTACGATGTGTCGCAGTACGAGGAGTTCCACGGGGTCTACGATCCCTGGGACCGGCGCATCATGTGGTTCTACAGTCGCGACGATGACCTGTCGCCCAAGCGGTGCATCATCTTTGACGTAGACACCGGCAAGTGGAGCCTGGGCGAGTTCAAGCACGGGATCACCGCGTCCACGATGACCACGGGCGGCACCACCAGTTCCACCCGCGCCCTGCTGTCGGTGGGATCCTCTGGCTATAGCTGGTATCTCAAGCCCGATGTCTTTGACGCCGTGCCTGCCGTGCTATCTGGCGGCGTGGTCACGATCTCCAACACGGGATCAACGACTACCGTCCTCAATGTGACCGAATCTCTGCCCACCGGCAGCCCGGAACTGTTCGGGGCCATCCTCGTCTACAGCAGCCAGGAACGGGAGATTATCAGCAACACGGCGAACACGATCACGGTGGCAGCCCTGTCTGCCGCGCCTACGGTCGGCACTGAGGCGTTCATCGGGCAGATTGACGTGACGATCAAGACCAAGCGCATGGCCTTCAAGGGGCTGGGCGACAAGAAGCGTCCTAACTACCTGATGATTGCCATGATCCCAGGCAGTGAGTCGGGCAAACTCACCGTCAAGATATACCTCGACCACTCATCGACGGCGTTCACCTTCACCAAGGGCAGCACGGATACGCAGCCGGATGGCGTGACGATCACCAACGGGTCGGCCAGCGTGACCGTGGACCTGGACGGTGGCGATGGCGCAGGCGTGGCTTTCGTGCCGCTGCCCGATCAGTGGAGCCGCGTCATCGAAGCGGAGATTACCAGCACGCGGCCCAAGGACCTGCTGCGTCTGGTGGACTACCAGTGGGTGTTCAAGGACAAGAACGGCTCCGTGGCCGTGGAGGGTGGCTAATGCCCCTCACTAACCCCGGCACGCCGTTCGATGAGGACGGCCACGCCGACATTCTGGCCGACATCCGCAAGCTCTACCTGATGATGGGCGGAAAGTCCAACGACATGAACGCCGATTCCAAGGGCGTCTCGCAGGACGTGACGGAAATCGGCTTTCCGCTGATCGTGAACAACCTGGCCGAGTTCAACACCCCGGAAGCCGTGCAGGCGGCACGCAAGAATCTCCAGATTCCCGTGGGGCTGCCCGGCCTGTTCAACCTGGATGGACTACCAGTGGGCGGCACGTCAACCCCGACCACCAAGTCCAGCGGATCAGGCACGCACACCTTTACGCTGGGCAAGCAATACTGCTATTTCCGCCTCACGGGTGGTGGTGGCCAAGGTGGCGGCAGTCCTGCCGGTGCCGATGTGTATGGCGGTGGCGGCGGCCAGGGCGCTACGGTGTTCGGGTGCATCAAGATTGACGGCATCCGGAGCGTAACCTACTCCGTTGGCGCTGGTGGCAGCGGCGGAACGTCTACCAGTAGCGGCGGCACAGGCGGCAACTCTACCATCGTTGTGGATGGCGTCACCATTACGGCCTACGGCGGTTCTGGCGGTGCCGCTGGCGGCACTCAAGGCGTTAGCGATGCCTACGGCTACCCCGGCGTGGGCGGCAGCGCAGAGTTTCAAGTTGGGGAACGCTTTATCCAGTGGGGTCACGCCGGGCAGTCCGGCCACTCTGGGCGATTCGACAGTCTGCGCGGCTTGGCTGGAGGCGACACGCCGACCAATCACGGCGGCGGCAGTACAGGCGGCGCTGGCGGCAATGCTGCCGTGTCCGGCAATGCCGGTGTGGCGATATTCTATGAAATCTAACCGGAGAACATGACCATGGCTATTCCCGCTGCCTACGCTGGCTCTTTCTACGGAGGCTCTACCAATGTCTCCGGTGGGGACGGTGGTGCCAACGATGCCGCTGAACGCGCCCGCATTGAGGAGGCCCGTAAGCGGATCTATGAACTGACGGAGGGACGAGCCGGGGAACTGGCCAACGATCCGTACCAGAAGTCAGTCATGGACTTCCTGCAAGGCGTCACGGGCGGGCAGAACGTGCCGTTTACCAATGAGGTGCAGGGCGCGATGCTCGCCCAGCAGGGGCGCGGATCTGCCGATGCTGAGGCCGCACAGATGGCCAGCCTGCGCGAGAGCATGGGCGCTAGCGGCGGATCGATCTATGATCCGGCCTACCAATCAGCGGCACGGGAGGCCCTGTCGCAGCGGCAGGGGCGCAACCTGGATGCGGCGGGTAACATGGCTGCCACGGCTGGACGCGAGAACTTCAACGCCCGCATGGCTGGCGCTGGCGCACTGGCGCAGTCCCGTCTGGCGCAGAATGCCCAGGTCAACCAGATGAACTTGGCCGGAGCCGGGTACCGCAGCCGGGAGAGCTACACCCGCCCGGGCAGCGGTGGCGGCGGTGGCACGGGCTTCACGATGCCCGGAGGCTTCTCCGGTGACACGCTGGCAGGGCGGGATGCCCGCAACAGCACCCTGGGAGCCGGGCAGACGGGCATCCAGCCGGGGCAAATCGTCTACGGTGGCGCAGGTATCCCCGGAGCCGTTTATGGCTCAGGAACGCGTCAGGCGCAGGCGGGAGCCCCGCAGCAGGCACAGCCCCAGCCGGGCGGCTATGCCCCAGACGTGAACATGACCAACGCGGAACGGAACGCCGCTCAATACCCCCGCCGCAACGACTTCCGCAACGGGACCGGCGGCTATTCTTCCACTCCTTCGAGGTACTGACCATGGCTACCAGATTTACCCCCTTCACCGGACCCACGGGCGAGGAAGTCTCAGACG
>Ga0307411_10000478_pt1 | contig 13941 bp, 13 predicted proteins | sample DK1Ometagenome_2_FD_203712 | JGI IMG/M metagenome (GOLD analysis project Ga0307411, IMG submission 203712) | Maize rhizosphere microbial communities from greenhouse at UC Davis, California, United States - DK15-O-1 | ecosystem: Host-associated > Plants > Roots > Rhizosphere > Soil | place: USA...
TTCAAGGGCCCCAGAGTAAGAAATGATGCGTAGTAATTAGTATCAATTAATACACCGCCAAGATCAAAAATGAAAGCATCTGATCGTAATAGGGAAATAGATAGTATACATAGTAATGCAGAGAGCGTTATCTTTTTAATCACCATATGATCCTCTTTCCAGTTATTTGATTTCTATTAGAATATCATATTTTCTGAAAATGAGCAAACGATGATGATGTATTAGCTATTGGCCCAGCCAACATGGAGATAGGTCGGCAGTAAGGTGTCATACAGATGGCGGATTATCGCTCGTAAAGATTCTATAGTGCCTGTGGTTATCTCGGCATATGCGCTTTCCATTGCTTCTGATCCATAATGAGTCAGATTAAGACGAGCTTTCTCGAGCGCAGTGATAAATATCTGTCCTAAATTATGAATATCATGGTCGTATTCTGTCTGAAGTAATATAGTTACTTTATTACCATAAGTATCCCCAAGAGAACCTTGTTCAATCTGGTCAATATGGTCATCTAATGATAATGTCTGGTAATGTTCTAGGAATTGCTGGATCATTGTAGAGGATATGTCTTCAGATGCATAGCCTATTGCATAGAATAACAGAGAGCTTATAATAAAGAGATGGTGAAATCGTATGAACATACTTTTTTCCTTTTTTTAAATGTCTACATTTTAGCATAATCTAATAAAAATATAAGGCAACTACTATACAAAACGAGACTGTTGTGCAGATACAATGGATATTTTTATGTTAAATATATATCAAGAAATGTTAATGAATCATTATAAAAACCCTACACATAGGGGTATACTGGCTCACTATGATATATACGCAGAGCAACGTAATAGTTCCTGCGGTGATGAAATTATATGCACGGCTACCATAGATAATACTATCATTACGGATATACGATTTGATGGTAAAGGTTGCGTAATTAGTCAGGCAACGGCTTCTCTGTTATCAGGTCGAGTGATTGATATGTCTTTAGAATATGCTCTTTCTCTTGATAAGAAGTATCTTCTTGATATGATAGGGATACAATTAGGGCCTGTTCGTATACAGTGTGCTCTCTTGTCGCTCTATGCGTTACAAAAAGGTATTAATGAGTATATATCAGAGAGATAATAGGTGCTTGATAAATCGAAACTAATTGTTCAACTATATAAAGTGGCCGATAGCCTTTTTGTAGATACAGGTTCTGCATACCGTGATGTCTATTCCATGTGGTGCGCTATTAGTCAAGATAGTCTCTTTCAGAGTAGAGCGTATGCTGTTACTAACTCTTCAATGCCTATTCCCTATTGGGATGGCAATCTAGATGATCGTTACACTATCTCTACAGAAAAACAGATATATGTAGCAATCTCGATTGATGGCTCACAAATTTATCCAGACAGGCATGCAATTGCATCTTGTTTTCTCATCAATATTGGATCTATAGTCCTTCCTTATGTTGATAATGGACGAGCTGAACTCGCTTCAGAACCATATGTTTTTGTTGGTGTTGATAATAGTGGTCTTGCATGTACAATAGACACTGTTAATTGTAAGCGACAGGAATTAGAACTTACGGCAGGGATTGAAGTGGCATTGAAAATGAGAGAAAAATATACTGCACCGCTCGTGGTTCTTTTTGATGGGTCGTTAATCTTTTGGCATTTATCTTCTAAAGAAAGAGATATTAAAGAGTATTTTTTATCATCATATCTTTCATTGCTAGGAACTCTCTATCAGCAACAGATAGTAACCGCATGGTATATTAGCTCTCCAAAAAGTAAAGAGCTCATGAATTTAGTACGATTGCATATGTGTAATTTTGATCTCTCTCAAAAAGAGCGATATGAATCAATAGAACATATGCTTGATATGCACTGTATGGAACAATTTTTAGAGCCGTATACTCGCTCAATTGTCTTTAAAAATAATAGCGATATTAGTCAGTACTACCCTTCTGAAATACAGCCCTATTTTTTTTACGTCCATACTGGTAATGAAATTGGAAGAGTCGAGATTCCAGCATGGATAGCGCGTGATATCTCTCTTGTAGATTTTGTAGCGTATACAATTTTTGATCAATGTATAAAAGGCGGAGGGTATCCGATTGCTATCGCAGAGGCGCATGAACAAGCTGTAGTGAAGGGGCCTGATAGAGATTTTTTTTATCATCTTTTACAAAAAATGGTTATAGAACGAAAGCGAAAAGTATCTATTTCGCGAAAAAGTATTAAAAAGGCACTTGTTGCGCTTTAATATTCTATCTGTAGATTAGTACTATATCTGTGTTTTCTACATTAATAATACACATGGAGACTTATGAAAACAATGAAGTATATGCTATGCGTTTTTTGTATTACCGTCATGGCGTATCCAAGCCAGAACATTACCTTGAGTGATATTATTAGAAATGAAGCAAATTTATATCAAAAAATAAAGAAATGGCCGGTCAATAAAATCGCTAATCGAGTGAGTTTCTTTTGCCAAAACGATGAGGGCAGATCACAGCAAGTGTTACATGATGCACAAGACGTGCGTCTTATATATGATCGTGAAAAGGTGCTTCCATTACTCTCTCAGTTTATACAATTAAAACAAAAATATGGTACTGTAGAAGAAAAAAAGTTATTTAATGGCATGTCTATTCCAGATTATGTTCTTCGTCTTTTAACAAAGCGCCCCTTGGTCTGTTATCTGACAGAAGATACATATCTTATGCTTACTCCGAATGGCACCTACCAAAGGGACGGTGGAAAGAAATTAACAGATAATATTTTCACCACAATACAAGAGAAATCACATACTCTTTCAAAAAAGGTGAAAGTATCTTTATCAGATTATATTTCTAGTGATGAACGATTATTGTCTGCCCTATTAGGAATTGGTTCTCCTACATTCTTTATTAACAATGGCGATCGAAAAAATAGCATGGCAGCAGGAGAGCAAGATACTTTTCAAGAACGAGGGGTGTTTGTAGGTCTTATAGGTTCCCGGCTTGAAAATAATCTTGTAGAAGGTAGGTTAATGCTTATTAATAAGAGCGATCACATACAAGATAATGGGTATGGTGCTAATAATAATACCTTTCTTTATGCATTGTTTGCACAGTTTTATAATAAAAAGCATATCCCTACTTTTCAAGAAATTGATAATGATTTTGCATCATATTCACAGGATTATATAAAGATGATAACTCCTGATGATATTTTTTATCTGGATAAAACAATCTATAAACAACGAATAAGACTAGTAGCAAAGCCTTTTTTAGAATATGCGAATTCATGCGCAGAAAAAGCAGGCAAAAAAGGGCATGTGCGAATAGTGGGGCTCGGACTTGGGTGTTGGCTTCCACCAAATATAGATAATAATGGGAAAATCATTCTTAAAGAATTACAACTAGAGGTCTATAAAGAACTTTTAGGTGCACTTAATCTTCAACATATAGCTGAACTTGAATGTATCCATTTTACAGGAGCACCGCTGGTCATTAACAAGATCGAGATGACATTCAGCACAAACGCTATTGCGGCTAAGATACAAGATGAAAATAAGTTATTAATAGCTCAATATGCATGGGATGGCAGTTGTTTAGGACCAGGAAATGAATATTGGTTAAAAGCGTTTTCTTGCTCAGGAGACCCGGCAGCAGCATGTTGCTCTTTAATTATATCGTCACAAAATCCTCTTATTAATCCATCGTATTCAATAAATATACGAGCGCAGATTATACAAGATATACAGCATGTACCGTTTAATGATTTTGTTCCACAAAGCACTCAGTTTTATAACCGTCTGCACAATAAAAACTACTTCTTTAAAAAGGCATTATTTACGGTGGGCATAGGAGCCATAATTATAATCATTGCAATGCAGCTAACCCCTTTCTATAAAAATTATTTTCTTTGGTTGTAAAAGGGTACTAATTGGAATTTAGAATCAATAGTATATACTATCTCATATCGTTACATATATTTAAAATTACATATTATTATAAAAAGGTTTTTTATGAAACGCATCTATGGGTATATTGCATTAAGTCTTGTTGCATCTGTGATATCGAGTAGTTATGGGATGATAGCAGACTCCAAGGAGATTGACTATCTAGAAGCCTTTAAAAGTTTTGCAGATAAAGAAGAAGAATTCTATTCCACGCATGCAGATCCATGTTTTAAAAATAAGGAATACCACCTTAATAGAGTGGCAACAATAGCTGGGAATGATAAGACGCAACAGCTGCTAATGATCCAAGATGCCAAAAGCGTAAGAGCTCTTTATAGTCAAAAATCAGTAGCATTGGTTAATGACTATCTCATGTATATCAAGAACAATGGTGATGACAGACAAAAACAACAATTTAAAGATATACCTTTAAAAGACATGCTCTTGCGTCTGATGATCAATAGACCTCTATCCAATTGGCAGAATTATAATGGTATAGATCAATATCGATATAAGAACGGTCACAAAGACGATTATATTGTTGGGGACGAACACATATTGTCTGCTCTATTTGGGGTGGGCTCAAGCACTACTTTTATTAATGACGGAAATCGTAGTAATCGGATGCAGACATCTACAAAAGAATTTGAAAAGCGTGGAATATTCTGTTGATTGGTTGGTGCTCGGCTTGAAGACCCAAAGCAAGGTGATTATAAATATATACTTATAACGAAAACACAAAATACCGTTGAGAATGGGTATGGAGCAAATTCGAAGAATCCATTCCTGCTGTTGCTTGCTAAAAGTTATGGTCAATCTTATTTACCTCTTTTTGATGAAGCGCAAAACGATACCTCTAATAGATATATACGACTTAACGATGATATATATTTGAATACGCATATATATAAAGAAAGAATGAAAAGAGTTATAGAGCCATTTTTAGTGTATGCCCATGAATGTTCTCAAAAAGAAAGAAAGTTAGGGTATATTCGAGCTATAGGACTTGGGACTGGTGCTTGGAAACCTAAAGATTGCTATGGATGTGAGATTACACTTGCTAAATTGCAATATGAAATTTATGAGGAAATTTTAAAGGATAATAATTTTCCAGATATTCATACAGTTGAATTTGTCTGGCTGAATGGTTACGACGACACTCCTGATACAACTATACAATGTGGCGATCAAAGTATTAATATTAAGTTTTCTAGCGATGCTCCTGCTACAGCAATAAAAGATTCAGATAAATTTTTATTAATAGCGCAATATCCATGGGATGGTGGCAGTTATGTAGGAAATGAATATTGGGCAGGATTCAGTCTTTTTGCAGACTCAGGAGATCCTGCTGCAGCATGTTGTTCTACAATCCCATCAATACAGAATCCTGATATCAATCCTGATTTTAAAGAAAATATGAAGAAACAGTTTGAGGCATTAGACATTAATAATACCTTGCCCGATTTCCAAGCTTCTGCTACCTATTTCAAAGAGCAGTTAAAAAAAACACAATCATCACTTAAAACTAAGGAAGAAGAATACGAAGAGTTGAATCAGCAATACTTAGTTTTAGAAGGCATAAAAAACTTCGGGGAAGAACAGTTAGCAGAGCGAGATGGCTATGTACAACAATTATATAAAGCATGTGAAATCACATATGAAGCCGAACCAGTAGAAGAAATCTATTTGAAGATACAGCGAGCTATTGAAAAATTTAGAAAAAATGTAACAACAGAATCAGAAAAAAATGCCCAGTTGCAGGAGCAGCTCAAGACAATTAATAATGAAAAAAAGACATTGCAAGCTACCTTGAATAAAAACGCAACAGACTCTGAGCAGTTTAGAAAAAAATTAGAAAAAATAGAGCAAGCAAACATCGAAAGGATTGCAATGCTAACACAACAGGCAGCGGAGTGGGTTAAGCAGATCGAGGATATTAAAAATGACAAAAAAGAGTTGGAAAAAAAGAATAATAAAATAAAGCAACTCTTTGAAGAATTAGAGCTACAATTAGAAAAAATACAAACAGAAAAAAAAGTATTGGAGCTACAGGCAGCGGAGTGGGTTAAGCAGATCAAGGATATTAAAAATGACAAAAAAGAGTTGAAAAAAAAGAATAATGACATGTATGAAGAATTGCAAAAAATGTCTGAAAAAAATAAGTGCTTGGAGGGGATGTTAACATTACTTACTCAAGAGGAGCATATTCTTGCACAAGAGAAGGAGCGTATTCTTGCAAAGCAGCTACTTGTTGGGCAAAAGCAGCAATTAGAGTTGGATAATCAGAAGATTATCCAACAAAATGAACAAGCTAAGGCAGAGAAGGACAAAGAAAATAGTAATCTTGCACGAGAGTTGCAGCTATTTGCTGAGCAAAAGCAGCAATTAGAGTTGGATAATCAAAAGGCCGCACAGACTCTATCTGATCAGTTAAAGGATATTACCCAACAATATCAACAAGTTAAGACAGAAAAGGAAAAAATTGAGGGAGAGTTAACTCTATTGAAGGCAGAGCGCGAAGAGGTAAAGAAGACGAACACAAGAGAAGCAAAATGGGAAAATATATATAACGAGTTGAAGAAAAGATGGGCGACAGCGGGCGCTGTAGTAACTCTAGTATCTGTGGCATTATCCTTGGGCTTCTATATCAAATCATTTTCTGTTCCGGCATACGTTACACCGTAAAATAAGAGAACAATAAAAGTAATAAAAAAGCTGGTTTTTAAACCAGCTTTTTTTGTAAATAATATAGCGGGCATTACCCTAAGAATTTTTTAAAGAAGCTAGAAATAGTACCTTCACTGCTGTTGGCTTGTGTACCCACAATGTCAGAGTATTCTTGTAGTTTCTTTTTTGCGTCCGCAGATAATTTTTGTGGAATAGAGCATTGTGTAATAATGACTAAATTGCCACGAGATTTCCCGCGCAATTTATGGAATCCTTCGCCTGAGATAACAATTTTTTCGCCGACTGGGCATCCTTTTGGAATCTTAATGGGATGCTTGGTCCCATCAATACTCTCAATATCGACCTGACAGCCGAGAGTCAATTGAGGATACGTTAACATAACAGTACAGACAAGATCATCTTTGTCGCGTTTAAAATGCTTGTCTTCTTTTATACGTACGTGTAAGAACAGGTCTCCGGCGGGACCACCATAGACACCAGCATCAGCCTTTCCATTTACTCGTAGCTCAGCATTATCATAAATACCTTGTGGTATATTAACAGTAAACTTATCATATTTTTGAACGCGAGACTGTCCACCACATCCGGTACAAGGTGATGACATAGTAAAACCTTGTCCAGAGCATGCGGAACATGCTTGACTATACATAAAAAAGCCTTGCTGGTAGTGCATCTCACCAGATCCACGGCATGTAGCGCAACTTTGTGCACTGGTTCCTGGTCTGCATCCAGTTCCTTGACAGGTATCACAGGAAAAATAATGATAATAAGAAATCTCTTTTTTAGTACCCAAGAACGCTTCTTTTAATGATATTTCGATCTCTTTTGTGAGTGAAAGTCCTGCTTTTGGCTGGGGCCCTTTCTTTTTCTTGCCTCGTGATTGGCCACCACCAAACATAGACCCAAAAATGTCTCCAAAATTCTCAAAAATATCTTCCATATTCATAGAGCCTTGGCCACCGCCCATGCCACCATTCATACCAGCATGACCAAATTGATCATATTGTGTACGCTTCTGACTATCTCCCAATACTTCATACGCTTCAGTAGCTTCTTTGAATTTTTCTTCTGCTGAAGCATTATCCGGATTTCGGTCTGGATGGTATTTCATTGCTAATTTGCGATAGGCAGCTTTAATCTGATCTGTACTAGCAGATCGATCAACACCAAGGATTTTATAATAATCTGTTTTATTCATGATAAACACCATGTATCTTGTATGCGGAGATGATTATGTTATACGTAGAATTTTCTTATTTTGATTTAAGAGAATTAAGCTTAGGGGTGAATATATTTCTACGTTCCATAAGCACTTCATATGCCGCATGGATTTCTTTAAATTTTGTTTCAGCTTCTACTTCATTACCAATATTACGATCTGGATGGTATTTCATAGCAAGAGCTCGATAGGCAGTTTTAATTTCTTCTATGGTAGCCAGTTGATCGACGCCAAGTAATCTGTAATATTTCATAAGCCATCCAATCACTAATAAATAATAAAAACGTTTATTTAACGCTCTTATTATACCATAAAATAGAGCTAATGCTAAGGCTCAAAATAAAAAAAAGATGAATAGGCCTATGATTATTCTGAGGGAATAGCTATCTTCAAAGTGAGATTTTTTGGATCAATGGCATGTTTAAAAGGCTTCGGTAAACACTGTTCTTCTAGGATAAATAGCCCCTCTTGTAAACAACTTTTTAGATCGGGGGGCATGGTAAGAACGATATAAAAAGTTGTCATAGGATTGAGCGACTCTTTTTCATTAAAATTAAAGACAAGAGTCTGTTTAGATCTATTCCATGTTCCATCGCAAATAAGATTCTGATCAATGGGAAGAAAATTTTTAGATGAATTTTTTTTATAAAGAGAAGCTATAAGGCTTGTAATCTGTTCACCGTTCCATCTGAAAGAGATGGTATCTAGTATGACAGGTTTTTTTGATTTCTTTTTAAACGTTATGCTGCCAATTAAGACCCACTCGCCACCAAAATCGATCAATGTCTCGTGATGAGAGTTGAGTTGTTGCCATTTTGGTTTAAGAATAATATCAAAATTGTCGATAGCATTGGTTGTACATGATAGAACACACAAGAGAGAAGAGAGTACATAGAGATATACTTTCATGATTTCCTCATTCTTTTTTACTCTTTTTACCATATCATACCTGTCACAAGATGAGAAAGTTTTTTTTAATGTTATTTTTTCTGCTTTTGTTAGTTACCTATATCAAAAATATATGTGATAGAGAATGGGTTATGAGGGAGATACTGCGGTACGGGTGGAAATGAGCTACTTGCGTACCGAAAAACAGAGAGAATAAAAATATCAATATTTTGAATTCCAGAAGATTTTTCTAAACGCAAGTTATGCAGCGATCCGTTGGCATTTAATGCTAAGAATATGTGTATTTTATAGTGAGCATTGTTGCTTGGGGCTTTATCCCTCATTATGGTAAATGCATTATGCAGACAGCCGTTGAGTCTTTCGAGATATCGTTCATATTTAAGCTGATCATCGGATGGGATACCTGTTTTTTTTCCAGCCATGGAAACTTTATACTGTCCTTCTTCTTTCACATAGTTCATTATTCCTTGAGCGAGTTGAGATAGCGAGGGAAGTTGCTTTCGCAGGGGGCTATTGGGAGATTGTCTTATGGGGTTACAAGAATTTTTATAAGGAGTTTGGCTACGGAATGAAGGAGAGGATTGCGATGTTCCTGGTAGACGGCTTGGCAGAGGTATAGGTGATGGTTGAACTATAAAGTTCTCTTTTTTCTGTGTGGTAAGAGGCTGTTGCGTAGAAGATTCTTTTTGAGAGGCGGCATCCATTTTTGCAGTATCATTATTGACGAAAAATATGGGCGCCCCTTGTTGGAGGCGACTGTGTGTTTCAATCCATTCGGTTTCTTGTTTGAGGGTATCTCTGGTTGCTTGTTTTAAGAAGATATAGGCTGCTATAAAGTAGTGAAAGAGAAGGGAGATCAGTAGACCAATTATTCCATATTTTTTTTTTGCAACCATTTCCATATAATACCTTTTTCTTAATTATAGATATTATGCGATTAAAAAGAAATATATTGTTGCCATATAAATTATTTCAATTTGAAAAACATAACTGTTGTATTACCAGGAGGCAAAGTTCATTTGAGTCAAGATTATTGTGATGAGCGATTGATGCATGCTCTGTTGGCCTTTTTTACAATGGACCATTGCTGATGAATGTGGTGAGTTCCGCCGCGGTTACTCAATAAAAATCGTATAATTTCATTCAAAAAAGATTCTGTGGGTTGAAAAGCAACTTTTTGTGAAATAAGCCATTGAATAATAATATAATGATGTAATGCGCTATCAATGTGCGCAAGTTTTGCCGTATTAAGAATGCATATAGTGCTCTCTTTATATACAATGTCTTGCAATAGAGTGGTTGCTACCTTTTGTAAAAATATATCGGCTTTTTGCAATCGATCAATTGTTGCTAAAAATCTATTATTAAAACGCTCATCGCATAATTGTAGTGCTGGCAACACAGTGGCTCGAATGCGGTTGCGTAGATAATGTTCCGATTCATTGCTTATGTCAGTAACATAGGAAACAGTATTGTTTTGTAACCATTCAAGAATGTCAGATTTATTAATTTCTAAGAGAGGCCGAATATAGAGCCCTCGTCGTGGTTGTATGCATGTAAGTCCTGTTAGGCTTGTTCCACGAATAAGACGAATAAAAAATGTTTCTTGTTGGTCTTGTGCATGATGACCAAGAGCAATACTTTGTGCGCTATAGTTCTGTGCAACGGATTCTAAGAAAAATCTTCGTATCGATCGAGCATATGCTTCTTTTGAGCCATTGTTGTGAGCAACATGCGCAAGCTGAGATAACTTTTCTGATACAAAAGGAATAGCATAGTGTTCAGCAAGGCTTTTACAGAATAGTTCTTCATCATCAGCTTCTAATCGCCATTGATGATTTAAATGCGCAGCAATTAAAGTAAGATTATAAGTAGTTTTTATTGAGAGTAAATAATGAAATAAGAATACAGAATCGGGCCCTCCAGAGAGCCCGACAATAATAGTATCATTATGATTGATAAGACTATGTTTAAGAACAAATGAGATAATTGTGTTATACATCTAAATTCTTAGCAAAGCGACCAAAGTCTTCAATATATTCTTTTCTGCCTTTAACATCCTCACCCATTAATGTTGAAAACCAACGATCTGCTTCTAAGGCATCTTCGATAGTTATTTTTAATAATGAGCGTTGAGTCATGTCCATAGCTGTTTCCCATAGCTGATCAGCGTTCATTTCCCCAAGACCTTTATAGCGCTGGATATTCATGAAAGGCTTACTAATGGTTTTAATCGCATTAAGAAATGAAATAGCATCGGAACCTGCTATTGCACGCTCTTTTCCGATGATGCTTAAGGTCCATTCACTATTTTGAATAAGGGACACTTTAGACAGTATGGAGATAGCCTTTTTTACTTCGCTTGATGAGAAGAATGCAAGTGGAACATTCCAATGCTTACTCATCATCTTGAAGTAAATATGCGTATGTCGAATATCTTTTTCAATATTCTCTATATCGTTACTTGCGGACTCTTCTTCAAGAGAAGACTGCGGTTCTTCACGTTGTACACTATACAGAGGAAACTGTGCGCGCAAGGTATCAAGTAAGACATCAACACCTTCAGATTTATCCCATGGAGCTATATGGAGCAACGCAATAAGCGCATGGCATTGATCAAATGAAATTTTATAATCAATGCTCAGCGTGTTTAGCTTTGCATCGTATTCTTTAATATCAGATAAAAGGGAAATAAATGTGTGCGACTCGATTTCTTTATTCTGAACCATGAGACTTGTATGCTCTTGAGTCCATTCAAATAAAAACTGAATAAGCGCAGAGTCATCTTTTAAATATTGCTCTTTTTTCCCAATTTTTGCCTTATATAGCGGTGGTTGAGCAATATATAGATAGCCGCTATCAATTAATGGGCGCATATATCTAAAGAAGAATGTCAGTAATAATGTTCTAATGTGAGATCCATCAACATCGGCGTCGGTCATGAGAATAATTTTATGATATCGAGTCTTAGCAACATCAAACTCATCGCCAATACCACTACCAATAGCTGAAATAAGAGCTTTAATCTCTTCATTTGATAATATCTTATCGAGTCGAGCTTTTTCGACATTCAAAATTTTACCTTTTAATGGTAAAATGGCTTGATTACTACGATCACGTCCTTGTTTTGCAGACCCGCCTGCAGAATCACCTTCCACAATAAAGAGTTCCGTCAGTGACGGATCTTCTATGGAGCAATCAGCTAATTTTCCGGGTAAGATAACACTATCAAGAACTGTTTTTCTTCGAGTCAGTTCGCGTGCTTTGCGAGCAGCTTCACGTGCTCTGCGTGCAACCTCTGCTTTTTGTACAATTTTTTTTGCGAGTGATGGGTTTTCTTCAAAAAAGGTATCAAGATAGGTAAAACTCCATGATTCTACAATACCTTTAACTTCATTGTTGCCAAGTTTAGTTTTTGTCTGACCTTCAAATTGTGGCTCTGGTACTTTAATGCTTAATACGCATACAAGCCCTTCGCGCACATCTTCGCTTGAAAAACTTTCACCGCTTTTAAGAACACCATATTCTTGAGCTTTCTTATTGCATATCTTTGTTAACGCGCCTTTAAGCCCAGAAACATGTGTTCCGCCCTCTATTGTGTTAATATTATTTACAAAAGAAAACAATTGCTCTCCATATCCATCATTGTATTGGAGGGCCATTTCGAGAATATATTTTTCATCTTCTTTTTCACAATAAATAATTTCAGAGGAGATGGGGGATTTTTTTTTATTGATATGTTCAACAAAGGAAACAATACCACCTTCAAAATAAAATTCATGTTCTTTGTTAGAGCGTTCATCAACAATTGTAATACGAAGTTTTTTATTTAAAAATGATAACTCACGAAGGCGTGCAGAGAGAGTTTCAAAACTAAAATCGGTTGTTTCTGTAAATATTTCAGCATCCGGCTTAAAACGAACCAGTGTTCCACGTTTATCTGTATCCCCAATGACTTGCAATACCCCTTTTGGTTTGCCTTGCATATACTCTTGGTAATGAATCTTACCTTTCTGAAATACGGTTACGTGAAGCCATTCAGATAGTGCATTGACTACAGAAATACCAACACCATGTAACCCACCAGAGAATTTATATGTATCTTTATCAAATTTTCCACCTGCGTGAAGTTTAGTTAAAACCACTTCAACTGCCGATATGTTTTCAGTAGGATGAATATCAGTAGGAATACCGCGTCCATTATCTTCAACAGAGCAAGAGCCGTCTTCGTGTAGAGTGACATAAATTGTGTCGCAATACCCAGCAAGGGATTCATCTACAGAATTATCGACTGTTTCATAGACAAGATGATGTAATCCTTGAGGGCCTGTTGAGCCAATATACATAGCAGGACGTTTTCTCACTGCTTCAAGACCTTCCATCACGCGGATGGAATGAGCTTGATATTCTTTTACTTCTTTTGACATAATTACTAGGACCTTTCTTCAGCAATGCTAGGCTCATTGTGAGCGACTAAGCATACGAATTTTCAATTATATGTATTTTATTATAGTTTAATATGAAAAAATTGTCGATTTTTTGAAAGAGTGGAGATGAGCTATTCTTTAGCATTTTGAGATAAAGCCTGTTCTTGCTTAAGATCTTCATTTTTCCATAGCTCAATGATTTTGTTAATCCACGCAAAGCGATCCATATAGCTTGGATGGGTTGAAGATTGTTGAAGCGGATCCTGAGGAACTCCCATTAAAAATGGAGTTTGTTTAGCAATATTTTGTAAGTATGAGGCATACATAGTTTTAGCTAAGCTCTGATCTTTTGTGGCATATGCTATATCTGCTTCTATCTCCCTCAAAAGAGATAATTGAGTCGTAAGATCAGTTTTATATCTTTCATCTGCGGAGAAATATCTTTTTAAGAAATGTGGTTTCGAATGTAATAGTGAAAGGCCACTTGTCTCAACTACATGGTGTTTTACTAAATGGCCAATTTCATGCGACACTATAGCAATTACTTGTTGATGAGATAGGTTTGATAGCTGTTTTTGATTAAACTCTAAAAAGAATGTGAATGTAGGATCCTCTGTTTTGTTTGTGTTAGTAATAAGAACTGTTAAAGCTGCAAAAATAGTGCGGTAGTTTGTTAAATAATTAATTTCTTTTGTATCAGTGATACCCTGTTCTTCAACTAATTTTTTTACGGTTGAGAGTTCGAGAGGATTTTCCGAAATAATA
>Ga0307411_10000479_pt1 | contig 13936 bp, 13 predicted proteins | sample DK1Ometagenome_2_FD_203712 | JGI IMG/M metagenome (GOLD analysis project Ga0307411, IMG submission 203712) | Maize rhizosphere microbial communities from greenhouse at UC Davis, California, United States - DK15-O-1 | ecosystem: Host-associated > Plants > Roots > Rhizosphere > Soil | place: USA...
CGCCGATCGCGCGGTGGGGAGGATTCGTGCTGCTGCTCGGGCTCCTCCGCTGGCGCGTGAAGGAGGGGCGGCTGCTCGTCGCCATGGCGTGCGTGCCGCAGGTGTTCTACTTCTACGACCAGCTCCTCCTCTGGCTCGTGCCGCGAACGACGAGGGCGATGCTCGCCCTCACGGCGAGTAGCTGGGTGGCGTGGGCTGGATGGTGGACGGTGCGGCCGAAAGGCGGCAGCGGGCTGCCGGCGGCCGAGCCGTTCCTCATGCTCTTCGTCTACGCCCCTGCCCTGCTGATCGTCCTCTTCCAGTCGTACGACGACGCGCAACGCGGTCCGCCGGACGCAGGGCAGCCGACGGCGGCGGATGGCTGAGCGCCCCGTGGCGGGAGTCGCCGGCGGATGGCTGGCCGCGTGGCGGCGCCTTGCCGGCGCCGAGGACGAGTCGGCGGCGCCTCCGCGCGGCCGGCGCCTCGCCGTCTCGCTGCTCGTCGCGGCGGTCGCCGGGACGTTCTGCGCCCTCGCGCTCGCCCGACCGGGCGCGGCGCCCGACTTCCTCGTCTTCTGGCACCACGCGCGCACCCTGCTCGACGGGCGCAGCCCGTACCTCGAGCCGTTCGTGATCGGGCCGGGGCGCGTCGCGCCGTTCATGTACCCACTCCCCGCGGCGATGCTCGTCGCGCCCTTCGCCTGGCTGCCGATGGCGACCGGCGGGGGATTGTTCTTCGCGCTGTCGAGCGGGCTCCTCGCCTACGCGTTGCTCGGCCGTGGCTACGGCGCCCTCCTCACCTTCCTCGGCGGGCCGTTCATCCTCGCCGCGACGATGGGCCAGTGGTCGCCGCTGCTCACCGCGGCGGCGCTCCTGCCGTGGCTGGGTGCGCTCACCTTCATCAAGCCCAACCTCGGCGTCGCCGCGTTCGCCTACCGTCCCTCGCCGGCAACGGTCGCCGGCGGACTGGTGCTGCTCGCCGCGAGCCTGCTCCTCGTGCCGCGGTGGCCGCTCCAGTGGGTCGGAGTGCTGCGCGCCGGCGCCGGCATCTACCACGCGCCCCTGACGGCGACGGCGGGCTTCCTGCTGCCGCTCGCCCTGCTCCGCTGGCGACGCCCCGAGGCGCGGCTGCTCCTCGCCATGGCGTGCCTGCCGCAGCTCCTCTTCTTCTACGACCAGCTCCTGCTCTGGCTGGTCCCCCGCCGGGCGCGCGAGTACGCGCTGCTCAGCGGCGCGAGCCTCGTCGCCTGGATCGCGTGGCTCGGCGAGCTGCGCCCGGGCGTCGGCTCCAACCAGTACATCGTGGCGGCCGAGCCGTACGTCATGCTCGGCGTCTACGTGCCGGCGCTGGCGATCGTGCTCTTCTCGAGGCGCGGCGAGGCGCGCGACGCGTCCCGCCCGAGCGATGAGGGCGCGCCGGCCGGCGGCGTTGTAGCTTAGCGGCTCCCGGCTCTCGACTCACCTGCGACGCGCACACATGGCTGCCCCGACCAACATGCACACGACCGCGCGGCGGACGGCGCCCGACCTCGCCGCCGGCGGCCGCGCGGGCTCGACCGACCCCCGCGACGCGGCGGACGCCGCGGTTCTCATCCGTGGCGTCGCCAAGCGCTACGAGCGGCACGTCGCCGTGGATGGGCTCTCGCTCACCGTTCCGCGCGGGACGGTCTACGGGCTGCTCGGCCCGAACGGCGCGGGCAAGACGACGACGATCCGGATGATCCTCAACATCATCGCCCCCGACGAGGGGGAGATCGCCGTTCTCGGGCGCCCCGTCGCCACATCAGACGTCACCGACCGGGTCGGCTACCTCCCCGAGGAGCGGGGGCTCTACAAGAAGATGCAGGTTCGCCAGGTCCTGCGCTTCCTGGCCGAGCTGAAGGGGGTGCCGGCGCGCGTCGCCGACGGTCGCATCGACGCCTGGCTGGAGCGCCTCGGCCTCGTCAGCGAGGCGAAGGACTGGGGGAACGCGAAGGTGGACGAGCTGTCGCGCGGGATGCAGCAGAAGGTCCAGTTCATCGGCGCCCTCGTTCACGAGCCCGAGCTGGTGATCCTCGACGAGCCGTTCAGCGGCCTCGATCCGATCAACGCCCAGGCGCTCAAGGACACGGTCGTCGAGCTCCGAGGCAGCGGCCGCACGGTCATCTTCAGCACGCACCTGATGGAGAACGCCGAGCGGATGTGCGACGCCGTCTGCATCATCTCGAACGGCATCAAGGTGCTCGACGGCGCGGTGGCCGACGTGAAGGCGGAGTACGGCAACCAGCGCGTCGCGGTCGTCCTCGACGGCCGCGCCGGCACCGGCGAGCCGGCGGTGCTCGCCGACCCGTCGGTCGTCCGCACGAGCTCCGGCCACGGCCGGCTGCGCGAGATCGAGCTCGCGCCCGGGGCGGACCCGCAGACGCTGCTCCGCCGCCTCGTCGGCGAGGGGGCGTCGGTGGAGCGGTTCGAGCTCGTGCGGCCGTCGCTGCACGAGATCTTTCTGGACAAGGTCGGCGCGGCCGGCATCGAGCGGGGGATGAGCGGTCATGGCTAAGCTGTGGGCGGTGTTCAAGCGCGAGTACCTCGAGCGGGTGCGGACGCGATGGTTCGTCTTCGCGACCGTGTTCGGCCCGGTGATCTTCGGGCTGATGCTCTTCCTGCCGCCGTGGCTCTCGCGGAAGGGGAAGGCGTCGAACGACCTCGCGCGGATCGCCGTGATCGACGCCAGCGGCTCCGGACTCGGCCGCCGCGTCGCCGTCGAGCTGAACGGGGGGCTGTTCGGCGACTCGAGCCGCACCCAGGTGATGGAAGTCGCGCCGGGGGGCGTGGCGGCCGCCGAGAGCCTGGCCACGAAGCGCGTCATGAAGAAGGAGGTGCTCGGCTACCTCGTCCTCGACTCGGCGAGCGCCGCCGGCCAGCGGGCGCGCTACGCCGGCCGCAACGCGTCGCAGGCGTTCGACGTCGGCGAGCTGCAGCGGGTCGTGCGGTCGCAGGTGACCGCGCTCCGCCTCGAGAACGCCGGCATGTCCCCCGCCCTCGCGCGCTCGATCATGGCCGGCGGGCTGCGCCTCGACACCGAGCGGCTGAGCGAGCAGGGGCGCGGCGGCTCGGGCGCGCTCAGCATCCTGTTCGCGCTCGTCGTCGCCTTCCTGCTCTACATCTCGATCTTCATCTACGGCCAGAACGTGCTGCGCGGCGTGATGGAGGAGAAGCAGACGCGCGTCGCCGAGATCATCGTCTCGAGCATCCCGTCCAGCCGGCTGCTGCAGGGGAAGGTGCTGGGCGTCGGCGCGGTGGGGATCACCCAGCTCGTGCTCTGGGGCCTGGCGTCGGTGGTGCTCGCCAAGGTTCGCGCGCCGGTTCTCGCCCACTTCGGCGTCCAGGCGACGACTGTCGCGCTGCCGTCCATCTCGTTCGGCATCGCCCTGCTGCTCCTCGCGTACTTCCTGCTCGGCTACGTCTTCTACGCCGCCCTCTTCGCCGCCGTGGGCGCCGTCGTAAACACCGAGCAGGAGGCGCAGCAGGTGCAGATGCCGGTCGCGATGCTCCTCGTCGCCAGCGCGCTCGTCATCCAGCCCATTCTTTTCTCCCCCGACGGGCAGCTGGCGCGGGTGATGTCGCTGCTCCCCTTCTCGGCGCCGATCGCGATGCCCCTCCGGCTCACCGTCATCCCGCTCTCACCGACCGAGGTCGCCCTCTCGCTCCTCTCCCTCGTCGTGGGGTGCTGGGTGGCGATGTGGGTCGCGGCGCGGATCTACCGCACCGGGCTCCTGATGTACGGCAAGCGGCCGACGCTGGGCGAGATGGTGCGCTGGGTGCGCTACGCGCGCTGAGGCGCGACCCGGCTGGATACAGAACGCGAGAGGGGGCGGGCTCGATTGTCGAGCCCGCCCCCTCTCGCCCTCCGACAGTGCGAGTCGCCCTAGTGCACGAGGATCACCCGCTCCACCGGACCTGGCGCGGAGCTCACACTGCCGCTCGTCTGGAACCCCGTGAAGTAGGCGTACAGCCAGCCGTTGTGCCTGTATCCGGAGAGGATCACGCCACCGATGTACTTGGTTACGTAGGACGTGCCGGTCCCGGTCCCCGACGCATTCGCGTAGATCGCGACCTTGAGAGGCACCGCGCAGTCGAAGTCGGCATTGTGGCCGGCGTCGGGGGGATCGGCGACGTAAGAGCCGTGCTCCTGGCAGAGCGTCTCGACGCCATGAATCGTCTGGCCAACCGCTCCGCCGGTCGAGGCATCCAGGACATTCAGACCTCCACCGACGGAGACGTTGTTCTCCGCGCAACCCGCGATCTCGTCCTCATACCGCGACCCTGGGCTCGGATCGAGGTCGAGGTGTCCGAAGTTACCGGGCGTGTACTGATGCACGTTCTGGCCAGCGTAGTCACCCCCCTCCCAGTAGATGTTGCCGGCATCGCTGCCGCCGAGCGAGATCTTGATCGGATTGTCCGCCGTATTAGTGGCGATCTCCGCGATATCGTCGGGGGTAAGGTTGTAGGCGTCGTTGGCTGGGTCCTGGCCGATCGTGCCGAGCAGTGCGGCATATGGAAACGCCCACGGCTTCAGGCACCTCGTGTCGACGACTGACCCCTCCGTCCAGGCGATCGCCGTGACCTTGAGCTGGCCACCGGTGGTGCCGAAGAGTCGGTTGGCGAGCAGGAAGGTTCCGTTGTAGCGCGCCGTCACCTTGACTGCGTCGTAGCCGTCGATCGGCGCGATCGTGTCGAGCGTGTGGTTGATGTCGTCCCAGTCGCCGAGCTTGATGTCGACGAGGTCGACGATCGGCGATTGCCCGTTCACCAACTCGCGCAGGCCCATCGAGCGGGCGGAGTCCGGCACTCCATCAGTGCTCGCGGTCCTGCTCATGACGACCGCGCCCGAGTGCGCCGCCGCGTCGGCGGCCGTACGCAGCTGCGCGCGGAAGTACTGCATCCGCCCGTAATCGATCGCCACGGCGCCGAGCATCATCACGGCGGTGATCAGCAACGCCGCCATGGCGGCGATCGCGCCCCGTCTATTCCACCGGCCGCCGGCCGGCACGCCGCGTCTAACTCTCATGTTTCCCCCTGAACCGTCGCCCGCGAGGAACCGTATCGCTGCGCCGCGACCCGAGATCCCGCGGCCGTATCTCCGACCGAGCTCTGCTGCACGTCTGATGCCGTGCTACTTCGTGAACGTCTCGACCATCTGCAGCGCCACCGGACCCAGGATGACGATGAACATCGTCGGCAGGATCAGCAAGACCAGCGGGATGGTCATCTTGAGCGGCGCCAGGGCGGCGCGCTTCTCGGCGGCCTGCCGCCGCTTCCGGCGGAGCGTCTCCGAGGCCACGCGGAGCACCTTGCTGATGCTCGTCCCCCACTTCTCACTCTGCACCATGCTGGAGACGAGGGCCCGGATGTCCTCCACCCCGGTCCGCATCCAGAGCCCGCGCAGCGCCTCCTCGCGCGTCACGCCGGCGTTGGTCTTCCGGTTGACGACCGTGAACTCGTAGGCCAGCTCCGGGTGCGCGATCGCCAGTTCCTTGGCGACGCGCAGGATGGCGGCGTCGAGGCTCACGCCGGCCTCGACGCAGACGACCATCAGGTCGAGCGCATCGGGGAGGGAGCGGCGGAGTCGCTCCTGGCGCTTGCGCGCCTGCCGGGCGATGAAGCCACGGGGGAGGACGAAGCCGATCAGCGCCCCGCCAAGCCCGCCCAGCATCATCGTGTTGAAGGTATCCGGGAAGGACAGGATGCCGAGCATCGGGCACGCGATCAGGCAGGCGACACGTGCCACGGCGTAGGTCAGCGGTGCGGTCGGCGAGTCGTAGCCGGCCTGGATCAGGTCGTGCTCGACCGCCGAGTCGTCCACCCACGACTGCGGCACGAACCGGCCGAGCCGCACGGTGAGCGGGACTGACTTCTTCCGGGCGTCGAGCGTGATGACCGGCGACCGGCCGCCGCCCCACGCCACGCCGCCGTCCATCGCGCGCTCGACGACCGTCCGCCGGCGCGAGTCGGAGAGGGCCACGTAGGCGGCGACGGCGATCGCCATCACGGCCACGATCACCATCAGGATCACGGGTAGCATCGCTCGTCTCCGGCCTCAGATGTCCACGTTGGCGATCTTCATCATGATCGAGTAGCCGCTCGTGATCATGACGAGACCGGTGACGATCATGATGATGCCACTCGTCTCGCGGAACATGATCCCCATGTACTGCGGGTCCATGAACCAGAGCGCGAAGAAGAGCGTGATCGGCAGGGCGGTGAGGATGCGCGCCGAGAGCTTGGACTCGGCGGTCAGCGTCTCCACCTCACCGCGGATCGCGGCCCGCTCGCGCATCACGAAGCTGATGTTGCCGAGCACCTCGCTCAGGTTGCCGCCCGTCTCGCGCTGAATGAGCACCGCGGTGACGAACATCTTGAGGTCGAGGCTCCCGACGCGCTCCTGCATCGCCAGCAGGGCGGTGCGGACCTCCATGCCGAGCCGCTGCTCCTCGTAGAAGCGTGTGAACTCGTGGCCGAGCGGCTGGGCGACCTCCTCGCCGATGAAGCGCATCGCGGCCTGGAAGGAGTAGCCCGCCTTCATCGCGCTGACCAGCATGTCGATGGACTCGGGAAGCTGCTCCTCGAACTTCTTGAGCCGCTTCTTCTGCCGCATCTTCATCCAGACCCACGGCCCGAGCGCGCCGATGGGAGCGCCGATGACGGCGAACCAGCCGAAGACGAGGAAGGTCGCGATCACGACGCCGACCGCGGCGCAGATCGCGCAGAGGAGGACGAAGGCGCCCGGCTTCATGTCCAGCCCGGCGCGCATCAGCTCGATGCTGAGCTGGTCGGTCGTCGGCCGCTCGGCGAGGAAATTCTCGAGGAAGGGCATCGAGCTGACGCTCGTGTCCTTGAGGATGCTGCGCGACGCGCCGGCCGCCGCCGCCGCCTGCCCGTCGGCGACGTTGAGCCGCGCCCGCGCCTCGTCGAGCCGCGACAGCTGCCGGCGGTTGAGGAAGAGGTACGTGCCGACGATGATCGCGACGATTGCGACGAAGACGATGAGCAGGATGATCAGCTGCATGCTCAGTACTCCCGGAACATGCCGACCGGCAGCTCGACGCCGGCGATCTGGAGGCGCTCGATGAAGGTCGGGCGGACGCCGGTCGCCTCGAACTGGCCGACGATCTTGCCGTCGCGGATGCCGAGGCGCCGGAAGCGGTAGACCTCCTGCGTGCTGATGACCTCGCCCTCCATCCCCGTTACCTCGGTGATGCTCTGCACGCGGCGTGTGCCGTCGGCGAGGCGGCCGACCTGGATGATGACGTCGAGCGCCGAGGAGATCTGCTCCCGCATCGCGCGGTTGGGGAGGTTCGTCCCGGCGAAGAGGATCATCGTCTCGAGGCGCGAGATGGCGTCGCGCGGAGTGTTGGCGTGGATCGTCGTCAGCGACCCCTCGTGGCCGGTGTTCATGGCCTGGAGCATGTCGAGCGCCTCGGCCGAGCGCACCTCGCCGACGATGATCCGGTCGGGGCGCATGCGAAGGGCGTTCTTGACGAGGTCGCGGGCGATCACCTCGCCCTTGCCCTCGGAGTTCGGCGGGCGGGTCTCGAGGCGGACGACGTGGTCCTGGCGCAGCTGGAGCTCGGCGGCGTCCTCGATCGTGATCACGCGCTCGGACTGCGGGATGAACGAGCTGAGCGCGTTGAGCATCGTCGTCTTGCCGGAGCCCGTGCCGCCGGAGATGAGGATGTTGAGCCGCGCCCGCACGCAGCCGGCGAGGAGCGTCACCATCTCCTGGGTGAAGGCGCCGCGCTCGATCAGGTTCTCGACCGTGAGGTCGGCGCCGAAGCGGCGGATCGAGAGCACCGGCCCGTCGAGGGCGAGCGGCGGGATGATCGCGTTGACGCGCGAGCCGTCGGGGAGCCGCGCGTCCACCATCGGAGAAGACTCGTCGATGCGACGGCCGACGCGGCTGACGATGCGGTCGATGACGCCGAGCAGGTGGGCGTCGTTCCGGAACTGCGCGACGACGCGCGACAGCACGCCGCGCCGCTCGATGTAGATGTCGCGCGGCCCGTTGACGAGGATGTCGCTGACCGTCGCGTCGCGGAAGAGCGGCTCGATGGGGCCGAGGCCGGTGACCTCCCAGACGATCTCCTCGACGATCTCGTCGCGCTCCGACTGGCTGAGCGGCGTCGTCTCGCCGCGCAGCAGCTCGAAGACGGCACGCCGGATCTGGGTGACCAGCTCCTGCTCGTCCTTGATCTGTTCCAGCGCCTCGAGGTCGAGCATCTCGATCAGGCGCCGGTGGACGTCGATCTTGAGGGCGTCGATCTGGCTGAGCTCCTCCTTCGCCTCACCGCGCACGCCGTACATGCTGGAACCGGCGGGCACCGCGGTGGATGGCCGCGCGGGCGGCTGTGCCGGCGTCGCGGGGGCGGCGAGCGGCGAGTAGGCGGGAGCGCCGCCGTTCCCGTTCGCGGCGGCGCCGACGCCCTGCCCGCCGGCGAGGCCGTTGCCGTCGCCCGGCGCGGCGGCCGGCGGGGGGGCGACCGGCTCCAGGCGCCGACCGATCAGTCTGTCTCGCAGCGACATCTCAGCTCCTCCTCAATCCAAATAGCCGCCGCAGCGACGGCGGGTCGGTGTTGCGCTTGCCGTTCGGGTGCTTCGAATCCGCCGCCCCGCCCAATTTCGTGGCCAGCTGCCCGTAGCTCCACGTGAGCTTCGATCCCGGGGCCACCTCGGCCACCGGCACGCCGCGAGTCAGGGCGTCGGACGATGGACCGTAGTCGTTCGGCAGCTTCCAGAAGATCTCCGTGCCCAGCGCCTTGGCCGCGTCGTCGGGCGAAAGGATGTCGCCCGGCTGGTGACGGCTGACGACGACGCACACCTTGTCCTCGACGTAGCCGAGCCGACGGAAGAGCGTCAGCGACCGCTGCGTGCTGCGGATGCCGGGAATCGTGAGCTGGGTGACGAGGATGATGCGGTCGGCGGCGTCCATCGCGGCGACCGTGCGCTCCGTCATGTGGTGCTCGCAGTCGAGCACCGTGAAGGCGAAGTTGGAGCGCAGCGCGGTGATGATCTGCGTGACCAGCGTCGCGTCGAGCGTCTCGTCGGCCTCCGGGCTGTCGGGCCCCGGGAGCGCCCAGACGCCGCTCGGCGTCGGCGTGAGGATCGAGTTCAGCAGCTCGGCGTCCACGCGGTCGATCTTGCTCGCGAGGTCGCCCATGTGGTACGCGTTCGAGAGGTTGAGGAAGACGCGAACGTCTCCCCCGGTCACGACGAGGTCGGCGAGCGCGACGCGGGCGTCGCGCCGGTTCGCGGCAAGCGCCGCGGCGAGGTTGACGGCGATGCTGGTCGTGCCGAGCCCCCCCTTGGCGCTGTGGACGGCGATCACCTGCCCCTGCCGGCGCTCCACCTGCACGCGGCGCATCAGCCGGTCCACCGCCGCCGCGAGCTCCTTCGGGTCGGGGGGCGACGTCAGGAACTCGTGGACGCCCGCCCGCATCGCCCGCAGGATGATCTCGGGGTTCGCCTGCGGAGCGGTGCCGATCACGAAGGTGAGGCGATCCTGTCGCACGACGCGCTCGATCGCCGCCAGCTGTTCGGCCGAGAGGTCGTGCACCGGGAGCACCACGATGTCGTAGTGCGTGCCCGTGAGCTGCTCGAGCGCCGGCGCGACGCCGTCGCTCTGCACGACCGAGGCGAAGCCGAACCGGCGGAGGAGGCCGATGACCTCCCCCTCCGGACCGGCCGCACCGGCGACGATTAGCGCTCTACGCTGCTGCATTCTTGCTACGTGCGGGTGACGTCAGGGGCCAGGCGGGGCGGCCGGCGTGCGCCCCCCGTCGGGCAGGCGCTTCTTGATCGCCTCGGCGGCCGGCATCGTCGTGTCGGGCACGAAGCGCATCACGTCACGGGCGCGCGGGCGCATCGGGTCAACGACGACCGGAGAGACGATGACCAGCAGTTCGGTTTCGTTCTTCTGGAAGCGCGTGCTCGAGAAGAGGTTGCCGAGGATCGGGATGTTCATGAGGAACGGGATACCAGTACGAGTCCGTTCCTGTTCCTCGTTGAAGAGCCCGGAGATGACGAGGCTCTCGTTGCGCCGCACGTCCACCGTGCTCTCCACCCGCCGCGTGCGGAAGGCGGGGATGCGGAAGCCGGAGAGGAAGACCGCGTTCGTGTAGTCGAGGCTCGAGACCTCGGGGCGCACGGAGAGCTTGATCAGGCTGTCGCTCACGATCTCGGCGACGAAGCGGAGGCGCACGCCGAACTCGCGGTACTGGATCACGACGTTGGTCTGCCCCTGCGAGCCCGGCTGGATGACGGGGATCGGGAGCTCACCGCCGGCGAGAAAGGTCGCCTCCTCCTTGTTCGCCGCCATCAGCGTCGGCTCGGCGAGCAGCCTCGCCCGCCCCCTCGACTCCTCGGCCTCGAGAAAGGTGAGGAGCTCGTCGGTGCCCCAGTCGGTGAGCAGTGTGAAGAAGCGGGTCGTGGACGGGATCGTGATGTCACCCGTCTCGGGGTCGAACGGGTTGTCGCTGCGGAACAGCTCCGTCCCGGTGCGGATCCCGTCGTCGCGGTAGCGGTGCGAGACGCCGATCTCCCGCAGGGCGTCGCGCCGCACCTCGGCGAGCTTGATCCCGAGCGCGATCTGCATCCGGTCGGACGGCGAGTGGACGAGGATGCGGAAGTGCCGCCGCGGCACGCCGGTGCCCCAGAGGATGACGTCCGTCTCACCCGAGGCGCGGGCGTTCACGACGACGCTCCGCGCGTCGATGACGACGACGTCGGCGACCTCGGGGTTGGCGACCGACACCTGCGTGATCGGCACCGTCGTCTCGATCGGGTAGGAGCGCCCGATCGGGAGGTCGATGCGCGTCACCGCCGGCTCGAGCGACCGCTCCTGCGCGGCCGCCGCGGCGGGGAAGAGTGCGCTCACGGCGAGGAACCTGACGATACGTCGCACGAGCCTACGGCGCCCACCAAGTTTCTCGCTCAAGCGTGTGCTCCCGGTGCTGGTTGCGCGAACCGGCGCGTCGCGCGCCGGTCAACGGTGTCGGTCGTGGAAGTGCGGCGCGTCACGGGGTCTCGCGTGGGACCCGGGTCGAATCGCCGCGCTCGAACTTCTCCTCGCTCGCCTTGCTCCCGCGGTAGACCGTGACGCGGACGGAGTCAGGACGGGCCGGGGCGGTGGCGACGGGGGTCGGCTTGGGCGTCGCGACGGCCTGGTAGCGCGGCCGCGGTCGCGACGCGGCGGCCTTCGGGGCCGAGGCGGCGACGTCCGTGACGGGGATCATCCGGCCGCGCAGCTGGGCGAGCACGTCCTCGGACGTGGCGCCGGGTGTCTTCACGCTGTCCGGGTCGCCGTAGCCGCGAAGGACGAGCTGGATCTGCCCCTGCGCCGAGGCGATGGCGAGGCGCTCGGCCTCCTCCGGCGTCACCTCGAGCGAGGCGGTCGTCGCGTTGACGGCGCGCCCGTCGGGGCCGCGCTGAATCTCGCTCCCGACCGAGAGCACCCGCATGTTCTCCATGAACAGCTTGGCGACCTGCCGATTCGTCTTCCCCGTCTCGTCGCGGATGGCGACGAGGACGTCCACACGGCTGTTCGGCTGGAGCAGACCGCTGACACCGGAGACGTCGCTGACGCGGATCCCCATCGCGCGTTTGCCGGGGGTGATCTTGACCTCGATGCCCGCCCCGGTGCCGGTCGGCGCGAGGCGGCCGGGCACGATCGCCTCGCCCTTGAAGACCGGGATGCGGGCGACGCGGGTGACGACCGAATCGAGGGTACCGTAAGCGCCCACCGGCACGGTGCCGACGGGCCACTGGACCGTCGCAAGCATCGGGCGCTCGATCACCTGCCCCTCGGCGATGTCGGCGGCTGCGACGACCACCGGCTGCGTCACCACGCGCGAGCTCGCCTTCGTCGCCTGGAGGACGCGGTAGACGCCGAAGGTGGCAAGCGCGGCCACGAGCACCGCGCCGTAGAATATCAGGGTGTAGCGCTTCTCAGCCATTGGTCCAGTCTGTTGTGCGGTCGCGGCGCGGTGGGACCCCCGTCACGCCGCGAGGCGGGACAGGAGCGGGGGTGAGGTCAGGTCCGTGGCCGGAGCGGCGCGCGGTCGGGGGTGAGCGTCAGGGAGCGGTCGGCGCGACCGGGTCGACGGCTCCGTTCCGTTCGAAGCGGAAGATCGCTTCGCGCGTAATGGTGTTCGTCATCGAGCCGCCGTTGGCGAAGCGCGAGATCGGGGTGAAGTAGTTGAAGACGTAGTTGCTCACCCGGACTCTGACACTCTCGCAATCCCATTCGTCAACCGCGGCACAGTTGGCCCCGGCATCGTCCAGCATCTGGATGCTGATGTCGGCGAGCGGGATCGGCGCGTTACCGAACGGGACGACGTAGTTGCTGACTCGCTGCTTGACCAGCAGCTGGCTCGCGGCGTCGTTCGGATGGACCTGAACGGCGGCCATCCGGGCGCCCTCGCGGACGGCGGCGGCGATCGCGCTCTGCGTGTAGTAGGCGCGCGTGAAGTCGATCATCCCGAAGACGACCAGGAGAAAGACCGGCACCACGATCGCGAACTCGACGGCGGCCGCCCCACGCTCGTCGGAGCTCGCACGGTGAAAAAGTCGAAGGAACATCGTGACCACTCCGCTCAGCCGAGCAGCGCGGGAAACCAGGCGGAGAGCGCGGCACCCATAGCGAGCGCTACTCCGTACGGCAGTTGATACCGAGTGCGAACCAGAGGCGTCGGCGCCTCGAGCCGCCCTCCCTGAGCGAACGACGCCCACATCGCGACGCCGGTGAGCCCGTCCCGCAGCCTGCGCTGCCAGAGGAGCACGACGAGGGCGAGCACGCCGCCGATCAGGAGGGCGAGGAAGCTGGCACGGAGGATTCCCGCGACGCCGAGCCACGCGCCGGCCGCCGCGGCGAACTTCACGTCCCCCGCACCGAGGAAGCGCAGGAGCCAGCAGGGCAGCCAGATCGCCAGCCCGACGAGCATCCCGAGCACCGAGTGGGAGAGCGCCGTCCCCCAGGGCAGCACCGCCACCGAGAATACCACCCCGGAGGCAGCCAGCACAAGATTGAGCTTGTTGGGGATCCGTCGGGCCCGCAGGTCCGACATGCAGGCGATGGCCAAGAGCGCCGAGAAGAGCGCGCCAGCGGCCAGCGCCGCGGTCGAACCTGCGAACACGGGGATTCGTGCTTACTGCGAGAAGACCGACGTGTTCACGTTGGTCCAGTAGTTCGACAGGTTGCGCCCGAAGATGCGGATGACGACGAAGAGGAGGAGCGCGATGAGGCCGAGCATGAGCGCGTACTCGGAGGCGGCGATGCCCTCCTCGTCGGTGACGAAGCTGCGGATCGTGGCGGCGAGCACCTTCATGGTAGTTCTCCTGAGGGGGAGTGGGGTGTGGGGTACGGCAGGATCGACCACACGGGCCGCGCGAGGTGCGTGGCCACAGTGGTACTGCTTTGGATAGTCGTCAAGCGAACTCGACGACTATCTGTTTTCTCGGGGTATCGAGCCGGCGGTGGCGCGTGAGCCGGAGAGGCTCGTCGTGCGATGGTTCGGGCGCCCGTCCGACCTCGGACGAACTGGTTGGCGCGCTCGGAGTTGGCAACTCCGAGACCAGAAAAAGGCAGCGTCTCCGATGATCGAAATCAACCGCGTCGCGCCGGCCCGGCCGAGTCCGCCCCGAGCGCGTCCGAAAGCATAGTCGCGCTCGGGTTGGAAGTCGCTAACGCATTTCACGTCAACGGTGTGCGTCGAGTCACGGAACATCTGGCCAAGGCCGCGCCGGAGGCTCCACGGGGGCGGCGACGCGACCGACTATTACGAAAATGTCACGCACCGACCGCGGGCCCGAAGACACGCGATGGGAGGCGCAAGCGGCCTGATCCGCTACAGTTGCCGCGACGGTGCTTCACCGCTGTCCACGCCACGCAACACGAAGCGCGCGACGGGGCCCATCGGGAGGAAGG
>Ga0307411_10000480_pt1 | contig 13925 bp, 12 predicted proteins | sample DK1Ometagenome_2_FD_203712 | JGI IMG/M metagenome (GOLD analysis project Ga0307411, IMG submission 203712) | Maize rhizosphere microbial communities from greenhouse at UC Davis, California, United States - DK15-O-1 | ecosystem: Host-associated > Plants > Roots > Rhizosphere > Soil | place: USA...
CAACACCGTCACCGGCCTGCTCACGGCGCAGATGGACTCCTCGCCCCTGATCGTGATCACCGGGCAGACCAACCGGGTCAACCTGGGCAAGGACGCGTTCCAGGAAGCAGACGTCACCGGGATCACCTACCCGGTGGTGAAGCACAGCTACCTGGTGCGCGACGCGGCCGACATCCCGCGCATCGTGCGCGAGGCATTCCACATCGCGACCAGCGGCCGGCCCGGGCCCGTGCTGATCGACATCCCCAAGGACGTGAGCCAGGGCCCGTGCGACGCGGGCCTCGTCGAGCAGGTCGACCTGCCCGGCTACCACGTGCCGGGCGCGGCGGTGCCGGAGGCGGTGGAGCACGCCGCCGAGCTGATCTCGCGGTCGCGGCGGCCGGTGCTCTACGTGGGCCACGGCGCGGTGATCTCCGGGGCGGGCAAGGCGGTGATGGCGCTCGCCGAGAAGCTGCGCGCGCCGATCGTGAACACGCTGCTCGGCAAGGGCGCAGCGGACGAGACGCATCCGCTCCACCTCGGCATGCTCGGCATGCACGGCACCGCCTACGCGAACAAAGCCGTCACGTACTGCGACCTGATCGTGTCGATCGGCGCGCGCTGGGACGATCGGATCACCGGCAAGGTGGACGAGTTCTGCCCGGAGGCCACCAAGATCCACATCGACGTCGACGCCGCGGAGTTCAACAAGGTGCTGCGGCCCGACCTGTGTCTGCTCGGCGACGCGCGCCTCGTGCTCGAGCAGCTTCTGCCCCTCGTCGAGCCGCTCGACACGGCCGACTGGCTCGCGCAGTGCAAGGACTGGCGCCGCCGCTACCCGCTCAAGTACGCGAAGAAGGGCGGCCTGCGCGCTCAGCACGTGCTCGACCGGCTCGACGCGCTCACCGAGGGCCGCTCGATCATCACCGCCGACGTGGGCCAGCATCAGATGTGGGCGGCGCAGTTCTGCCGCACGCGCGAAGGCCGGCGCTGGATCACCACCGGCGGCGCCGGCACGATGGGCTTCGGCTTCCCGGCCGCGATCGGCGCCTGGTTCGCGCGGCCCGAGGAGGAGATCTGGGCGGTGGTCGGCGACGGCGGCTTCCAGATGACGCTGTGCGAGCTCGCCACCGCGGCCGTGCACCGGGTGCCGGTGAAGATCCTCGTGATCAACAACAACTACCTGGGCATGGTTCGGCAGTGGCAGGAGCTGTTCTTCGAGAACCGCCTCTCCGGCGTCGACCTCGAAGGCAACCCCGACTTCGTGAAGCTCGCCGAGGCCTACGGCATCAAGGGCCTGCGCATCCGGCGGCCCGGCGACGTCGACCGCAAGCTGCGCGAGGCCCGCGCGTACAAGGACGGTCCCGTGCTGGTGGTGGCCGAGGTCGTGAAGGAGGACAACGTCTTCCCGATGATCCCCGCCGGCGCGCCGATCGCGCACATGATCATCGAGCCGCCCAAGCATCGTCTGGAGAAGCCCAGTGGCAGCACCTGAACGCGGGCACGGCGACGCGCCGCGGACCCGAACGATGAGCACGAGTCCCGCGTCCGTCAGCGGGCTGGAGTCCAGCACCACCGGCATCCCGGCGCGCGCAGCGCAGCGCGGCGACGTGCACACCATCTCCCTCTACGTGAACAACAAGCCGGGCGTGCTGGTGCGCGTGGCGCTCGTGTTCGCGCGACGCGGCTACAACATCGAGAGCCTGGTGGTGAGCCCGACCGTCCGCGGCGATTTCTCGCGCATGACGATCACCTGCTCGGGCGATCTCGAGACGCTCGAGCAGATCATCAAGCAGCTGGCCAAGCTGATCGACGTGGTGCACGCCATCGACCACACCGGCGACGACTCCTACGAGACCGAGATCGCGCTGGTGAAGCTCGAGTCCAAGCTCGACCAGCGCACCGAGATCCTCCAGATCGCCGAGCACTACGGCGCCAAGGTGGTGGACTACGGCACCGACTCGCTGATGCTCCGCGTCTACGGCGACAGCGACAAGCTCGACGCCTTCATCGCCCTGCTCGGCCCCTACGGCCTCAGCGAGCTGGTGCGCTCCGGCAAGATCCTGATGGCTCGCGGCCTGGCGGAGACCTGAGCGGAAGGAGTCTTCCGCCCGCCGGCTCGAGCCCGGGACGAAGGTGTAGAGTTCGGCCGCATCGCCAACGTACCTGCCGCACTATCCGTGGCTCAGCTGCGCCGCTACGCGGTGGCGCGCAGCCTGTTCGCGCCGACCACGCTGGAGGGCGCCGTCGAACGCCTCGGCTTCGTACAGGCCGACCCGATCCGCGCGCCAGCACGCGCGCAGGATCTGACGCTCAGGCACCGCGTCGAGAGCTACCGCGCGGGCGACCTCGAGCGCGAGTACACGAAGCTCGCCATCGAGGAAGACTTCTTCGTCAACTACGGATTCCTGCCGCGCGCGAACCAGGCGCTGATGCACCCGCGCGCCGTCCCCGGCCGCGTGGGCCCGAGGCGACGGCAGCGCTCCGAGGCTCTGCTCGCCTTCGTGCGCGAGCGCGGAGAGGCGCATCCGCGCGAGGTCGACGCGCACTTCGCGCACGGCCGCGTGAGGAACTGGTTCGGAGGCTCGTCGAGCGCGACGACCCAGCTACTCGACGCGCTGCACTACCGCGGCCTCCTGCGCGTGGCCCGCCGGGAGAGCGGCGTGCGCATCTACGCGCCGCGCGAGCAGACGCCGCCGGCGCGCGGAGCTGCCGAGCGCCGCGAACGGCTCGACGCCCTCGTCGAGCTGGTCGTGCGCCAGTACGCGCCGCTGCCCGGTCGGACGCTCACGGCGCTGCTCGGGCGCCTGCGCTTCGGCGCGCCGCAGTGGCGCGGCGAAATTTCCCGCGCGATCGAGCGCGCGAAGCAGCGGCTCGCTCACACCCGCGTCGAAGGCGTGGACTGGTACTGGCCCGCCGACGAGGCGCCTGCGCACCCGGGCTACGAGCCGGACGACGAGGTGCGTCTGCTCGCGCCCTTCGACCCGGTGGTTTGGGACCGGCGGCGCTTCGAGCTGCTGTGGGGCTGGGCCTATCGCTTCGAGGCCTACACGCCGCCCCTCCGGCGCCAGCGCGGCTACTACGCGCTGCCGCTGCTGTGGCGGGATCGCGTGATCGGCTGGGGCAGCATCGCGGCCGGCGAGCGCACGCTCGAGGCCAAGCTCGGCTACGTGGCGGGACGCGCGCCCCGCGCCGCCGCCTTCCGGCGCGCGCTCGAGCTCGAGCTCGGTCGCATGGAGCGATTCCTGTCCATTACGAGCCCGACCCGCGAGTCCGGTACGCTCGCCTCGGCCGCGGAAGGAGCCGCATGCGATCGGGCACCTGGGAGAGCTACCACGCCATCACCACGCTGATGTACCGCTACGCGGAGTGCATCGATGCCGCCGACTTCGCGGGGCTGGCCGCGCTCTTCGCGCACGGCCGCATCCGCTCCTCGGCGGGGCCAGCCGGCAACGGCTGGTCCGGCGACGAGGTGCGCGCCTTCTACTCGCGCAGCAACCGCGTGCACGAGGACGGCACGCTGCGGACCCGCCACGTGAACGCCAACCCGATCGCGGACATCGACGAGGCCGCGGGCCGCGCGACGGTCCGCTCGACCTACGTGGTGTTCCAGGCCACGCGGAAGCTGCCCTTCCAGCCGATCGTCGGGGGCCGCTACGAGGACCGCTTCGAGCGGGTGGACGGCGCGTGGCGCTGGGCCGAGCGCCTCATCCACGTGGACCAGGTGGGCGACGTGTCCGAGCACCTCGCGCTCGATCCGAAGCTGCTGGCGCGCCGCTAGCGCTTCGCCGGCGGCGCCTCGAGGCCCGCGTGCGCCAGCGCCTTCCGCTTCGCGCCCGCCAGGTCGTAGAACCTGCGCGTCACGATGCGCTGCGCGTAGAGGCCGCCGCCGGCCTGGAGGTTCGTGACCGCCTTCCAGCCGCCCAGCGCGTCGGCCGTGAGGTCGCGGATCGCGTGGAAGAGGCGCGTGCGGTACTCGCCGTCGACGTCCGGCCCCGTGCTCATGTACTTCCGGATCAGCGGGCCGACCTCGGCGTTCTCGAGATCCGCCACCGAGGGCGCCGTCAGCACCGAGCCGCCCGCGATGTCGTGCAGGTGGCGCACCATCCCGTTGTAGTGGGCGGCGCCGTAGTACTTGGCGGCGTTCGTGTAGAGCTCGTCCGGAAAGGCCGCGCCCTCTGCCGTGACGCGACAGTTCGAGATGGCGGCCTCGAGGCCCGCGCGGAGGATCGTCGCGTGGATGATCATCTCCGAGATCTTCTCGCGGATGTGCGGCTCCCTGGCGAGGCCGTTCGCTTCGGCGATGAGCTGCGCGAAGCCGACCAGCTGGTCCGCCTCCTCGACGAACGCGGACAGGCCGCCGAGCCGCTCCCACAGGCCGAGCGCGTGCGCGAACACCGCGGCATGGTGCGTCTCACCATCGAGGAACACGCGCTCGTTCGGGACGAACACGTCGTCGAAGATCACGAAGCCTTCGGGCATGTGGTGACGGCTCGAGATCGGGAACGTGCGCGGGTCGCCGTGGCGCGGCGCGTAGGTGGTGTTCACGATGCGCACGCCCGGGGCGCTCACCGGCACCATCGCGGCGATCGCGTACGCCTCCTCGCCGGCCTTCATCGCCTTGGTCGGGATCGTCATCAAATCGTGCGCGTAGGAGGCGCCCGAGATGTGCAGCTTGGCGCCGCGGATCACCACGCCGTCCGCGCTGCGGTCGACCACCCGCACGTAGAGGTCTGGGTCGTGCTGCCGGGCCGGCGGCAGCGAGCGATCGCCCTTGGCGTCGGTGATGCACTCGACGATGCGGATGTCGTCCTGCTGCGCCTGGTCGACGTAGGCGCCGATGCGCTGCACGTAGGTGGCACACTCGCCCATGCGCGCGGCCGACGTCATCAGCGTCATGATCGACTGGTAGGTGACGTTGGCGACGAGGTCGGCCCCGTGGAGCACGGGCAGGCGCGCGCGCAGATCCTCGGCCGAGCGCGCGACGGCCATCAGCGATCGTACGTCGCGGCGACCTCGTCCACGGTGGGCCCGAGGATCGGGTCGCCCTCGAGGTCGTCGATGCGCTTGCCCTCGAAGTACGTGGCGCGGCCGTCGTGCAGGGAAGCGCGATACTGGGCGCCCGTCTTCATGGCGCGTCACTCATCGGTGACGCAGCCTTCCGACGCCGGCCGCACGCTGCGGATGTACTTCGCGAGGGCGCCGCGCGTCGCCTTGAGCGGCGGCGCGGTCCAGGCGGCGCGCCGGCGCGACAGCTCGGCCTCCGGTACCTCGAGCTCGATCGCGTTCTTCTTGGCGTCGATCGAGATGCGGTCGCCGTCCTGCACCAGCGCGATCGGGCCGCCCTCCTGCGCCTCCGGGCAGACGTGTCCGATCAGGAAGCCGTGCGAGCCGCCGGAGAAGCGGCCGTCCGTCACCAGCGCGACCTCGCCGCCGAGCCCCGCGCCCATCAGGATCGAGGTGGGCGACAGCATCTCGGGCATGCCGGGGCCGCCCTTCGGCCCCTCGTAGCGGATCACGATCACCGAGCCGGGGCGGATCGCGCTGCGCTCCGCCGCCGCCACCATGTCCTCCTCGCAGTCGAACACCTGCGCCGGGCCGCTGAAGGAGAGCCCTTCCTTGCCGGTGAGCTTCGCGACGGAGCCCGCCGGCGCGAGGCTGCCGCGCAGGATCTGGATGTGGCCCGTCTCCTTGATGGGATCGCTGAGCGCGTGCACGACCTGCTGGCCGGGGGCGAGCCCCGGCAGCTCGGCGAGGTTCTCGGCGAGCGTGCGCCCCGTGACCGTCATGCAGCCGCCGTGCAGCAGGCCCGCCTCGAGCAGCCGCTTCATCACGGCCGGCGTCCCGCCCACCTGATGCAGGTCTTCCATCACGTAGCGGCCGCTGGGCTTGAAGTCGGACAGCAGCGGCGTGCGGTCGCTCACGCGCTGGAAGTCGTCGAGGCCGAGCGAGAGGCCGACCGAGCGCGCCATCGCGATCAGGTGCAGCACCAGATTGGTGGAGCCGCCGAGCGCGGTGCCGACCACCATCGCGTTCTCGAAGGCCTCGCGCGTCATGATGTCCCGCGGCCGGAGGTCCAGCTCGAGCAGCTTCCTTACCGCCGCGCCCGCCCGCCGGCACTCGTCGAGCTTGGCCGGGTCCTCGGCGGGCGTGGAGGCGCTGTACGGGAGCGCCATGCCGAGCGCCTCGATGGCCGAGGCCATGGTGTTCGCGGTGTACATGCCGCCGCACGCGCCGGCGCCCGGGCAGGCGTGGCGGATCACGTCGACGCGCTCCTCGTCGCTGATGCGCTGCGCGATGTACTCGCCGTAGGACTGGAAGGCGGAGATCACGTCGAGCGGCTGGCCCGCCCGGCCCCGGCCCGCCCGGATCGTGCCGCCGTACACCATCAGCGCGGGGCGATTCAGGCGGCCCATCGCGATCAGGCAGCCCGGCATGTTCTTGTCGCAGCCGGGGATCGAAACGTTGGCGTCGTACCACTGCGCTGACATCACCGTCTCGATCGAGTCCGCGATCAGGTCGCGCGACTGGAGCGAGTAGCTCATGCCCTCGGTGCCCATCGAGATGCCGTCCGAGACGCCGATCGTGAAGAAGCGGAACGCCACCAGGCCCGCCGCGCGCGCGCCCGCCTGCACCGCGTCCGCGAGCAGGCCGAGGTGCATGTTGCACGGGTTGCCGTCGTACCACATGGCCGAGATGCCGAGCTGCGGCTTGTGCAGGTCTTCCGCCGTGAGGCCCGTCGCGTGCAGCATCGCCTGCGACGCGCCCTGCGCCTTCTCCTCCGTGATGCGCGCGCTCACGCGGTTGAGCTTCTGGCTCATGGACCGTCTCCCGGCGAAAGGCGCGAGGCTATCATCCGCCGCCCTTTGGAGCGAGCGGAGAATCCATGCAGCGACGTCTGGCGGCGCTCGGCGCGGCAGTCCTCCTGAGCGCCGCGCCGGGCGCGCGCGCCGAGACGCGCGAGCCCTGCGCGCACCGCGACGCGGAGCGCAGACCGTTCTTCGGCGACCTCCACGTCCACACCGCCTTCTCGCAGGACGCGAGCACCCAGGGCACCCGCACCACGCCGCGCGAGGCGTATCGCTTCGCCCGCGGCGAAGAGCTCGGCATCCAGCCCTTCACGGCGGACGGGAAGCCGCTGCGCACGGTGCGGCTCGACCGCCCGCTCGACTTCGCCGCCGTCACCGACCACGCCGAGCAGATCGGCGAGGTGCGCGTGTGCCGTACGCCCGGCGCGCCCGGCCACGACTCGTGGGTTTGCCGGCTCTACCGCAGCTTCCCGCGCGCCGCCTTCTTCGTGATGAACGCGAGCTACTCGTCGGGCGGCGAGCGCTTCGGCTTCTGCGGCGAGAACGGCGAGGGCTGCCTCGCGGCCGCGCGCACCGTCTGGCAGGAGACGCTGGATGCCGCCGAGGGCGCCTACGACCGCAGCGCCGCCTGCCGCTTCACCAGCTTCGTCGCCTACGAGTGGACCGCGGGCTCGGACGGCGGCAAGAATCTCCACCGCAACGTGATCTTCGCGAACGAGCGCGTGCCCGAGCTGCCGATCACCGTGATGGAGACCGGCAACGAGGCGGCGAAGCTCTGGGACGCGCTCGAGCGCGACTGCGACGAGGGGCTGCCCGGCTGCGAGGTGCTCACGATCCCGCACAACTCGAACCTCGACGGCGGGCTGATGTTCATGTCCGCGGAGGCGATGGGCGCCGAGCTCGGCGCCGAGGAGGCGGCCCGCCGCGCACGCTGGGAGCCGCTGGTCGAGATCATGCAGCACAAGGGCGACTCGGAGTGCCTGATCAGCGGCGACACCACCGACGAGGCGTGCGGCTTCGAGAAGCTGCCCTACGACAACTTCCGCGGGCGCTATCGGCTGTTCGGTGCGGATCCGCCGCGGCCGGTGCAGTTCGTGCGCGAGGCGCTGAAGCGCGGCCTCGCGATCGAGGCGCAGCTCGGCGCGAACCCGTTCCGCTACGGCATCGTGGCGAGCACCGACACGCACCTCGGCGCGGCCGGCCTCGTCTCCGAGCGCGCCTTCCCGGGACACGGCGGCGCCGGCGCGCCGGCGGGCGAGGAGCTGCCGCCGGGCCTGCCGGATGCGCTCGAGTTCGGCCCCGGCGGGCTCGCGGTTCTCTTCGCCGAGGAGAACTCACGCGAGGCGCTGTTCGCGGCGATGAAGCGCCGCGAGGCCTACGGCACCAGCGGGCCGCGGCCGCTGGTCCGCTTCTTCGGCGGCCGCTTCTACCCGAGCGACCTCTGCGAGCGGGACGACTTCGTCGCCACGGGCTACCGCGACGGCGTGCCGATGGGGGGCGAGATCGCGGGCGTCGCGGCGGACGCCGAGCTCCGCTTCGCGGTGCAGGCGTTGGCCGATCCGGGCAGCGAGGCCGAGCCGGGCGTCCCGCTCCAGCGCATCCAGATCGTGAAGGGCTGGCTCGAGAACGGCGCGCCGCGCGAGCGCGTGGTCGACGTCGCGGGCGGCCCGAACGGCGCGAGCGCGGACCTCGCGAGCTGCGAGCCGCGCGGCGCGGGTCACGCCCGGCTGTGCAGCGTCTGGTCCGACCCCGACTTCGACGCTCGCGAGCCCGCCTTCTACTACGCGCGCGTGCTCGAGAACCCGACGTGCCGCTGGAGCCAGCGCATCTGCGCCGCAGCGAAGGTGGACTGCGCGCGGCCGGAAACGCTCGGCGACGGGCTCGAGGGCTGCTGCGACCCGCTGCACCAGCGCACCGTGCAGGAGCGCGCCTGGACCTCGCCGATCTGGTACGCGCCCCGAGGTGAGCCTTGAGCCAGCCCTGGCTGCGCTTCGCGCTCGTCGGCATGCTGCTGTTCGCCCTCGATCTCGCGACGCCGCCGCGGGCGGCGCCGCCTCCGGCCGAAGCGGCCTTCGACGACGACGCGCTGCTCGTGCACGAGGCGTTCGCGCGCGGCTTCCACCTGCGCGACGACGTCGTGCGCCGTCGGCTGGTCCAGAACCTGCGCTTCGCGCGGCCCGAAGATGCGCGCAGCGACGCGGAGCTTCTGGCGGAGGCGGTCCGCCTCGGGCTGCACCAGAGCGACCTCGTGGTGCGGCGCCGGCTCGCGCAGAGGATGCGCCTGCTCCTGGCCGAGCCGGCGCGCGACACGGAGCCGAGCGAGGCCGAGCTGGAGCGTTACCTGGCGGAGCACGGCGAGCGCTTCACGGAGCCCGAGCGCGTGATGCTGTCGCAGCTCTACTTCCGCGACGCCGGGCGCGCCCGCGCCGTGCTCGCCCAGCTCGACGGTGGGGCGCCGCCGCCTGCGCGCGCCGACGCGCTGCCGCTGCCGGGCGCGCTGCCCTCGCACTCGCGGGCGGAGCTCGCGGCCCGGCTCGGCCCTGCCTTCGCGGAGGCGGCGATGAGCGGACCCGACGGCCGTTGGTTCGGGCCGATCCAGTCGAGCTACGGACACCACCTCGTGCGGATCCGCGAGCGGACCCCGGCCCGGCTCTCCCCGCTCGCCCACGTCCGCTCCGAAGTGCGCGAGGCGCTGCTCGTCGAGCGCGCCGAGGCGGCCGTGCGTGCCGGGATCGCCGCGCTGAGAGAGCCGTGACGCGCCTCGTCCTCCTCGCGCTGCTGCTCGCCCTCGGCACCCGCGCCGAGGCCCACCGGCTCGCGCCCTCCTACCTCGAGCTGCGCGAGCAGGCGCCCGGCGTGTTCGCCGTGCTGTGGCGGACGCCGCAGCTCGTCGCACGCGGCGCGCGGCTCGAGCCGGTGCTGCCCTGCGAGCGCCAGGGCGATCCGAGCGCCGAGCTCGCGCCCACGGCGCTGGTGGAGCGCTCCACGCTCGTCTGCCCGGGCGGACTGGTCGGGCGGGAGCTGCGGGTGGAGGGCCTCGCCGGCAGCGGCACCGACGCGATCGTGCGCATCGCGTTCGCCGACGGCCGCGAGGTCCGCTCCGTGCTCGGCGCGGCGCGTCCTTCCCTGCGCGTCCCCGCGCGCGAGAGCGCGTTCGCGGTGGCCGCGGCGTACCTGCGCCTCGGCGTCGAGCATCTCGCGAGCGGCCTCGACCACGCGCTCTTCGTGCTGGGCCTGCTCGCGCTGCTGCGCGGCGGGAGGCCGCTCCTGCTCGCGATCACCGCCTTCACGCTCGGGCACAGCGCGACGCTCGCCGCGGCCAGCCTCGGCGGAGTGCGGCTGCCGGCCGCGCCCGTCGAGATCGCGATCGCCGCGAGCCTGGTCGCACTCGCCGCCGCGCTCGCGCGGCCCGCCGAGAGCCCGCCGTCGCGGCTCGTGCGCCGCCCGGTGCTGCTCCCCTTCGGCTTCGGCCTGCTCCACGGCCTCGGCTTCGCCGGCACGCTCGCGGAAGCGGGGCTCCCCGGCCACGCGCTGCCGCTCGCGCTGCTCTCCTTCAACGGCGGCATCGAGCTCGGCCAGCTCGCGATCGTGGCGCTCGCGGCGCCGGTGCTGGCGCTGCTCGCGCGCGCCCCCCTTCCCCGCCGCGGCTTCCTCTGCGAGCTTCCGGCCACCGCGCTCGGCGGCATCGGCGTGTACCTCGCCCTCGAGCGGGCCGCCGCGTGGCTCACGAGCCTGACGACCTGACGAGCTAGGAGGTCTTCCCGTGCATCCCTTCCGCTTCGGCGTCCAGCTGGCGACGCTGCCTCCGGACGACTGGGCCGAGCGGCAGCGCCGCATCGAGGCCTGGGGCTAAGACTCGGTGTTCTGGCCGGATCACTTCGGCCCGCAGTGGGAGCCGGTGGCCGCGCTCGCCGCGGCCGCGGCAGTGACGACGCGGCTCAAGGTGGGCTCGCTCGTCTACGGCATCGACTACCGCCACCCCATCGTGCTCGCAAAGGCGGCCGCCACCATCCAGCTGCTCTCGGGCGGGCGGCACGAGTTCGGGCTCGGCGCCGGCTGGATGGAGTCGGACTATCGCGAGGCCGGCATGCGCTACGACCGCGCCGGCCTCCGCATCGAGCGGCTCGAGGAAGCGCTCCGCATCATCCGCGCCACCTGGACGCAGGACAAGACGAGCTTCGCCGGGCGCCACTACACGGTCACGGACGCACAGGCCGCAGTGCTGCCCCGCCCGGCGCCGCCGCGGCTCCTGATCGGCGGCGGCGGCCCCAAGGTGCTCGCGGTAGCCGGGCGTCACGCCGACATCGTCGGCGTGAACCCGAAGGTGGCGGGGGGCCGCGTCACCGTCGATGCGATGCAGGACGCCACCGCCGAGCGCACGCGCGAGAAGGTGCGCTGGGTGAAGGAGGCCGCCGCCGCCGCGGGACGCGACGTCGACGCGCTCGAGTGGAACGCCCTCGTTTTCGTCGCCGCGGTCACCGACGACCCAAAGCCGCTGCGCGAGGCGCTCGCGAAGAACGGCGGCATGACGGTCGAACAGGTGGCCGCCTGCCCGCTCTACTTGACGGGCCCCGCCAGCGAGATCCGCGACGTGCTCGCGCGGCGGCGCGAGGCATTCGGGATCAGCTACGTCGTGATCCAGGGTCACGACGAGAAGGTGCTCGCCTCGTTCGCGGAGCAGATCGTGGCGCCGCTCGCCGGGAAGTGAGCATGGTCAAGCTCGCGATCGACTTCGAGAACCCGTCGCGGCGCTGGTGGGAGAACGGAGGCCAGTCGCTCTGGGACGGGCTGCTCGACGACCTCGGCGGCAGCTCGGTCGTGCTCGACGACCACGTGGCCGATTCCTGGCTCGCCGAGGCGAGCCGCATCCCCGGCTGGTCCGACGGGCCGGAGTACGCGCCGAACCCGGTACGCGCCTCGCGCGCCGATGAAGACGACCCGGATCTCTAGGCGAGCCCAGCGACCCGCTGGTCGAGGAGCGCGGCGCCTCCGGCGTCTTCTCGCGCTCGCGCTCGCCGTCGTGCTGCTCGGCCCGGCGCTGCCGATCGCGGTGCTGCGCTTCGTGCCGCCGCCCGGCTCCGCGCTGATGGTGCAGCGCTGGCTCGAGGCGCGCGCGGCCGGCCGGAGCTTCCGGCTCCGCTACGACTGGGTGCCGTCGCGCCAGATCGCGCCCACGCTGCCCGCCGCCGTGGTCGCGTCGGAAGACCAGCGCTTCTTCGAGCACGGCGGCTTCGACTGGAAGGCGATGCAGAGCGCCGTGGGCGAGTGGCGCGGCGGCGACAAGCTGCGCGGTGCGAGCACGATCAGCCAGCAGGTCGCGAAGAACCTGTTCCTGTGGCCGGGGCGCAGCTTCGTGCGCAAAGGCCTCGAGGCGTGGCTCACGCTCTGGATCGAGTGGCTGTGGCCCAAGCAGCGCATCCTCGAGGTCTACCTGAACGTGGCCGAGCTCGGAGACGGCGTGTTCGGCGCCGAGGCCGCCGCCCGCCGCTACTTCGGCCGCAGCGCCGCGCAGCTCGGCGCGCCCGAATCGGCGCTCCTCGCTGCCATGCTGCCGACCCCGCGCCGCTCGAGCCCCACGCACCCGTCCCGCTTCCTGCTGGAGCGCCAGCAGTGGATCCTGCGACAGATCTGAGCGGCGCGGCTAGCGCGGCAGCACGGCGCGCTGGGCGTCGAGCCACGGCGGGTCCGCTGCGACTACGTCGATGCACAGCGTGGTGACGCCCGACTCGACGAAGCGCGCGAGCTGGGCGCGGCAGGCCTCGGGCGGGCCGTGCGCGACGAGGCCGTCGAGCCAGGCGTCCGGAATGGCGGCGAACGCGGCCTCGCGGTCGCGCGCGCGCAGCGCGGCCGCCACCGCCTCCACCTCGCGCCCGCGGCCGAGTGCCGCGTGGAAGCGCGCGTACGGACCCGCGGCGAGGTAGGGCGCCAACAGCTTGCGCGCCAGGCGACGCGCGCGGGCGGCGTCGGCCAGCGCAAAGACCGCTACGCGCAGGAACACCTCCTTGCCGCGGCCGCCCGCGGCCTCGAAACGCGGCAGCACGCGCCGCACGTCGTCCGCGGAGAGGAGCCCGAGGCAGACGCCGTCGGCCTCGGCGCCGGCGAGCGCGAGCATGCGTTCGCGCAGCGCCGCCACCAGCAGCGGCGGCGAGGAAACCGGCGGGCGCTCGAGCGCGAAGCCGCGCACCGCGAACGTCTCGTAGTCCGCGTCGACGCGCCCGCCCGCGAGCGCGGCCCGCAGGAAGCGCAGCGTGTCGCGCACGCGCGCCAGTGGACGCTCGAAGCGTGCCGCGTTCCAGCGCTCCACGATCGTCTCCGAGGAGGCGCCGATGCCGAGCGCGAAGCGGCCGCTCGCGGCCTCCGTCACGGCGGCGGCCTCCATTGCGAGCAGCGCCGGGCCGCGACTGAACACTCCCGCGATCGCCGCGCCGAGCCGCGCCGCGGGCGCCTGCGCCGCAAGCGCCGCCAGCGGCGTGAGCGCGTCGAAGCCGCGCACCTCCTGCGTCCAGAAGTCCGTGTAGCCGGCGGCCGCGAGCGCCTCGAGGGTGGCGGCGTGATCGCCGAGCGCGATGCCGCGCAGGGGAACCGTGACCGCGAAGCGCGTCACGCCCGGCCGCCGAGACCCAGGCCCTGGCGCGCCACCACGCCGCGCATCACCTCCGAGGTGCCGCCGCCGATCGTCTCCCACAGGCTCTGGAGCCAGAGCAATTGCACGCGCGCGCCGTGCACCAGCGACTCGGTCCCGCCCCACTCGAAGGCGCGGGCGGCGATCTCCTGACTCAGCTCGGTGTGGAAGACCTTGTTGGCCGCCGCCTCCACCACGGCGCTGCGGCCCGCCTGCGTGAGCTCGACCACGCGCAGCGCCAGCGCCTCCGCCTCGGCCACGCCCACCGCGAGCTCGGCGAGGCCGCGCTGGACGAGGGGATCGCGCAGGCGCCCGCTCGCGCGCAGGAAGGCCTCGACCTCGAGCAGGTCGCGCTTCAGCCGCCCGGCCGGGAACTGGATGTGCCGCTCGTCCGCGAGCGCCTCCGCCATCAGCTGCCAGGCGCCGTGCTCGGGACCGATGCGCCGGTCCGCCGGCACCTCGACGTCCTCGAAGCGGCAGGCATAGAGCGCGTCGCCGTCGAGGGTCGGCAGCGG
>Ga0307411_10000481_pt1 | contig 13922 bp, 13 predicted proteins | sample DK1Ometagenome_2_FD_203712 | JGI IMG/M metagenome (GOLD analysis project Ga0307411, IMG submission 203712) | Maize rhizosphere microbial communities from greenhouse at UC Davis, California, United States - DK15-O-1 | ecosystem: Host-associated > Plants > Roots > Rhizosphere > Soil | place: USA...
GTCCGCGGCTTTTGGTTGAACAGATCGAAAATCTCGGCGCCGAATTGGAGATTCATCGCCTCGCGGAAGCGGAAATTCTTCAGCAGCGAGGCGTCGGTGCGGGCGAAACCCTTGGACCGAAGCGTGTTGCGACCCGCTGTGGCGACGGCCCCGGGGCCGGCCTGGATGTACTGTGCCGTCGGGTCGGAGGCCAGGTATGCGACCGTCTCGGGGCTGCCCAGCGGGACGACGTTGCCGCCCGCATCCAGGGCCTGGACCGAGCTGCCGGTGCCGACGATGCCTATAGGGTTAAGGATGGTGCGATCCCCCGCGGCGTCCCCGTCGCGGTTCGAATCGAGGCCGGACAGCGGCGTGAACGGCTGGCCCGATTGTACCTGGAATATGCCGTTGACCTGCCAGCCGCCGAGAAACGCCCGCGTCCACGGATTTTTGGTGCGGTCGAAAAACGGGACATCGTAAACGACCGACGCCACGAAACGGTGCGGGATATCGAGGGCCGATAGACCACGCTCGCCGCGCAGATCGAATGAATTCTGCGGCCGCCGCGGGTTGATCGCACTGGAATTCAACTCGTTCGTGGAATCGTCGGTCGTCTTGCTGAATGTGTAAGCCGCCGTGAACCCCAGCGACTTGGCGAACCGACGCGTCAGGCTGACCGAGCCGGCATCGTAACGCGACCGTCCGACCAGTGAAAACTCGGTCACGCCGCCCGCGAACCCGAACTCTCCCAAATTGGTGCGACGCTGAGCGTCGATGTCGCCGAGCGTTTTCGTCAGCGCGGCCAATTCGCCCGCGGTCGGTGCGTTGAGGAATGTGGGCAGACCGATGTTCGACGGCACGACGCCGGCGTTGAGGCGTACCTGTATCGGCAACCGGTGCCCGCTGGAGTGCAGGTAGCGGAATTCGATCGCCGTCGAGGGTGTGATCTCGCGCTGATAATTCACGCCGAACGAAATGGAGTAGGGCGAGAGCTGGTCGGGGATGTGGGACTGCGTCAGCCGGCGGGCCGTCGCCGCGTCGGTGACGGGCGGCAAAACGCCGGGCAGGCCGCCGTTCTCGAGAAACGGCAGGTTCGGGTCCGTGCCGGCCGATACGGGATTAAGCTCGGACTGTATCTGCGGAGGAAGCGCGAGGAGCGACAGGTTCTGGAAGTTGGAATAGTAGGAGACCGCAAAATTTGCGCGGACCGAGCTCTCGCCCTGATCGCCGAACAAAAAGCGGCCGACGCGATCAGCCAATTGCGGCGAATATGCGAAACCGAGGCGGGGTGCGAAGTTGCGTTTCGACGTCCGCGGGGCACGGAATTCGATCACGCCCGGAATGCTCGCCGGTGAGTTGAGCTCCTGCAGGCGCGAGCTACGCGGCAGCGTCTCGTATTCGTAGCGGAGACCCAGGTTAAGCGTCAGGTTCGGCTTCACCTTCCAATCGTCCTGCGCGAACGCGCTGAAGAACCGCTGGTTGCCGACGAACTCGGGCGAACCGACTCCGCGAAGAGCGGAAAAGGTCGGCAGCGAGTCGGAAACGAGCTCGTCGAAACTCGAATAAATATAATCGCCCCGCAGACGCGGCAGGAAAAGGTTCCTGACAATGAGATCGCGAAACTCGCCGCCGAACTTGAAGGTGTGCGAGTCGCGAACGTAATTGAGTGCGTCGAAGACCTGGTAGCTCTGATCCACGGGCGTACCCTGTGGCAGTGCGCCGCCCGGGCCGAAATCGATGCCGGTCTGGGCGTCGACAAAGGTCGGCAGATCGGTGAATTGCGGATCCTTCAACGGAAAATCCTGGTTGTGATCGCGGAACGACAGGCGCAGCTCGTTGACGAACTGTGAGCTGATCGTGCGGACCCACGTCGCGGAGAATAGCTTGGATTTGAAATCCAGCAGGTTATTAAAGATCGGCAACGCGCCGCCCTGGCTGCCGCCGACCTGCTCGGCCCCGGTCCGCTGATCGTTGTAACGAAAGCGAAACTGGTCCTTGTCGTCGGGCAGAAAATCGATGTTGATCAAATACTGGTTATTCAGCAGGTTGTTGGGTGCGGTGACCGAGGCCTGGCCGAAGGGGATGCAGTTTGGGCTGCCGGGCGTTTCGGCACAATCCAGCGACGCGGCACCGAGCACCGGCTGCAGAAAACTTGCCGCGGCGGCCTGCTGCGTAAACCGCTTCAACAGATCGACAACGAACGGGCTTGCGCCCGGCAGCGCGGCGATTCGATCGAGCCCTTCGGCCGTGGGGGCGACAAACGAGTAGGTGCTGCCGGCCGAGATCGTCTGGCGCCGCTCGGAGGCGGTGTAAAAAAACAACTTGTTTTTTATCACCGGGCCGCCGAAGGTAAACCCGTACCGATCGTCGACATAACGCGGCTTCTCGGCGATGCCGCCGTCGTGCAGGGCGTCGATCGTTTGCGACGTGGGTGCGTTGAACCCGGTCCGTTGGGCGTAGTAGAACAGCGACCCGGCGAACCTGTTAGTGCCGGATTTCGTGACCGTGTTGAACTGGCCGCCCGTGCCGCCAAATTCCGCGTTGTAGTTGTTCGAAAGCAGCGTGAATTCCTGAATGGAATCCTGGATGACGCTGTTGATGGGGCCCGTGACCTGAGAGTCGTTGTTGTCGACGCCGTCGACTGTGAAGACGTTTCCGCGCGGCCGCGATCCGCCGACAGCGCCGCCGCTTCCCAGAACCCCGGCGGAACGCTCGACAACGTTCGGTGCCAGGACCGCCAGCTGGTTTTGATTTCCAAAAATGGGCAGTTCGGTCACCTGACGGCTTTCGAAAGTTTGCCCCAATTGCGATGTGTCCGATTGGACCAAGGGCACCGTGCCGTTGACTTGGACCGATGCCTGCACGCCGGCCGGCTGAAGCGCGATGTCGGCCGTAGCGGTCTGATTCAGGGTAACTCTCACGGTGACGCTGGCGACCGTAAAACCGGCGGCCTCGGTCGAAAGCTGGTAATCGCCCACAGGCACATTGGGAAAGCTGTAAGCGCCGGCGCCCGAGGACTGCGTGGTCAGCTTCAGGCCGGTCTGTTGATTTACGATCGTAACGGTCGCATTCGGGATCGCCGCTCCGGCCTGGTCCAGGACCGTGCCGGTCACGGCCCCACCGGTCGCCTGGCCGAACGCGAAGCCCGCGAAAACGATAACAACGAGAAGCGCATTCGATAATGATGAGAACCTTCGAAGAATCACTGATCGAAAACTCATATGTAACCTCCAAAAAATTCCAGTGGTTCGCCCGGGAGCACGAACGACGCTCCGCGAAGTGCGGACGTTCGCCGCCGGTCGAGGCTTTTATGAAGTGGGAAAATTGATTAACGCGGGAGTTCGGGAACCCGATTAATGTGGACTGGCGTGATCAGCCCGGCGTTCGCCGGGGCGTTTGACGTCGGTGCTGCGCCGCCTTATGTGCACGGTCCGGGGTCGATATCGGCGTGAGCGCTGACGTTGATATCGCGACGCCGTATATTGCAAAGCTTTTTCTTCCCATTGTTCGTTGTTCATGCCCGGCCGTATCCGAAGCGTTGCTGCCGTGGATGCGGCCGGACGTTTGAGCCCTCTGGCGGACGGCCGGAGGAAGTTCGTCCGCGGGAGAACGTCTCGGCGGATGTCCGCCCCTTCCCTGTGTTCGTCGAATCGACGGCGTCGATGCTTGATCTGTTACTTCGTCGGCCATCGTCCGTCGGTTACACGAAAGGCAACTGTCGGATTTACGGTAGCGGCGCCGAAGGAAGCAGATTCGCCGAAGAAAGGATCACTGCTCCCGCCACCCCGTCGCCGTCGAACGGCGTGGTCGGGCCGCTGTTCGGGGCGAAACATCGGTCGTCGTCGGCCGGATCGGCGAACCACAACACCACGTGATCCAGCTCTGCTCGCACGCGTGTGCCTCCGACCGGCACGCTGGAGAAGGCTTCCTCGATGATTGTGACGGTGCGGAACGAACCTTCTCCAGCGGGATTTGTCGCGAAGTCGCCAATGTATTGGGCCGCCCCAAATGGCGCGTTCGCCTGCTCGGTCAGGAACACGGTCACCTCGATGTTCGGCAGCAATCCGCTGGCGTTGAGTTGGAGCGTATCGGTGCCGCGGCTGTCCTCCCTCGGAAAAACCGCGACGTCGGCCTTTGCGTTCGGAAGGCAATTGGAAATGGCGCCTGCCGGAGCAAGCAGCTGGAACCGGAACGGGCGATGTCCCTGCCCGTTCGCGTGGCTCGCGGCGGTAACGGCGAGCGCGACGGCCGCCAGCATCGGCACAGACAGCTTGAATGACAAGGCCGAAATAAATGCGGGAATGAATCGGTGCGCGTACTTCATTTGTATTTGTGTATCTCCTGTGAATTCGTCCGGCTCGCGACGCCACCGTTCAGGTATTGGCCCCGGAAGCGTATCGGAACAGATTGCGGGCTTGGCTCCGCTCGCTGATCTAAGTATCGACCAGGCCTCGCTTTTTGCGGGTCGCATACACTAGATGCCCGCGAAATGCGCCACGACTTGGCTTTGCGTCCCATATTCTTGACCGGGACGCCCGCATGTTGAATATCGAGGCATTGATCGTTAACCGAGGGTCATCTTGCCACCCAGGTAACCTTGATAGAAGAGAAACAGCGTGGAGAGCGCGGCGGCGGCGAGGTACAGGGTGCCCGGGCCGCGACCGCGAAGAAATGCCCTGGTCCTCCATCCGGCAAGGCCCACGTAAACGACGGTCAGCCCGAGACCGATCCATTGGTGCGTCTGCATCGCCCGCGACGCCGCACCGATCGCGTCGGCCCACATGAGGCCGGCGGCGGCCGTTAGCGGCGTCGCGATCGCGGCGTAAAGCAGCATCCAAAACGCGGCCTGGTTCAGCGAGCAGCGCGAGGAGTATTTGCCCACGGCATCGCTGAAGAACGAGGCCGGCAGCAAGGCGGTGGTGAAGTGGACCAGTACCGGGTGCACGTGCTGCCACGAAATGGCGGCGGCGAGTAAATTAGATTCGTTCATTTCGTTCCAGTCCTTTATGCCAGGGCCGTATCGATGATCGCCAATGGCCCGTTCGTCTCCACATATCGGACCTCGGTCAGGCCGATCGATTGCCGCAGGCGGCCGGCCGGCAGGTCCTTTAGCGGTCCCGGCGAAGGCGCACCGCCCGGCGAAGGCTGTGGGTACGCCGTGGATCGGGCGGTGTGGAACGTTACGCTGCCTTCCGTCTTTTGCATTACCTGATGGATGTGTCCGTTCAGGACCGTGACCGACCCGAACCTTTTCAGATAATTCAACGCCTGCTCGGAATCGTCGGTCCCCCAACCCCACTGCGGGTAGACGCTCCACAAAGGAACGTGCGTGAAAACGACGATCGGCGTGCTCGCGCTTAGGTTCGCGACATCCTTTCGAAGCCATTCGAGCTGATCGCCGCCGAGCGAGCCGAGGCCTTCGCTCCCGCCGTTGGCGAAGCTTCCCGGCGACAGACCGCTTTTGGCCGCGGCGACGTTGTTGAGCCCGATGAAATGGGTTTCCTTGTGATCGAAGCTCTGCCAGCCGGCCCCCTGCGTCCCCTTCCCCATCCGCTCGAGGAATTGCTTCCCCTGATCGACGAAAACGTCGTGCTCGCCCGGGACATAAAAGACCTTGCCGGTCTTTAGGCCCTTCAGGATCTGATCCAAGGTATCGAATTCTTCCGGTTTCGATAGATGCGTCAGATCGCCGGTATGAATGACGAAAGGCGGGCGATGCGGTAGCGAGTTGATCTTGTCGACCGTCGCCTGGAGCGTCGCGACGGGATCGGGATTCGGCTCCTTGCCGAATCCGATGTGCGTGTCACTTATCTGGACGAAAGAGAGCGGGCCGGAGCCTGAGCTTTCGAGCTTGCAAGACGAGAGCATCCCGCCCGCCATCGTAAGCACGACCCCGGTACCCGCCCACGCGCCCAGGCATTTAAGAAAATCTCGTCGGTCGCGGATGCCGCCGTGCCGAACTCCTTTGTCATTTGCAGGTGTCATTTTCATTACCTCAAACCATCACTTCGCCGCGCCGCGGCCGGTTTCGTTCATTTCACTTTGATCAATCCCTTCATGTGCGGATGAAGCGCGCAGATATATGGGAATTCACCTTTTTCGCTGAACACGAATGAATATTTATCACCGGTGTCCAAGCCGCCCGAATTGAATTTGTCGTCATTGCTCGTCGCGGTGTGCGGGGCCTCGTCCTCGTTGGTCCAGGTGATGCGGGTGCCGGGTGCGACGGTGACCTCGGCGGGTTCGAAGACGAAGTCTTTGATCCTGACGGCGACCTCGGCCGCCGCCGGGTCAGGTTGGGATGCGTCGGTACCGGTACCTTTTGTTCGATCCGTACTTGGCGATTGACCGCTTTCTGGACCTGAGTTCGTCACTATCATTGGAGGACCGCAGGCGATAAGAAAAATTCCTATGGAAACGATCAACGTCACCAATACGCCCGATTTTCCAGCATTAGTATCTGTTCGCATGTTTCACCCTCGTTTCGCGGCGAAAGCGTCTTTCGCCGCGTTACGGAAATGCAGACCCGGGCACACGGCAGAATATTCCCGCTGCGAACGCAAGAATGAGGAGGGAATAAAAGATCTACAATGTCAGTCCTGAATGATATGACCGGTCCCGCGAACGACCCTTCGGCGGTCAAAAGGAGCCACGGCGAATTTGAGGAATTGTTTATGCCGCACTTCGACGCGGCATTCAATCTCGCGAGATGGCTGACCCGCGACCATTCGGACGCCGAAGACGTCGTACAAGAAGCGTTCATGCGCGCGTTCAAATTCTTTGACGGGTTTCACGGCGGTGATAGCCGTTCCTGGATACTGCGCATCGTCCGCAATACGTGTTTCTCGTGGCTGCAAAAGAACCGGCCGCGTGAACTCATATACGACATCGATGAGCGGATCTGCGACGAAAAGATCGCAAGTCCCGAGACTCAATTGATCGAAAACTTTGAACGCCAACGACTGAGACGACAGATCGAAGAACTGCCTGCCCCGTTCAAAGAGGTGATCGTACTACGCGATATTGAGGGTTTGTCTTACAAAGAGATCGCCGCCGTCATCGAGCTCCCCATCGGAACCGTGATGTCGCGCCTCGCACGAGGCACGGAAAGACTGCAAGCAAGCTTGGGCGTGGTCGCAGCGGGAGGACAGATATGAACTGCACCGAAGCGAGGACCCTCATACACGGGCAGTCGGACTGGGAGCTCGAAGAGGTCGACAACCTGCGGATCGAAATGCACATGGACGAATGCACCGGCTGTGCTAGGGCCCACAAGAACACCGTTTCGCTGAAGGCCGCTTTGGCCGACGACGCGATGTACTACCGGGCGCCGTCCGATTTGCGGCGGCGTGTCATCGGCACCTTGGAGACGGCCGAAAAAGAAAGTCCTGTCGCAGATCGTGGCCTCAGGAAGTTGTGGCTTGCGTGGGCGCCGGGATTCGCGTTCGTTGCCGTGATCGCCGCATCGCTATACGTGTTCTGGCAGTCTCCAGCCGGAGCCGACCCGCTGACGCAGGAACTTGTCGCCGCTCACGTACGATCGCTTATGGCGGATCACATTACCGATGTGCTTTCGACCGACCAACATACGGTCAAACCATGGTTCGAGGGAAAGCTTGACTTTGCTCCGTCAGTGATCGACCTCGGTCCGGAAGGCTTTGAACTAATTGGCGGCCGGCTGGACTACGCCGCAGATCGGCCGGTCGCCGCTCTCGTGTATAAACGGCGACAGCACGTGATCAACTTGTTCATATTTCCTCGACCGGCTGCGTCCGACGGTCAATTGGGCACGGCCGGCAAACAAGGCTACAACGTCATAGGTTGGCAGCATAGCGGGATGACATTTTGGGCGGTGTCTGATTTGAATGCGGCCGAGCTCCAACAGTTTTGTCAGCTTTATCAGCGCTAAACAGATCGTAGGGAGTAGTGAATTGGCCCCTTCGATCGATCTAAATCGTATGTCTAAATCAAAGTTAAATGACGAGGCGTCCCGGCAATCTTCGGATGCGATCCGTGTGGCCGATCACCGCCTGGTGCAAATGGCGGTCGGCGGGGATCCGGGAGCTTTCGAGCAGATCTATTGGCAGCATCACCGTACTGTCTATTATGTCTGTCTGAAGATGATCAAGGATGCTGCGACCGCCGAGGACCTGACACAGCAAGTGTTTTTGAGTTTGTTCCGAAAGATGGCGAGCTTCCGCGGTGAGTCGAAGCTCTCGACCTGGCTGCACCGCACCACCGTCAACCAGGTGCTGATGCATATCCGCTCGCAAAAGGCCATTAAAGAGGCCGTGACCGAAGACGGCTCGATCCCCGAACCTGTGCCAGGTGGTCCGTCGAGCCCAGGCGAGAGCCCGATCGACCGGCTGATGCTTGAAGAAGCCGTCGGCGAGCTGCCCAACGGGTACCGCGAGATATTTGTCCTCCACGACTTCGAGGGGTTCGAGCACGACGAAATAGCCGACATGCTCGGATGCGCACCCGGAACTTCGAAGTCCCAGCTTTCCAAGGCTCGCCGCAAGCTGCGTGTACTGCTCGGACGGCGACGCCGGGCCCGGCAACAGTGCAGCGATCCGCTTTAGGTTACAGAAGTAATTCTCGCAGATCACCGATCGCCCGCGACACGGCCGTCAACATTCCATACGAATAGCAGACGGCCCACGAAGATCCCGACCGTGGCCAAAATAAAGACGGGCAGCACGTGCCAGACGATGATGTGAGTGGGGAACGGGCTGCGACACACGAACTGAACGCCGACCGCAGCGAACGAAAGCGAGGAGAGGACGGCTAACAGACCGATCAGGCCCGCCCTCATCGGTGCCGCTTTTTTTAGCATATAAAACGTCCACAACGCGGGCACGACGGACAACCCGAAGATCCGCATAATGCAGATCAGCGTCGGTCGCGAATCGGACACGTCCGGCGCAGCAAAGAAATAAGCGGCCGAAACGGGCAGGAGAACGGCGGCCGCGATGGGTACAACGATGGACACGATTTTCCGTTCATTCGGCACCGCCAGGAAAAATGCCGACGCCGAACAGATCAACGCGACCCCCAGCATCGCCGCTCCGAGCGTCACGAACGCCGGATCCGCCAAAAAACCCGCCGCGCCGGGGAAAGGCCGCAGGATCAAAACCCCTGTTCCCACCAGCGTCGCGGCGGCGAAGATCGCTTTCATAGACATCACGGCCGGATGCGAAACGGGCGTTACCGGCCGGCACTCTAGCGCGAGGTTGTGAATGAGGGTTTCGGTATTCATTTTTTTGTCCCAAAACGCTTTCGAATCGTTTCGTATCCGCGAAACGCAGTGGTCTTGACGGAACTTTCCGACATGCCGGTCTGAAGAGCGACCTCTTTGACCGAGAGGCCCTCGATCTTTAGCAGCTCGATGACCTGCCGCTGCCGCTGGGGCAGCGCACGGACGGCCTCTGTAGCGGTTCCGCTGAGTACTTGGTTCCGGGTCTCGATTTGGCTCGCCCGGTGCTCGTCGATGCCGATATCCGATTCGACAAGCTGGATCCGACGCTTCCGCCGGTAATGGTCGGCGATCCGATGACTGCAGATCGCATACATCCAAGGCCCTACGGGTCTTCCAGCCAAAAAAGTGTGACGAAATCGATGGATCGAAAGCAAAGTGTCCTGAAGCACGTCCTCGACCATCTCGCTGTCCATTCGTTTTCGCAGATATGCGCGCAATATTGCCGCGGCCTCGATGAGAAACGTCTCGTAGGCGGATTGATCGCCTTGCTGGCCCAATATCAGGAGACCGGCAATTGTCTTGTCTCGTTCCGAATTCAACGTCTTTAGCTTCCCGCGGTCTTTCACCCAAGTAATGCGGCACGACATGCGATCCGGTTACAAAGAATAAAGCATGTAACCGTTAGCCGCCATATACCGAACTTGAAACTTGAAGCAGGCACGCCGAATCGTGCACTAAGCCTGATTCTACGACCGCCGGCGGCTGCCGGAAAGGCAATAGAATGTTTCCGACACGACTTCTATCGACAATTTTGTTCCGCCCGCGAACCGCATCGTCGGGCGTCGTCGTAGTTATGATCCGGCTGATCGTCGGGTTTGGATTCATGCAGCACGGCGTCGCCAAGATAATGAACGGCCCCGAACGTTTCGCAGCCAGCCTGAGCGGGCTCGGTGTGCCCGCTCCGGAGATCATGAGCTGGGTCACCATTACGGCCGAGTTGGTCTGCGGGGTCGCGGTGTTTGTCGGCGGGTTAGTTCCGCTGGCGTGCATCCCGATGGCGGTGATACTGATCGTCGCCATGGTTTCCGTGCACCTGCGGTTTGGTTTCAGCTCGATCAAACTACAGGCGGTGACCTCCGATGGGATCAAATTCGGCCCTCCGGGCTATGAGGTGATCCTTCTTTACCTCGCGTGCATCTCCGCGTTGCTGATACTCGGATCAGGCCCTTGGTCAATCGATTCGTGGCTCGAATGTAAGATCAGATCGGAGTAAATATGCGGTTGTGGATAGCGATAAACGTTTTTACAGCGGTTTTTGTCTTGTCACTGGCCGCATCGGCCCAGCCGCGTGCGGGTTTTCCGCGACCTCGGTTCAAGGCGGTCGCGTTCGATTATTTTGTTATTTTCGATCCTTCTTCGATCGTTCCGTCCGTCGAAAGAGAATTCCCGGGCAAGGGCATCGAATTTACCAAAGCCTGGCAGCGAAAGCAGTTTGACTATGCGTTCCTTCGCTCGATCACGGCTCGGTACCGCGACTTTTTTCAGATCACCGGCGATGCTTTGGACTTTACGGCCGAGTCGATGGGTCTCACTTTGTCCTCCGAGGCTCGTTCGAGGCTTCTCGGGTCTTATCTGTCGCTAAAGCCATGGCCCGATGCAGTAAACGCGTTACGAAGGCTCAAGCGAGCAGGAGTTCGTGTGATCACGATCGCGAACTTCAGTCCGGAAATGCTGAAAGCGAATGCCGATAGGGCCGGGATCACCGATCTATTCGACGAGCTCTTGAGTACCCGGACGAATAGTACTTTCAAGCCCGATCCGAAAGCCTACGGACTCGGGTTGAACCGGCTGCACCTCGGGAAAGGAGAGATCATCTTCGCCGCCTTCGGCGGGTGGGACGCGTACGGAGCGAAGAGTTTCGGGTACCCGACCTATTGGGTCAATCGATTCAGTGTCCCGGAGGAGAGATTGGGCGTTCGCGTCGACGGTACCTCGACCGATCTGGAAGGGTTTCTAAGATTCGTGCTCGGCGAGGAGTAGATGATGCCGCTCGTAAAAAAGTCCCCATACGACGACGCCGACGGTTTCACAATAAGGGCGGCGCGTGACGACGAATCCCGCGCGCTCACGGAAATAGAAAACGAGGCCGGGTCGATGTTCGACGGACTTGGTCTGATCGATCGATGAAGCCCTTGACCGTTCGTTCCCGGGCAAAAGGATGGCCGATCTTGTCGCCAGGTCCCAGGTCTGGGTCGGATGCAAAATAGAGAGCGGCCCGCCGGTCGGGATGATCGCCGTTTCGGTTCTTGAATCGACCGCGTACATCGAGGAAATGGACGTTCTGCCTGCCTTCGGATGCCGCGGCCTCGGGACTCGGCTTTTGCATCACGCCTGTGATTGGGCCAAACAGCGAAGGTGCGAAAGGATCGTTCTTTCGACCTTTTCTCGCGTTAGTTGGAATGGGCCGTTTTACCGCAAGAACGGGTTCGATGACCTAGCCCGGGATGAATGGACCGATTGGATGCGGGCGATCAGAGAGGACGAAGGTCGACGTGGATTATGCATGGAAGAACGCGTGTTCATGGAACTTCGTTTGCGGTAGACCGGCCCCGACGCCTTGGCCGAGGCCTCAGCGCACGAAAGGGACAGATTTCATGAGATCGATAAGAATTTTGTACTGGATGTTTACGAGTTTGCTGGCCTTGCTGATGTTAGCGGCTTCGGTTCCCGACGTACTCCAGCTCCCGGGGGCGATCGCGATAATCACGCATTTGGGCTATCCGGTTTACCTGCTTCCGTTCATTGGTACCGCCAAGATCCTGGCTGTGGCCGCGGTGGTTTTGCCGGGCTTTGCCGGACTAAAGGAGTGGGCGTATGCGGGAATTTTCTTCGACGTAGCCGGAGCCTTATATTCCCACCTTTCAGTCGGTGACGGTCCGGCGCAATGGATGTTTGCCTTTATTGGTTTGATCTTGGTTTCAGGGTCTTACCTATTCTTCAGATTCGAACAGCAAAAGAGCATTTTAAAGGTGCCCTGAGTTGATGACCTTGTTGACGGCATGCGGCTGCGCCGCACGTCCGCCTGCTTTCTAGCGTTCCGCATCACCGCCGGTGCGCGGCCGAAGTTGCATATTCGACGGCTCGGAAGCCGCCGCCGGGGATCCTCAGTTTCATCGATAAGTCGGCGGCTCCGTTTGGCAATTTTCGCCCGGTGACGAGATCTCGCCATTCCGACGCTTCGCCGATCACGGACGTGGCCGGCCTTAGTGTCACTTCGAGATCGGCGCCGTCGTGATTGACGACGGCGACGCAAAAGCCGTTTTCAATTCTCCGAACGGCGATATCGGTTTTTTCGTTGCCGCCCAGAACGTCGACGGGCAGGCTGTGGCCCGACGAGGAGACCGCGTACCGCAGGACGTCGCGTACCAGCTCGGGGAACGTCTGGACCGAGGCTTCCGCCGGCGGCAGAATGGCGATCGCCAAACCCTTTCCGTACTTGTTGATGGTTACGGCGGGCGAGTCGTCTTCGAAGACGGCGACCACTTTCGCGCTTCCGGCTGTCCATGCGGGAAAATCGGACAGGGTCCGGGCAAAGCTGTCGCCGGCTTTGACACGCCCGCCGGCGGGCCCTGTAACCACGATCTTACTGTGCGTTGAAGGCTTTCCAGACTCATCGATCCCGAACATCTCCGTCCGCTCGTAACTTCTCCCCATCGGAATCTGCGGCCCGAAGGCGACGACCACGCCGCCGCGTTCGATGAAGGCCTTGATCAGGTCGCTATCGGTCTGCTGGAAACCCGAAACGTTTGCCAGCACGAGCACCGTTCCTTCCTTCAGCAGTCTTTCAAGAACTTCGTTGTTGTGATGGATCGGATAGTAGGGATACACGGACTCGTCCATCCGCGGAGCATATGGTAGTACGTCGACCGGAACGCCGACAGCCCGGAAGGCGTCCAGGGCCGGCAGGAAGTATTCACTCCAACGCTCGACGACGAAATCGGAATACGGTGCGTAAAGAGCGATCGGGTTTCGCCCGTTCGACACCTTTGAAGTTATCAACCGGTAAGCCTTGAGGCCGTCGGCGACAGCCTGACGGCTTTTCTGCACGTCCTCGAATTTTTTCAATGGCTCGTATACGATCGCGTGGTGCGTGAACAGGGAAATGCCGTCCGTGTCGGTGACGGTCGCCGCACTCAGGATCTGACCGAAGATGTCGTCGTAGCTCGCGGCCGCGTGGTCCGGGCTGCGGCGTTTCTCGAGGTACCCGAAGAGCTCGACATGCGTGAGCGTGATCTTTCCCTGCAGCCGCTTAGCGCCCGCACCGAGCGATGCGAAATCCCGCACCCGCCGCAGCGGATATTTCTTGCGGTTGTCGGTGCGGTAGCTGCCCATCACCGCACCCTGGTATATCAGGATGTCCAACTCCTCGATGACGCTCAGATAGCTCGCCAGGAGCGGGTCGTCGATGTGCGGGGCACACGCGGTCAAAAGACCTTTGTCGAGGCTTTTGACATGTTCGCTGAACTCCCGGATGTACGGCGCATAATACGTGCCGCTGCCTTCCTGCCATGAATAAAAACCGGCAAGCGAGGGGTGATGTCGGTAAAGCGCGTAGAGCTCGGAGATAATGGCCTTTATCTCCTTCATCCGGTCCTTGTACGGCGACGTCCGCGTGGCATCCCAATTGGCCGACAGAAGGACGCCGATGCCCTGCCGATCGGCCTGCGTCAGGATTTGCTCGACG
>Ga0307411_10000482_pt1 | contig 13901 bp, 16 predicted proteins | sample DK1Ometagenome_2_FD_203712 | JGI IMG/M metagenome (GOLD analysis project Ga0307411, IMG submission 203712) | Maize rhizosphere microbial communities from greenhouse at UC Davis, California, United States - DK15-O-1 | ecosystem: Host-associated > Plants > Roots > Rhizosphere > Soil | place: USA...
GAGAGTCGCAGAGCCGCCGCTGGTGGGCAATCTCAAATCCGCATCGCTTCGTCCGCCAATTCCTGCGCCTGGACGAGTAGCGCGGCGTCCGCCTCGGCTCCCGGCGGAAGCGATTCGCGCCCGACGATGACCATCAAGGGCACCGCCATGGGCGTGATGCGGTCGGTCTCGATGTGGAGCATGGTGGCCGAGGCGCGATCGACCAGACGGACGAGGCGGCCAAGCTCGGTCATTCGCCGCCGGGCGTCGTCCCAGGCCGCGCGCAGGAGGAGATGCTCCGGTTCGTACCGGCGAAGCACGTCGTAGATGAGGTCGGTCGAGAAGCTGACCTGCCGACCGGTCTTCTTCTTGCCTGGATGGGCCCGCTCGACGAGCCCCCCGATGACCGCCACTTCCCGAAACGCGGTCTTCAGAAGCATCGAGCTTTCGACCCAGGTGACGAATTCCTGTTCGAGGATGTCGGCGGAAAAGAGGGCCTTCGGGTCCCGGATCGGCTCCAGCGCGTAGCAGGCGAGCGCATAATCGTTGGCGACGAAGCCGAGCGGCTTGAGGCCCGCCTTCTCCATGCGCTTGGTCAGCAGCATTCCCAGCGACTGGTGCGCGTTCCAGCCTTCGAAGCTGTAGGCGACCATGAAATGCTGGCCTTCGTGAGGGAAGGTCTCGACCAGCAGCTGGTGCGGCTCTGGCAGGACCGAGCGCTCGGACTGCACCTCCAGCCACTCTCGAACGTCTTCCGGGAAGCGGCTCCAGTCGTTGCGGTCGGCGAGCATCTGGCGGACGCGGTTGGCGAGGTGGGTCGACATCGACATGCGCTGCCCGCCGTAGGTCACGACCTGACCTCGTTTTGTGGAGGCATGGACGATGATGTCGGTGTCCTTGAACTGTTCGACCTCGAGGCTGAGCCCGGCGAAGAAGAAGCGGTCCCCGGGCGCGAGCGCGGAGGCGAAGCCTTCCTCGACAGTGCCGAGCTTGCGCCCGTTGCGGAAGCGAACGGCCATGAGCGGCTGCTCGACGATCACTCCGGCGTTGAGGCGATGCTGCAAAGCGATGGCGGGCCTTGCGATGCGCCAGATGCCGCCCGCCTCGGGCACCAAACGGCGGAAGCGGTCGTAGGCCTTGAGCGCATAGCCGCCGGTCGCGATGAAGTTGAGAATTTCCTCGAACGTCTCCTGCTTCAGGCCGGCATAAGGTGCGGCCGAGCGGACCTCGGCGAGTAGTTCCTCCTGCTGAAAGGGTGCTGCGACCGCCATGGCCAGGATGTGTTGGGCCAGGACATCCAGCGCTCCGGGGCGGAACAGCTCGGGGTCGAGCTCGCCCTCGTCGATCGCATCCAGAGCGGCGCGGCCCTCGAGATATTCAAAGCGGTTGCCGGGGACGAGAATGCCTTTCGAGGGCTCGTCAAGCCTGTGGTTGGCGCGGCCGATCCGCTGCAGCAGCCGCGAACTGCCCTTGGGCGCGCCCATCTGGATGACGAGGTCGACGTCACCCCAGTCGATGCCAAGATCGAGGCTGGCGGTCGCGACCAGCCCGCGAAGCTTGCCCGCAGTCATTGCCGCCTCGACCTTTCGCCGCGCTTCGACCGACAGCGATCCATGGTGGATGCCAATGGGCAGGCCCTTTTCGTTCTCGTCCCACAATTTCTGGAAGATCAGTTCGGCGAGCCCACGCGTGTTCGAAAAGACGAGCGTCGTCTTGTGCTGCTCGATCAGCCGCATGACGTCGGCGATCGCGTGATATCCCGAATGGCCGCCCCACGGGATCTTGTTCTCGGGGATCAGGATCGAAAGGTCGGGCTCCGCACCTGGGTCACCGACAACGACCTCGACCTCGTCCATGTCCGCATCTGGTGCGAGCCAGGAGCGGTAGGTATCGGGATCGCTAATCGTCGCCGAGAGGCCCACGCGGCGGAGGCCGGGCGCGAGTTTCTGCAGCCGTGCCATCGAAAGCGACAGAAGATCGCCGCGCTTCTCCTTGGCGAAGCCGTGAAGCTCGTCGATGACAATGGTTTTCAAATTCTCGAACAGCATGAAGCTGTCGGGGTAGCTGAGCAGCAGGCTCAAGGATTCGGGCGTCGTCAGCAGTACCTGCGGCGGGCGAATCCGCTGGCGCGCCTTGCGGTCCGACGGCGTATCGCCGGTTCGGGTTTCGACCCGGATGGGCAGACCCATCTCCTCGATCGGGCCGATCAGGTTGCGCTGGACGTCGACCGCGAGCGCCTTCAGCGGCGAGATGTAGAGGGTGTGCAGTCCCTCGGTGGGGTCCTCGGCCAAATCGCAGATGGTGGGAAGGAAGCCCGCAAGCGTCTTGCCGGAGCCTGTCGCAGCGACGAGCAGCGCGCTCTTACCGGCGCGCGCCAGCTCCAGCATTTCGAGCTGATGACGTCGCGGCGCCCATCCGCGGCTCGCGAACCAGCTGCTTACGACTTGAGGGAGTTCGAGCGCGGCACTCAGCGGTCGTCTGTCCCCTCGCGCCGCATCTCTTCCTCCTGGGCATAGGCGTCACGCGTTGCGCGCTCGGTGACATCCTGCGGCGGCTCGTTACGGCCGCGACGCGAACGCACCACGAGCCAGACCAGCAGGACCAGGAGAATGATCGGGCCGACGATCTCCATTAGTCCCAACAGCGTTTCATCCATGAAGCTTTCCTCCTCAGCGGAACTCTACGGTTTCTCGCCTATATAGCTCACGATGGCGCGCCTCGGTTCCTGGATAGAGCCTTTTCCCGAAGGCATCTACGTGCGTCCGGCGGACGCGTGGATCGATCCTTCGCAGCCGAAGGAACGGGCGCTCGTCACGCACGGCCACTCAGATCACGCGCGTGGCGGACATTCCAGGGTCTGGGCCACGCCCGAGACCCTGGCCATCATGGCTACCCGATATGGCGATCAGAACGGTGAGCCGGTCGCATATGGCGACAGCTTTCGCGTGGGCGAAGTCGACGTCCGCTTCGTTCCCGCCGGCCATGTGCTCGGCTCCGCGCAGATCGTTCTCGAGCATGCCGGGGAGCGGATCGTGGTGTCGGGCGATTACAAGCGACGCGAGGACCCGACCTGCGCTCCTTTCGAGCCGGTGCCGTGCGACATCTTCATCACCGAGGCGACCTTCGGCCTCCCGGTTTTCCGACATCCGGACACGGGGAGCGAGATCGACCGGCTTCTGCACCGGCTACACTCCGACCCGGCGCGATGCGTCCTCGTCGGCGCTTACGCGCTCGGCAAGGCGCAGCGAGTGATAACGGAGTTGAGGCGGCGTGGGCACGAGCAGCCGATCTACTATCACGGTGCCGTCGAGCGGCTTTGCCGGCTCTACGAAGAGCTGGGCGTCCCGCTCGGCGAAATGCGCCATTGCGCCGGCGTGCCCAAGGCGGAGATGGCGGGGCATATCGTCATCGCTCCACCATCGGCGCTCAACGACCGATGGTCGCGGCGGCTTCCCGATCCGGTGACGGCAATGGCCTCGGGGTGGATGCGCATCCGCCAACGGGCGCGGCAATCGAACATCGAGCTTCCCCTAGTAATCTCCGACCATGCCGACTGGGACGAGCTTACCTGTACCATTCGCGAACTCGAGCCGCGCGAAGTGTGGATCACGCATGGCCGCGAGGAAGCGCTGAAACACTGGTGCATGCTTCACCAGATCAAGGCGCGCGAGCTGAACCTCGTCGGCTATGAGGATGAGGATGACTGATTTCAGACCCGCCGGAGCTCTGGCGCTTTTGCTCGCCGGCTGCGGCCCAGCTGCCGAAGAGACGAATTCGCTGGCGAAACCCGAAATCGGCCGCGTTACCTACGTTGTACCGGACAAGGCCGACCCAGAGGCCGCTTCAATTGGCAGGAGCGCGTTCACCGAGCTCGACATGGATAGATGCCGCGTCATCGAGGAGAACAAGGAGGAGGGTCCTTACTGGCGCCGCCGCTGTTCGGGGCCGGGAAACTGGCGCGTAGAATGGAGCGAGAGCGACTTGCGGCAGGACCTGACGCTGATCTCTTCCGACGGTCGCCATGCCGATCTGCGCCTGTCCGACCTCGTTGCAAAGGGCGCGTTCAACAGCCTTGGCGAGACGATCGAGTGGCGTGGCGACGACCCGACCAAGCCGGAAGCACTTATCGTGCGCATGAACGTTGCCAACGGAGTCGAGCCGCAGCTTCCGGACATCAGTCGTCTTGCCGTGGTCAGGTTGACTGGGTCGCCATGCCTTGTGGCAATAGTCGAGCCCGCCACGAACCAAAACGAGAAGGCGCGGTCGATCGCCGATGGCTCGATGGCCACTTGCCTTACAGATTAGGCCGACCGCTCAATTCTGCCCGCTTTGCGGAACAACATCGCGGAGCCGAGAAACAGCAAAGCGACCACGCTGGTACCGGCAAATTCGACGCCGTGGTTCACGAACGGCTCGTCGGTTGGCCCAATCACCGCAATCGCGAAGGCGACCACGAGCGCAAGCGCGACGGCGCCCATCGCCTTCACCATTCCGCCCGGTCTTAGGCGTGCGACACCCGCGCCGATGATTCCGACGAGGAGCGCGAGGAAGAAGAGTTGGTTGGCCGGGTTGTTCTCGCTCCCGACGATGCCGACCGCGAGGTTCACCCATGTCACCAGGAATGCTCCGACCAAGGCTAGCCCGAAGCCGATGCGATACGATGGGAGCGGGGACAGCCTCACCGCCAGCTCGAACAGTCCGCCGACGGTTCCGAGCATGATTCCCCAGACGATGAAGTCACTTGCCGTCCAGTTCACTTCCGGCGTCAGCTGCATCGCGACAAGCGGCAGGAGCAGGAGCGAAACCGCGATCCCCCAGCCGACGAAGCGCCAGGAGCTTCCACCCCGGATGCCGACGATTTGTCCGTTCATTGCCATTCCTTTCGCTGCGTGCTGGATGTCGCTGCACAATGGCCGCACTACCCGTGAGCGGCATGAGCAGGACGTGAGGAATCGCTGAAGAGTGACGGCCGGCACCTTTCATTTTGAAGGCTTCTCGCTGGATGAGCCGAACCGACTGCTGCTTGGCGCGGACGGGCCGGTCGAATTGAATGGCCGCTATTTCGACGCGCTCGCGCTGCTGGTCCACGAGCATGGCCGCCTCGTTTCCAAGAACCGCTTCCTCGACGAAATCTGGCGAGGCGTTCCGGTCACCGACGAAGCCCTCACGCAGTGCATCAAGACGCTGCGACGGCAATTGGGCGATGATGCTTCCAATCCGCGTTTCATCGAGACCGTTCCGAAGCACGGCTACCGGTTCATTGCTTGTGTCGATTCGGGCAGTGTCGAGCCGGCCCGGCCGAGCATTCCCCGAACTGCATCGCTCCGGGAGTTCATGATCCTCGGCGTTGCGGGCACGATCGGCGGCACTGTCGCCGGAATTCTCGGAGGTTTGTTCTATGGCTTTGCGGGGGCAGCTCAGGGCATGGGCGCGATATCCGCGCTGCTGGTGCTAGTGGCCATCACCAGCGTCGTGGCTCTCCTTGGCGGGCTGGGCGTGTCGTTTGGAATCGCGGCTGCGCGCTTCGCGCCTTATCGGCCCTGGCAGTGGTGCATCATCGGCGGCGCTTTCGGTGGCCTGCTCGTCGGAGCGATCGTGAAGCTGCTCGGGGTCGATACCCTGAACCTGTTGTTCGGCCAATCGCCCGGAGACATCACAGGGCCGTCGGAGGGAGGACTGCTCGGCGCGGCAATCGGTTTCGCGGCATGGCTTGCGATCTGGAGGCAGCGACGGCTTTCCTTGCGATGGGGCGTCGCCATGGCAGCATTGGTGGGCGGCGCTGTCGGCCTTGTCCTTGCATTGCTTGGACGACCGATGATGGGCGGGAGCCTTGCGGACCTTGCGAACAGCTTTCCGAAATCGCGACTTCGGCTCGATCAGGTCGGCCAGTTGTTCGGCGAGAGCGGCTTCGGTCCGATCACCGAGGCTGCGACCAGCGCGTTGGAAGGAGCTTTGTTTGCCGCATGCCTGATTGGCGCGATCGTCCTTGCTGGGAAGAGGCTGAAGCTCCGCGGCTAGTGCCCGGCGCTTTCCGTGCGCTCGACTCCCGATTGGGCAAGCTGGTCGTCGATTTGCTGCAAGAGGCGTTTGAGACCCGCCTTGTTCTTCGCCTCCGCCCGCGCGACCAGCACGTCCTGAGTGTTGGAGGCGCGCAATAGCCACCAGCCGTCGTCGGTCATCACCCGCGCGCCATCGGTCGCGTCGACGCGGGCGCCATTGGCCGAAAGGCGCTGGCGGACTTCGTTGACGACCGCGAGCTTGCGGCTCTCCTCCACTGGAAACCGCATCTCGGGCGTGGCGACCGATTTGGGCATCTTATCCATGATCTGAGTGATCGACTTGCCCGATGCGCTGACCGCCTCGATCAATCGCACGGCGGCGTAGAGAGCGTCGTCGAAGCCGTACCAGCGGTGCTGGAAAAAGATGTGGCCGCTCATCTCGCCCGCGAGCGGAGCGCCAGTCTCCTTCATCTTCGCCTTGATGAGGCTGTGGCCGGTCTTCCACATCAACGGCGTTCCGCCGATCTTTCCGACATGGTCGAACAGGACCTGACTGGCCTTCACGTCGGCGATGATCGTCGCGCCGGGCTGTTCCTTAAGGACGGGTTCGGCAAGAATCATCAGCAATTGGTCGCCCCAGATGACCCGGCCCTTGCCGTCGACCGCGCCGATGCGGTCGGCATCGCCGTCGAAGGCGATTCCAAAGTCGAGCTTGTTTTCGGCGACGAGGGCCTTGAGGTCCGCGAGATTGGCTTCGACCGTCGGATCGGGATGATGATTCGGAAACCGCCCGTCGACCTCGGTGAAGATGGTGAAATGCTCGCCCGGAAGCTTCGCGACGAGCTTCTCGAGCACCGTTCCGCCGGCGCCGTTCCCGGCGTCCCAGCCGATCCGGTACGCTTCTCCCTTGAAGCCCTGCACCAGCCGGTCGACGTATGTGTCGATAATTTCGACATGCTCGACCGAGCCGAGGCCTTCGCTCCAGTTGCCGTCCTCCGCCCGCCGTCCGAGCCGCTGGATCTCCTCGCCGAAGACCGAGCGGCCGTTCAGAAGCATCTTGAAACCGTTATACTCGGGCGGGTTGTGGCTCCCCGTGACTTGAATGCCGCCCTGGACCCCGAGCGTTGCGACGGCGAAGTACAGCATCGGGCTTGGTCCGACACCGATGTCGATGACGCTGATCCCGCCCTCGATCAGGCCGCGGATGAGCTCCGCCTGGAGCACCGGCGAATGGGTTCGGCCATCGCGGCCGACGGCAAGCCGTCGCGAGCCTTCGTCCGTCGCGAGCGCCGCGAATGTGCGGCCGAGTGCGTAGGCATCCGCTTCGCTAAGCGTCTGTCCGACGACTCCGCGGATGTCATATTCGCGAAGGATGGTTCGATCGAAGCTATGGGTCATGCGCGGACGAACAGCCTAAAGCAGGGCTTCATTCAAGCCTATTCGGCCTGAATCAGGCGACTTTCGCCTGTTCTTCCTCGGAGTCCGGAATGCCGAGGCCCGCAATCATTTCCCGAAGCTCCTGGCGCGCGGTGATATGGCCGAGGCCGACATCGCCGATCTGCTTCATGTCGAGCAAAGTCAGGCCCTTCGGGAACAGCTCGCGGTAGATCACGCGCTCGCCGAGGCCCGGGATCACGCGGAAACCGACGCGGCGGGCGAGCTCGTCGAGAGCGGCGCCGACGCGGCGAAGATTGTGGCTTTCGATATGCTGCAGGCGATTGCGAAGGACGACCCAGTCGACCGCTTTGCCGGTGTTCTTCGCCCGCTGCGTGCGGCTGTTCCAGATCAGCTCTGCATAGAAGCTCGGCCGCGTGATCTTGTAATTCTCCGGATGGACCTGCCCGATGAGGTCGAGGTCGACGAAGCTGTCGTTCATCGGCGTGACCAATGTGTCGGCCTTGAGGATGGCGGCGCGGGCGATCGGGTCATCACGCCCGGGTGTGTCGATGACGATGACGTCGGCGCCTTCGCAAAGCTCGCGGAGAGCGAGGTCCAGGCCTTCAGCGGTCTGGCCTTCGAGCACTGCGTAGCGCGCCTGGGGAAGCTTTGTGTTCAGCCGGCGCATCGTCGCGTCGCGGTTCTCGAAATAGCGGGTCATCGTCCGCTGCCGGCCATCGAGGTCGAGCGCTGCGACCTTGTGGCCGGTGGCGGCAAGCGCAACGGCGGTATGAACCGCAGTCGTGGACTTGCCGGTTCCGCCCTTTTCATTGGCGAAGACGATGAAATGCGGCTGGGTCATGTCCCCACCCCCCTTGCACTTTTCCCACGCGGCTCCAAGAACCGCGCCCCGTTAACGGTTTACCGGAGGCGTTGAATCCTTGCAATCAATCCGTGAGGCCTCGCAGCTTTCAGCGGCGCTTATCGCCTTGCGCGCAGGCGGGAAAAGCCTCGCGCTGGTGCCGACGATGGGCGCCCTTCACGCGGGGCATCTCGCCCTCGTCGAGGAGGCGAAACGGCACGCCGAGCGCGTCGCCGCCACGATTTTCGTCAATCCGCTGCAGTTCGGAGCCAATGAGGACCTCGGCCGCTATCCTCGGCAGGAGGAGAAGGACGCGGACATGCTGGAGCGGGTCGGCTGCGATCTGCTCTGGCTCCCGCAGCCTGCGGAGCTCTATCCCCCGGGCTTCGCGACGAGCGTCAGCGTGAAGGGTCTCAGCGACCGATGGGAAGGCGAAGCTCGGCCCGGCCATTTCGACGGGGTCGCAACGGTCGTCGCCAAGTTGCTCTGCGCGGTTCGTCCGGACATTGCGGTCTTCGGCGAAAAGGATTTCCAGCAGCTGGCCGTGATCCGGCGAATGACGCAGGATCTCCAGCTGGGCGTGGATATTCTTGGAATGCCGACGGTGCGCGATGCCGACGGCCTGGCTCTGTCTTCGCGGAACGCATATCTCTCGGCTGACGAGCGCCAGCGTGCGCTTGCTCTCCCTCAAGCCCTGAACGAGGCGGCGGCCGCCATTCGATCCGGCGCTTCCGTCTCCGAAACTCTCGCTACTGCCGTTGACCGTCTCAAGACCGCAGGTTTTGCTAAGGTCGATTACGTGGCGTTGGTGAATCCCCAGACGTTCGAGCCGCTCGACAAGGCGGAAGGCCCGATGCGCCTGATTGCCGCAGCTACTATTGGAACGACACGATTGATCGACAACCTCCCCGTCGAAGCGTGATTTTCGGGCCACAACCCCGTTAACCATTTGTTTGCCATCCGCTGCTGAATTGAACCCGTGGACCAAGGGGGAGAGTTCAAGTGGGTGCAATCAGCCAGAAGAGCGCGGAGTTCTTTCTTCGCAGCCGCCTCGCCGAAGCCGAGCGCGGCAATACCGACGCTCTGTTCGAGCTTGGCGTAACCTATTCGACGGGCCGCGGCGGAGTGCCGGTGGACCTGATCGAAGCGCACAAATGGTTCAACCTCGCAGCCCTGTCCGGCTGCACACGTGGGCAACAGTGCCGCGCCGAGATCGCGATCGAAATGACCGCCCGCGAAATCGCCGAAGCGCAGCGCCAGGCCCGTTCCTGGCTGGGCTCGCACCAGCGTTACGCCGCCTGAATCAATATCCCTGAGGCGGCAGCTGCGGCTGTGGCAGCGGCATGGGATAAACAGGCTGCGGCGGCTGCTTGAGCACCGTCACGACGCGGCTGTTTTGAAGCCAGGTCGCATCGTGGAAGGCCGCACTCGTCGGCCGCTCCTTGCCCCAGCTGACGATTTCGAGCTGCTGGGGCGGAACGCCCGAAGCAATCAGATAATTGCGCACCGCGGCCGCTCGCCGTTCACCCAGCGCCAGGGCGTATTCGCGCGTCTGCCGGCCATCGGCATGCCCTTCGATGCTGGCTTGAACGAAGGGATGCTGGATCAGCCATCGCGCCTGCGCCGTCAGCGTCGTTAGCGACTGCGGCGTCAGCACATAGGAATCGCGCGCGAAGCGGACCGTGTTCGAGCCCGCCTTGGCGCGGAGATCCGCCTCCAGCACCGGGATCGCGATCACGGGGCCCGCGACCGGAGGTGCACCCGGAGGAAGCGGGCGTTGGGGCCCCTGGTACGACTGCGGTTGGGCTACGGCCGGGGCGGCGAGCACCAATGTGAGAAGAAGTAGAAGACGCTTCATTGTGACGCTCCCGACCAGTCCGGGTCCGATCCAGGCTGTGGGATTGCGAGCCGCTTGGGCTCTCCGCCGTCGAGCCGGACCGTGAACGGCCAGGCCACCCCGGTGCCCTGCTGGGTTCGCTGGAAAACAAGGAACTCGCCGTCGGGAGCCCAGCTCGGCCGCTCGTCCTGCCAGCCCCTGGTGACCATCCGCTCGCCAGTCCCGTCGGGCGCGATGACGCCGATGCTCAAGGTTGCTCCGTTCCAGCGGCTGAAGGCGATCAGGTCTCCCTTCGGGCTCCACGCCGGCGAGGCATGGCTTCCGCCCATGAAGCTGATCCGGCGTTGGCCCGACCCGTTGGAGTTCATGACGTAAATCTGCGGCGTCCCCCCGCGGTCGCTTTCGAAGGCGATGCTGCGCCCGTCGGGCGAAAAGCTCGGTGCCGTGTCGATTCCGGGCGCCGTGGTCAGGCGCTGCGGGAATCCGCCGCCGGCGCCGACGACATAGATGTCCGTATTGCCTTCGTTCGCCATCGAGAAGGCGATTCGCCGGCCATCAGGCGAAAAGACCGGGGCGAAGCTCATTGCCGGCGGCCCGGCGAGGAGCGGGCGGTCGTTGCCCCCGTCCAGGTCCATCACCCGGACATGGGGCATTCCGCCGGTGAAGCTGACGTAGACGATGCGCTGGCCGTCGGGCGACAGGCGAGGGCTGATGACCGTGCCCTCGCCCTGAGTCAGGAAATTATGGTTGGTGCCGTCCCAGTTGACGATTGCGAGTCTCTTGACCGGCTGCATTCGGCTGCCTGTCTCGGCGACATAGGTGATCCGGCTGTCGAAATGGCCGGGCAGGCCGGTGATCGCCTTGTGGAAGGTGTCGGAGCAGCGATGCGCTGCCCGCCGCCAGTCCTCCGCACCGACGGCGAACCCCGCGCGGGTCATCTCGCGGCGGGTCTTGAGGTCGTAGAGGTAGCAGACGACGGTGATCCGGCCGTCGTCGCGCGCCTGGATATAACCCTGCACGAGAGCGCCGGCGTTGGCGTTGGTCCAATTGCGGTAAAGCGGCGCGCTCGCTTCCGTGGGCGTGTAGCGGCGCAGCTTGTCCGGATCGATTGTGACGATGGACCCGCTCGATCGGAGATCCGCGGCGATCAGCTGGGCAATCTGGATTCCAAGCACGCCGGTCTGCCCGCCGCCCGTGTCGACGTTCTTCGGGGTCGGCAGCGATGGCACTGCAACGACGAGTTGCGGCTCGCCGGACTGGGCCCACGCAGCCGCCGGCGCGAGCATCGCCGCGGCGCCGAGGGCCAAAGATCTGAAACACCAGTAACGCATTACTTTTCCGTCGTTATTGATTTGAACCGTGCCACCCAATGCTTCGGCTGACGCTGAGGCCGGCCATTGGCATCGAGGAAAGCGGCAGTCACCCTCGCGTCGGCGAGTTGTTCTTCACCGCGCATGACCCGCTGATGAATCACCACCGAAACGGCCCGAACCGCCTCGACCGAGCTGATCACCTGCAGGTCATCGCTAAGCCGCGCGGGCTTCATGTAGCGGATATGGCATTCGGCGACGTAATAGGCGCCCTCGCCGCGGTGGAGCACCTCGGCCTGGTCGACCCCGACCGCGCGAATCATGTCCGAGCGGGCCCGCTCCATAAATTTCAGATAATTTGCGTAGTAGACGACGCCCGCGGTGTCCGTATCCTCGAAGTAGACCGTCAGGGCGAAGTGGTGATCCGCTCCAACGAACCCGCCGCGATAGGGTGTGTCGAGGTCCGAGATGCCCATCGCCCCGCCGCTTACCGGTCGCGGTCGGCTCCCGCAAATCGCGCTTGACTCATGTAACGCCAAGGTTACAAGTAACGCATAGGTTACACGAGGATTAAATGATGAGCGATTACACGATCGGCTTTCTGGTGGGGCTTGGGTTCGTGTTGCTGATTGCCGCGATCGTGAAATCTCGCGTTCGCAACAAGCCCATGAGCGTTCCCGAGAAGGCCGACTTATTGAGCAGGCGCAGGGCTCGAATGCTGCCCGCGCTGGCGATCATCTTCCTTTCGCAGCAGGTCACCTTCTTTTCTCAGCTGACCGGTGGAGAACATGTCTCGGCCGAGCGGGTGAAGATCGGGGCATGGCTCGTTCTGTCGGTTCTGCTGCTCTTTGGACTGGCGACCAAGGGGTTCTGGCTGGAGTCGAAGGAGGTGCGCAATCTTGTCGACGACGAAAATACCCGCGCGAACCGCGGTGAGGCGATGCAATGGGGCTTCCTGTTCGGGATGGGTTCGGCGATCGCAGTCTACATTTTGACGATGTTCGACACAGTTACGGGCCGCGAAGCCATCCATATCGTCATGTCGTTGGGGATCGCGGCGGCTTTGCTCCGCTGGAGCATGCTCGAGAGGCGCGCGCTGCGGGATGCCTGAACGGCTCGCCAACGGATTGAAGGAACGGCGCACCGAGCTCGGCCTCACCCAGGCCGAGCTCGCCGAGCGCGTCGGAGTGACCCGCAAGACCGTCAACACGGTCGAGAATGGCGTATTCACGCCGTCCGCCTTGCTCGCGATCAAGCTCGCCGAAGCGCTCAGCGTGCCGGTCGAGCAGCTGTTCTGGATCGAGCGCTGATGTCCTCGATCATGCGAATCATGTCGCCCTGCGCTTCAGCGACGTCGGCGAGGTGCATGCCCCAGCCGGGAATGAACATGCCGAGCAGGCCGACTTCGCCGTAGACGCGATCGGTGCGCTTGTCGTTGGGATCGGCGTTGGTGCGGATGGAGAGATAGCCGAGTGGTCCGTCATTGACGCAGCGGCCTGAGACGAGGCCTTCAGTGCGAACGAACTCGGTCGGCGAAGCGCCTTCGGTTGACCACTGGATCGGTCCACCCGGCACCGGCAGCGACCAGCGTGCGTTCCAGTAGCTGTCGAGCGGCTCCCAGTTCGTCGAGCCAGGACGAGCCGGATTGGTGCAGGCTACCGTCATTCCCGGTTGCGCCGCCCTGCCGAAGATCGCACCTTCGGGCGGCACGTTCTTCTCGCGGAAGCTCACCCAGCTCATCACGCAGCCCGTCTCGCCCGTCGAGCCGCAGATCGGCGTGGACTTGAGCGTTCCGCCGACGCGCCTCCCCAGCGGCACAAGCAGGTTGTACCCCGGCAGGATCGCCAGCTTCATCTGCCTCGCTACCGGCTTGCCCTCGATCTCGTGCCTGATCAGCTGCTGGAGCATCAGCGAGCCCTGGCTGTGCCCGATCAGCACGAAGGGCCGACCCTTGTTGTACCTGGCGAGATACTCCCGCCACGCGCTCGAGACATCGGTGTAGGCGAGACTCGCGTACTGAGTCACATCGGCTCCGGTAGCGGCTGCCGTAACCGCGGCCAGCGTCATCTGGCGGTAGATGGGCGCGTACGTCCGGCATACTCCGGCGAAGCGGGCAAACTGAACCTTCGTAGCGCCGCGCTCGCTTCCGTCGACAAGGAGATCGCTGTTCATTCCGCTGTCGCGCGAGACGGTCGGATAGACGTAGAAGCAGTCGATCGGCGGGTCCTTGGCGACCGTGCTCCGACCGACCGAACCGTATCCGTTGGGGTTCAGCGCTGTCGTCGGCAGCGGCGTCGAGCAGACGTCGGACCGGTCCGGAAGGCAGAGCCAGGTGGTGGTCTTCGAATAGCCGGGTGCGGCGGCCGGCGCCTGTGCCGCGACCGGAGCAGCCGCGGCCAAAGCGGCGAGTGGCATCAATGCTTTGAGGATCACTTGGGGGCAGCTCCAGAATCGAACAAACCGGCCTGCGTGGACGCGGGCGGAGTGAGCCCGAGATGGGTCCAGCCGCGCCCGTTCAGGCAACGCCCGCGTGCCGT
>Ga0307411_10000484_pt1 | contig 13877 bp, 6 predicted proteins | sample DK1Ometagenome_2_FD_203712 | JGI IMG/M metagenome (GOLD analysis project Ga0307411, IMG submission 203712) | Maize rhizosphere microbial communities from greenhouse at UC Davis, California, United States - DK15-O-1 | ecosystem: Host-associated > Plants > Roots > Rhizosphere > Soil | place: USA...
GAGAATCCGGCGGCGCCCGCGGCGCCCGCGGCGCCCGCGGCGCCCGCCGCGCCCACGGCACCCCTCGGGCCTACGGGGGCCAGGGGACCCGCCGGCGCGGTGAAGGTCCTCCTGGTCGACGACCGGCCGGAGAACCTGCTGGCCATCGAGGCCATCCTCGAGTCGCTCCACCTGGCCCTCGTCCGCGCCCACTCCGGCCCCGAGGCCCTGCGGCAGGTGTTGCAGCACGAGTTCGCGTGCATCCTGCTCGACGTGCAGATGCCGGGCATGAACGGCTTCGAGACGGCGCAGATCATCAAGTCGCGCGAGCGGTCGCGCGCCATCCCGATCATCTTCCTCACGGCGATCAACAAGGAGGAGGCGTACGTCTTCAAGGGGTACGAGGTCGGGGCCGTCGACTACATCTTCAAGCCGTTCGAGCCGGACATCCTCCGCTCCAAGGTGGGGGTGTTCGTCGACCTGTACCGCAAGCAGGAGCAGATCAAGCGGCAGGAGGAGCTGCTGCGCGAGGCGGAGCGCCGCGAGCTCGAGCTGCGGCACCGTGCCGAGCTGGCCGAGTCCGAGGCGCGCACGGCGGAGATCGTGGGGTCGGCGATGGACGCGATCATCACGTTCGGCGCCGACTTGCGGATCACGCTCTTCAACGCGGCGGCGGAGCGGATGTTCGGCCGCCCGGCCGCGCGGGCGGTCGGGCGGCCCGTGGCGGAGCTCTTCCAGGACGGCATCGGCGAGGCGTCCCTGCACGCGGCCTGCGAGGAGGCGCGGGCGGACCGGGACGGCGCGGAGCGTGCCCCGCCGCCTGCCGAGGGGCCGCGCCTGGCGTCGTTCACCGGCCAGCGCTTGGGCGGCGAGACCTTCCCGCTCGAGGCGAGCATCTCCTGCCTGACGTTGAACGACGGCAAGGTGTACACGCTCATCGCGCGCGACGTGTCGGAGCGGAAGCGCTCGGAGGAGGCGCTGCGCACGCAGGCGGCCTCCCTGGCCCGGACCACGGCCGAGCTCCAGGCGGCCAACGCCGAGCTGCAGACGCAGCAGGCGCAGCTCGAGGAGGCGATGCGCGCGCGCAACCGCTTCTACGCGTCCATGAGCCACGAGCTGCGCACGCCGATCAACGCCATCATCGGCTACAACACACTGCTCCTCGACAACATCTACGGCCCGCTGAACGAGCGGCAGACGCAAGGGCTGCAGCGCACGCACAAGGCCGCCAAGCACCTCCTGGAGCTGGTGAACGACGTACTGGACCTGAGCAAGATCGAGGCGGGAAAGATCGAGCTGTCGCTGCAGCCGGTGAGCTTCCCGGCGCTCGTCGAGGACCTGTTCGTCACGGTGCGCCCACTGGCCGACGAGCACGGCGCGACGCTCGCCCTGGAGGTGGGCGGCGGGGGCACGACGGTCGTCACCGACCCGCGCCGCGTGCGGCAGATCTTGCTCAACCTGCTCTCGAACGCGATCAAGTTCGGCGCCGGCAAGCCGATCCGCGTCGAGTGCCACCCGCTCGACGACGGAGGCGTGGAGGTGGCGGTGGTGGACGAGGGGCCGGGCATCGCGCCTGACGACTTGCCACGCATCTTCGACGAGTTCGTACAGCTCGCGCACTCCCAGCACGTCGGCGGCACGGGGCTCGGACTGCCGATCTCGAAGCGCCTCGCCCACCTCCTCGGCGGGACGCTCGACGCCGAGTCGGCGCCGGGCGTCGGCAGCACGTTCCGGCTCCGCCTGCCCAAGAGCGCCGACGCGCGCGTGGCCGAGCGCGTCGTCGAGCGCCCCGCCGCGCGGGGTGACAGCCACGTGCCGGCGGATCGCGAGCCGGTGCACGAGGATGCGCGCGCGTCGGCGCGCGAGGACGCGCGCGAGCCGGCCGGGGTGACCGCCGCCGCCGGACACCCCAAGGGGCCGACGGCGCCCCCGCGCTGACTGCGCGCGCCGCGCGCGGGCTGCGCGCTCGCCGCGGCCGGGTAGCCACTCGCCGTCCCGGGTTGGTCGCTTACCGTACACCGCTCCCGGCACTACGCCGACCTCCTCCATACTGCACGTCCGCCCAGCCGCGCTGCCGCTCTGCCGGGCCGTTCCGTCATTCGCGTTTCGAGGAGGCTCCATGCGTCGCTCAGCTCTGCTGTCGCTCGTCCTCGCTCTCGCCCCCGCCGCCTGCGCCGACTCCACAAAATCGCCGACCGCAGTGGCCGACGAGGCATCCTCCGCAGCGGCTACCGCCCAGGCGGTGGGGACGCTGCACTCGCTCATGCGCCCGGAGAACGAGCCGCCCGTCGCCGGGGACCCGGTACACACCTCCGTGGCCCGCGCGTCGGGGCGCGTGCGTCTTACGGAGGACGGGCAGGTCGAGTTCAAGCTCAGCGTCGACAACCCGGCGCGGGAGACGTTCGTCGCCGCCCACATCCACGAAGCGCCGGTCGGCACCAACGGTGGCATCGTCGTCGGATTCTTCGGCCCGCCGACCAGGCCGGGGTCTACGCCGGTCAGCGACGCACGCTTCGAGTTGACCGGGACCGCCACGGGGCCCGACTTCAACAACCGCCCAGATCCCGCCGACCAGGCCGCACTCCTCGAACGGATCCGCACGAACCCGGAGAGCTTCTACCTGAACCTGCACACCACGGACGACCCGATCGGTGCGACGCGCGGCCAGTTCGGGTCCAATCCGCCACGGCTCGGTCCCCTCACCGCGATCGGCAGCGACATCGCGGCGGCTCTCGGGCTCCCCGCCCATGAGATGGTTCAGTTCCGGCTGCGCAACCCGGGCTTCCAGGGTCCCTGGCAGGTGCGCGTGGATTGGGGCGACGACAATGTGACGTACACCACGCTCAACACGCCCTTCTTCGGCTGGTTCATCCACGACTACGCGGCCCCCGGCACGTACCAGATCCAGGTGCAGGGCGGCCAGGCTATCGGGCCGGCCAGCGCCGTACGGACCGCGGAGATCGTGGTGCAGTAGCGGCACAGCACGCCGCGAAGTCGGCGGCTCCGCGCTCCGCGCTTGTCGCTTGTCGCCTCTCGACGCCCGACGCTTCTGTGATTCCAGAAGCGTCGGGCGTCGAGCGTCCGGCGCGCGGAGCGAGGAGTGTCGAGGTCGCACTCGCCCGGGAGCGACACCCGGTCGCGAATATCGTGACCTGGGTCACTCGGGCGGCGAAGCGGAACTGATATCCTACGCCGGGGCTATTATTGATCTCCGCCGGCGCGCAGCGTATACGTCAGGACGTAACGTAGTGCGTCGGCGGAGTCGTGTGCGCCGCCGTCGGCGCGTCCCTGCCCCGGCCGGAGGGCCCGAGGGGCACACTACACCAGCCTACAGAAAGCGAGCTGCTTTGCGAGCACTGTGCGTGGGTCGCCACCAGTACCTCAGCGACCACTTCAGCCTATTCTTCCGCGACCTCGGCCTCGACACGGTGAGCGCCGTGGGCATCGACGAGGCGGTGAACGCGGCACGGCACGACCGCCCTGACGTCGTCATCTGTGACTACGACCTCTTGGCGACGGCGCCACTCGGCGCGTGGGAGCGCGATGACGTCCTCTCTTGCACACCCGTGGTCGCGGTCAGCCTCACCCGCCGCCCTTCCGAGGGGCACCTGCTCGACGTGAACGGCATCGCCGGCTTTCTCTACATGCCCACGCTCTCCCGTGACGAGGCGCTCACTGCCCTCGCGGGCGCGTGCCGTCGCCACACCTACGTCCTCAACTCGTCGTTCGACAAGCCGCGCATGCCGACGCGCCGGTAACCGTCGCGCGGGTCAGCGCGGGTCAGCGCGGGTCGGGTGAGCGAGCGGGTCCGGGAGAAAGAGTTCCCGGACCCGCTCGCTGTTTGGTGTCGCGGGTCCGCCTCGGGCATGCCGAGCCGCGACCATGTGTCGCTCGGCCGCGACACGACTTGCGGAACGCCGGCGAAGGCTCCAAATCTCGACGTTCGTCGACGGCCGAGCCCTTCGCCGTCCAAGGCGCCGCCCGCCATCCCCAGGGTGGCAGGGCTGGTCAGGAGCAGCACGGTCCTTGAGCACACCGAAACAACCAAATACCGCCTCCTCGGCGTCGCAGCCGGCCGGCGGGAGCGAGATCGACGCCTCCGGCGTGTCGGCGCTCCTCGGCACGCCCACCCTGCTCGACGCACTCGGCGTCGGGATCCTCGTGGTGCGCGCCGACTGGACCGTCGCTGCCGCGAACGCCGCTTGGGCGGACATGGTCGGCGCGCGCGTCGCGGAGTGCGTGGGGCAGGCGTTGTGGGTCGCGTTCGCCGGTCTGCGCGGTGCGCCCGGGGAGGACGTCGTCCGGGCCACGATGGCCGACGGCGTCGCCCGGCGGTTCCGCACCCGCGGCGGTCGAGCGGACGGCACGTTCGATGTCCGCGTGGCGCGCCTGCCCCTCGCCGGTCCGGCGGCCGGTCCGGGCTCGGAGAGCGCGGGCGGCGCGCTGCTGCTCGAGGTGCACGACGTCTCGGCGATCGTCCGGGAGCTCGGGGGCCACGCCGACGAGAGCGAGACGCTCCGCGACCTCGCGCACGCGCTGTCGGAGGTCACCGAATCGAGAGCGCTGCTGCGCGTGCTCGCCGAGGCGGCCTCGTCGCATGCCGCCGCCGACGGGGTGGCCGTGCTCGAGGTGCAGGAGAACGACGTCGAGGTGGTCGCCACGGCCGGTGCCACCGCCCGCCCCGCCGGGGCCCACTTCCCGCTCGCCGGCTCGCTCACCGAGCAGGCGATGGGACGCCGCGCCGCGGTGGCCGTGGAGAACTGTACGCCGATCCTGGCGCGGCAGCTCGGGGGCGCGCCCAAGGACATCGGGCCGGCGCTCGTCGTGCCGCTCGTCGCCCACGACGTCTGCCTCGGAACGCTCGTCGTGACCCGCCGGCAGGGTGCGCCGCCGTTTTCGGGGGACGACGAGCGCCGGCTGCGCGTGATTGCCGACTACGCGGCGCTCGCGCTCCACAAGGCGCGGCTGCTCGAGGAAGTGCGGGCGGCCAGTCAGGCGAAGAGCAACTTCCTCGCGACCGTCTCGCACGAGCTGCGCACGCCGCTCACGGCGCTCACCGGGTACGGCGAGCTCCTCGCCGACGAGATCATCGGTCCGATGACGGCCCAGCAGCACGAGGTCGTCGAGCGGATGCGCAGCGTGACGCAGCAGCTCACGATGATGATCGACGAGATCCTCACGTATTCGAGCATCGAGGCTGGCCGGGAGAAGGTCCGCCCGGAGCGCGTGCTGGCGGCGGAGCTGATGCGGGCAGCCGTCACGGTGGTCGAGCCGCTCGCACGACAGAAGGGGCTCGCGCTCGACGTCGCGGAGCTCGACCCGGCTACCGCGCTCGTCACGGACCGCGACAAGGTGCGGCAGATCCTCATCAACCTCGCGGGCAACGCCGTGAAGTTCACTGACACGGGACGCGTCGACGTCGCGGTAGAGAACGGGAATGGCACCGTGCGCTTCCGCGTACGCGACACGGGCGTCGGCATCACCGCCGCCGACCAGCACCGCCTCTTCCAACCGTTCAGCCAGGTAGACGCGGGCCTCACGCGCCGGCATGGCGGGAGTGGGCTCGGCCTCTACATCTCACAGCGCCTGGCGCGGCTCCTCGGTGGGCGGATCGACCTCGAATCCGCACCCGGCGCCGGCTCCACGTTCACGCTGACGCTGCCGGTGGAGTACACAGTCGGCGGCGAGCGGCCGGCGGCGGGCTGAACGACGGCGCGTTGAAGGGCGGCGCTCGGCCCTCGGCGCTCGGCCCTCGGCTACGGCGGGAAGAGCAGGAGGACGGCCCTCATGCCGAGGGGTTCCTCGCCAACGCCCCAGCCGAGCGCCGAGGGCCGAGCGCCGCCCTTCAGAGAGCCGCTTTCCCGGCTTCCCGCTCCTCGCGCGGCGGCTAGATTTCCCGGCATGACCAGCCTGCCGATCACCAGCGTCTTCAACGACGGTTACGTCGCCGAGATGTACGAGTTGTACCGCCGGGACCGGACGGCGGTCGAGGAGTCGTGGCGGCAGTTCTTCGCCTTCGCCGAGAGCCTGGCGGGTACTGCGGGTACTGCGGGTACTGCGGGTACTGCGGGTACTGCGGGTACTGCGGGTACTGCGGCCGGCGCCGCCGATCCGGACATGCTCCGCAGGGTGGCCGGCGCCGCGGCGCTGGTGCAGGCGATCCGCAGCTACGGCCACCTTGCCGTGCCCATCGACCCGCTCGGCACGCCGCCCAAGGGGGCGATGGAGCTGACGCCGGAGTTTCACGGCATCACCGAGGGCGACCTCGACCTGGTGCCGGCGGCGGCCCTCGGCTTCGACGGCCGCTTCAGCACCGCCGCGGACGTCATCCGCATGCTGCGCCGGCGCTACTCGTCGACGCTGGGCTTCCAGGTCACGCACCTCGCCGAGGAGCGCGAGCGCGAGTGGTTCCGGCAGATGCTGCGCGCCGAGGAGCTCACGCGCCCACTCACGCCCGACGAGAAGAAGGCGATGCTCGTGCGCTTGAGTGAGGTGGACGGGCTGGAGCGCTTCCTCGGTCGTGCCTTCCAGGGGAAGAAGCGGTTCTCGATCGAGGGCACCGACGCGCTCGTCCCGATGCTCGACGCCGCCATCGAGGACTCGGCGCGGCGTGGGGCGCGGGAGGTCGTGATCGGGATGGCGCACCGCGGGCGGCTCAACGTCTTGACGCACGTCCTCGGCAAGCCCTTCGCGGCGCTCTTCGGCGAGTTCGAGGGGCGGCACGCCGACGTCGACTCGGAGAGCGAGACCGGCGACGTGAAGTACCACATGGGGTACCGCGGGACGCGCACCGTGGCGGACGGCCGCGAGGTGGACGTGCTGCTCCTGCCGAACCCGAGCCACCTCGAGTTCGTGAACCCGGTGGTGAACGGCGTCGGCCGCGCGCACCAGCGGGTTGGCGCGCTCGACCGCGGCGCGGCCGGCGCGCCGGAATTCCGCCCGTGGGAGCGCGACGAGCGGTGCGTCCTCCCGGTCGTGGTGCACGGCGACGCGGCGTTCATCGGCGAGGGCGTGGTGGCCGAGACGCTCAACATGTCGCGGCTGCGTGGGTACGGCGTGGGCGGCACGCTGCACGTCATTGTCAACAACCAGGTGGGTTTCACCACCGACCCGATCGACGCGCGCTCGACGCACTACGCGAGCGACCTCGCGAAGGGCTTCGACATCCCCGTGGTGCACGTGAACGGCGATGACGCCGAGGCGTGCGTGATCGCCGTGCGCATCGGCATCGCCTACCGCGAGCGCTTTCGGAAGGACTTCTTGATCGACCTGGTGGGGTACCGCCGCCACGGCCACAACGAGACCGACGAGCCGGCGTTCACGCAGCCCGAGCTGTACGACCGCATCAAGTCGCACCCGACGCCGCGCGCGGTGTGGGGCGCGCGGCTCGTGCGCGAGGGCGTCGTCACCGAAGAGGACGTGGCGCGTGCCGAGCGCGAGGTGGCGGAGCGCCTGGAGCGGATCCTCGACGAGGCGCGGGCGGCGCACGTGGCGGAGACCGTGGGGGACGATACGCCCGAGGGTCCGCCCGCCCCGACGCCGGCAGCCGTGGAGACGGCCGTGCCCGCCGACGCGCTCGTCCGGCTCAACGAGCAGCTCCTCACCTACCCCGACGGGTTCACGCCCCACCCGCGCCTCGCGAAAGTGCTCGAGCGGCGGCGCGAGACGCTGAGCGACAAGGGCGGCGTCGAGTGGGGGCAGGGGGAGGCGCTCGCCTTCGCGTCGCTGGTGGTGGAGGGCGTCTCGGTGCGGCTCACCGGGCAGGACGCCGAGCGCGGCACGTTCGGCCACCGCAACGCCGTACTGCACGACGCGAAGACCGGCGAGACGTACACGCCGCTCGCCAACCTGCCGGGCGCCACCGGTGCCTTCGAGGTCTACAACAGCCCGCTCACCGAGACGGCGGCGATGGGCTTCGAGTACGGCTTCAGCACGGCCGCGCCCGACGCGCTCACCCTGTGGGAGGCGCAGTACGGCGACTTCGTGAACGTCGCCCAAACGGTCATCGACCAGTTCCTCGTCGCCGACCGCGCGAAGTGGGGGCAGGACTCGGGGCTCGTGCTGCTCCTCCCGCACGGCTACGAGGGGGGCGGGCCCGAGCACTCCTCGGCGCGGCTGGAGCGGTTCCTCCAGCTGGCCGCCGAGGGTAACATGGCGGTGGCCTACCCGACGACGCCCGCGCAGTACTTCCACATTCTGCGGCGCCAGGCGAAGCGCGAGCCGCGGCGCCCGCTCGTCCTCATGCAGCCGAAGAGCTTCCTGCGGCTCGGGGCTGCCGCGTCCCGGCTCGCCGACTTCGTCGAGGGGACGTTCCAGCCGGTGATCGACGACCCGGTGGCGGGCGCGAAGCGCGAGGCCGTGCGGCGCGTGGTGCTGTGCGCGGGGAAGATGTACTACGACCTCGCCCTCACGGAGAACCGCCCGGACCACGTCGCGCTCGTGCGGGTGGAGGAGCTCTACCCGTGGCCGCACGAGGAGCTCGCGCGCGTGCTCGACCGGTACCCGAACGCCGACGACGTGGCGTGGGTGCAGGAGGAGCCGCGGAACATGGGCGCCTGGACGTACGCGGCGCCGCGCCTCCGCGCCGTCACCGGGAACGCGCTCGAGGTGCGCTACCTCGGGCGCCCGGAGCGGGCCAGCCCCGCCGAGGGGTACGAGGCGGCGCACAAGCGCGAGCAGGCGCGGATCGTGGCGGAGGCGTTGGCGCCGGTGTCTGAGCCGCGTAAGGTGCCGCGCGAGAAGAAGACGAAGGCGACGCGGTGAGGAGCGATCGGCGATCAGCGATCCGCGATCAGTAACTGCACTCGCCGTTACTGATCGCGGATCGCTGATCGCCGATCGCTCCGGAGTGCGTACCCCATCCGGACGATCGTGAAGCGATTCTTCGTTACCGCCGCGGCCCTGCTGATCGCCTTCCACGCGCCGCGCCGCCTGCCAGCCCAGGAGCGCGGCGCGGCTGCGTTGGGCGAGCTGGTGGCGGGGCTCGGCGTCACGGCGCGCGTGCTGGTGGTCGGCGCGCACCCGGACGACGAGGACACGCGCCTCATCGCGTGGCTCGTGCGCGGGCGGCACGTCGAGACGGCGTATCTGTCGCTGACGCGCGGCGACGGCGGGCAGAACCTGATCGGGAAGGAGCTCGGCGAGGCGCTCGGCGCCATCCGGACCGAGGAGCTGCTCACGGCGCGACGCATCGACGGCGGCACGCAGTACTTCGCGCGCGCGTACGACTACGGCTTCTCGAAGAGCGCCGACGAGGCGTTCACCCACTGGCCGCACGACTCACTGCTCAACGACGTGGTGACCGTGGTGCGCACCTTCCGGCCGCACGTCATCGTGAGCGTCTTCAGCGGCACGCCGCGCGACGGGCACGGGCAGCACCAGGCGGCGGGGATCCTGGCGCGCGAGGCGTACGACTTGGCGGGGGACACGGCGCGGTTCCCGACCGGGCGCTTCGGGCCGGCGTGGACGCCGAGCAAGTTCTACCGCTCGGCGGCGTTCAACCGGGACGCGGCGACGCTCGCGTTCAACGTCGGCGAGTACAGCCCGCTGCTCGGCCGGAGCTACGCGGAGATCGCGGCGGAGAGCCGCAGCCAGCACAAGTCGCAGGCGTTCGGGAGCATGCAGCGCAAGGGCGTGATCATGGACTACGTGACGCGCGAGGCGACGCGCGCGCCCGCCCCGCGCGACCCCAAGCAGGAGCGGTCGCTGTTCGACGGCGTGGACACGACGCTGCAGCGGCTGCGGCCCGCCGGCAGCCCCGCGGGCGTGCTCACGCGCTTCGACACGCTGTCGGCGTTGGTGCGCGCCGCGCGCACGGCGTACGACCCCTTCGACCCGAGCGTGAGCATCCTCGCGCTGGCGCGGGCCCGGCGGCTGCTCACGCCGGAGTGTGACGCGGACGCGGGAGGGTGCCGCGTCGGGGCGGCCGCCGTCGACCGCGAGGTGTCGCTGGCGGGGCTCCGGGCCCGCGTGGACCGCGCGCTCGCGACCGCCGCCGGCTTGGCGATCGAGGCCGCGGCCGAGCGCGAGATCGTCGCGTCGGGCGACAGCGTCCCCGTCACCGTGACGATCTACAACCGCCGCATCCGCGACCCGAGGCCGGTGCGGGTCCTGAGCGTGCGCATCGACAGCGGCCGCGTCACTGGCCCGGGCGCCGTCCTCCCCGCCACCGTGCTCCCGGACAGCGTCGTCCAGATTTCGGGAGTCGTGCGGGCCGCGGGGGCCACGAGTCCCTGGTGGCTCGCGGAGGGGCGCGAGGGCGACATGTTCCGGCGCGCGATCGACCGGCGGTCGGAGAGCCAGCGCAGCCAAGGGATCCGGGTCGAAGCGCGAATCACCGTCGGCACGACCGTCGTCGACGTGACGGCCCCAGTCGTCTACCGGTACGCCGACCCCGTGAAGGGGGACGTGAGTCGCCCGCTGGCGGTCGCCCCGGCGGTGAGCGTGACGCTCGACCGCACCATCGAGTACGCGCCCGCGAACGCGCCGCTCAGCCGCGACGTGCAGGTCCACCTGCGCTCGGCGAGCACTCGGAGCCGCGACGTCACCGTGCGGCTCGCACTGCCCCCCGGCCTCAGGCCCGACTCCGCGGCGCGCACCGTCACCCTCCCCGGGCCCGACGCGCAGCGCACCGTCACCTTCCGCGTCCGCGGGACCCTGCCGGCCGGCCGCCACACGATCGGCGCGACCGCCGAGAGCGGCGGGGAGGCGTTCACGAACGGCTACGTCCTCGTCGACTACGACCACATCCGCCCGCAGCGGCTGTACCGCGACGCCCGGCTGCAGTTGCAGGCGGTGGACGTCAAGCTGCCGGCCGTGGCGCGCGTGGCCTACGTGCCCGGCGCGAGCGACAACGTGGCGCCGGCGCTCCAGCAGCTCCGCGTTCCGCTGACGGTGATCCAGCCCGCGGCGGTCGGCACCACGGACCTCTCGGACTTCGGCGCCGTGATTCTCGGCCCGCGGGTGTACGAGAGCTCGCCGGAGCTCGTCGCCAACAATGCGCGCCTCTTGGACTACGCCCGGGCCGGCGGCACCCTCGTCGTGCAGTACCAGCAGTACGAGATTACCCAGCCGGGCATCGCCCCGTACCCGATGACCGTCGCACGCCCGCACGACCGCGTGACCGACGAGAACGCGCCCGTGCGCGTGCTCGACTCCGCGGCGCGGGTGCTGAACGTGCCGAACCGGATCACGCCGGCCGATTTCGCCGGCTGGGTGCAGGAGCGCTCGCTCTACATGCCGCGCACCTTCGACGACCGGTACCACCCCGTGCTCTCGATGAACGACCCCGGCGCGCCCGCGAACAGTGGCGCCATTCTTGTCGCGCCCGTCGGGCGCGGGACGTACGTGTACACGACGCTGTCGTTCTTCCGCCAGCTCCCGGCGGGGAACGCCGGCGCGGCGCGGCTGTTCGCGAACCTGATCGGGGCAGGGAGGAGGGAGGAGGGACGAGGGGTGAGGGCCAAGGCGGCAACGGGGGGGCGGCAATGAGGCGCGGAGATCGAGGGGCGCACGGGGCGAGCGGCACCGCCGGCCGGCCGTCGCGCGGAGCGCGTTGGTCACTCACCCCCCGCCGCGCATCCCGCGCCGCCCGGGGGGGCCCCCCCACCGGGACGTTAACGGCGGGCGCGTCGCCGACTCTCACCCTTTCATCGTCGGGGGTGGCTCGTTCGCGCGTCGAGGCGCTCCGCGCCCGCATCCGCCGCCTCGCGTCCCTCGTCCCTCTGCTCCTCTCGTCCCTCGTCCCTCTGCTCCTCTCGTCCCTCGTCCTCGCGGCGTGCTCCGGCGACGACCGCACCGTGCTCACCGTGTACTCGCCGCACGGGAAGGAGCTGCTCGACTACTACGAGCGCCAGTTCGAGCGGGCGAACCCCACGGTGGACGTGCAGTGGGTGGACATGGGGTCGCAGGAGGTGCTCGACCGCGTGCGGGCCGAAGGCGCAAACCCGCAGACCGACGTCTGGTTCGGCGCGCCGGCCGAAGTGTTCGAGCGGGCGGCGCGCGAGGGGCTGCTCGCGCCGTACCGGCCGACGTGGGCGGCGGCCGTTCCGGCCGAGGCGCGCGACAGCGCGGACCGCTGGTACGGCACGTACCTGACGCCGGAGGTCATCGCGTACAACTCCGCCGCGGTGAGCGCGGCCGAGGCGCCGAAGGACTGGGACGACGTCATCGCGCCCAAGTGGAAGGGGAAGGTCGTCATTCGGGACCCGATCGCCTCGGGCAGCATGCGCGCGATCTTCGGGGCCATCCTCCAACGCTCGATCCGGCAGACCGGGAATACCGCCGCCGGGTGGGACTGGCTGCGCCGCCTCGACGCGAACACCCGGGAGTACACGCTCAACCCGACCATCCTCTACCAGAAGCTCGGCCGGCAGGAGGGGGTGATCTCGCTGTACAACATGCCCGACATCGCGACGCTCGAGCAGCGCACCAAGATCCCGGTGAAGTACGTGATCCCGGCGAGCGGGACGCCGCTCCTCGTCGACGCGATCGCGGTGGTGAAAGGCGCGCCGCACCCCGACCTCGCGGCCCGATTCTACGAGTTCGTCACGACGCCGAGCGCACTCCGCTACGCCGCGGACAGCCTGCTGCGCATCCCCGCGCGCTCCGACATCCCGGTGGACTCGCTCGCGCCCTGGATCCGCGAGGCGAAGACAGCGATCAAGCCGATGCCGCTCGACCAGAAGCTGATGGCCGACAGCCTCGACGCGTGGATGGCGTACTGGGACTCGAACGTCCGGAACCGGAGCCGGTGAGTACGGCCGGGAGTCGGGAGTCGGGAGTCGGGAGTCGGGACGTGCAGCCCCGACTCCACCCGCCCGCCTCCGGCGGGCACCCGCCCGACTCTCGACTCTCGGGTCCGCCGGCCGCCGGCACGCTCACGCTGCGCAACGTCACGCGCCGCTTCGGCGAGCACGTGGCCGTGGACGACGTGTCGCTCCAGGTGCGCCCGGGCGAGCTGCTCGCACTCGTCGGGGCGTCGGGGTCCGGGAAGACGACGACGCTGCGCATGGCCGCGGGCTACGAGACGCCCGACGCCGGCAGCATCACGCTCGCCGGCGCGGACGGGACGACGCGTGACATCACGCGCGTCCCGCCGGAGCGCCGCGGCTTCGGGATGGTGTTTCAGCACTACGCCCTCTTCCCGCACATGTCGGTGGAGGAGAACGTGGCGTTCGGGCTCGAGGCGCGCGGCGTCGGGCGCGCCGAGCGCCTGACGCGGGCGCGCGACGCGCTGCGCACGGTCGGGCTGGGGGGCGCCGGCCCGCGGCCGGTGCAGTCGCTCTCGGGCGGCGAGCAGCAGCGCGTCGCGCTCGCGCGGGCGGTCGTGATCGAGCCGCGCGTCCTCCTGCTCGACGAGCCGCTCTCCAACCTCGACCCCGCGCTCCGCCTCGCCACGCGCGACGAGCTGCGCGCGATGCTCCGGCGACTGCACGTCACGGCGCTGTTCGTCACCCACGACCAGGAGGACGCCTTCGCCATCGCCGACCGCGTGGCGCTGCTTCGCCGCGGGCGCCTCCTGCAGGTCGGGACTCCCGAGGACCTGTACGACCGGCCGACCTCGCGGCCGGTGGCGGAGTTCATCGGCCGCGCGGCGCTGGTCGCCGCCGAGGATCGCGGCACCCACGCCACGGTCACGCTCGGCGGCGTCGCGCGCGACGTCCGTGTGACCCGCCCCGACGGCGCCGGGGCGACGATCCCGCGCGCGCTCGCCGTGCTCCGCCCGGAGGCCCTCACCCTGTCGCCGCACGACGGTCGGGAGCAGCCCGGCGCGTGGCCCGGCGCGGTCACCGCGCGGCGCTTCGCCGGCGCCGCCACGGTCTACCACGTCGACGTCGGCGGCCCCGGCGGCGTCCACCTCGAGATCGCCACCGTCGAGCGCGGGGCCCGCGAGGGGG
>Ga0307411_10000485_pt1 | contig 13871 bp, 12 predicted proteins | sample DK1Ometagenome_2_FD_203712 | JGI IMG/M metagenome (GOLD analysis project Ga0307411, IMG submission 203712) | Maize rhizosphere microbial communities from greenhouse at UC Davis, California, United States - DK15-O-1 | ecosystem: Host-associated > Plants > Roots > Rhizosphere > Soil | place: USA...
GAGGTCCGGCCCGTGGTGGACTTCTCTCAGCAGCCGGAGGCCACCGGCCAGCAGGCCGCCACCGCCTGATCGCTCTGATCGTTCGTGGCTGAGGGCGCGGCGAACCCCGTTCACGAGACGGTCGCGGCCGTCTTCCGGGCGGAGTCGCGCCGCGTCCTCGCCACCCTGATCCGGCTCCTCGGCGATTTCGACCTCGCCGAAGAGGCGCTGCAGGACGCGTTCACCGCGGCGGTGGAGCGCTGGCCGGCGGACGGCGTGCCGTCCAACCCTCGAGCGTGGCTCGTCTCGACGGGGCGGTTCAAGGCCATCGACCAGCTCCGCCGGCGCGCCAAGTTCGACGCCTCACTCACGTCGCTCGTCGAGCGCCTCGGCGACGGCGTCACGCCCGCGCCCGACGTGGACGACGGCGTGGAGGACGACCGCCTGCGGCTGATCTTCACGTGCTGCCACCCCGCCCTGCCGCCCGACGCGCAGGTCGCCCTCACGCTACGCGAGGTGTGCGGCCTAACCACGGAGGAGATCGCGCGGGCGTTCCTGGCCTCGGCGCCTACGCTCGCGCAGCGCATCGTGCGCGCCAAAGGCAAGATCAAGGCGGCACGCATTCCCTACCAGGTCCCCGAGCGCGCCGACCTCCCCGAGCGGCTCGCGACTGTCTTGCACGTCATCTACCTCGTGTTCAACGAGGGCTACTCGGCGTCCTCCGGCGCCTCGCTCACGCGACACGACCTGTCCGCCGAGGCGATCCGGCTGGGCCGGCTGCTGGTGGAGCTCTTGCCGGAGCCGGAGGCCGTCGGCCTGCTGGCGCTGATGCTCCTGCACGAGTCCAGGCGCCACGCGCGCACCTCCGCCGCCGGCGACCTCGTGCTGCTCGACGAGCAGGACCGGTCGCTGTGGAACCGGGCGCAGATCGCCGAGGGCACGGCACTGGTGGAGCAGGCCCTGGGCTCGCGCCGCTTCGGCCCGTACACGCTCCAAGCGGCCATAGCCGCGGTGCACGCCGAGGCGCCGAGCGCCGCCGCGACCGACTGGGCGCAGATCGTTGGCCTGTACGACGTGCTGCTGCGGGCAGAGCCCTCGCCCGTGGTCGAGCTCAACCGCGCCGTCGCGGTCGCGATGCGCGACGGGCCACTGGCCGGGCTCCGACTCGTGGACGCCATTCTCGCTCGCGGCGAGCTGGCGGACTACCACCTCGCGCACACCGCACAGGCGGATCTCTGCCGGCGGTCCGGTCGAACGGATGACGCGATCGCGTCGTTCGAGCGCGCGCTGAGCCTCGCGAGACAGGAGCCCGAACGACGCTTCATCGAGCGGCGACTCGCGCAGTTGCGCGCCCACCGCGACTGACCGCCGCGCCTGACCGCAACGGCCCGCCGCGCCTCGTCAGCCTCTGGACGGGACGCACGACGGGCCACACCATAGAGGTCCTCCCCAATTCGAGTGTCATCCTATGTCGACACGCGCCTACGTCGTGACCCTCGCCGTTGCCCTCCTGCCCCGCCTCACCGCAGCGCAGCAGCCTACGCCCACGCCCACAGTGCAGCAGACCGCCTCCACGGCTCCCGTCGCCCAGGCCTTCCGCGACTATGGGAAACGGGCGGCGACGAACCTCATCGCCGCGGCCGAGGAGATGCCGGCCGAGAAGTACTCGTTCAAGCCGACGCCGGCGCAGATGAGCTTCGGCGACGTCGTGGCGCACGTCGCCGAGGGTAATGACTATTTCTGCAGCACGATTGCCGGGACGAAGGCGCCGACGCGCACCAAGGTCTCCGGCACCGACGCCAAGGCGACGCTCGTCGCGCGACTCCGCGAGACCTTCCAGTTCTGCGACCAGGCACTGGCCAGCCTTGACGACTCGAAGCTCGGCGAGGAGCTTCCGTTCTTCGGCGGGCGCACGAGGTCGCGGGCCGGTATCATGACCGCGAAGACCGGCGACTGGGGCGACCATTACAGCCAGGCCGCGATCTACCTGCGCCTGAACGGGCTCCTACCGCCGACAGCCAAGCCCAAGCCGGCACAATAGAGGTGCTAGCACGCCGGTGCTCGGCAGACCGTCACCCGCGCGAAAGGCCCCGCCATCGGCGGGGCCTTTCTGTTGCCAACGGGGTTCGCGTCAGGCAGGCAGGATGAGGTGCAGGTCCCCGAACTCGTGCCAGAGATAGCGCTCGCGCAGGGCCGCCGCGTACGCGACCTCCACGTGTCGGCGGCCGGCGAGTGCTTCCAGAATCGCGAGGTGCGACGCGCGGGGTTCGTGCAGCCCGGTGAGGAGCGCATCCGCCGCGCGCAGCCCACGCTCCGGCGTGATCACGAGGTCCGTCCACCCCTCCCGCGGCACGATCCTGCCATCGGGCTCGGCGGCCGTCTCCAGCGCGCGCACCACAGTCGTGCCGACGGCGATGACGCGCCCGCCGCCGCGGCGCGCGTCGTTCACGGCACCCGCCGTCGCCGCGCCCACCCGATAGAACTCGGGGTACGGCGGCTCGTGGTCCTCGAGGCTCGCCACACCGGCGTGCAGGAGGATTGGCGCGATCACCACGCCCTCCCGCCGCAGCTCCTCCACGACGCGCGGCGTGAACGCCCGCCCCGCCGACGGCATCTCGGCGCTGCCGGGTTCCTCGGCGAAGATCGTCTGGTAGTAGCGGAGCGGCCACGCCTCGGGCACGTACGCGTAGCGGATCGGGAAGCCGTGGCGGTCAAGGTAGTGCAGGAGGTCCCCTTCCACCTCCACCGACGCGAGCCACAGGCGCGTCCGCTGGCTCGGCACCGAGGTGCCCAACGCCGAACGGCCCGGACGGCGCGGATGGTACGGCGCGACGAGCGTCACCGTGCCACCCGCCGCCAGGGCGAGCCGCTCGCCTGAGGCTCCCGTGAGGAGCGGCGCCGTGCCGCGCGCCTCGATCCGCCGGAGCTCGACGACCCACTGACTGTCCGGAAGCCGTTGCGAGAGGTGTAGCTCGATCCGCTCCCCGCGCGGCCGCGTGGCGCGGAGCGCGGCGTTGATCGTCGCGCTCGTGTTCACCACGAGCACGTCGCCGGCCCCCAGGAAATCAGGCAGGCGCCTGAAGCCGGTGTGGACGACGGCGTCGTCCTCCAGGAACGACGCCATGAGTCGCACGTCGTCGCGCTCGAGACCGCGTGCCTCGGGCGGCTCGTGCGCCTCGAGCGCCTCGGGAAGCGCGAACGACACCGGCTGCCGCGGCTCGCGACGCACGTAGCGACGCACGTAGGGATCGTAGGTATCACTGACAGCCGCCGCCGGCGTGAGTGCGCTCATCCCGCGCCTTCCGCGACGTCCGACGCTCCCGAGGTGGCGAGCTCCTTCGGCCGCTCGGGGACCAGTTTGGCGGCCTCATACCGCCCGCCGGGCAGCTCGCCCTCGAGGAGCGCGACGAAACCGGGCACGCGCGCCTCGGGGAGGAGTCGGTCGCTGACGTCCTCCCCAGGGTACGCGGCCTGCTGCATGTCCGTGCGCATGTCGCCCGGGTCCACCCAATACACGCGCACGTCCGGGCGTTCGGCCGCGAGCTCCGCGGCGAGCACCGCCGAGAGCTGCTCGAGCGCGGCCTTGCTCGACCCGTAGCCACCCCATCCCTGGTACGCGTTCACCGCGGCGTCGCTCGTGACGTTCACCACGCGTGCGCCGGGCTTGAGCTCGGCCCGCACTGCCTGGAGCACGCCGAGGGGCGCGACCACGTTCGCCAGGTACACCTCGACGAGCGCGTCTAGCGGGTAGTCGAGCAGCCGCGGGAGCGGACTCGGGCCGAGCGCCCCCGCGTTGTTGATCACGGCGTCGAGGCCCGCGTGGCCGCGCGCGAGCACCGCGAGCGCGCGACGATGCGCCGGGTCCGTCACGTCGCCCGCCAGCGCGGCGACGTGTGTCGCGGCCGCGAGCTCGTCTCTGACGCCCCGCAGCCGGTCGGCGTCCCGGCCGTCGATGATCAGGTTCCAGCCGCGAGCGGCGAGCCCGCGGGCCAGCGCGAGCCCGAGCCCGCGTGAGGCGCCGGTGATGAGCGCGGTGCGTTCGCGCCTATTTCCGTTCAATGTCATCAGACCATCCTCCGAGAGTCAGCCGCGTTCATCCGCGTTCATCCGCGGCCGCTCGTGTCGTGGCTTCGTGAGCGAAGAATCGCCGCGCACGCCGCGCAGCGGCATCGAGCGGGCGGACAGTTCGCGGCATGGAAAAAGGACAGGCTCACCGCCTGTCCTTCCGTACAGGGTCCGGACAGGGTCCGGCGCCCCGCTACAGTGTGATGAGTCCTGCTTGCGCGGCGCGCGCCACTGCCTCGGTGCGGTTCGAGACTCCGAGCTTGTCGAAGACCGAGCTCACGTGGAACTTGACGGTCCGCTCGGAGATGCCGAGGGCAGCCGCGATCTGCTTGTTGCCGAGGCCTCGCGCCAGGTGCTCGAGCACGAGGCGCTCGCGCGGCGTGAGCGAAGCGGCGGGCGCAGGCGCCGCACCCGTCGGCGCCTCCCCGCGCACGCGGCCGAGCACCGTCGACGCCGCGACCGGGGCGAGGAGCGAGCCACCGGCCGCGACCACGCGCACGGCGGTGAAGATGTCGGCGCGCGGCGCCCCCTTGAGCAGGTAGCCTGCCGCACCTGCTTCGACGGCCGCGATGATGCGCTCGTCGGTGTCGAAGACCGTGAACACGATGACGCGTGGGCCGGCTCCCGTCTCGCGCAGCCGGCGGAGGACGCCCACGCCGTCGAGCTCCGGCATCTCCAGATCGAGCAGGAGCACGTCGGGCCTCCGCGCATCGACGACGTCGAGCGCCTCGGGCCCCGAGCCTGCCTCGCCGACCACTTCCAGGTCGGGCTGCGTCTCGAGCATCGCCACCAGGCCCTCCCGCACCACTGGATGGTCGTCGGCGACGACGATGCGGATCGCCGCGCCGCGCTCCACGGTCCGGTCCGCACGCGAAGCACTCACGCGCGCGCCGGAGCTTCGTCGGCCGTCGCGCGCACCGGTACGTCGACCTGGACCACCGTTCCCTCGCCCGGCGCGCTCTCGACGCGCAGACTCCCGCCGAGGAGGCGCGCACGCTCGCTCATGCCGAGCAGTCCGAAGCGGCCGGGCGGGACGCCGTTCGGGTCGAAGCCCGTACCGTCGTCCTCGATCCGCATTCGGACCCGCCCCTGCTCCCGGGTCAGATGCAGCCGCGCCTTGGTCGCCCTCGCGTGTCGCGCGACGTTGGTGAGCGCCTCGCGCGCAATTCGATAGAGGCCCACCTCCACCGCCGCCGGGAGGCCACCGTCGTCCTCACCCACCACGTCGAGCTGGACGGGCCGTTCAGCCACGCCGCGGAGCTCTCCGCCTAGCGCCCGGAGCGACTCGGCCAGGGTGCGCCCCTCGAGCGGTGGCGTCCGCAGATCCGTGACCGACCGCCGCGCCTCCTCCAGGGTCGAGCGCGTGAGGGTGAGTGCGCGCCGTACCATCGCCGCCAGCCGAGCGTCGCCCCCCGCCTCGGCGCGTGCGTCTGCGGTCTCGAGCTGCATCGAGATCGCCGCGAGCGACTGCGCCAGCGTGTCGTGGATCTCGCGCGCGAGGCGGTTGCGCTCCTCGAGCGCGGCGAGCTGCGCGGTCGTGGCCGCAAGGCGCGTGCGCTCGATCGCGAGGCTCACGAGCGCGCCGACCGTGTAGAGCAGGTTCAGCTCGTCGTCCGAGAGCTCCCGCCAGTCACGGCTCGCGACGTTGAGGATGCCGAGCTTCCGGTCGTCGGCGTAGAGCGGGATGCTGGCGTGGCATTGAAGCTCGTTCGTGCCCTCGACGAGCTTCTCGAGCCGGCTGCACCAGACCACGTTGACGTTGGCGGCGCCGCGCAGGTCGCCCGCCCGGTACGTGTTGAGGCAGTAGCACGCCCCTTCCATCAGCTCCGGGTGCTCGACGAGACCCGGCGGTAGCTCCCGGGCGGCGGCCAGGCGCGACGCCCCCGTGCGCTCGTCGAGGAGCCACACCCATCCCGTCTCGAGCTCGAGGAGCTCGGCCACCTTGTCCAGGGCGGTGTGCAGCACCTGAGCGAGGTCGAGCGACTGGCTGAGTGCTTGGGCGAGCGCGTTGAGGATGCCGAGGTCCCGGTCGACGGTCATCGCGGTGGCGGGGCGGACGGGTCACGTACAGACGGCGGTCCGATCGCCCCGAAGAATGTGTCGCCTGGCGGGGGCAACGCCACCAGGAGCCTAGGCCGTGTTGGTCCCGACGCGCTCAGGCCGTCTCGAGGGCGGCGTCCAGTTGGAACTGTCTCCTGAGCCCGCGGTCGAAGGTTGCCGGGGGGAGGAAGCGCCGGAGGTGGCTGAGGAGACGCGCCTCGCGGCCGACGACGTACCGGAGGTGGGGTGACGAGCTCGTCGCGGCTCGCAGGACTGCGTCTGCCACCCTCTCGGGGTGCGTGCCGCCGGCGATCGCGCGCCCGATGTGGGCGAGCACACGGGCGCGCCGGGGGGCGTAGGCGTCCAGTGGGGTGTCCGCCGGCTCCAGGTTCGCTCCGAGTTTCGTGCTCGTGAATCCCGGCTCGACGAGCGACACCCGGACGCCGAACGGCCGCACTTCGTGATCGAGCGACTCGGAATATCCCTCGAGGGCGTGCTTGGAGGCAGCGTAGGCGCTGAGGTACGGGGCGGGAACGAGGCCGAGGACTGAGCTGATGTTCACGATCCGGCCTGCCCCCCGCGCGCGCATCGGCGGCAGCACCGCACGCGTCATGCGCAGGATGCCGAAGAAGTTGGTCTCGAACAGCGCGCGCGCCTGCGCGATGCTCGTCTCCTCGGCCGATCCGGCCACCGCGTAGCCCGCGTTGTTCACGAGCACGTCGATCCGGCCGGCACGAGCGAGCACGTGCTCGACGAACGCCGCGGCCGCGGCGTCGTCACGCACGTCGAGCTGCGCGAGGTCGACGTTCGGCACAGCCATGCTCGCGCTTGTCCGGCGGACCGTGCCGAACACCCGGAAGCCGCGCTGGGCGAGCAGTTCGGCGGTTGCCCGACCGATTCCCGACGAGACGCCTGTCACGATTGCGACGGGGTGGTGGGTAGTCATGATTCCCCTCCTGTGCAGAGTCATCCTGCGTTCTCATGAGTGCGCAGGGTCAAGCAGCGTGGGCGCGTTACGTGTATCTACACCTATCTAAGCATGGAATGCGGCCGGACCGCGCGTTGTTCCAGCATCGCCCGCCGTCAGCGGGCCGGTCGGGCCGCGCTTGCGGCCCGGCGGGTCACCGGGCTGTCACGGGGCGCCCTCCCCAGCCGCCTCGACCGCAGCGGAGAGGTCGGACAGGAGCCGCGCCAGGCGGTCTTGCCCGACCCGCTTGGCAATCCGCGTCTGTGCTCTCTGCCATAGAGGGAAGGCGGCCGAGACCGCCTCGTCCCCCGCGTCGGTCAGCTCGACGACTCGAACCCGCGCGTCCTCCCCGGGCCGAATGCGCACCAGCCTCCGCTCGTCGAGGATCGCCAGATTCCGCGTCAGCGTCGTGCGGTCCGTTCCGGCCGCGTCGGCGAGGCCGTTGATGCTCGTCGGCCCGTGCCCTCGGAGGAGCAGGAGGAGGGTGAACTGCGTGGTCCGCAAGCCGCTCGGCCGCAGCAAGTCGTCATAGAACTGCGTCACGGCACGAGTCGCCTTCCGGATGTTGAAGCAGGCGCACGCCGCCGCGGCTTCGGCGGCCTTGGCCTGGCGTTGGAGTCGCGCTCCGGGTGTCATGATTACGAGTATATACACATAATTCAGGACGGCAAGCGCGTGGAGCGGAGTGTGAGGTCTGACGCCTCAGGGCGCGGCCGGGGCGCGGCGCGGTCGCCCGACCGCCAGTCGGCCCTCGCTGCGGGCCTTGATGTACGCGTAGACGTACCGGATGCGCTCGTCGTCCAGCAACTCGTGGAACGGCGGCATCTCCTTGTTGTCCGACCCGTTCCGTACGATGACCACGAACGAGTCCGGCGTGACGCCACCCTCCTCCGTGATCGAGTAGCGGAGGTTGGCTGCATCCAAGCTGCCGAGCGCGTCCTGCCCGTGGCAGCGCGCGCAGTACACGTGAAAATACCTCCAGCCCTGGTACTCCGTCTCGCTGACGAGCAGGTTGCCCGGGGTCGGATCGGGCGCCCCGGCGGTCGCGGCGGCGGCCGGGGCGGCGGCGGGCGGCGCTGCGGGGGCGGTCGGCTGGGGCGCAGGCGGCTCCCGTCCGGTACGCGAGGATCGCGCGCACGCTCCCGCGCACAGCGCCATCGCCAGCCACAGCGCGAGGGCGGTGGTAGCGTATTCCTTGGAGGTGATCCGCGCCGTGCGCATTGTGTCGTCGCCAGACGGGGTGCGTGTGATCCGTCCGCACTTGGATTCCGCGGACGCTGCCGAACGCTGCAACCGCTGCTACAGCTTCGCGACCGCCGCGTCCCAGCCGGCGAGATCCTTGTCCTGCTGCAGCAGCTTGGCGAGGTCGACGACGACGGTCTCGCCGTCTCGCCGGATCGCGTACCGGTCCATTCCCCGCGTGGCGCGCCCCGAGATGAAGGTCCCGTCAGGCTGATACTGGCTCTTGTGCTTCGGACAGCGGAAGCGGCGCTCGTCCTCCAGCCACTTGAGCGGCGTGCGCTGGTGCGGGCAGGAGAGTGAGAACGCGTACGCCGCATTGCGGTCGCGGACGAGGATGACCTGGTGCTCCTTGTCGATCATCACCCCGTCCTGCGTGGGGATCGGGTACGTCACTTCGGCGCCCCGCGAACGGAGCGCCGACGTCGCGCCCAGCGTCAGGGCGGCCGCCCGGCCGGGCGTCAGGCCGAGCGCCACCGCGATCCCGGCGAGGACCGAGCCGGACTCGCGCAAGAACTCGCGCCGCGACGGGGGCCCATCGCAGGCCGCGTCACAGGCCGCGCAGCACGCGCTCTCGGCGTCGCAACTCTGGGGAGTGGGGAGCATTCGCGCTCTCGTGAGAGAGGGTCAGGCCTGATTGACGAGGAGCGTACCGGCGAGGATCACGGCGAGCCAGAGCGCCATGCTCGCGTACGAGATGTATCCGAGCCGCGCCCACAGGTTGGGCGCGTCCACCTGCCCCGAGCGGAGCGCCGCCTCGGTGCGCGCGAGCAGATAGCCGTTCGCCAGCAGGAGAGCGAGGAGGAGCATCTTCACCCAAAAGACGGGTGATCGCGCGAAGGTCTCCACGTCCGCGGCGAACAACAGGAACCCGCTCGCCAGGGCCAGCGTCAACCCGAACAGCACGGGCCGATGGATCGAGTGGAGATGCGCCAGGTGCCGCATCTGACCCGTGACCCGCGCGTTCATCGCCAAGAGCGTCTCGCGGTCGGTCGCGATGGCAAACCCGCCTCCGAGAAAGATGCTGGCAAGGTGGAGGAAGGTGACTACGGTCTGCAGTGCGGGGCTGTCGTTATAGACCGACGCCCACGGGTGTGCGAGGCGCGAGAGCGCGTCGACGACTCCGCTCTGTATCGTCATGTGCGATACCCCCAGCGTGAGCATCCGCCCTGGCCACCGCCGCCGCTCGCGGCGCGCAACCCATATTATGCGCTTTGCGCGCCGCGGCCAGGGGTTTCTCGCGCCGGCCGTTTCCCCCGCCCGCGCGCCAGTCCGCGACGCAATCGGTAACTCGAAGCCGCGAGGCGCCTTCCACCACCGCGCGGCGCCCCGCGGCCGCGGACGGAATCAGGCGCCCCATACCTTGCCGGTAGCGGCGTCGTCGCCGCGCGAAGCTTCGCGCGGCGCTCATGATGGCGGCGCATGCATCCCGCCCAAACATTTCATTGGTGCCGCCGCCGGTGGCCCCCTATGATCCTCGCGCCGGTCGGCCGCCGCGTGCCGTATGGGCGGCACGCGGCGGCCGACGAACGCCGAGGGTCCTCGCATGTGGCCCACCACCGACTTCCTCCCCGCGCTCTGCCAGGCCGCGCGCGCCCTCCGGCGCAGTCCCACCTACACCGCAGCCTCGGTGCTCACGCTGACGCTCGGGATCGGGGCGAACCTCGTGATCTTCAGCGTCGCGAGCGCCGTGCTGCTCCGCCCACTCCCCTACGCCGATCCCGAATCGCTCTACTGGCTGGCGAACACGCACACGGACCCGAGCGGCGAGAGTTTCGACTACCCCATCGGTCCGGGCGAGTACCTCCGCTGGAAGGCAGGCACGCGCACCCTGCAACACTTCGACGTGCTCGCCCCGCAGCAGCTCGCACTCACCGGTGACGGCGACCCGGAGACGGTAACGGCGGGGCTGGTCTCGGCGGGCCTGTTCGCGACGCTCGGCGTCCCCCCGCAGCGCGGGCGACTGTTCGCGCCGACGGAAGACGCGCCGCGCTCCGGCGTAGCCATCGTGAGCCACGAGTTCTGGCGGCGGCGCCTCGCCGGGAGCGCGGAGGTCGTCGGGCGGACGCTCGTGCTGAACGGGGAGCCGCGCGTGGTCGTCGGGATCATGCCCCCGCGGTTCCGCCCCCTGCTGCAGCCGGCGGATGTCTGGATCCCGCTCGGCATCGACGAGGCGGCCGTCCAGCAGCAGCCGGGCGCGCGCTACCTCCTCGCCCTGGGACGGGGGAAGCCGGGCGTCACCCGCGCGCAGATCGACGCCGACCTCGGGTCGATCAGCGCCCAGCTCGCCCGCGACCTCCCGGCCACCCACACCGGGTGGAGTGGGAAGGCGACGCCGCTCCGCGAGCAGCTCTCGAGCGCCGAGCGCAAGCCCGTGGTGGCGCTGCTCGTGCTGGTCGGCTTCCTCCTGCTGCTCGCCTGCGCCAACGTCGCCAATCTCACGCTCGCGCGCTCGGTCGCGCGGCGGGGCGAGTCGGCGCTTCGGGTGGCACTCGGCGCCGGCGCGTGGCAGATCCTGCAGGTGCCGCTCGCCGAGAGCCTGCTGCTCGCCGTGGCCGGCGGCGCGGGCGGACTGCTCGTCGCGCTCACCGCCGTCGGACCCCTCGCCGCGCTCGACCCCGCGTCGCTCCCCATGCTGCACGCCGTGCGCGTGGACGGGCGCGTGCTCGCCTTCGCCGCCGCCGTCACCGGGCTCGCCGCCGTGCTGTGTGCCGTCGTGCCGGCCCTGTACGTGCTCCGCTCGGCGCCCGGGGGGCTGCTCGCCGCGGGCGGCCGGCGCGCCACCGGCGGCACGCGCGACCGCCGTACGCGGCGGCTCCTGATGGCCGCGCAGATCGCCTTCGCCCTCGTGCTCGTTGCCGGCGCCGCGTCGATGATTCGCCTGCTCGCGTCACTCGGCCGCGCCCCACTCGGGTTCGATCCGAGCGCGGTGACGGTAGTCGCCCTCACGCTGCCGGAGTCGCGCTACGCCACGAGCGAGGCCCGCGCCGCGTTCGCCGAGGCGCTCGCCCGGCACGCGCGGGCCCTGCCCGGCGTCACCGCCGCGAGCGCGACGTCGAACCGCTTCCTGGTGAATGCGAGCCGGCAGACGACGCTCACCGTCGAGGGGCGTCCGGCGGCGCCGGGCGAGGCGGTGACCGCCCACTACCGGCGCGTCGTGTCCGACTACTTCACGGCGATGCGCATCCCGGTCCGCGGCGGCCGGGCCGTCGCCGCCGCGGACCGGGCCGACGCGCCCGGCGTGGCGGTGGTGAGCCGGTCGTTCGCGGCCCAGTACTGGCCTAACGAGAACCCGCTGGGCAAGCGGATCAAGCGCACCGCGCCGGGCACCTCGTGGCTCACCGTGGTCGGCGTCGCCGAGGACGTGCGTGATTGGGGCGTCGGCAACGCGCCGCAGCCGACGATCTACGTGCCGTACGCGCAGAGCGCGATCCAGTTCGTCACCCTCGTCGTGCGCGCCGCCTCCCCCGCCGTGAGCCTGGAGCGGCCCCTGCGCGAGGCCGTGCGAGGCCTGGACCCCCTGCTGCCGATCGACGAGATGGGGCCCTCGAGCGCTACCTGGCCGACTCGCTGGCGGCCGAGCGCTTCCGGACGCTCCTGCTCACGCTGTTCGCGACGCTCGGTCTGGTGCTGGCGTCGGTCGGGGTCTACGGCGTCACCGCGTACTTGCTCGCCGAGCGGACGCGCGAGGTGGGCGTGCGGATGGCGCTCGGGGCTGACGCGGCCGACGTGCTGCGGCTCCTCGTGCTCGAGTCCGTGCGGTGGGTGGGGCTCGGCGTCGCGGTCGGCCTGGCCGTGACGACGACGCTGGCGACGGTCGCCCGGGCGACGGTGGCCGATCTGGTTCAGGTAGACGTGGCGTCGAGCGCAGCGGTGGCGCTGGTGGTGAGCGTCATCGCCATTGCCGCCACGGCGGTGCCGACGCTCCGGGCCACGCGGACGTCGCCGGCGGTGGCGCTGCGGGGAGAGGGGTGAGGCAGTCGGTGCCGTAGCAGCAGTAGCACGCCGGCGACCGGTAGGGCGTCACCGGTGCGAAAGGCCCCGCGGACAGCGGGGCCTTTGAGTTGTTGTGGATTCCAGAGCACTGAAAATGCGTGAGCCAGCCACGCATGCACGCCCCGCGTCCCGACAGCCCCATCCGTCGTCCCGATGAGGACCAGTTCGGCCGTGATCGACTCGCCCAGTCGGTGGCCGACCTGCTGCATCACGCGCCGGCGGGCTCGTCGATGCGGGTCGGCATCTACGGCGAGTGGGGTGAAGGCAGGACCTCCGTCCTGCGGCTCATCGAGCACCACGTGCGGCAGCACGGCCACGCGTGCGCCCGCCTGGCCCTCTGGATGGCCACATCCCCGGAGCAGGTCTGGGGCATGCTCGTCGACGCGGTCACCGAGCAGGTGGATGCCGCGACGAACGGCGACCCGGCGACGCGCGCGGCGTTTCCGCAGTTCCATCGCGTGGGCGCGGCCGACGGGGAGCGGGCCCTCACGCCCGACGAGAGCCTAACGGGCGAGCGGCGTCGGGCGCCGGCGGGCCGGAATGCCGCCGTGCACCGGGACGAGCTCCGGACGCGCATCCACGAGCGGCTCGGCGAGAGGAAGGTCGCGGTGTTCGTCGACGACCTCGACCGAATGCCCCCGGCGATCGTGCCGACTCTCCTCGTGTCGCTCGAGCAGCTCTTCGACTTTCCCAGCGTCCACTACGTTCTGGCGCTGTCGCCCACGGTCGCCAAGGACGCGCTGACGCGAGCGGGGTTCGGCGGCGAACACCCGGGCCGCTTCCTGGACAGGATCGTGGAGCTGCCCGTGCACCTGCCCGCGCCGGACGGCCAGGCTGTGGATCGCTTCATCGACAGGGAGATCGCCTCGCTCGGCGAGGCCGTTCGCGTCGACGTGCTGCGCGACCTCGCCCCGCTCCTTTCGCCCAACCCCCGCAAGGTCAAGTCGTTTCTGCGGTACCTGTCGTCCCTGCAGACGGAGCTGCGCCGGTTCGCCAGTCACGAGGTCAACTGGCGCATGCTGTACCTCGCGCAGATGCTGCGCTCCGAGTTCCCCGACGAGACCCGCCGCCTCGCCGAAGACCACGAGGCGCTGCAGGACATCGAGTGCTCGGTCGCGCGCCACGGCGGCCGCCACACGAGTGGGCACTCGAACGCGAGCGCGAACGGGAGCTCGAACGGGAGCTCGAACGGGAGCTCGAACGGGCATGCCCAGGACGAGCACAGGCGGCCGGAAGAGGCGTACGCTCCGGAGGAGGGCGACGGCAGGCACAGGTTCCTGCGGCTCTGCTCCGCGCTGCGCGAGCAGGGCGGCTTTCTCAGCGGCCGGTACCGCCTGCGCGAGATGCTCCGGCTGGTCGAGACGCCTCCGGCACTCACGTGGCTCGAGGCCAACGAGCTCTTCGCGGAGTACGTCGCGGCCGGGAGCACACCCGAGCGGGAGGCAGTAGTGGCGCACTGGATCGGGACCACGAGCGGCGGAGAGCCCGACGCGGCGCGGGCGGCAGCCGTCTTCCGGGCGTCGCTCGAGTTGCGCGGCGCCTTGCTGGACGCGGCCGACGACGCCGAGTTCGCGGAGGACGCGGC
>Ga0307411_10000489_pt1 | contig 13812 bp, 15 predicted proteins | sample DK1Ometagenome_2_FD_203712 | JGI IMG/M metagenome (GOLD analysis project Ga0307411, IMG submission 203712) | Maize rhizosphere microbial communities from greenhouse at UC Davis, California, United States - DK15-O-1 | ecosystem: Host-associated > Plants > Roots > Rhizosphere > Soil | place: USA...
CTTTCCGGCCAAGGCCCGCAGCTTGGTCAGCACATCGTTGCGGCGCATCGGCACCAGCTCCCCAGTGCCGTGCGCGCTGGCGGCGATCAACGGCTCGGTCCCCGCCGCGACCTGCCCGCGCAACGCGGGCACCGCGCGGCCGCGTGCCCGATCACGCTCGGCGAGGTAGCGGTCGATCCGGTCGGCGGTGCCCGTGGGGATCTTGAGGATGCGCGTCTTGCCGCCCTTGCCGTGGACCGTGATCACCCGTTGCCCCTGCATGATCGACATGCCTGCGCGGGTGAGCGCGGTCATCTCCGACACCCGCAACCCAAGTTCGAACAGCAGGGCGACCATCGCGCCGGAGCGCAACGGGTCCCCGCCGCGGGCGCGGTCGTGGTCGGCCTCGTGCTGCAGCAGGTACACCTCGTGCGGGTCGAGGGACCTGGTCGGCGACGTCTTGGTCATGGTCTGGACTTTCAGACCCGCACGATCGAGCGCGACCGGCTGCGGCAGCTCGGTGTAGGCGACCGGATCGGTCGGCCCCTTCGGGCCGTGTGAGCGGGCCCAGTCGTAGAAGCTGGCGACCGCCGACACCATCTGCCCTCGGGTGATGCCGGTCAGGGGTGTCTGTTTGCACTCGTCGACCCAGACGAGGATCGCCCGGCGGCCGACGGTGCGCAGCGGGTCGAGCCCGTGTCGGGCGCACCAGGGCAGGAACGCCAGGCCCGCGCGCAGCCGGGCGACGTCACGTTCCGCGCCGACCGGTTGGGTCTTGGTCGCGACCAACCGCCACCGGTAGCCGAGGTGGTCGGCGAACGTGAGCCGGGTACTCGACCCGAGCCCCAGCAGGTATTCGCCGACCACGACACGGATCTCCTGGTCGAGTGCCGGGTCGGCGAACGCCGTGGACGCGACGATCTCGGCGGTGAGGGGCTCGAGGTCGCTCGTCACGTGCCGCTCCGGCCGACGTGCCTGTCGAGGGTGCCGCCGAGCGGGGTGATCAGTTCAGGGCGGGCGTCGTCGGTGAGCACCAGGTCGACGGTGCGGACACCGCCCGTCGGCCCGAGTTCACGCACGGTGCATCGGGTGGTGCCGCTGTCGGCGGCGCGCGGGTGCACCTGCACCTCGGCGTGCACGATCGTCGGCGTCAGCGAGCGGACCGGGATCGTGGCGTCAGCGGGGTCGCTCGTCATGGTCGGGCCTCCGTGGTGGCGTGGACGGGCAGCTCGGCGGCCCAGGTCCTGATGGCGTCGAGGTGGTCGGCGAGCAGACCGTGGCGCGGGTCGACGTGGCACAGCAGCGTCGGCGTGCCCGCTCGGGCGCGGTCGAATGCCGCGCGCGCCGGGCGGAACGCGGTGTCGTCGTGTTCGTCGTCGAGCCAGGCCACCGGCCGCCCGGCGGCGTAGTCGGCGACGGCGGGCCATTTCCATCCACCGGTGCCCAGCCACCCGTGCAGCGGGTCGAGGTCGATGGCCGGGAACTCGATGACCGGCAGCTCGGGCAGGCCGATCGCCGGGGCGATCCGGGTGTTGGCCTCGTGGGTCCACGTCGTTGCCCACACCGGTGTCAGCCCGGTGTCCTCGGCGAGCGCGCTCAGCAGCGCGCCGTGGCCGGGGTGCAGCCAGACCCGCAGTCCCTTGTGACGCCGCACGTCGCGGCCGGTGTACCAGTCGCCGCGCGCGGTGCGGCGGAACGTGGCGTAGCCGTCCGGGCGGGCATGCGGCTTGGCGGCGTACGGATTGAGCGGTCCGTCGACGTCGATCAGCAGCAGCCCCGCGCCGTCGGTCGCGGTCGTGGTCATCCCGTGCGATCTCCTTCGGTCGTGTCCTCGTAGTTCTCCGCCCGCGTGACCTGCCCCGAGGTCAGCAGAAGAAGCCGTCGTGGAACGGGTGGCCGTGCCGGTCGCGGGAGTAGTTCGGTCGTGGTGCGCTCTCCTGCCGGGACCTCATGACGTTGGGGCCGCCGACGTGGGCGGGGCGGGCGGTCGCGTGGGGCCAGAACTGGTCGAGCGGCACCTCGACGCCGTACTCGGCCACGATCACGACGTCGGGTCGGTCCAGGTAGGCCCGCCAGGCGTCGCAGTCGGTGAGCTCGAGGTCGGGGTGGGCGCGGAACAGGAACTCGTTCCCCTTGGCGTGTTGGCCGATGTGCAGGCCGTCCGGTTCGGTGGCGTGTTCGTCGTCGCGCACGTAGTAGTTGGTCGACATCGGGTGCTTCCTCCGTGGTTCTGCGGCAGTGGGGCGGGTCAGGCGAGGTGGGAGAGCTCCGTGTGTCCTCCGGGTGCTGTGCCCCGGATCAGTCGTCGACGTGCAGGTCGAAGTCCCCGGCAGCCGACACGACACCGGAGAGCCCGGCGTTGGCGACGGTCGTGGTGAACGCGGCCAGGGCCGTCGCGGCCAGCGTTGACGCACGCGAGCCGTTCCTCGGGTGCAGGTCGGCCACCTCGACGGCCAGCCTGTCCAGCCTGTCGGCCAGTAGCCGGAACTCGACGGCGGCGCCGGTCAGCCGCTCGGTGACGAGCGAGCCGCACAGTTTCCGGGCCTGGGACTCGGTCCCATGGTGATCCTCTCGCCGCGCCGTGTGTATCGGTCAAGACAGCAGAACATGAAACGTGTTCACATCACTCCAACTTCTATCATAATACAGATTATGGTAGAAGTTGGTGTGATCGTCAAACTTTAAGTAAAGCTAGAAGTCTTTAATTTTAGCTGGAGTTATAGTGCTACGATCGGCGGGTGACTGACACGACCGAGATGGGTCCCGGCGACGATGAGCGGGACGACGTCGACGCACTTCCCGTACCGCCCCCGCCGCGGGAACGTGACGCGACCGGGGACGGAAGCCCGCCGCCGGGCTATGACGTCGACCTGTGCTGGTTCTGCCAACGCCCCCGGTCTGTCCCGGCGAGCGGATCGGGTCGCCGATCCCGGTTCTGCGACACCGTCTGGGCGCAGTACCGGGGCAAGTCCGTCACCTGCCAGCGGCTGGACGACACCCTCGGGTTGTGGACGGCCGTCTACGGCGGCGCCCACCCGCTCGGGCAGCTCGACCTGGCCGTCATCCACCGGCACGTCGACACCCTGCTCAAGGCGCTGGACCCGATGCGCCACGACCTGGGCCGCCTCGACGAGCAGCTCCGACGGGAGGTCGCCGAGAGCCGCACCGCGGTCGCCGACGCGCGCTTGGCCGCCGAGCTCGCCGAGGGCCGTGCCCTCCGCGCGGACGACGCGCGGGCACTAGCCGAGGAGGACAAGCGGGCCGCGCTGGAAATCGCCGGGCAGGCCGAGCAGAAGGCGACCGTGGCTGTCGCGGACGCCGAGGCCGCGCGCGCCGAGCGGAACACCGCGGTGACCGAACGGAACGCCGAGGCGGAGGGGCGCGCGCGGGCCGACGAACTGGCCCGGTCCATGCAGGACGCGCTTCGGGAGACCGAGGCGCAGCACGTCCAGGCCGTCGAGGCGGCGGCCACGCTGCGCACGACGCTGATCGAGCGCGACACGGCGCTGACGACCGCGACCACGCGGATCACCGCGCTGGAGGCCGAGCTGCGCGGCGCGTACGAGACGCACCGCCGCGAACTGCGCGAACAGACCGACCAATTGCGCCAGGACGCCGATGCCCGCGACACCGCCCGCGAGGATCGCCATGAACGGGTCCTTGCCCGGATCGCCGAGGAGACCACGCGGCGCACCGCCGAGGCCGAACAGCGCCACGCCGAGCAGACGACGCAGCTGAACCGGCGCATCGCCGACCTCGACGAGCAGCTGCGGCACGCCGACACCACGACCACGCAGGCCCGGAGCGCCGCCGACGACGCGGTGTCTGCGCGTGACGGCGTGCAGCGGCGGCACGCCCGACTGCGGGAGGACCTGTTGGTGTTCGCCGCTGAGCCCGACGTAGCGGATGTCCGGGAACGGCTCACCAGAATTTTGCAAAGCGACGCCGACGACTCCGAGACTGGACCGCTCGCTCAAAGCGGTGACCGTTGATGGCGGCGTCCGGCAAGCGCGACTTATGGAAAGTCCGTCACCAGGCTTTCTGGAACACCAGTGTTGAATTCAGGCCGACCTGGCGGATCTGCGCTCACGATGACTGCCGTGGATTCGTCCACGGAGTCGATCACTGCCTGGCCCATCTGCCCGACGAAGAGCACGAGGAAGTCTGGGATCGCATCCAGCTCGACAAGGTCAATCGTCGGCTAGTGGATGTCCGGGGCACAGTGATCGACAGCGGTCTGTTGGCCCAGCTTGTCGGCACAAACGACGACGCGGACTCGGCTCCGGCTCGCATGCCGACGGTCAACTTCAGCCACTGCCGATTCACGGAGCACGCCAACTTCCAGAACCGGCAATTCGAGGCCGAGGCCACTTTCGCCGATGCGCGATTCGAGCACGGCGCAACCTTCACTGCGACCACGTTCGAGGCATCAGCCAATTTCGAAGGTGCGAGCTTCCGGCAAAGGGCCACCTTCGACTATGCGACGTTCGAGAACGACGCCAACTTCCGCAACGCGTCGTTCTCCTGGACTGCGACGTTCCACGGAGTGAGTTTCCGGCGCGAGACCACCTTCGACGAGGCATTGGTTCGTGAGCAGCTCGCGTTCACCGGCGCGTCGTTCGCCACGACGACCCGGCTCGGTCCTCTGGGGGCCAAGGCTGTCACGTTCTCGGACGCGACGTTCGCCCGGCGGATGGTCATCGAAGTGTCAGCACTCACCGTCGACTGCAACGGGGCCCACTTCGAGGCTGGTGTCGACATGCGAGTGCGCTACGCCAGCGTGAGCCTGCGACGCGTCCGTTTCGACGCAGCTTCCTCCGTGGCGGGCTTGGGGGCACCTTTTCTCGAGCGTGTGCTCGACGACGCCGCTCTGTTCGGCACCCTTCGTGAGCTCCGTCGCGGTGCTGAGGTCCTGTCGCTTCAGGAAACCGATGTCTCCGAGTTGATGCTCGCCGACGTGGGCCTGAGGCGTTGCCTGTTCGCCGGAGCGCACCACCTCGACAAGCTGCGGTTGGAAGGACGCACACCGTTCAACCAACCTCCGACTGGATTCCAGTTCCGTCGTTGGGAGTTCCCGTGGGTGTGGAGGTGGAGTTCGCGCCAGACCTTGATCGAGGAGCATTTCGCGCGGCAGGGTTGGCCCAAAAGTATCGAGTGGGAGCGCCGCGATTACACCTACGACGACGTTGCAGGGGTGCTTCGCACCCAAGATGATCCCCTGATCGAGTTTGACCGTCTGGTTGGTCTGTATCGATCGCTGCGCAAGGCGTTCGAAGACGCCAAGAACGAATCCGGTGCGGGGGATTTCTACTACGGGGAGATGGAGGCACGGCGGCACTCGTGGCGCACCCGCCGATCGGAGCGCGCGTTGCTGACCGCGTACTGGGCGCTCTCGGGCTACGGGCAACGCGCGATGCGCTCGATCGTCGCGCTGGTCATGCTCTTTGTGCTGCTGACCGCGCTGTTGGTCGGCTTCGGCCTGCCCACCACGGGGCCGGTGCAGCAGATGACCGGCACTGTGCAGGCACCGCCCGGCGGGCTCGGTGTACCCCAGCAAATCACACTGGATGTGCTCGCCACTCCTCCTCTCCTGCCTCCCGCCGATCAACGGTGGACTAGCGAACGGACAAGCCGCGCGCTGCGCGTGATGACCGGCGTGGTGAGCTTCCGCGACACCGAACCGCGGTTGACGACAGCCGGGACTTGGACCGTGATCGCGGGTCGTCTCTTCGGGCCGCTGCTCGTGCTGCTCGCGGCGCTGGCGATCCGTGCCCGCCTGAAGCGGTGACATCCACTGTGGCCTAACTACAGACCAGATCCGACCGACGAAAGGTGCTCGGCTGATGACCGAGGAGAACGACATGGACCCAACTCACCGAGCGCTGTGGGCACAACCGAACGGACTGGGTGACCTCGGCGAGTTGATGGCGAGGTGGTTGGAGGGCTCGATCAGCTACCAGCCCGCAGACGGCGGGACCGAACCCGACCCGGAGACCGCGCACCTCGTGCCGGTGCTCGCCGCGGCCAACCGCGCCGGTCTGGTCACCCACTTCTCACAGCCCGGCGTTCCCCTGGTCGACGGCAGCGGACAGAGGGCCGCAGTGCTCGGGTTCTGCTCGGAGGACACCGCCATCGGCCTGCAGGAGGTCAGCACCGGCACCGAGCTGGTGCTTCTGACCTACGCCCCTGGCGCGACCAGTGACGCCCAGGTGGTCGTCACCCTCGACGTCGGTACGGAGTTCACCTTCGTGGGTGCTCCCACGGACACTGCGAACATCGACCACTACTACGCCGACGACCTGTCCGCGCAAGGTCTGGCCGCGCTGCACGATGCCTGGCAGATCTGCCTCTTCGACCCCCGGTGGGGGTGCGACGACCTGCTGTGGGACACCCTGGGCACCTGGATCCGGGAGGAACGGTAGCGATCAGCGCACGGACACCTATGTCGACGTGACACTCCCGCGCGGCAGGCTCGTGGCTCGCCGAGCTGCTTGCGGTGGCTTCCGGTACCGGGCTTGGATGGCGCGATGACACCGCCGTCCGACGAGCAGATCAAGGCCAAATGGCAAGAGATCGCCTCACTGGCCGAGAAGGTGACCGACCGCTCTGGGACCCAGGGCGGATTCTCGACCTCTCCGGGAAGTCCATTCGCCGGCGACGATGCGAGCAGTGCTCCGTACCAGGTCTCACACGCCGCGAAAGTGGGCATCACCACGGCAGCGGACCATCTGCATGGCTTGTGCGCCTTGGTACTCAAGTCGGGCTTCCTGCATTGGGCGTCCCCGGCGTCCCTGGCGCGAGGCGCGCTCGAATGCGCGGCTGCCGCAACCTGGATCGCAAGTCCGACCACTCGGAACGAGCGCATCACGCGAGCCCTGCAGTGGAACATCAAGGACGCCCAGGACAACAACAGCGCGGCCACCACGGCAGGGCTTCCGGTTCCGACCGCGTTGCAGGACCGGAAAGCCAAGATCGAAGCCATGGCCGCCACCAGATCGTTGGACTTCAAGAAGATCCGAGTCGGCTACACGAGCACCGAGGCCGTCAAGGCCGCCGAGGAATACCTCAAACCGCCGCTCGGGGCTCTTCTGCCATGGCAGTTGGCCTCCGGGTTCGCGCACGGACGTCGGTGGGCGGTGGTCGCGTTCGCCGAGATCATCGAGAAGGACACCGCAGCCGAGCCGGGTGTGGTCAACCTCAAGATGGTGAACGACAACGTCAGGGTGCTGTACCTGGCGTTGGCTGCGGCCACGATCGTGCAAGGGGCGGTTACCCTCTACGACCAGCGTGCTACCGCTCCCTAAGGAGCACTTCGGCCCGGCCGAGATCGCGTACTACAGATCGGTGGTCACAGTTCCGTTGGACGACGTGTCGACAGTCACCGAACAACCTGACTGGTCGGTGTGTTCCGAAGTGGAGTGCATAGGCATCCGACGTGACGGGTTTGAATACTGCCTGGCGCACCTTCCTGAGCAGGACCTCCAGCACGAGTTGGAGGGACTCAAACCCGGCGCGGACATCGACCTACGCGGGACACGGCTCACCTCGACTCTGCTCGATCGGGTACTTGCGGCCATGACCACCGTTCCCTGCGTGACCGACGTTGGACAGGTGGACTTCTCCGAGGCGACACTGGATGCGCCGAGCTTCGTGCAGGTGCGCCTCACTGGCGACGCCCGATTCAACGGCGCGACGTTCACCGGCAACGCCCGATTCAACGGCGCGACGTTCACCGGCAACGCCCGATTCAGCAGCGCGACGTTCACCGACAGCGCGAAGTTCAGCCGTGCGACGTTCACCAGAGGTGCCGGGTTCGACAAGACGAACTTCACCGGCGACGTCGGGTTCGGCCGCGCGACGTTCGCTGGCGGCGCGACCTTCAACGCGGCGAGGTTCACCGGCGACGTCGGGTTCGGCCACGCGACGTTCACCAGAGGTGCCTGGTTCGGCCACGCGACGTTCGCGAGCGGCGCGACCTTCACCGGCGCGACGTTCACCGGCGACGTCGGGTTCGGCCACGCGACGTTCGCGAGCGGCGCGACCTTCACCGGCGCGACGTTCACCGGCGGCGCCGGGTTCGGCCACGCGACGTTCAACGGCGGTGCCTGGTTCCCCAGCGCGACGTTCGCTGGCGGCGTCAGCTTCACCGGCGCGACGTTCACTGGCGACGACCGGTTCGGCGGCGCGTACTTCACCGGTGCGACGTTCAACGGCGACGCCCGCTTTGGCAAATCGACGTTCGCTGGCGGCGCGACCTTCAACGCGGCGAAGTTCAACGGCGACGCCAAATTCGACTTAGCTATGTTCGACTCGATCGAGTTTGACGACGTCCGCGTGGAGAACAGGCTGAGCTTCAAGGCCGCGCGTTTCGTGCGCGTCGCACACCTCGGGCCCCTTAGCGCCAATCTGGTGGACTTCACGGACGCGGTGTTTGCACAGCGAGCCGTATGCGAAGTCCAAGCAGGCCAGGTGGTCTGCGCAGGGACCAGGTTCGAGGATGGCGTTCATCTCGGCCTGGCCTACTCGAAGACAAGAGTGCAAAGAGTTCACTTCGGGGCACCTTCCGTTGTAGTCGGCACCCGCCCTGACCGCTTCCGCGAGGTCGCAGTCGACTTGGACCGCACGTCCGCCTGGGCCGCAGGGACGGGACTGCCTGCAGCACTGGTGCAACGACGCCATCGACCCGGCGTCGACGACTGGGCGCCACGGTTGGTATCGCTGCGCGACACGGACGTGTCGAACCTGGTGCTCAAGGACGTCAACCTCCGGTGGTGTCGCTTCGACGGCGCGCATCAACTCGACAAGTTGAAGGTGGAAGGCCGCTGCCCGTTCAATCAGGTGCCCACCCGTTGGCCGGTGGGGCGGCGGCTGCCCTTCGTGTGGTCGTGGACCCGCCGGTGGGTGCTGGCGGAGGAACACCCGTGGCGGGCCGGACGCCTCCGATCCGAGGGGTGGGTTGATCCGTTGCCAGGTGACGAGGCTGGGGAGGCAGCGCTGATCGGGCCGGAACGGCTCGCCGCGCTGTACCGGTCGCTGCGCAAGGCCTTCGAGGACGGGAAGAACGAAGCCGGGGCCGGGGACTTCTACTACGGGGAGATGGACGCACGCCGTCACTCTGACGCGACCACGCGCGCGGAGAAGCTGATCCTGGGCGCGTACTGGGCCCTTTCGGGGTACGGGCAGCGGGCGTGGCGGGCATTGGCGTGGCTGCTGGCGTTGGTGGCGCTGCTGTTCGGTCTCCTGCTCGTCTGTGGCATCCCGCAGGGTTCGTCGCCGCAGACCGGCACCGTGCAGCCAGCGGCGACGCCGGGTGGGCCGCAGAAGGTCACCATCGACGCGGTGGCACCGAGCATCGTTCCGCCGCTCGCGCAGGCATGGACAGCCGAGCGCGCGGACAAGGCGATGCGCATCGCGTTGGGGTCGGTGGTGTTCCGCGACTCGGACCTAAAACTCACCACGGCGGGATCGTGGACGGTGATGGGCGGGCGCGCGTTCGGACCGTTGCTGTTGGCGTTGGCGGCGTTGGCGGTCCGCGCTCGGGTCAAACGCTGAACACACCCGATTTCCCGGTGAAGACGGGGTCTGCCTTGCCCGGACGTGATCACTCTCAGCGAACGCTCCATGCTCGCCGTGTCGCGCGTGCCCGGTATGCGGTGATGCCGCTAGAGTTCGCGGCGGCACTTGCGAGCCTCACCGAGTCGGATCGACGTCCACGCCGTCGTGTCCTCGGCCAAGGTCCCCATCGGATCCCGCAGCACCACCACTGAAGTTGTCATCGTCGGCCCTCAATGCCGTGCGAGGCGTGGGATCGCGCGTCAAAGGACCTCCGGATGACCCGCAACTCCAACCGCAAGACCCGTGTCCGCGCAGTCATGGCGGCACAGCCGAACCTGAACTTCTCTGAAGCCGCTCGTCACGTCGACTTCACGGCCACCGACGAGGTGCTCGCCGCGCTCGCACCGTCCCCGATCGTGGCGCTGGCCGGGGCCCTCAACTCCGCTGGCTGGCACCGCGATGCGGCTCGGCTGGCCGAACACCTCGCGTGGCAACCGGAACCCGACCCCGAGGCCGACCGGCTACGCAAAGCCGCCGACGTCGCCGCCAAGGCCGCGGACACCGCGCCGGACCGGCGGCGGGAAGCGCTGCAACAAGCCTCCAACGACGCGGGCAACGCGCTGAGCGACCACCTGGACCGAGGTGGCGATCCTTACGACGACGAGATGCTCCTCGTGCGGGCGGCGGTCACCGGCCTGCGCTGCGCGGCCACCCTCGCCGACGGCACCGCGGTCGCAGCCGCCGTGGCCGATCTGCTGGACACGCTGCGCCTCGACTTCACTGCGGACGCCATCCGGTATCACGCGGACGTCGGCCCCATCGCCGCGCCCGCGCGGACCGAGTCCGCTCGGCGCGCCAACGCCGCGCTCCATGCCCTGGCCACGGCCGCCGCCACCCCCGCCAACCGTGATCAGGACTGGCTGGAGTGCATCGCCCACCTGGAGGAGGCGCGCAAGCTCGCCCGCGCCGCCGCCGACGTCGACCGGACGGCGAACACCGACGCACGCCTGCGCGAGCTGGTCCTCGCCCACCTGAAGACCGTCGGTGTATCCGACGCCGAGCAGCAGGCCGCCGACTTCGTGGAGCGGGTGCGGACCGGCCGGGCGAACACGCCACCGGACAACGACGCGATGTTGTGGAGCGCGACGTCGTTGGCGTTGGACACGTCGTTGCCGTCGGATCGGCGGGAGATCGTGGCGCGGCAGGTGATCGCGATCCTGCGGCGGGTGCGGGAACCGCACCGGCGGACGTGGGGTCCGGGTGACAAGCTGCCGTCGCCTCCGCCCGCGAAGATGGCCGATATCGACTGGGCGGTGTGGATGCACCAGAAGGCGGGGAATGGGTGCTACCGCATGAGCTCGGCGGACCGGCGCAAGTACGGGGCCGGCACCGATGAATACGAGGGTGTCCGGGTGTGGCCGTTCCTGCTCGACGGGGAAGGCCCGTTCACCGAGGTCTCTCCGGCGCGGAAATGATCAGGACACCGCCGAGGCCGTGGTCGAGCGGGTTAGCCCCGAATAGCCTGCACGGATGGGCACGGGGAAGCAGCTTGACGAGAAGCGCGAAGCTGCGGCGGACCAGGCGGGACTGCGGATCGACTACCAGGGGCCGCGGCTGAGCCCGTGGCGGGCCGCGTGGCTTTACGCCGAGGTGATCACGTCCCTCTACCGGGAACGCAACGGCCGCTGACCGACGATCACCGCGTGGTGATCGCCTGGACCATCGGCGCCGTGGCCCGCGGCGACGGTCTACTGCCCGCTGATCCCGCCGCGACGGTGCAAGGCCCGCAGACCCTCGACGCGGTCTCGTTGGTGCAAGTGATCGGCCCTCACCTCGACACCCTGAACGTCATGGTCGTGTTCATCCGCCCCGAACGCGGTGTCGTGCCGGTCTCCGGCGATCCAGGTTTCGACGCCTACCGGGAACTGCTCAGGACCGCCACGACCACCGGGCTCCTCGTCGATCGGGCGGAGCTGCTGACGGCAGGATCGGCCGCGCAGGACGCGCTGAAGCCCGTGTCGCGACGCTGGCAGGACACCGTCGCGCTGGCCAAGGCCGCCGCAGTGCAGGCGCTGTACATGCCGTCCGCGGGGGCCGATATGCGCGCGGGCATGCCGCTGGCGGCGCTCGGCGGGCATCTCAACCGGTTCCTGGCCGACCGGCGGTGAGCATGCCCGCGTGCCTGCGTCGGCGGCCTGTCGGAATTGCCGTCAAGCCAGCTTGACGGCAATTCATGCGTCAAGCAGGCTTGACGCATGAGTGTGGGTGACTACGAAGGATTCGACGTCGAGAAGGCGCTGCAAGAGGGAGACGAGCACGACCTGTGGACCGCGCACCAGCTCTCCGACGAGCACGCGGTGTGGGAGCGCGCGGTGGAACGTAGCCAGGCCGTCGACGCGGGGACCGAGCGGGCCGGGACGGCGCAGAGCTTCCTCGACCGGCTGCCCCCGATGACCGCGCTGCAAGGGCTCTCCGCGACCGGGCGCCTGGTCGACCTGTTGGTCGGAAGGCGCTGGATCGACATGCAGCGCGCACGCGAGAAAGGCGCGTCCTGGACCGAGATCGGACAGGCCCTGAGCATGACCAAACAGGGCGCCCACGACTGGTACCGCAGGGCCATCGCCGACCGGGAGCGCCACCTTCCCGACCTTCACGACACCGCGCGAGCCCGCGCGGTCCTCGACGACTCCGAACATGGGCACACCAGCACTGATCAGGCGGCACGTCGTGCCCTGGCGCACGAACACGCTCTCGTCGTGACAGCCGTGAGCGGGCCGGGGATGGCGCTAGGTATGTGGGCGGGACGCGGCGACTGGGAAAAGTCCTCCGAAGCATCCCGTGACAAGGCAGGTGTGCGCGCTGTCGACGAGTTGGACTCGGCGATCGCCGCGCTCGTTACGTTCCGGGAGCGCTTGGCCCGCGCCGTGCTCGACGACCCGGACCGCGCGGGCATCGAGCAGTAGCTCACGACATCGCACTGTCCGGAAGGCTGGCGTGGCCCTACTCCCTCGAGGAAGCAGGGACATGGGTAGCACGTCCCCCCGAGCCTCAGGTGATCACGACCAAGGAGCAGCTGGCCGCCGCCGCAGTGAACGCGTTCGTCGACAGCGACCCGACGACCGCCCAGCACCTCGGCGACCGTGCCCAGGTCGACCGCCGATGGATCCCGAGACCGACGAGACCGACGAAGGTTGCGGTCTGTCGGAACCTGCGGCGGCGCAGAAGTTCCGAGCATTCACGAATCTCGATACCGGCGTCCTCTTCGCGGTGAGGCCGGGTGGAGGTGGCTGGGGCTGGCAAGTCGTCGCCTCCTTGGTTGCGCGCTGGTTCAGTGCTGCTTATCAGAACGGGTCGCCGCCTGCGTGATTGCGCTGCCATCTGGTCAGCAGCTCGTCGTCCTGGGGCGCGCTCAGGACCCACCGGAGAGCGACCTCGACGGGCACGCGGTGGCACCACCACTCAGGACCGGTTTGGCGTGGCTGGACACGACTCGGTCCGCATTGAAGACGGACTACGGTCGAGTCACCGGCGCCGGTCGGCGGGATGGTCACGACGTCGATGAACGAGCCGTCGACGCGGGTGAGGGCGTTGACGCAGACGGCGAAATCCAGTTGCAGACCTAACGCCCATCCGAGGTTGTGGACGGCGTAGTTGATTTCTTCGGCGAGGGGATCGACGTCGGCCCGGTCTTCGTGCTGACCGTTCGCTGGTTCGCTCACCTGGATGGCTGCGCTCACACCGCGACCGACAGCTGCCCGGCAGCCGGTGATGCAGGTGCATCACCGAGATACGGGCGACGGCTACGGCGTCGGCAAGGGCGCGGCGCAGCGGACCCACTTCGAGCAAAGCTAGAACGGCGAACCCTCCTGCGGGAGCCGTCACCGCGCCGGGGGTGAGGATCGGATCAAACACACCGGGGGTTCAGTCCGCGTTACAGCTAGTGGGCCGGACCGCTCGAAGGTGGCGCGGCTGTCGGAGGGGTGTCCGAGCGGGTACCAGCACTCGTCGGGGCAGTAGATCCACCCAGGCCGGACCGAGTCGGTCGGCCACGCCTGCCGCCCGCACACCGTGGTCCACGCGGCAACACCGGCGGCAGGGTTGCCGTAGCGGTCCAGGCGGTGCACGAAGGCCCGGTCGACGCCGCGACCGATCGCGAACCCGGCCGGGTGCCCACCGTGCACGGATCCCTGCTCCCGGCCGCTCACCGCTCCGCCTCCAGGGTCTCCCACCGGTCGAGCATCGACATCAGTGCGGCGCGGTCCGGCCGGACGAAGTTGT
>Ga0307411_10000490_pt1 | contig 13766 bp, 13 predicted proteins | sample DK1Ometagenome_2_FD_203712 | JGI IMG/M metagenome (GOLD analysis project Ga0307411, IMG submission 203712) | Maize rhizosphere microbial communities from greenhouse at UC Davis, California, United States - DK15-O-1 | ecosystem: Host-associated > Plants > Roots > Rhizosphere > Soil | place: USA...
CCAGGCGTGACGCGGCGAGAGTTGCAGTCATCGGGCCGCGATGCTGCGAGAGCCGCCGGCAGGTGTCAACGGCGCGCTGTCCCGCGTTCAAGGTCGTAGCGCGCTTGCGCCCGCATGGCCTTCTGTACCATGCCGAGCGACGCATCGGTTTCGTCGCGCATCAACTGCAGCAGCCGGCGCGCCACGGCGTCGTCCTCGCCGAACATGCGCTGCGCGGCGTCGGCGCCGAAGTGGCTGACGCGCAGCGCCTGCATGGCGTCCAGCTGGGCCAGGCCTTCCTCGGGCACCAGCGGCGCCTCGCCGGGCGGAAACGCCGCCCGCTGGGCTGCCTGATAGCCCTCCAGGAGGGTGACGAGGTCGCGCGCGCGCACCGCGGCGGCTGGGGGCAGCGCGGTCAGCTCGGCGTCCAGGCGCGCGGCCAGGTCCGCGCCGGCATGCAGCGCCAGCAGCTCCTCGGCGCGCAGCCGCAGTGTGGCGTCGACGACGAGCTTGCCTTGTGCATCGGTGCGGAAGGCGCTGGTTGGTGCCAGCCCCACGGCCGCCACGGCAACGGAGGCCGCGGCGACGGGTGCCGTCGCGGCTGACGCCGCAGCCTTGCCCGGCACCGGCGTTGCGGCCCAGGGGAAGGCGGCGCCGGCCGGTTCAGCCGCCGCGCCGGATGGCTGCGGGCGCTGCCACGCGACGGCGGCGAGCGCGCCGAGCAGGCAAGCAGCCGCCACGCCCGCCACGGCCACCCGCGGCCAGCGTCGCTTCGAGCGCATCACCGCGCTCAGTACAGGCAGTTCTCGCTGTAGCGATCGAACACCGTGGCCGTCGCATAGGCCTGGTGCGGCGCGCCGCACAGGAAGGGCGAGTAGCGCGTGTCCGCGTCCACAAAGCGCTTCATCCAGGCGACGCCGTAGCGGCCGATGGGCGTGTTCGTGCTGTTGGGCGTGAAGTGGCTGGCGCGGTTCAGCTCGGCATAGGCCTTCAAGGTGGTGGCCGGCAGGCTGGCGTAGAACGGCCGCGCGTGGCTGGCGACGCGGGCGACGGTGTCACCGTCGGAGCCGACGATCAGCGTCGGCACGCGCACGCCCGAGAAGTTGGTGCTGCTGTTCCATGGCGTCAGGGGCAGCGCGGCCTTCAACGTCGGGTTGTTCTGCGCCGCGATCAGCGCGCCGCCGCCGCCCATCGAGTGGCCGGCCACGGCCAGTCGGCTGCTGTCGACCCGCGCGCGCACGGTGCTGCTGGAACTGTTGACGACATGGTTGAGCGCGGCCATCAGCTGCGTGGCGCGGCTGGCCGGCTGGTCGTAGGTGCTGTTGGTGTTGATGGTGATCACCACCAGGCCGTGGGTGGCCAGGCGCCGGCCCAGCCAGGCGATGGACGACTGGGTGGCCGTGAAGCCCGGGCTGATGGCGACGACACCGTACTGGCCGGTGGCCGTCGGGTAGTGGATCGTGCCGCCACCGAAGCCGCGCGGCAGGCTCACTGACGAGGTCGACACGCTGAACGGGCCGGCGGTGGCGTTGAGGCTGGAGGAGGTCGGGTCCGGGCCGGTCTGCGCGGAGGCCGCGCTGGCGATGCCGAGGGCGGCCGACATGGCGGCGATTTGCAAGGCGCGACTCAGCGAGACGGGCTGCTTCATGGAGACTCCTGTGGGAGGGTGGGACGCGCGGCAGTCTAGGAAGCGGCCCTGGCGCCGGCTTGTACGCAGCGCACGGCCAGCCCCCTAGAAACGCCTGCGGCAAACCCGCGGCTTTGCGCCGCTCGGCGGCGTGATCCTGATCGGTGGGCCGACTGACGCCCGTCAGGGCACGTAGCCGTCGTCGGTGATCGCGCGGGTGGCCGGCTTCGGGCCGCCGGTCGTGTCGAACAGCAGCGGCCAGTTGCCTCGGGCGACGGGAAAGCCCGACAGCCAGGTGCTGTTGTCGGCGATGCCCCAGGTCGTGACGCTCTGCAGGCTGGGGTGCTGCTTGAAGACGTTGAAAAGCGTGCGGTACTGCAGCGCCTGGGCCTTGAGCGCGGCGGCCAGCAGCGTGGGGTCGCCAGTGATGTCGGCCGCGCAGCCGGTCCGGCTCGCGAAGCATGAGCCGGGGTCGCTGTAGAGCGAGACGTCCAGCTCGGTGACATGGTTGATGAGGCCCTTGCTGGTCACGCTGCGCAGCGCGTTGTCGACATTGGCCGGTGTCGGCGAGGCGGTGTTCACGTGCAGCTGGTGGCCCACGCCGTCGAGCGGCACGCCCTTGGCCTGCAGGCTGGCGATGATGGCCATCAGGCGCGAGAACTTGGTCGGGTCCTCGGTGCCGTAGTCGTTGATGAAGAGCTTCACGTCCGGGTCCGCAGCGCGTGCGGCGCGCAGCGCGTCCTCGATGTAGTCCGGCCCGAGGATCTGCAGCCAGCGGGAGTTGCGGTAGGTCGAACCGCCATCGTCGCTGGTGCACTCGTTGACCACGTCCCAGCAGGCGACCTGGCCCTTGAAGTGCGTCACCACGTCGCGCACGTAGGTTTCGAGCCGGGCGCGCACGTCGGCTGCCGTGCCGGTGAAGAACCAGTCGGGCGTCTGCTGGTGCCAGCACAGCGTGTGGCCGCGCACGACCATGCCGTTGGCGGTGGCGAACGTGACGAGCTCATCGGCGGTCGCCCAGTTGTACACGCCCGGCGAGACGGCCAGGCTGGCGGGTTTGAAGCAGTTCTCGGCGGTGATCGAGTTGGCGTGCTTCAGGATCACCGGGTTGGCGACCGCGTGCTTGTAGCCGTTGGGGTCGGCGGCCATGCCGATCTTGAAGTGGGCGGCGAAATGGGCCTTGAGGGCGGGGACGTCGGCGGGCGCCGGCGCGGGCGCCGGCGTGGGGCTGGGTGCCGCGGCCGCGCTGCCACCGCCGCCGCAGGCGCTCAGCACGGGCAGGGCCAGCCCGCTCAGCAGCAGGCGACGGCGATCCGGGGACACGGTCGACATGGGTGCCGCCTCAGCCGGCGAGCGTGGCGAACGCACGCTCCAGCAACGCGGCCGATGCCGCCAGCGCCTCGCGCTCGGGCGCGTCCATCGCCGGCTCCAGCACCTGCACTGCACCGCCCGCGCCCACCAGCGCCGGCAGCGACAGCGCCACGCCGCGGATGCCGCAGGCGCCGTCCTGCACGCGGCTGACCGGCAGCAGCCGGCGCTCGTCGTTGACGATGGCGCCGATCAGCTCGGTCGCCACCAGCCCGATGGCGTGGTTGGTGGCCCCCTTGCGCTGGATGACGTCATAGGCCGCGCGGCGCACATGGGCGGCGACGGTGGGCTCTTCATCCGCAGGCCAGCCGGGCCAGTCGCGCAGCGCGACGCCGCCCACCTGCGCGCCGGACCACAGCACGACCGACGAGTCGCCATGCTCGCCCACGACCTGCGCATGCACCGAGTTCGGCGACACGCGCAGGTGCAGCGCCAGCCGCTCGCGCAGCCGGGCCGTGTCCAGCAGCGTGCCGGTGCCGATGACGCGCTCCGGCGGCAGCCCGCTGGCCGCGGCGACCACGCGGGTCAGCACGTCCACCGGGTTGGTCACGACGATGACGATGGCGTTCGAGCCCGCCAGCGCCCGACCCATGCCGGCGGCGATGCGGGCGTTGTCACGCAGCAGGTCCAGCCGGCTCTCGTCCGGCCGGCCGTTGCGGCCCGCGGCCAGCACGACGATGTCGGCCTCGCGCATCTGCGCCAGCGGCACGGCGTGCACCGCGCAGCGCGGGTAGAAGGCCGCGCCGTCGGCCAGGTCCATGGCCTCGCCCTCGGCGACCGCGCCACGCTGGTCGTGCAGCCAAAGTTCGCGCGCATGCCCGGCGAGCAGCGTGGAAAACGCGACGCTGGTGCCGACCCAGCCCGTGCCGATGATGCCGATGCGTGCCTTCATGCCCGGCAGTATCAACCGCCGGGGCCGGCCTTCACAGCTTGCGCAGGTAGGCCAGCAGTGCCGGCGTCTCGTCGTCGGTGAAGGGCCGGTCGATGACCGGCGGCGTCACGCCGGGCTGCGTGGTCAGCAGCGGCGCGGCGGGGTTCTGCACCTGCACGCGTTTGAAGAACTGCTTGTAGTGCTCCAGCATGTCCTCCAGCGTGGCGGCGGTGTTGTTGGAGAAGTAGGGCGCCGTCAGCGCGATGCCGCGCAGGCTGGGGATGTCGAGCTTCTGGATGTCGCCCGGCCCGCCGGCCGCCGGGTAGCCGGTGATGAGCAGCCGGCCGGGGTCGGACGTCGTCACGCGCGTCACGCAGGGCGGTTGCGGTGCCGCGCCGCCGCAGGCCGTGCCGGACGGCGGCGCGCCGCTGTTGGTGATCTGGTAGGTGCGCACGTTCTCCATCTGGCTGGCGCTGCAGGGTGCGAACAGGAAGCGCGGTGGGCTCACCGTGTCGACCGGGCGCGGGCAGGCGGTCAGGACGTCGTGATAGCGCACCAGCAGCGTCGGCGTGCCGGCGAGGCCCTGGCGGATGGGCGCGCTGCCGCTGGGGTGGCTGCCCAGGTTGCCGTGGCACTGCGCGCAGGCGCGGTTGAAGACCTGCTTGCCGAGAAGTTCCAGCGCGTTCAGCGGCGGGTCGGGGTCGGGCAATGGCGCGCTGGCGGCCATGGCCGCGGCCAGCTGCTTCACGCCCGGGCTGGAGAACATCGCGTTCTGGAAGGCGGCGAGGTCGTCCAGGAACGCCGGCTGCGCGTCCGTCGTCGTGCCGGCGTGGCTGCGCAGCGCGCCGAGCGCCTGGGCCTGCAGCGTGTCGAAGCGGGCGTCCAGCTGGTAGCCGCCGTTGGCGTTGGGCCCGCGCGGCCAGGCCGGTGCCTGCCCGTCGGGGCCGGTGAGGCGCGCATCCAGGATGGACGGCACCGCGCGCCAGATGTCGGCCTGCGTCTCGGCGGTGGGCTGGGCCGAGGCGGGGCAGGGCACGGTCGCGCCGCAGTCGAGCAGCTTGATGTTGGCAGGCAGCGGCATCGTCACGCGCACCAGGCCGTTGACCGTCACGTTGGTGAAGTCGCGCGCCGCGGCGCCCAGCACGCGGAAGTCGTCGGCGTCGATGGGGCGGAACAGCGGGTCGTCGACGCCCGTGGCCGTCATCGCCGCCAGCCGCTGCTGCGCTTTTGCCGGGCTGAGCTGGAAGCGGTCGGCGGGCGAATGGCAGTCGGCGCAGGACCGGCCGTTGCCGCCCAGGCCGGCCAGCAGGCGGTCGTTGAAGGCGGCCTTGCCACGGCACAGCGCATCCGGCTGGGAGGCGGCCAGCGCGGCCGCGTCGGTCAGCATGCAACCGTCCTCATCCAGCACGGCGACCTGCGCGCCATCGCCACCGCCGCCGCAGGCCAGCAGGACCAGTGCGGTCGTCAGCAGCAGGCTGAAACAGGCCGGCAGGCGCGGCAGAAGCCGGACGAAGCCGGCACGGCGGGTGGCGTTCATGGGGGTGTCCTTGCATCCGCGGTCGCGGTGTGCGGCCTGGCCCACACAATCGCCCGCACACCCTGCGCTGTCTTGAACGGCGTCTGAAGAATCCTTGAAACCTCTGTGAAGCTGCGCATGCCTGCACCCGAACGCCTCGCCTTCGGCGACTTCGTGTTGCAGCGCGCCCAGCAGCGGGTGCTGCGGCCCGACGGCAGCGAACTGGGCCTGACGCCCCGGCTGTTCGACGCGCTGCTGCTGTTTGTCGACCACCCCGACACGCTGCTCGACAAGGACCGGCTGATGGCCGCGCTCTGGCCGGGGCTGGTGGTGGAGGAGAACAACCTCAGCCAGACCATCTCCGCACTGCGCCGGGCGCTGGGCGACGAGCCGGGTGGACGGCGCTACATCCAGACGGTGGCGCGGCGCGGCTACCGCTTCATCGCGCCGGTGACGGCGCTGGACGACGCTGAGCCGCCGCCGCCGGCCGCAGCGCCCGAGCCCGTGATCGACGCGCCGGCCGCCCCCTCCCGCCCCGACCGGCGGCTGGCCGTGCTCGGCGCTGCGGCCCTGGCCGCCACTGCAGCCATCGCCGGCACGTTGGTCTGGCGCCGCCGTGAGCCCAACAGACCGCTCGCCCGCGCCACGCTGGCCGTGCTGCCCTTCAAGCCGCTGGCCGCCGAAAGCCGCGACGAGCTGCTGGAGCTGGGCATGGCCGACAGCCTCATCACGCGGCTCTCGCTGGTGCCCGGGCTGGTGGTGCGCTCGGTCGCCTCGGTGCGGCGCTACGCCGGCAACGAGCAGGACCCGGTGCGCGCCGCCCGCGAGCTGGACGTGGACTGGATCGTCGACGGCTCGTTGCAGCGGCGCGGCGAGCAGTTGCGCGTCAACGCCCGGCTGCTGCGCGCCAGCGACGGCAGCGCGAGTTGGAGCGACAGCTTCGACGCGCAGTTCACCGGCGTGTTCGACATGCAGGACCAGATCTCCGCCCGCGTGCTGCAGGCGCTGGCGCCGCGCCTGCAAGCCACCAGCGGCGCGGTTGCAGTGTCAGCAGGCCTGCCCGACAAGCCGCTCGGCGGCACGCGCAGCACCCAGGCCTATGAGCTCTACCTGGCCGCCACCCGCCACACCCAGGCGCGCCGCGGCGACGGCCTGCGCAAGAGCATCGCCCTCTTCCGCGAGGCGATCGCCGTGGACCCCGGCTATGCGATGGCCCATGTCGGCCTGGCCGAGGCGCTGCGTGAGACGCTGCTGTCTGCGGATGCCCTGCCCGCCGATGTCTTCACCCCGGCCCGTCAGGCCGTGCAGCGCGCTTTGGCGCTGGCGCCGGACCTCGCTGAGGCGCTTTCCGAGGAAGGCTTCAGCCGCTACTACTTCGACTTCGACTGGCCCGGCGCCGAGCGCGGCTTCCGGCGTGCGCTGGCGGTGAACCCGAACGTCGCCATGGCTCACTTCGGCCTCGCGCAGCTGCTGCTGACGCAGGACCGCGCCGACGAAGGCATGCGGCACCTCCGGCTGGCCCGCGAGCTGGACCCGATGTCGGCCTTCCTGAACGCGGTGGAGGCCGGCTACCTGGTGTCCCGCGGGGAGCGCGAGGCGGCCCGGCGGCGGCTGCAGCGCGCGCTCGACATCGCGCCCGACTTCTACCTCGCTCACCGCGGCCAGGCCCAGTTGCACCTGGCCGAAGGCCGGGCTGACCTGGCCCTGGCCGAGCTGCGCGAGATGGCCGCCGGCGCGGGCGGCAACAGCCGGCCGCAGGCGCTGCTGGGCATGTACCTCGCGCGGCTCGGCCACGCTGACGAGGCGCGCGCCATCCTCGACCGGCTGCTGCAGCGCGCCCGCCAGGGCCATGTGTCGCCGCTGTCCATCGCCGTGCTGCATGCCGCCCTCGGCGAGACGGCCCTCGCCCTGGACGCGCTGGAGCGCGCCTACGCAGCGCGTGACACGCAGCTGGTGTTCCTGAAGGACGACCCGCGCTGGGCCCCCTTGCGCGGGCAGCCGCGCTTCACCGCGCTGTTGCGCCAGCTCAAGCTGGACCGCTACGGGCCGGGGCTGTCGCCCAGCTGATCGCCCGCCTTGGCGATTCACGCCGCGTGCCTGCCGTTTGTCGGAGGGCCTGCGCCACACGCCGCACGGCTGTCTAGCATCGCCCCCGCTCAGATCCAGGAGGGGTGGGATGACGGAGAACGTGTTGGTGGCCCAGCGCCTGCGCAAGGCCTATGGTGACTGGGTGGCGGTGCACGAGGTCAGCCTCGCGCTGCGGCCGGGCGAGGTGCTGGGGCTGCTCGGCCCGAACGGCGCCGGCAAGTCGACGACGGTGGGCATGATCTGCGGCCTGACCGTGCCCGACGCCGGCACGGTGACGCTGGCCGGCGGCGTGAGCCTGGCCAGCGACGAAGCCGGCTACAAGCGCCGTATCGGCCTGGTGCCGCAGGACATCGCGTTGTATGAGGAGCTGCCCGCGCGCATGAATGTCGAGCTGTTCGGCGCGCTGTACGGCATGGCGCCTGCACTGCTGAAACGCCGCGCGGACGAAGTGCTGGCGATAGTCGGACTCTCCGACCGCGCCAAGGACAAGCCTGCCACCTTCTCCGGCGGCATGAAGCGGCGCCTGAACATCGCCTGCGCGCTGGTGCACGACCCCGACGTGCTGCTGCTCGACGAGCCCACCGCCGGCGTCGACCCGCAAAGCCGCAACGCCATCTTCGACAACCTGGAGCTGCTCAAGGCGGCGGGCAAGGCGCTGATCTACACGACCCACTACATGGAAGAGGCCGAGCGCCTCGCCGACCGCATCGTCATCGTCGACCATGGTCGCGTCGTCGCCAGCGGCACGCAGGCCCAGCTGTTCGCACTGCTGCCGGCGGCGCAGACGCTGCAGGTCGAACTCGACGGCGAGCCTGACGTCACAGCGCTGGCGGGTCTGCCCGGCTTGAAGCGCACGGGCCAGCGGCTCGAGGTCAGCGTGACGGACCTTGCGCGCGACACCGGCGCGCTGCTGGCAGCACTCGCCGAACGTGACGTGAAGGTGCGCAGCATCGCCACGGCGCGGGCCACGCTCGAGGACGTCTTCCTCCAGCTCACCGGCCGCGCGCTCCGCGATTGAGAACCTGAGGACATCCGACATGCAAGCCTTGCTCGCCCTCGTCCGTGCAGAACTGAAGCTGCACTTCTCCAACCGCCGCGCCGTGCTGCTCAGCATCGTCGCGCCCATCCTCATCGCCGCCTTCTTCGGCAGCCTGTTCGGCACCGGCAGCAAGACGGCCGGCATTGCCGTCGGCGTCGTCGACCTGGACGGCAGCCCGCTGTCGCAGCGGGTCGTCGCGGCACTGCAGGCCGAGGCCTCGTTGAAGACCACGGTCGCAAGCGAATCCGATGCGCTGGCCAAGGTGCGTGCCGGCAAGCTGCGCGCCGTCGCCGTGCTGCCCAAGGGCCTGGGCGAGCAGGCCGCCGGCGCGATGTTCGGCGGCGCCAGCAAGCCGGAGATCACGCTGCACTACGACCCCTCGCAGGCCAGCGCGCTGGCGATCGTGCGCGGCATGCTGGCGCAGACGCTGATGCAGGAGATCGGCCGCACGGCCGGCCCTCCCGCGGCATCCGCAACGAAGGCCGGCGGCCTGGCCATGCCGTACACGACCCGCGCGGTCGAGGCCGTGCAGTCCGCGGCGAATGCCCAGCCGGTTGCCTACAACAGCTATGCGCACGCGTTCGCCGGCATGGGCGTGCAGTTCATCCTGATGAGCGGCATCGACATGGCCGTCGGCCTGCTGCTGATGCGCCGCCTGGGGTTGTGGAAGCGCCTGCGCGCGGCGCCGCTGTCGCGCACGCAGCTGCTCGGCAGCCGCGTGCTGGCCAGCGCGCTGATCTCGCTGATCGTCTTCGTCATCATCTATGCCGTGGCCATCGCCGCCTTCGGCGTGCGCGTGCACGGCAGCGCGGCGGGCTTCGGCCTGGTGCTGGTGTGCTTCTCGCTGCTGACGGCCAGCTTCGGCCTGCTCGTCGCGGCGCTCGGCCGCACGCCGGAGGCCACGCGCGGCCTGGCCATCCTGGCGACGCTGCTGATGGTCATGCTCGGCGGCGCCTGGGTGCCGGCCTTCCTGTTCCCCGAGTGGCTGCAGACGGCGTCGCTGGCCGTGCCGACACGCTGGGCCGTGGATGCGCTGGACGCGATGACCTGGCGCGGCCTCGGCTTCGGCGAGGCGGTGCTGCCGAGCCTTGTGATGCTGGGCTTCACGGCGGCGTTCATGGCGCTGGCGGTGTGGCGGTTCCGGTGGGAGGAGTGAGCCTTTGGCTGCGCGGGACGTTTGCGGATACGCTGGCGCCCGTCAGATAGCTGTCCCCTCAGACCCATCGGAGCTTTGCGATGACGCATCAAGGCGCGTGCCACTGCGGCGCTGTCCGTCTCACCCTGCCGTCGACACCCGAAGTCGCCACGTCCTGCAACTGTTCGCTCTGTCGCAGGATCGGCGGCCCCTGGGTGTACTTCGAGTTCGGCACCGTGACGATCGAAGGCCACCCCGACTCGACCGAGGCGTACGTCCAGGGCGACCGGACGCTGCGCACGATCCGCTGCAGGCATTGCGGCTGCGTCACGCACTGGGAGCCGATCGATCAGGCCGCCGGCGCGAAGCACGGTGTCCATCTTGGCAGCTTCGACCCGCAGTTGATCGCGTCGGTCCGCGTTCGCAGGTTCGACGGCGCGGACACGTGGAAGTTCCTGGATGAGTGACGGGGCAAGGCACCGCCGGCGGGCCAAGTTGTCTATGGGTCCGCCCGCTCCATGCGCACCGTCGACGAGTCAGGCACCGCGAGCGCGCGGTGATCGCCGTCGATGCGGCCCAGCTTGACAAGCCCCTGGGCGTAGCCGGACTCGCCGTAGAAGATCGCCAGGTTGCCCCAGGGCGCGTAGTAGGCGATGTCGCCCACGTCCGCCGCGGTGCCGGCCGGCGCGCCGGCGACCGAGAGCTTGCGCGGCGGGTGGGCGATCTTCTCGGTGGAGGCGTAGTCCTGCAGCGGCAGCTCCAGCGGCAGCAGCGACGCCAGGTCGCGCGCGGTGGCGTTGTCGAGCAGCGTCGCCGGCAGGGCCTGGCCGGCCAAGGTCAGAAGTATCTTCATCGGAGGTCCTGCCTTGCATGCGGCGCGTGTGCCGGTGCGTGCAGTGCTGATGCTCCCACGCTCACGGCAGGTTGCCATTCAGTGACTTGTCGAAGAACGCGGCAATGGCATCGAACGGGATCTTGTCCATCCGGTCGTACAGGTCGACGTGGCTGGCGCCCTTGATGATCATCAGGTCCTTGGGCTGCGCGGCCGCCGCAAAGGCGGTCTCGGCGAAGTAGCGCGAGTGGGCCTTCTCGCCGTGGATCAGCAGCAGCGGTCGCGGCGCGATCTCGTCGATGTAGGTCATCAGCGGCATGTTCATGAAGGACAGCGGCGTCGTGACCGTCCACGAGCCGTTGGAGTTGACCGCCCGCGGATGGAACCCGCGCGGCTTCTTGTAGTAGTCGTGGTAGTCCACGAGGAACTGCGCTTCGCCGCCCTTGAGCTCGTTCAGGGGCGGGTCGTAGGCGGGGCTGCCCTTTTCTGCATCCAGCCAGCGCTGGCGGCTCAGTTGCGCCAGCGCCTGGGCACGTTGTTCAGCGGTGACGCTGTCGTTGTAGCCCTTGGACATGACGCGCGACATGTCGTACATGGTGCTGGCAACCACGGCCTTGACCCGCTTGTCCACCGCGACGGCATTCAGCGCGATGCCACCCCAGCCGCAGATGCCGACGACGCCGATGCGCTCGCGGTCGACGAAGGGCTGCAGGCCCAGGAAGTCCACCGCGGCGCTGACATCCTCGGTGTTGATGTCGGGCGAGGCGACGTTGCGCGGCTCGCCGCCGCTTTCGCCGGTGAACGAGGGGTCGAAGGCGACGGCGACGTAGCCGCGCTCGGCCAGCGTCTGCGCGTACAGCCCCGAGGATTGCTCCTTCACCGCGCCGAACGGGCCGCACACGGCCAGCGCGGCCAGCTTGCGGCCGCCGGTGTTCCTGGGCAGGTAGAGGTCGGCCGCCAGCGAGATGCCGTAGCGGTTGCTGAACGTCACCTTGCGGTGGTCGACCTTGGCGCTCTTCGGGAAGGTCTTGTCCCAGTTCGGGGTCAATGGCATGGCATGGTTCCTGGTTGTGGCGGCGGCGGGTTGCGCCAGGGCCGCGCGAGGGTTGACGAGCGCCGCGGCGGCGGCTGCGGCGCCTTGAAGAAAATGCTTGCGGGTCAACGCGGTGGTCATGTGGAAGGCTCCGGAGGATCGAATGGCTGGCGCCCGGCTGGCTTGCCGTGGGCAGCCGTTGAGGCATGCGGTCATTCTTCGGATCCGCGCCGTCGACCGGTAGACCGTTCCTGCAAGCTTGTTGCCTGATCCGCCAGCCAGCCGGACCGCCATGCCGGCTTCCGCTACGCTCCCTCGTCGGCGTTCAAGTGAGCCCCATGCAGAGCCTCCCGCAGAAAGACAGTCGCATCCGTATTGCAAAGATGCAGGCCGAGATGGCGCATGTCATCGAACGGCACACGCGTGGCGTGGCGGACTGCGCGACACCCATGCCCGCACTCGCCCTTTTCCGGCGCGAGGCACCGGCGCGCCCGGTCGTCTGCATGGTGGCCCCCAGCATCGTGATGGTGGCCCAGGGCGCCAAGCGCTTGCTGGTGGGCGGCGAGGGCTACGCCTATGACGGCGAGCGATTCCTGACCACGTCGCTGGACCTGCCGGCCAATTCGGAGGTCATCGACGCGTCCGTGCCCAAGCCCTGTGTCGGCCTGGTGCTGAAGCTGGACATCCGCCTCCTGGCCGAGCTGATCGCCCACGACCCCGAGCCGCCCCGGCCTGAGCGCTCGCCACGCAGCGGTGTCGGTGTCGGCGTGATCACCGGCGCGCTGCTGGAGCCCATCGTGCGGCTGGTGGCGCTGCTCGACGAGCCGGCTGCCATCCCGGTGCTCGCGCCGCTGATCGAGCGCGAGATTCACTACCGGCTGCTCGCCACCGACCAGGCGCCCCGGCTGCGGCAGATCGCGTCGGTCGGCAGCCAGAGCCATCGCGTCGCCAGGGCGATCGACTGGCTGAAGATCAACTACACCCAGCCGCTGCGCATCGAGGAGCTGGCGACGCGGGCGCAGATGAGCACGTCGGGCCTGCACCACCACTTCCGCCAGCTCACCGGCATGAGTCCGCTGCAGTACCAGAAGTGGCTGCGGCTGAACGAAGCGCGGCGCCTGATGCTCAGCGACGGCGCGGATGCCGCGACCGCGGCCTTCGGCGTGGGCTACGAAAGCCCGTCGCAGTTCAGCCGCGAGTACGCCCGGCTGTTCGGCGCGCCACCCCGGCGCGATGTCGAGGCGCTGCGGCCGGCCGTTGCCGGGCCGGCGCCGAGCGCGGCCGCGGCAGGCATGGCTCGATAGCCGCCGACCGCGTCGCCTACCCCGGAAGCACCAGCGCGCCCTCCGCAAAGCGCGCACAGATGAAGTCCACGAACGCCTTCACCTTCGGGCTCGCCAGCCGCCGTGAGGTGTGCAGCACCCACAGATCCACCTCCTTGCCGCTCACGGCGCCCCACTGCACGAGCTCGCCGGTCGTCAGCTGCTTCCAGACGATGGACTGAGGCAGCTGCGTGGCGCCGGCGCCGGCGAGGGCCGCGTCCCGCAGCATCAGCATCGAACCCAGCCGCAGCACGGGAACGGGCTCCACGGTCAGGCTGCCGCCGTCCAGGGGCCAGGTGTCGCCGTCGTGGAAGGTGCCGACGACGGCCGGCACGCGCACCGGGACCGCGCTTGCCCCAGGCATGGTCACCGACGGCGCGGCCACGACGACGAGCCGGTCCTTCGCGAAGCAGCGCCCGACCAGCGCGGTGTCCGGCCGGGGATTGGGGCGGATCGCCACATCGAACCGCTCATCGACCATGTTCACCACACGGTCCTCCGACACCACCTCGACCGTGACCTCGGGGTAGAGCAGCCGGAACTCCGCACACAGCCGGCCCATCGCGAGCTGTGAGAACAACACCGGCGCGGCGATGCGAAGTTGCCCGCGGATCTTGCCGGTGCCTTCGCGCGTCGAGGCCATGGCGTCGGCGACTTCGTGCATCGGCCCCTCGGTCCGGCTGAGCAGCAGCTGGCCGGCCTCGGTCAGTTCCAGCCCCGTGGCGCTGCGCTCGATGAGGCGCACGCCGAGTTGCTCCTCCAGGTCGGCGACGCGACGGGACAGCGTCGCCTTGGAGCGCCGGCTGGCGCGGCTCGCCCGCCCGAAGCCGCCATGCGTCGCCACGAGGGTGAAGTCAGCCAGCGCGTTCAGGTCCACTTGTTCCATGCGTGAGACAGAGTGTCTGCATTTTGGCGTCTGTGTTTACCAAATGCAACGGCCTATCTTTCGTTCACCC
>Ga0307411_10000491_pt1 | contig 13754 bp, 8 predicted proteins | sample DK1Ometagenome_2_FD_203712 | JGI IMG/M metagenome (GOLD analysis project Ga0307411, IMG submission 203712) | Maize rhizosphere microbial communities from greenhouse at UC Davis, California, United States - DK15-O-1 | ecosystem: Host-associated > Plants > Roots > Rhizosphere > Soil | place: USA...
CCCGTTCTTCGAGCCGAGTCGCTCGAAGAGTTGGGCGTAGTTCTCCAGCCCGGCAACGCGGTCGGTGAGCAGGCGGCCGAGCCACCCGGGGTACTGCGCCTCGGCCATCGCCAGGTCGCGCACGCCCAGCTCGAAGTACTCGCGGTTGGCGTTCACCGTCCCGACCATCACCTTGTTTCCGAGGACGAAGTCGAGGTTGATCTTGTCGGCCGGGACCTCGACGGTGCGGTCGCTCCCGGTGACGCTCGAGAGCACGAGCACGCCGTTCTTGCCGAGCGCCTGCATGGCCTCGAAGGCGGCCGGCCCGAAGCCGGACGCCTCGAAGATCAGGTCGAAGGGGCCGAACCGCCGGCCGCCTTCGCGAACGGAAACGTCGTCGACGTTCTCGTACCGGGCGCCGAGCGCCTCGATCAGGTCCGCGTTGAGGTACGGCCTGGCGGTCTTGGCGAACGTCGTGACCTCCAGTCCGCGCAGCCGAAGGGCCAGGGTGGCCAGCAGCCCGATCGTCCCCGCACCGACGACGGCGGCGCGCCGGGGGCGCCAGACACGCAGGCGACGCTGGATCTCGTATGCCTGCGTGATTCCCTTCTCCACGACCGTCGTCGGCTCGAGGAGCACGCCGACGTCGCGGAGCCCCTGCGGCACCTTCACGAGGAACTCGGGCGCCTCGACGTAGTACTCGGTGAGGAAGCCGTGGCGCAGGTTGATGCCGCGCTCGAAGTAGGTGTCGTCCGTCGTCATGTCCGACGTGCCGATCGCGTCGTAGATGCTCGTCCCTGGGCGGCGGACGGTCGCCACCACGTAATCGCCCACGGCCAGCTCCGTGACCGCCGCGCCCACCTCGACGACGCGCCCCAAGCCCTCGTGGCCGAGGATGAGGTAGTCGTCGCCGGGCGGCGCGGCGCCGTACTCCGCCGCGTTGATCTCCTTGTCGGTGCCGTCCACGCCCACGCGCAGAACCTTGACCTTCACGGCACGACGGCCCCCGCCCGGCCCGTCGGCGAGCAGCGGGTGGGGGACCTGGCGCAGGTGGGCGGAGCCCGCGGTGCCCGGCACGACCGCGACGGCCTTCATCGTCGGCGGCGCACTCGCGTCGGGAGTGAGCTGCGTGGTGCCGGTGTACGTGCTGTGGCGCGCCCGCGAGAGGCCGATCGCGCCCCGTAGTTTGCCGCTCATTGTTGGACTACCTCCATGACGTGTCCGTCGGGGTCGCGAACGAGGAACCCCTTGCCGAAGCCGAGCTGCCGCCGAGGAAGCGTGACGGCGCCAGGAGAGACGAAGGTCGTGCCCGCCGCGCGCAGCGCGTGCGCCGCCGCGTCCGCGTCGGTGGTGAGGAGCGTCGTCTGCCAGTGAACGAGGTCGTTCGGTCGTGCGTCGGCCGGATACGGCCGCCCGTCGCGCGGCGCGAGATACTCCAGGAACTCGATGCCAGGCCCGCCGCCGGCGCGGAGGCTCGTGATCCGGAGGCGGGCGCCGACGACGTTGTTCAGGTGCTCCTGCTCGGTGCCGTAGTTCTCGCTCGCGCCGACCGGCGTGAGGCCGAGCAGGTCGCGGTAGAAGGCCAGGCTCGCCTCCGTGCTCCCGACGACGATCGCCGTGTGGTCGATGCCGAGGAAGAGCGCCCCATCCGACCGCTGCCACCTCGGAAGCCCCTTCCCCTTCGGGAACTGAATCACCTCGAGCGTGTGGCCGTCGGGATCCTTGAAGTAAAAGGCCTTAATCCCGCCGGCGTTCGGGTTCCAGTCCGGGAGGCGCTGCGGCCCGGACGACGCGTGCTCCACGCGCTGCCGGCGCAGCACGGCGTACGCGCTGTCCATATCACTCACCACGATGGCGACGTGCTGGAACCACCGGTCCTGGCTCCGCGAGTCGGCCGGCACCGGGCGCCCGCGCGGCGCCAGGTACTCCGTGAGCACGAGCTGCTCGCTCCCCAGGCGAAGGCGGACGACGCGCATGCGCAGCCCGAACACGCCCTGAAGGCGCTCGTAGTCTTCGCCGGCCACCTCCACATCCGACACTTTGGTGAACGACAGGACGGTCGTGTAGAACGCGACGGCGCGGTCCGCGTCGGACACGGTCATCCCCACGGCGTCGACGGCGCGCACCGCCGCCGGCGCGGCGTGCGAGAGCAGGCGGGCGGCGGGAGCGACGATGGCATTGTGGGCCCGGGCTGGGGCGACTGCCTGCGCCCGCAGGTCACCGATGAGCGAGCCGAGGAGCGCCAGGCCAAGGGTGGCTGCGCGCACGGGCGCCCGGAATGCGAGCCCCGGTATCATCCCGAGCGCAGCAAGGGATCTGCGCTGGCGGTCCCGCCGTAGCAGGTCCGCCGTGTCGCCGCGCGAACGGCGAACTGCAGATCCTTCACTCCGCTCAGGATGACGCCCTAGCCCCCTACCACGCCGCGGGGCGCCGAGCACCCGACGCGCGACGCCCGCGGCCGAGCGCACCCGCCCGTCTGCGGCGGGCACCCGGCCGAGAGCCGAGAGCCCGCGTTCTCCGAGAGTGGTAGCCATTTCGCCCTCAGCTCGCGGCCGCGCCGGTGCGCGCGCCCGGCACCGTGTACGTCGCCTGGCTCGCGCTCACAGTGGCGACGGACGCGCCCATGCGGTCGAGCAGGTGGTCGCCGACGCGTAGCGCGTTGGCCATGATCGTCAGCGCCGGGTTCACCGCCGCCGAGGACGGGAAGAAGCTTCCGTCCACGACGTACAGGTTGTCCACGTCGTGCGCCCTGCAGTTTGCGTCGAGCACTGACGACCTGGGATCGTGGCCGAAGCGCAGCGTTCCGTTCTGGTGCGCGACGCCGGCGAGCGGGATGCGCTGGCCTAGGTACAGGTTGCGCGCGAAGAGGCCCTCGTGGCATTCGTGCCCGTGAATGCTGCACGCCCGCTGCCTGTTCATCAGGCCGCGGAGCTTGCCCTGAAGGCGCTCGTGCCCCTCGAGGTTGTTCGGGCGGTACGACAGCACGATCCGGCCGTCGCGGTCCAACTCCACCCGGTTGGCCGGGTCGGGCAAGTCCTCGGAGGTCAGCCAGAAGTCGAGGGAGTGCTTGCCCATCAGCTCAAGCGTCCAGCCCGGCGCGATCGCGGGGGCGCCCGCCGAGAGCGTGGCGCCGTTCAGCTTCCCGACGAAGGAGATGTGGCCCATCGGGTACTCCCATTCCTCGGACCCGAAGTAGAAGTCATTGAGTGCCAGGGTCTTCTGGAAGACCGTCGGGTTTGGGCACTTGGAGATCGCCATCATCACCGAGTTGGTGTGCCCCATGTAGTGGCGCCCGACCAGGTCGGAGCTGTTGGCGAGCCCGCGCGGGTGCCGGTCGCTCGCGGAGCGGAGCAGCAGCGCGGCCGAATTGATGGCACCACACGCGGACACCACGAGGTCGGCCGAATAGCTTTCGTCCGCGCCGGCGCGCCGCACGTGCACCCGGCCCACGGCACGCCCTGACGGCGTGGTCTCGAGCCTCGTGACGTACGCGTTGGTGAGCAGCGTGACATTCGGGTGCTCGAGCGCCGGCCGGACGCACACCACGTCGGCGTCCGACTTCGCGTTGACGAGGCACGGGTGCCCGTCGCACGTCGCGCAGCGGATGCAGGCACTCGCCCGCCGATTCGTCTCGTCGAGCATGATGCCGAGCGGGACGTGGAACGGTCGGTGCCCGAGCTGCTTCCAGTCCTCGTGTAGTTGCTGCAGGCGCGGCTCGTGGCTCACCGGCGGGTGAGCGTACGGCCCGCTCGCCGGCGGTTCGGTCGGGTCGACGCCCCGCTCGCCGTGCACCTGGTACAACCGCTCGGCGTCCGTGTAGTACGGCTCCAGGTCCTCGTAGGCGATGGGCCACGCGGGGGAGAGTCCGCCGTGGTGCCGCAGCTCGCCGAAGTCCTCCTTCCGGAAACGGAAGAGCGCCGCGCCGTAGAACTTGGTGTTCCCGCCCACGTAGTAGTTCGTGTGCGGGTGCAGCGCCTTCCCCGCCCGGTCGCGCCACTCTTCCTTCGTGTTGTAGCGCCCCTCCACGTTGACGGCGCGCGTGTCCCAGTTCTCTTTCTCGCGCCGCACGAAGTCGCCGCGCTCGAGGATCAGCACTCGCTTCCCGGAGGGGGCGAGCCGGTGGGCGAGCGTGCCGCCGCCGGCGCCGCTGCCGATGATGATGACGTCGAAGTGAGTGTCGTGCGGCATGGGTTGGCTCCTGCGTGGGGACGAATCACTGCCTGCGTTCGGCGCTCGGTGACGACCAGCCCTCGGCTCTCAGCCCTCGGAGTACTGCGGCGTTCCGCTCTCGGCTCTCGGCCCTCGGCCACTGCGGGAACTAGGAACCCCTCGGCGTGCGGCAGGTCCTCCCGCCGTTCACCGCAGTGGCCGAGGGCCGAGAGCCGAGAGCTGCTTATCTCGCCGCGCTGGCCGCCGCGCCGGCCGTGACCGTCACCCGGATGACCTGCGCGGTCTTCGGGTAGGTGTATCGGTCGCGGGCGAGGCGCACGGTGCCGCGCTCGGCGGGGCCGGTGTTCGGCACCGGCTGGCGTGCGGCCTGGTTCGAGCCGAGGCCGGGCTCCTGGTTCACTTCCGTGCCGGCGTCCCACAGCAGCAGCTCGGACGTCACGTCCTTGGTGATCGGCATGCCGTTGGCGTCGAACAGGGCGATTCCCTTCGCGCCGGGTGCGTAGAAGAGGTCGTTCGACTGACCGAACATCATCGCCAGCGTGAGCTTCTGGCCGGGCGCCGCGGCGACGGTGAAGTCGTACGACTTGCCGGGCAGGATAGGACCGGCCTCCTTGTCGCCGGTTGGGATCGTGACGATCCCGCTCCGGAGCACGCTCTTCTGGCTGGTGACGATGTAGTCGGAGAGCACGCCCGGGTTACCGTCCTCGGCAAGCTGCTCGAGGCCGTGACCGCGGTCCGGTTTGCCCGCGGTGAACAGCGGGTTCCCATTGTCGGTAATCGTCCAGAGCAGCGGCGCGGTCGGCGCCGGGGCGGCGGTGCCGTTGGAGAGCTTGAGCGTCTGCGCCGTCGAGACGTTCTCGACGTGGACGGTGAACTTGACCTCGCGGCCGGCGGCGTACTGCGCGAGGGCGGGTGCCGGCGCGACCAGCAGGAGCGCGGCGAGAGTGCGGAGTGCAGGCATAGGAAAGGTCTCGGTAGTGGGTTCGGTGGTTGACTCGGTGCCGGGACGGTGCCGGATCAGGTGCGCTGCTCGGCGAGCGGCGCGGTGGCGAAGTTCACGCCGAACCGCTTGCACCACACGGTCACGGCCCGGTACTTGGCGAGGTCGACGCTGTCGGGCACGTCGTAGTTCTGGTCGCCCTGGTTGCCCTTCATCGGGCCGAGCTCGACGAAGCCCGCCTTCGTCACGGTCTCGTTGTCGTTCGCGTCGGCAGCGGCGACCAGGTAGATGCGCACGTCGGGGCCGTTCGACGTGGCGAAGTCGGTGAAGCGCAAGACGCGCTTGCCGTCGGGCAGCCGGTACAGCGACGCACGACCCATCGTCTCGTGGTGGACGCCGTGGAACTGTCCGCCGGCGACCAGCACGGGAGCCGTCTCCGCGGCCGGCGCGCCAGCCACAGCCGGCGGCGCCGCCGCGAACGATTCGTTCACGGTCTGATTGATGAACAGCCGTTCCGGGCGGAAGAGATACCAGCCGATCGCGCCGGCGAAGACGACCGCCGCGGCGATGATGGTGCGCCGTTGCTTCATGGGAGTCACTCCTGTGTGTTCGGGGTCCGCGTGCACCACGGGAGTCGTTCTGGTGCTCACGCGGCGCCTATAAGTAGCGCCGGGCGGAGAAGGTTCCCGTAAGGGCAGATGAGCCTGGGTGAGGTGCGAGTGGCCGCGGATGAACGCGGTTGAACGCGGATTGTCCTTACACCGTCAAAGCTCCTCTTCCCGCATGGAGAAGAGGAGCTTTGACTCCCGCCGGGAGCGATCCGCGGCGCGCGTCAGCGCGCCGCGTTCATCTGCGGCATCGTTGTCGTTGCAGCTGCAGTTGCACTATCGGTGTTCATCTGCACGTACCCGGATTCATCCGCGGCCCGTTCGGCGGCGTACGCGCAAAAGAGGCACGGCTCACCCGGCCGGTGCGGGCGCCACTTCATGCACGGCAGTGCTCGAGCGGCTACGGCCCGGTCGCGCAACGGGTCGCCGAGCCCGCGGCGCCAGAGGAAGAGCTGCGCGGCGCCGAGCATGCCGACGGGCGGCGCCACGAAGTAGATCCAGAGGGCCGCCCAGTCGCGCGCCGCGAGCGCCGAGCCGAAGCTCCGTGCCGGGTTCATGCTCATGCCGGAGAGCGGCGCTTCCACCGTGATGTACGTGGCGACGAGCAATCCGACGAGCAAGCCGGTGTAGCGCTGCACGCGCGGCGACGCGGCGCTCCGGAGCACGACCGACGCGAGCACACCCGTGATCGCGACTTCCGCCGCGAAGGCTACGGCTACGCCGCCGGGGCCAGGCACTGTCGCCACGTAGTGAACCGCAGGGTTGGCCAGTCTCGCGCCGAGGAGCGCCGACGCCAGTTGCACGCCGGACATGCCGCCGACGAATTGCGCCAGGACGTAGAATGCCGCGTCCCACGGCGCCACGCGACCGAGCCTGAGCGTCGTCAGCGTCCACGAGGGATTGATGTGCGCGCCCGACCGCTTCCCCCACGGCGAGTGAATGATGGCGATCGCCGTCAGCCCCATCGCGACGCCCATGAGCATCCGCCGCGGCAACGGGTCCGCGATCGCCTCCCGCACGGGTGAGGCGGGGTGCTCGAGCAGCGTGCCGAGCGTGCACGCCGCGAGCATGAAGCAGCCGAGCGCCGCCGCCTCGATGGCGTACTCCGGCCAGTGCTCACGCAGCGCGGCGGGCACCCCTCACCTCGCGGCGTGCACGGCCGGCCGCCTGGTCGCCAGCGGCGGTCCGTCGTCCTCGCGCAGCACGACGGCATCGAGCCGAAGCAGCTCGCCCACCGACCACGCCTGGAAGGGGCAGCCTCGCGGCGTGAACGGGGCGTCGGCGTCGGCGAGCTCCGAGACGTGACCGAGTCCCGCCTGTTCGAGGTGCTCGAGGAGCGGCGTGAGGAAGCGCCCCCGCGCCTCGCGCTTGGCCTGTACTGTCGAACCACGCGCGCGCACCCACCCCTCCACGAACGCGCCGGCGAGCCACGGCCACACGGGCCCCTGGTGGTACACACTGTCGCGCGCGAACACGCCGCCCTCGTAGCGGGCCGTGTAGCCCCGCTCGCCGGGCGCGAGCGACCGAGGCCCGAGCGGCGTCCAGAGCCGCGCCTCGACCGCGTCGAGCAAGCGCCAGGCGTCGATTCCCTCCAGCAGGGGGAACGGCAGGCCGCCCACGGCGAGCAACTGGTTAGGCCGGAAGGTCGCGTCGGCGGTGCCCGGGCGGTGGTCGACGTCGACCACGTCGTACAGGCACCCCTCCGCCTCGCGCCAGAAGCGCTGCCGGAACGACGCCGCGCCGCGATCGAAGAGCTCGCGCCACCGGCCGGAGCTCTCCGCCCCACTGTTGGACCCGATGCGCAGGGCGTTGAGCCAGAGCGCCTGGACCTCAACCGGCTTCCCCGCCCGCGGCGTGACCACCCAGTCGCCGATCTTGGCGTCCATCCAGGTGAGCTGGAGGCCCGGAGCACCGGCGGCGAGCAGGCCGTCGGCGTCGGCGCGGATGCCGAAGCGAGTGCCGTTCGCGTAGCCCGTCAGGATGGCGTCGACCGCCGCCAGCAGCCGGCCGCGCTCGCGCTCCGTGATCGCGCGCGGCTTTCGCGCGGCGGCCGTCAGCAGGTCGTGCACGGCCACGACGTACCAGAGCGAGGCGTCGACCGCGTTGTACTCCGGCGTCGTGCCGCCCTCGGGGAACAGGTTCGGGAGCATCCCCTCGGACACGTGCCCGGCCCACTCCACGAGGATACGCCGCGCCTCGTCGAGTCGACCGGCCGCGATGCACAGGCCGCGCAGGGCGATGAAGGTGTCGCGCCCCCAGTCCGAGAACCACGGGTAGCCGGCGATGATCGTCTCGCCGTCGCCGCGCCGCACCAGGTACTGGTCGGCCGCCCGGTGCAACCGCGTGGGAAACCGTCGGCGCCGCCGCTGCTCGGCGCGCCGGATCCGCGCCAGTTCCTCGGCGGCGTCGGGAGCCGCCGCGCCGGTCCCGGCGGCGCCTGGTGCCACCGCCGCGCTGACGATCCACACCGCCTCGCCGCGCGAGAGGTCCCAGCGAAATACGCCCGGCGACGCCACGTCCTCCACGAAATCGAGCCCGCGGGCGCGCTCCTCGTCGTACTGCACGTTGCGGTACCACTGCGGGTCGTGCGTGTACGAGCCGTTGGTGCGGGCGACCACCGCCGGCAGCGTCTCGTACGGCCGCCAGGCGACGCCGCCGTCCGCGACGTCCGCGTCGAAGCGAAAACTCGGGTTCTCGTGGTGCGTGGCGTGCGTGTCGCGCCCCGTGAAGAAGGGGCGCATGACGAGCGTCACGCCGTCACGCGGCGCACCGAGCCGCCACGACAGTGCGGCCGCGGGCGCGTCGCGGGGCACCACGAGCTCCTGCACGACCTCCGTGCCGTCGGGCAGCCGAAACGTCCACCGCGGCCACGGCTCTCGCACGAAGCCCGCGAGGCGCTGGGCGCCGTCGGGGTGCGTGACGTCGGGCGTGTAGCGCTGTGACGTGATCGGGACGCGCTCCGGCACAGCCTGTCCCGCGCGCCGCGTCGGGATCTCGATCCAGGCGTCGAACCCGTTGACGAGCACGACGCGGTGCGTGGGCGGCGACTGGGAGACGAGCAGCAGCGCGTGGTACCGGCGCGTGCGCACGCCGCCCACCGTGCCGGACGCGAACCCGCCCAGGCCGTCGGTCTCGAGCCACTCAGCGCGCGGGTCGGTGGGCGTGCCCATGGGCATGCTCCTCGTGAAGGGGTGAGCGGTACTGCGCCGTGTAGGCGGAGGGCCCCCCGCGCGCGCGCGCCAGGTCCTCGATGCACCGCACGACGAGCGCGGTCCACCCCGTCTGGTGGCTGGCGCCGACGCCGCGCCCCGTGTCGCCGTGGAAGTACTCGTAGAAGAGGACCAGGTCGCGCCAGTGCGGGTCGTCCGCGTACCGCCGCTCCGTCCCATGCACCGGGCGGGCGTTGCGCTCGTCAGGCAGGAAGGGCGCGGCGAGGCGCGCCTGCAAGTCTCCGGCGACCTCGGCGAGGGTCAGCATGCGCCCCGAGCCCACCGGGCACTCGACGCGGAAGTCGTCGCCGTAGAAGTGGTGGTACCGCTCCAGCGCCTCGATCAGCAGGTAGTTGAGCGGGAACCACACCGGCCCGCGCCAGTTCGAGTTTCCGCCGAACACCCCGGACGTCGACTCGCCGGGCGTGTACTCCACCCGGTACTCGGAGCCGCCCGCCTCGAGCACGAACGGGCGCTGCGCGTGCACACGGGAGATCGACCGGACCCCGTGCGGCGAGAGGAACTCCCCCTCGTCGAGCAGGTAGCGGAGGACGCGCGCCAGACGCTCGCGCGACGGGATGGCGAGCATCCGGTGCCCGTGGCCCGGCTCGTGGTCGGACTCCATGTAGGCGATGTGGCGGCTCAGGTCCCGCCGGTTCTCCAGGAACCAGTTCAACCGCTTCGCGAAGCCGGGGAGCTTCGCGAGGAGGTCGTCCTCCAGGACCTCGCAGGCGAACAGCGGTACCAGCCCCACCATCGAGCGAATCCGCAGCGGGAGCGTCGCGTCGCCCGCGTGGAGCCGGTCGTAATAGAAGCCGTCCACGTCGTCCCACAGCCCCGAGCCGCCGAGTGTGTTCATCGCGTCGGTGATCGCCACGAAGTGCTCGAAGAACTTCGACGCCACGTCCTCGTAGGTCGGGTCCTCGCCGGCCAGCTCGAGCGCCATCGACAGCATGGTGGCGCAGTAGAACGCCATCCACGCCGTGCCGTCCGCCTGCTCCAGGTGCCCGCCCGTGGGGAGCGGCTGCGAGCGGTCGAAGACGCCGATGTTGTCGAGGCCCAGGAAGCCGCCGGCGAAGAGGTGATTTCCCTCCAGATCCTTCCGGTTCACCCACCAGGTGAAGTTGATGAGCAGCTTGTGGAAGGCGCGCTTGAGGAAGACGCGGTCGCGCTCCCCGCGGAGGCCGGTCATCTTGTACACGCGCCAGCACGCCCAGGCGTGCACCGGCGGGTTCACGTCGCCGTAGGCGAATTCGTACGCGGGGATTTGCCCGTTCGGGTGCATGTACCACTCGCGGAGCAGCAGCAGCAGTTGGTGCTTGGCGAAGTCGGGATCGATGCGCGCGAACGGCACCATGTGGAAGGCGAGGTCCCACGCGGCGTACCACGGGTACTCCCACTTGTCGGGCATCGAGATGACGTCGCGATTGAACAGGTGCCCCCAGTCGCGGTTTCGGCCCCAACGACGCGACGCCGGCGGCGGCGGGTGCGCGGGGTCGCCCTCCAGCCACTCCTTCACCACGTAGTAGTAGAACTGCTTCGTCCAGAGCAGCCCCGCGTAGCCCTGGCGCAGCACGCGCCGCTCCTCCTCGGTGGCCGCGGGCGGCGTGCGCTCCTCGTAGAACTCGTCGGCCTCGCGCAGCCGAGCCGCAAACGTCGCGTCGAAGGTGCGGCCGAACGGCGCGCGCGGCATGTCGGCCTCGGCCGCGAGGCGCAGGCGGACGGTCACCTCGCCGCGCGCCGGAACCTCGAGCGCGTAGTAGGCGGCCGCCTTCGTACCCTCCCCCGCAGGGTTGACGGCGTCGTGCCTCCCGTTCACCACGTACTCGTGGAATGCGTCCTTCACGTACGGCGTGGGAGTCGGCACGTGAAAGAGGCGCGCGAAGTTCGTCTCGTTCTCGGTGAACAGGAGCGTCGGGCCGTCGCCGCCCGGTCCGGGGGCGGCCGAGAAGCGGAAACGGCCGAGCGTCTCGTGCTCCGCCACGACCGATGCGGCGCCGGCCAGGGTCAACATTGGCTTCGACGACGGGTACCCGTCACCCGCCCGACCGGGCGACCACGTGTTGCGGAACCAGAGCGTGGGGAGGAGGTGGAGCGTGGCCGCGTCGGGCCCGCGGTTGGCGACGGTGATTCGGATCAGCACGTCGTCGGGGCCGGCCTTGGCGTACTCGGCCACCACGTCGAAATACCGATCGTCGTCGAACACGCCGCTGTCGAGCAGCTCGAACTCGGGATCTCCCTTCCCGCGCCGCCGGTTCTCCTCCACCAGCCGGCCGTACGGGTACTCGCGCTGCGGGTACTTGTAGAGCGCCTTCATGTACGAGTGCGTCGGCGTCGAGTCGAGGTAGTAGTAGCACTCCTTGACGTCCTCGCCGTGGTTCCCCTCCGGCCCCGTGAGGCCGAACAGGCGCTCCTTGAGGATCGGATCGTTGCCGTTCCACAGGGCGAGCGCGAAGCACAACCGGCACTCGCGGTCGGTGATGCCGAGCAGGCCGTCCTCCCCCCACCGGTAGGCGCGGCTGCGCGCGTGGTCGTGCGAAAAGGAGGCCCAGCACTCGCCGCCGGGCGAGTAGTCCTCGCGGACGGTGCCCCACTGCCGCTCGGCCAGGTACGGGCCCCAGCGCTTCCAGTTCCTCGTGCGAGTGGAGTCTTCCTCGAGGCGTCTCGCTTCGGCGTCTGACACGTCGCTCCTCCTGTGCTGGCGGTCCAGGCCCGGCTCCGTTCTCATGCGCATCGGGAAGTGTCGCAGCTTCGAAAAGGTTCCCGGGCGAGCGACGCGAGGCGCCCACGGGTCGCGCACCGCGTGTCCGCTTTTTCTCCGGTCTGCGCGTCAATCCGCAGCGAGGAGGCGCCCGGGCACCCTCGCGCTTTAAATGCCACCACCGTCGCGCTTGTTGTCACGGCAATCACACCATCTGATGTACGGAGGAAGCAGCCATGTCCACCATTACCCCGAAGCTGAGCGTCGCGCTGAGAGCGGCGACGGCCGGTCTGGCGACGCTGACGGTCGCGGCCTGCTCGGACGATCCCGTCGCTCCACGCGGCGCCGAAGCCGGCGCGGTACCACAGCAACGATCACAAGTCATCCCCGATCAGTACGTCGTCATGTTCAACGCCGACGTCCCCGACCCCGCGACGCTCGCCGCGTCGCTGGCAAAGACGCACGGCGGCAAGGTGCACTTCACGTACACCACGGCGATCAAGGGCTTCGCCGCCACCCTTCCACAGGCGGCCGTCGACGCGCTCCGACACAATCCACACGTCGCCGCCGTGGAGGCCGATGCGCTCGTGCGAGCCGAGGCCACCCAAACCATGGACGGGTTAGGCCATCCCTGGGGGATCGACCGCATCGACGAGCAGGACTTGCCGCTCTCCGGCACGTACACGTACACGAAGACCGGCAGTGGCGTGTACGCGTATATCATCGACACCGGCCTGCAGGCAAATCACTCCCAGTTTACCATCCCCTTGCTCCTCACGTCGCGGGCGAAGAACGTCTTCGACGCCTACGGGGGAACGGGCGCCGACTGCAACGGCCACGGCACGCACGTGGCGGGCACGGTGGGCGGGAAGACGTACGGCGTCGCCAAGTCCGTCAAGCTGCGGGGCGTGCGCGTGATCGGCGGCACCTGCGGCAACACCGGCCCCACCTCGTATGTCATCGCCGGCGTCGACTGGGTCGCGAAGAATCACGCCAAGCCCGCGGTTGCGAACATGAGTCTCGGCGGCCCCAAGTCGTTGGCCCTCGACGCGGCGGTGAAGGGATTGGTCTCGGCCGGCGTGTTCGTGTCCGTCTCCGCTGGCAACTCGGGTCTGGATGCGTGCAACTTCTCGCCCGCGAACCTGGGCACGACGAACGGCGTGTTCTCGACGGCGGCTTCGACCAAGACGGACGCGCGAGCCAAGTTCGTCAACTGGGCCTCCAACTACGGTGCGTGCGTCGACGGCTACGCCCCGGGCGCGAACATCAAGTCTGCATTCCTCAATAACGGGACGGCCATCCTCAGCGGCACGTCGATGGCGTCGCCGCACGTCGCCGGAGTCGCCGCCCTCCTGCTGCAGGGGAACCCCGGCTGGGCTCCTGTGAGCACGGAAACCTGGATCAAGTGGGCGGCCACGCCCAACAAGATCTCGGGCAACGTTGGCGCGACGCCCAACCGCCTGCTCTACAAGGGTACGCTCTAGGAACGGCGGCTCTCGGCTCTCGGCCCTCGGCTCTCGGCTCGGGCGTTGAAGAGCAGGAACCCCTCGGCGTCAGGAGAACATGCCTGACGCCGAGGGGTTCCTCGTTCCCGCGGTAGCCGAGAGCCGAGAGCCGCTTCCTTCACCGGCGGCTCCGGCCAGCGGCAGGCTCCAGCAGTGCCTGGAACTTCGCCGCGTCGGTCCGCCTGCCGCGCGACTCGTAATAGTTCACGAGGCTCTGCAGGGCCTCGGCGTATCGGAAGTTCGTCGGAGTCGCACGCAGGCTCCGCTCGCTCGCGAGCAGCAGGCGTTCGGCCTCGCCGTGGCGGCCGAGCTGCGCCAGGCACATGCCCAGCTCGCGCTGGGTGTTCGCGGTGCGCTGATCCGCGTCGCCGTGCTTCTCGACGCGAATGGCGAGCGCCTCCCTCAGGAGCGGCTCCGCTTCGGCCGCGCGCCCGCGCTCCGTCAGCAGACCGCCGAGGGTCGTCAGCACCACGGCCGTGGTCACGTGGCCGGCCGGCAGGCGAGCGCGGTCGATCGCGAGCGCCTCGCGCAGCAAACGCTCCGCCTTGTCGTGGCGCCGCACGAGACGGTAGTGCGAGCCGAGCGCGCCGAGCGCGTTGGCCATCTGCAGGGCCGAGTCGCCGGATATTTTTCGACTGCGGG
>Ga0307411_10000492_pt1 | contig 13753 bp, 14 predicted proteins | sample DK1Ometagenome_2_FD_203712 | JGI IMG/M metagenome (GOLD analysis project Ga0307411, IMG submission 203712) | Maize rhizosphere microbial communities from greenhouse at UC Davis, California, United States - DK15-O-1 | ecosystem: Host-associated > Plants > Roots > Rhizosphere > Soil | place: USA...
GAATTTGACGCGCGCGATGCCTTTGATTTCCTGCATTGCTACTGCCTCTTCGAATTTGGCCCCTGGCCCCTATAACTATTTGCGATGCGCATCCTGGTCGACGCCGACGCCTGTCCCGTCAAGGACGAGGTCTACAAGGTCGCCTGGCGGCGCGAAGTTCCGGTGACGGTGGTCAGCAACAGCTATTTGCGCGTGCCGGAGCATCCGCTGATCGAGCGGGTGGTGGTTAGCGACAAGTTCGACGCGGCCGACGACTGGATCGTCGAACATGCGGATGCGAAGACGGTGGTGATCACCGGCGACATCCTCCTCGCCGACCGCTGCCTGAAGAAAGGCGCGACCGTGATCGGCCACAACGGCAAGCCCTTCACCACCGCCAGCATCGGCGGAGCCATCGCGACGCGGGCGATCATGGCGGACTTGCGGGTAGCGGCCGACGGCATCACCGGCGGGCCGAAGCCGTTTGCGAAGGCGGATAGGTCGCGGTTTCTGCAGGCATTGGACGAGGCGCTGGTGCGGTTGGTGCGATAGCGTTCCAGCGCCGAGGCTTAGCGGACTGAGTGATCAAATGACCTTACTATGCCGCGAGCCAGCCAGTACGCTCAAGCCGATCCAAGGCAATTTCGATCTGATGTTCACTGAATTCTGATTTGCGGGCATTCCATGCACAGTAGTAAGTACGAATGTCCTCCACTGATTTCTTTCCGCCTTCTGTTACGGCCCAATGCGTTGTTGCCAAGAGCTCAAGCCCCAGTGGTGTCTCGAAACCGCTGATCAGTTCAGAAATTTTATCAAAAGTCTCTGCAGTCGCATGATCGTTGCGAAGTAGCCCTTGGGCCTCGTCGATTGCAGTCGGAACTAACGATATCCGCTTAAAGGGCTGGTCGCCCCCGTCCCCGTAACCCGCAGTATAATAACCTTCCATGTCACTCATCACGTGACGAAGGTTTTCTGCGTAGGGTCCATAGTGTCCCTTGACGAATTTGAGTCGCATTTTGAGGCCTGAGTTCTGCAGGAAATACACAAGCTTGTGTATTTCCAGAAGCGTCACGTAAGGCTCCATCAACCCCCTGACGTATCGATCCATCAGCTGGACTAGAGCGGCACGATAGGGGGTAAGTTTCGGCGGCTCCTTGCGATGGTGCCGAGCCATCCGATCGCTGTCGACGCGAGGCTCATACACAATGAGATCGACGTCCTGGAGCGATTCCAGCGCATCCAGCATTCGTGATTTTACTGCTGGCCAGGGGAGTCCGCCTAACCCCGTGCCTAATGGGGGGATCGCCACCGACTTGATGCCGCGCTGAAGAATCTCTTCACGAAGGGCCGCGAGGCCCGCTTCAATGTCCTCAAGCTTACTGTTGCCGCGCCAATGCTTCTTCGTAGGGAAATTGATAATGAATTTGGGATTGGTCATTTCGCCCGTCTCGAAGACAAACATTTTACCGGGCACGACTTCGCCCGCCGCGCAGGCGGCGGCGTAGGCTTTGAAGTTTGCTGGATACATCTGCTTGAACTGGAGCGCGATTCCACGTCCCATTATGCCGACGCAATTGACCGTGTTGACGATAGCCTCAGCATCACTGTTGAGAAGATCGCCATGCGTGAATTTAATCATGACGGGGTCCCTCTCCCATCAATAATACCAGCCGGGCATGCGCTGCACCGTTGGGCGATGTTGAGTGCCAGCCAACAATTGAGCAACTTGATTGGCAACCCCGGTCGAATGAGTGCCGATCTGTTCGACTAACGTCCATGGGAAAAAATCACGCACGAGCAATTCCGATTGCTTAGCTTCCTTCACCTGCGGGTCCGTAAAGTTGTGTTGTGGTATGAGGTCCCACCGTAGGTCGGATAGCTGCTGACGAGTTGCCCGAAACTCAGTGAACACGGCTGTCGCATTGCCCAGGCTAAACGCCCAAGGGCACTGATTGGCGTCAGCCCAATCCAAAACGGAGCGAAGATCAGCTTCCAAATGCACAATTGGCCCCTGCCCGCCCCGGTACGCAAGACCGGGGTGGTTGGCCATATATATGACATAGAGCATGACAGAACGCGAACAAAAATAGAACGGGACATAATCACCCACATGTGTCCCCGGATGGGTTGGGACAGCCCTTGCAAGCCGAGATGCCTTTAAATCCCCCATCCCGATCGTAGTCCCACCACAGGCATTCGCCCTTACCAACGCATCGCTGGACAAACCACCGTCGTGCAGAATGCTCGGCAGCCGATCTATGTGCACGATATGATAAATCTTGGGATTGGCAGGCGGCGCGGTCATTCAATGACGATGCGGAGCCTAAGCGATTAAGACAAGCCCCCACCCAATCCATTTACTATCCGCCATGGCCGGTACACAAAGCTAACGGATATATCGCCCAGCTAACTTCCTAAAGGCCGTTGCTTAGCTCGATTATATCAAGCTCGAGCCTAGCTGGCACTCACCCCGCCGCCCCAAACACCCGTTCGACCAGCGCGGTGTCGAGATACTCCCGCAGCTCGACCAGCTTGCCGTCTTCCAGCCCTAGGACGAAACAGTAGCTGTTGTTGTAATCCTTGCCGGCCTTGGTCGTGACCTCGCCGCGGCCGCGCACGACGACGCGGTCGCCTTCGGCGATGATGTCGTCGATGGTGAAGCGGTAGGGGGTGGCGAAGGCTTCGAACAAGGGCGCGAGCAGGTCGCGCTTGACCGCCTCCTTGCCTTCATAGCTGCGCGAAAAGCGGCTCTGCCCTTCGATGATCCAGGCGAAATCGTCGGTCATCATGTCGACCATCGGCCGAATGTCGGATCGCCCCATCGCCTCGAACGCGTCGCGGATCAGCCGCTTGTTGGTCTCGGCCGTCATTGCTTTCCCTCCGCCGTTGGCATGCGAACGCTGATGACCGTCTTCCCCGAACGTCGTTCGGTCGCGTTGAAGGTGGCGACGGCATCGTCGAGGGCGGACACCTTGCCGATGTTCGTCCGCAATCGCCCGTCACGCACACGCCGAACGATCTCGCTCAATTGGGCGCGATCGGATTCGACCACGAAGTCGATTGCCCGGCCGTCGATCGGCGGCTCCTCGATCGGTCCGACAATGGAAACCTGGGTTCCTCCCGCCCGAACCAGCCGGGCGGACCGCTTGCCGATATCGCCGCCGATCAGGTCGAACACCAGGTCGACTTCGCCGACATCTTCCAGCACTTCATTGTCCAGATCCACAAACTCGTTCGCACCGAAGTCGAGCGCCGCCTGGCGATCGGCGGCTCGTCCGGTGCCGATCACATGGGCCCCGAACTCATGCGCGAGCTGCGTCACCATCGATCCCACCGCGCCGGCGGCGCCGTGCGCGATCACGCGCTGCCCCGCCCGAAGGCGGCCGTGCACGACCAGTCCCTGCCACGCGGTCAGGCCCGATATCGGCAGGCTCGCGCCCGCTATGAAGTCGATCTCGTCCGGCAAGGGCGCGAGGTTGCGCGCCTCTACCGCCGCATATTCGGCCAGCGACCCGTCGCGATACCAGTCGGAAAGGCCGAACACTCGCTGTCCGACCGACAGCCCCGTCGTTCCATAACCCAGGGCGACGACCACCCCGGCCAGCTCATGCCCGGGAATTGTCGGTGTCCGGTCGCGGTCGAGGCGATCGGTCCAGGTCGAAGGCCAGGCCAGCTCGGTGTTGACGAATCCCGCCGCATGAACCTCAATCACCACGTCGTTGATCGCAGCCTGCGGCTCGGGCCGCTCCACCAGCTTCATGCCCTTCGTCCCGGCCGCCTGGTCCGTTACCGCTATCGCCTTCAACTGCCGCCTCCTTGTGGATATGTCGTGATATCAGGTCCTCTTACTCGGCCGCCGGCAGGTAAAGCTCCCCGCCCTCGTCGTGGAAGCGCTTGCTCATCTCGGCCATTCCGGCTTCGGCCTCATCGGCCGTCAGCTTCTCCTCCGCCGACTTGGCATTCTGCTTCGCGGCGAACTCCCGCACCTCCTGCGTAATCTTCATCGAGCAGAATTTCGGGCCGCACATGGAGCAGAAGTGGGCGGTCTTGGCGCCTTCGGCCGGCAGCGTCTGGTCGTGATATTGCTCGGCCGTGTCGGGATCGAGCGACAGGTTGAACTGGTCGCGCCAGCGGAAGTCGAACCTTGCCCGTGACAGCGCGTCGTCGCGGACCTTTGCGGCCGGGTGGCCTTTGGCCAGGTCCGCCGCGTGGGCGGCCAGCTTGTAGGTGACGACCCCGACCTTCACATCGTCGCGGTCGGGCAGGCCCAAATGCTCCTTGGGCGTGACGTAGCAAAGCATCGCCGTTCCGTACCAGCCGATCATCGCCGCGCCGATGCCGCTGGTGATATGGTCGTATCCCGGCGCGATGTCGGTGGTCAGCGGCCCAAGCGTATAGAAGGGCGCCTCGCCGCACGCCTCGAGCTGCTTGTCCATATTCTCCTTGATCTTGTGCATCGGCACATGGCCGGGCCCCTCGATCATCACCTGCACGTCCTGCGCCCAGGCGCGCCTGGTCAGCTCGCCCAGCGTGTAGAGCTCGGCGAACTGCGCCTCGTCATTGGCGTCGGCGATGCTTCCGGGGCGAAGGCCATCGCCCAGCGAATAGGCGATGTCATAGGCCTTCATTATCTCGCTGATTTCGTCGAACCGTTCGTAGAGGAAGCTCTCGCGGTGGTGGGCCAGGCACCATTTGGCCATGATCGATCCGCCGCGGCTGACGATGCCGGTGACGCGCTTGGCGGTCAGGGGAACGTAGGGCAGGCGCACCCCGGCGTGGATGGTGAAATAGTCGACGCCCTGCTCGGCCTGCTCGATCAGCGTGTCGCGGAAGATTTCCCAGGTCAGCTCCTCGGCGATGCCGCCGACCTTCTCCAGCGCCTGGTAGATGGGGACGGTGCCGATCGGGACGGGCGAGTTGCGGACGATCCACTCGCGCGTGTCGTGGATGTTGCGGCCGGTCGACAGGTCCATGACTGTGTCCGCGCCCCAGCGGATCGCCCACACCATCTTGTCGACTTCGTTCGCAACGTCGCTCGCAACCGCCGAATTGCCGATATTTGCGTTGATTTTGACCAAAAAGTTGCGCCCGATGGCCATCGGTTCGCTCTCGGGATGGTTGATGTTGTTGGGGATGATCGCGCGGCCCCGCGCCACCTCGTCGCGGACGAATTCGGGGGTTACGTGATCGGGAATAGAGGCGCCGAAGCTCTCGCCGTCTCGGACATGGTCGCGGAGCATCTCGCGACCGATGTTCTCGCGGATCGCGACATATTCCATCTCGGGCGTGATGATTCCTCGCCGGGCGTAGTGCATCTGGCTGACGTTCGCGCCCGCCTTCGCGCGGAGGACGCGGCGGCGGACGTTGGGGAAGGACTGGACGCCGCCCGAGCGGTCGGGGCCGAGCTGGCCATTGTCCTCTGGACGAACCTCGCGCTGGGTCACCTCCTCGACGTCGCCGCGCCCGCGGATCCAGTCGCGGCGGAGCTCGGGAAGGCCGGCCATGATGTCGATCCGCGCCTCGGGATCGGTGTAAGGCCCGCTGGTGTCGTAGACGTTGAGCGGCGGCTCGCCCGACGACGGCTCCAGCTCGATCGCGCGCATCGCGACGCCGAGCGGGCCGACGTGGATCTTGCGGCTTCCCCGGATCGGTCCGGTGGTTACGCGAAGTTCGGTGCGTGCAGGAATGTCAGCCATCTCATACTCCAAAGTTGGAGGGATGGCGCGCGGTGGCGACGTCCCTCCCTACGCCGGTGTCAGCCGGATCAGGTTCGACGGGTCGGACGGAATTTCACCGTCCCTCTCAGCGCGTCCGCGCTCCCCGGGGATGAGTCTCTCTAGGCGCAACAGGGCGGGACTTAAAGGGCCTTCGGAGGAGGATTCGACTCTCACCCAACGCAAGAACATAATAGGAACATTATCAAGTCGAGGCTCTATGAACGATCCATTCTTTCGTTACTTCCTGGGCTTCAGGCCCGATCCATTCGCGCGAGATTTGCTTGCCGCGGTCGCGAAGCAACTCGGTCAGCCCATGCGGCCGGACATGCTACGCTCTGCGTGGTTGCGGAAGTTGAGCAGCGCGACCGGTTTCTGGTCGCGCGGATCGCGGCAGCTCTAGCCGGTCATTCGCTTAGCTCGGTCCCTGTCAGGCTGGGCGAGGTTAAGGCGGGAGCATTAGGTCCAATGGCCAAAACCGTTGGCAGGCAGGAGGACATCAAGCAGTTTTACGAGATGTTCACAGGCCTGCTGGCAGCGCGCGGCATCTTTCCGCTTTATCGGGCTTCAGGGCTGCGTCCTCATGTTGCACTTGGTTACAAGCCACGCCGATTCGAGGCGTTGCCAATCGCCGTCGAATGGCTCCCCCACGAGCTGCTTCTGGTCGAAAGCCATGTCGGCGACGGCCGCCATCAAGTAGTCGACCGTTGGCCACTCCTGCCGCCGCCTCAAGGTACCTTGCCCTTTGAAATGCCGATTGAGTCAGTTGGCTCGGTCAGGGCAAGTCGCGTCTAGCGGCCGATTGGCGGGGTTTCCCTGACCACGGCCTTTTTCGTGGGTGCATTCGAAGCCGTCGCGGATGACGAGTTCTGCTCCGCGACGCTCAGCGTGCCGTCCTTGTTCTTGTCCAGCCGCTCGAAGTTGGAGATGGTCGGTGTGCGGAACTCGTCCTTGCTGATCGTCCCGTCCTTGTTCGCGTCGAAGCGGTCGAGGAACGGCTTGGCGTCGGGGTCCTTGATGGTCGGAAGCTTGGCGTGGGCTTCGAACTCCGCCTTGCTGATCTGTCCGTTGCCGTCGGCGTCGAATTTGGCGAAGGTCGCGTCGCGCTCCTTACGGATGATTTCGAGGTCGGCCTCGGCGCCCTTCTTCAGCCGCGCGTTGATCTCCGCCGCGTCGACCTTGCCGTCCTTGTTGGAATCGAGGTCTGCATAGTCGGCGTCCAGCTTGTCGCTGATCTGGGCGCGAGTGACCGGCTTGTCCTCGTCGGCCTTGGTGGGTGCCTGTGCAAAGGCGATCGCCGGAATCGACGCCAGCAATGCGGCGGCGGTCAGTCGTGCGAACATGTGTCGTCCCTTTCGCAAAATCCTGTTTCGCGGAGCCTATGGCCCTCGCCGCCCGACTGCCGCAACCCGCCTTGCGGCAATGTGAACCGCTCGCGGGATGAGGGGGCGCTTGACCTTTGGGACGGTGGCGGGCTTTGAGACGTCGATGAGCGGGCTCAACCATCTCGACCGGCTGGAGGCTGAGAGCATCCACATCATGCGCGAGACGGTTGCCGAGGCGGCGCGGCCGGTGATGCTCTATTCGATCGGCAAGGACAGCGCGGTGATGCTGCACCTGGCGCGAAAAGCCTTCTACCCGGCGCCGCTGCCTTTCCCACTATTGCATGTCGATACGACGTGGAAGTTTCAGGACATGTATGCGCTTCGTGACAAGGTGGGGGCGCAGGAGGGAATCGAGCTCCTCACCTTCAAGAACGCGGAAGCCGAGGCGAAGGGCATCAACCCCTTCGACCATGGCCCGCTTCACACCGACCTGTGGAAGACTGAAGGACTGCGCCAGGCGCTCGACAAATATGGCTTCGACGCTGCCTTCGGCGGGGCGCGGCGGGACGAAGAGAAGAGCCGGGCGAAGGAGCGGATTTTCTCGTTCCGAAGCGCCAGCCATCGTTGGGATCCGAAGCGGCAACGGCCGGAGCTTTGGTCGCTCTACAATGTGCGCAAGTCGCCGGGGGAATCGATGCGGGTCTTCCCGCTCTCGAATTGGACGGAGCTCGACGTCTGGCAATATATTATGGCGGAAGGGATCGAGATCGTGCCCCTCTACCTTGCCGCGCCTAGACCGGTGGTGGCGCGCGACGGCCTGATGCTGATGGTCGACGATGAGCGCTTCCGGTTGCGCAACGGCGAGACGGTCGAGACGCGCTCGGTACGGTTCAGGACGCTGGGCTGCTATCCTCTGTCGGGCGCGGTCGAGAGCGAAGCGGACACAATCGAGAAGGTGGTGCAGGAAATGCTGCTGGCCACGACCAGCGAGCGGCAGGGCCGAATCATCGACCGTGACGCCGGCGAAGGCTCGATGGAGAAGAAGAAACAGGAGGGCTATTTCTAATGGCCTTCCACGCCGATGACCGCGACCTGATTGCGACTGACATCGCCGCCTATCTCGACAAGCAGAAATCGAAAGAGCTGCTGCGCTTCATCACCTGCGGCAGCGTCGATGACGGCAAGTCGACGCTGATCGGCCGGCTTCTGCATGACTCGAAACAGATTTTCGAGGACCAGATGGCGGCGCTGGAAAGCGACAGCCGGCGGGTCGGCACGCAAGGCGCCAACATCGATTTCGCGCTGCTGGTCGACGGGCTGGCGGCGGAGCGTGAGCAGGGCATCACCATCGACGTCGCCTACCGCTTCTTCGCGACCGACAAGCGCAAGTTCATCGTCGCCGATACGCCGGGCCACGAACAATATACCCGCAACATGGTCACCGGCGCTTCGACCGCCGAGCTGGCGGTTTTGCTGGTCGATGCGCGCAAGGGGGTGCTCGAGCAGACCCGCCGCCATTCGATCCTCGCGCAACTCGTCGGCATCCGGCACTTCGTTCTGGCGGTCACCAAGATGGACCTGGTCGAATACGGTCGGGCGGCGTTCGACGCGATTGTCGCCGATTATCGTGCCTTCGCCGGACAGATCGGGATCGCCGAGTGGATCGCCATTCCGGTGTCGGGAACCAACGGCGACAATATCGCCGGTCGGGGCGAGGCGATGAGCTGGTACGACGGCCCGACTCTGATCGAGCATCTCGAAACGGTGCCGATCGACAGCGCCCGGGACGAAGCGAAACCGTTCCGGATGCCGGTGCAATGGGTCAACCGGCCGGATCAGCATTTTCGCGGCTTCGCCGGGCAGGTCGCGGGCGGTCGGGCGGAGCCGGGCGACGATGTCCGCATCCTGCCGTCGGGCCGCACGTCGAAGATTGCACGCATCGTCACCCTGGACGGCGACCTCGATGAGGCTGTGGCCGGCCAATCGATTACGTTGACGCTAGCCGATGAAGTCGATTGCTCGCGCGGGGATGTCATTGCGGCGGCCAAGGACCCGCCCCACGCCGCCGATCAGTTCGAGGCGACGATCGTCTGGATGGCGGAAGAGGAGCTGGTTCCGGGCAAGGGCTATTGGCTGAAGCTCGGGACCCAGATGGTGACCGCGACCGTCGCGCACCCCAAGCATCAGCTCAACGTCAATACGCTGGACGAGCTGGCCGCGAAGACGCTGGAGCTGAACGCGATCGGCGTCGCCGATGTGACGACCGACCGGCCGATCGTGTTCGAACCGTATCGCGATCTCGCAGGCGGCGCGCCCAACCGCGCGCTGGGCGGCTTCATCCTGATCGATAAGCTGACCAACGCAACGGTCGCGGCGGGAATGCTGCATTTCGCGCTTCGGCGGGCGGAGAATATCCATTGGCAGGCGCTCGATGTCAGCCGCGAGACCCATGCGCGACTGAAGGGACAGAAGCCGGCCGTGTTGTGGTTTACGGGGCTTTCGGGCGCCGGCAAGTCGACCATCGCCAACCTGGTCGAAAAGAAGCTGGCGGCGATGGGGCGCCACACCTTCCTGCTCGACGGCGACAATGTCCGCCACGGGCTCAACAAGGATTTGGGATTCACCGAAGCCGATAGGATCGAGAATATCCGCCGCGTCGGCGAGGTGGCGAAGCTCATGGCCGACGCCGGCCTGATCGTCCTGACCGCCTTCATCTCCCCCTTCCGCGCCGAGCGGGACATGGTCCGGCACATGATGAAGGATGGCGAGTTTATCGAAATCTTCGTCGACACGCCGCTGGCGGAGGCCGAAGCTCGCGACGTGAAGGGCCTCTACGCCAAAGCCCGCGGCGGGGAGCTTCCCAACTTCACCGGAATCGACAGCCCCTATGAGGCGCCCGAGAAGCCGGAGCTATGGATCGACACCACGGCGATGAGCGCGGAAGAGGCCGCGGAGAAGATCGTCAGTTCAGTGCTGGAATTCGAGCGAAACTAATTATCGCGGCGCAATCCCGCCGGCCTTCATCTCGGCGGCCGTAACGACCCCATCCTTGTCCACATCCAGCCGGTCGAAATTGGCGAGCGTCGCGGTGCGGTGCTCGATCAAATTGACCTGGCTGTCGCGGTTGCTGTCCATCCGGGCGATCATCGGCTGGCCATTCGCGGCGGGTGCAGGGGCGGTCACCTTGGCGAATTCCGCCGGACTAAGCTGCCCATTTTTGTCCGCGTCGAGCTGAGCGAACAGCGCGCGGTTGCGAGCCTGCGCTTCGGCGATGGCGGTAAGCTTCTGGAACTGCTCGATCTCCACCCGGGTCAACTGGCCGTTCTTGTCCGCGTCCATTTTACGGAACTGAACGTCCATGTCGGCAATGAACTGGGCGCGAGGAATCGGCTGCGCGGCAGGCGCGGCGGCCTGGGCGAGAAGCGGCGCGGGGACCAGCAACGCGAGGGCGAGGAGAGACGGTCGGAACAAGGAGCATTCTCCAGATGGTGAGGCGCGCACGCTAGCGCGGCGGGAATGATTATCCAATGACCACGCCCAACTGAGTGCCTCGATTTGTTAATATTCTATTTACCCGTTGCGGCAGCGCAATAATCTGCGAGGCTGGCTCGGCATGGGTTAAGTAGTGTGGTTCGACGACGGGCTGACCCTTTGCGTTCGTGCTGCGCAGGCGCGCGGCCTTCAAAAAGGGGACGATCAATGACACGCACAAACATATTTTTGACCGGATCGGCAATCGCGCTGGCGGTGGGCCTTGCGACACCGGCGCTCGCCGACGGCACGCCGGAATGCAATGATGGAACTCCAGGCTTCTTTGCGACCGAATGCGGTACGAATTCCAATGCTAGCGGCTTTCTCGCGACAGCCATAGGCTATGGCACCGATGCCACGCAAACCTCGGCCACTGCCGTGGGCTACGATGCCAATGCTTTGGGCGAGTGGACAACCGCAGTGGGCGCCGGAACCACTGCTGTTGGTCAAGACAGCACCGTTGTCGGCGTCGGGGCTGCAACAACCGTGAACGGCACGAGTTCAATTGTTCTCGGCCGCAATGTCTCCTCCGATGCGGCCGGCCAGGTGATCCTTAGCAGCCAATATTTTTCTGTCGGCGGTTCGACCACGACCGCAACTGGCGCCAACGCGATCGCCATTGGTGCAAATGCTGATGCAGCTTCGGCTTCGTCGGTGGCCATCGGTACCGATTCGACCGCGACAGGCGGGGTAGGCGGCGCGGCGGTCGCGATCGGCCTCGGCCAGACCGCGACCGGAAATGGCGCGGTTGCGATCGGCGATCCCAACTCGGCGATCGGAACCGGCGCGGTGGCGATCGGCGCCGATAACACGGCGACCGGCGACGGCGCGGTGGCGATGGGCAACCTCAGCACGGCGACGGGCGACGGGTCCGTTGCGATCGGTAACGCCGCCACCGCAATCGGGACCGTTGGCGTGTTCAACAGCGTCGCGATTGGCAATGGAGCCACCGCCACCGGCACCAACGGCACGGTTGCCATTGGGGACAATGCTATGGCGACGGGCTTTTCCTCGACCGCCATTGGTACGAATGCTCAGGCTACTGGCGTCGTCTCCACGGCCGTTGGCTTAGGTACGGATGCTACGGGCGACTTTTCCACGGCGATCGGTACGGGAGCGATAGCAAGCGCCGATCAAACGACGGCAGTCGGACATTCATCCTCTGCGGCCGCAATTGGGTCGACAGCGATCGGCCAAAACTCCGATACGAGTGGCGTGGACTCTGTCGCGATAGGGGTAAATTCATGGGATGGAGGGTTCACCAATTCGGTCGCCCTTGGCGCCAACACTACCGCAACCGCCGCCAACCAGGTCGCGGTCGGCGGCCGAACGATATCGGGCGTCGCTGCTGGAACGGTTAGCGCGGTTTCGACCGAGGCGGTCAACGGCTCGCAATTGTTCGCGACCAACGCGAATGTCGCGGCGCAGGCGACGCAGATTACGGCGCTAATCGCGGCCGACACGGCCTTCGACACGCGGATCGATGCGCTTGAGTTGCTGGCGTTCGACTTCACCGATCAGCTCGACGCTCTCGACGACCGGATCGACGACATCGACGATCGCGCCTCGGCAGGGACCGCGGTGGCGATCGCGCTGGGCGGGAACAGCTTCCTGCCGGGCAAGACGTTCAACCTGACCGGCAACGTCGGCACCTATCGCGGTGCGGTGGCGGCGGCGCTCCAGTTTGGGGCGATGGTCAGTGACTCATCGGCAATCAACGCCGGCGTGGCCAAGGGCTTCAACAAGGATGGCAAGCTCGGCGCGCGCGTGGGCTTCTCCTTCGGCTGGTAATCAGAGGGGCGGGCGGCTCCTTCCCGGATCCGCCCGCCATTCGTTCAGAAGGTATACGCCAACCCCAAGGCGGCAAGCCACTGCCCGGCGCTGCCACGGGCGTCGACAATGGGCGAGTCCTTGAAGTCGCCCGACAGGCGCGAATAGCTGCCGGTGCCGAAGATTGAGAAACCGTGGGTCAGGTCGCCGCTGATCGACTGATTGATCAGCAGGCCAAGCCGCCAGTTCTTGAAACCGCCGTCGGCGTCATAAGCGGGAAGGCCACTGGCCAGCGCTTCGGCGGGGGTGATCGAATAATAATAGTCGGCATAGCCGCCACCGGCCCATTCGGCGCTCAGCGACGCGCCGACATAAGTGAAGCGAGAGAGCGGCGTCCCGAAATCGATGGTCGGCGTGACGAGCGTCGATCCATGCGCGTTTGCAACATCCTTCACCACGTCGACGCGGAAGCTGAGCGCATCATAGGGGTTGGTGAGGCCGTGATAGGTCACGCCAACGAATCCGCCGACTTCGACTGCCGTATTGAGCTCCGGCAAGCGGTCGACGAAATCGTCCCTGATCTTGCCGGTGCGGTTGAGCCGCACGCCGGCGATCGGTCCGACGTCGAGCTCCAGCGCGCCGTCGCCGCGAGCAATGACGTCGACGTAGAGATAGGTCGCCCGGGTGAAGAAGCTGATGCCGCTGACCCGTCCGCGGATCGCGGCGGCGGGGATGATCCGATAGTCGTCGGACCCCTCATAATCGGGGATGTAGGCCGCGCCTCCGCCGATGGTGACGGTGTCGCTCTGGTCGTTGGGGTCGGGCAGCGACGCGTCGGTCGACTGGGCGACGGCGGGCGTCGCGGCGAGCAGCGCGCCGATGGCGACGATTGATTTCAGCATGGCCTCCCCCTGTTCTGGACGCCCCCGGTGTCCGGTCGGGCGCCTAGTCCCCCTTGCCCGGATCGGGCGAGAAATATTTGTCGTACTTGCCTTCCTCGCCCTTATGCTCGTCGGCATCCGCCGGCGTCTGGTCGTTCTTGCGCGTGACGTTGGGCCATTGGGCCGAGAAGGTCGTGTTGAGCTCCAGCCATTTTTCCAGCCCGCTTTCCGTATCGGGCAGGATTGCCTCGGCCGGGCATTCCGGCTCGCACACGCCGCAATCGATGCATTCATTCGGGTTGATGGCGAGCATATTTTCGCCCTCATAGAAACAGTCCACCGGACAGACCTCGACGCAATCCATATATTTGCATTTGATGCAGGCGTCGGTGACGACATAGGTCATGGTGTGCGTAGCTCCCTAATCTCGCATTCGTCGCTAAGTCGCGGCGGGGTTAACGTCAATCTCCTCATAGGCGAGGCGGGCTTCGGCGGCCGGCCCGCGACGGGCGGGAAGGCTCGTCACGCGAAGGACCCGGACCTGGCCGTGCAG
>Ga0307411_10000493_pt1 | contig 13742 bp, 12 predicted proteins | sample DK1Ometagenome_2_FD_203712 | JGI IMG/M metagenome (GOLD analysis project Ga0307411, IMG submission 203712) | Maize rhizosphere microbial communities from greenhouse at UC Davis, California, United States - DK15-O-1 | ecosystem: Host-associated > Plants > Roots > Rhizosphere > Soil | place: USA...
TGGGAAGTATTGGTGAAGGGCGACCGCATTGTCGCGGTCGGGCCGAATCTCGATGCGCGAGACGCCGAAATCCTCCTGCTTCCTGGCCTCACGCTGATGCCTGGCATGATCGAGGGCCATTCGCACCTGTTCCTCCATCCGTACAATGAGACGCTGTGGAACGATCAGGTGTTGCACGAGCCACTTGCGCTGAGAACGGCGCGGGCCGTGGCCCAGGCGGAGCGCACTTTAAAGGCCGGCTTTACGACCGAGCGCGACCTGGGCACCGAAGGCGCGGGCTTCGCCGACGCGGGCCTTCGCCAGGCGATCGACAAGGGCATCGTGCCCGGCCCCAGGCTGCTGGTCGCCACCAGGGCAATTGTGGCGCGCGGCGCCTATGGGCCCAAGGGTTTCGAGCCCGGCGTGCCGATCCCGCAAGGGGCGCAGGAGGCCAGCGGAACCGACGAGATCGTGCGCGCCGTGCGCGACCAGGTCGCCGGCGGCGCCGATCTCATCAAATTCTATGCGGACTATCATTGGGGTCCCGGCGAACCTTCGCGACCTACCTTTTCAGAAGCCGAACTCGCCGCCGGCGTCGCCGCGGCCCATGATACGGGACGCGAAGTTGCCGTCCACGCGACCACCGCCGAAGGGATGATGCGGGCAGTTCGCGCCGGAGCCGACACCATCGAACATGGCTATGGCGGGACGGAGGAAGTGTTCCGCCTGATGAAAGCGCAGGGCGTCGCCCTGTGCCCGACGCTCGCGGCCTCGGAAGCCTATGCCCGCTATTTCGAGGGATGGCAGGGCGAGGAACCGGCGCCCGAAAGCGTTCAGGAAAACCGCCGGTCCTTCCAGCTCGCGATGAAAATCGGCGTCCCGATATGCATGGGCGGCGATGTCGGCGTCTATTCGCACGGCAACAATGCGAACGAAATGGAAGCCATGGTGACGGCTGGGATGCCGGCCAGCCAGGTCCTGAAGGCCGCCACATCCGGCAACGCGGCCATATTCCGCCTTCGCGACCGGGGTTCGATCAGGCCGTCCCTTCTGGCCGACCTGGTGGCAGTCGAAGGCGACCCGTCGACCGATATCTCGGCGGTGCGCAAAGTGCGCCTGGTCATGAAGGGCGGAAAGGTCGTGTCCGCCAATTAGCCGACCGACGGCCGCCCTTTCCGTTTTTCCAACGGGCCACTAGGCTCGCCCAAAGGGGGATCCAAGTTTGAAGGTTCCGAGCGGCTGGAATCGCGAAGCCCACGAACATTGGACGGCAGGGCGTCGCCAAGCGGCCGTGCAGGGGCTATTCGGGCTGCTCGACGGCCCTTCCGGCTCTCCCCGGTTGGTGCTGCAGATCGGCTATTACCTGTTCATGGAAGGCGCTTACGGGCCGGCCCGGCATATCCTGGAGCAGGCCGCCGAGCGCTTCCCCGACCAGCCCCAGCTACTCCTCAATCTCGCCGTCCTGCAAAGCCGTACCGGCGGCCATCAGGAAGCGCGCGCCTCGCTGGAGCGCTACCTGGAGCTCGGTGGGGAAGAACCGTCGGCTTACGACGGATTGTGCGCGGCGTGTCACAAGCTACGCGACGATGAGGCAGCGCGGCGCTGGGGGGCGCGCGCGATCGAGGAAAAGAGCCGGATCGCTGCCCAGGGCGAGGCATTCGCACTCGGCGAACCGCGCTCGTCGGGCCGCGAAATCATCGCCTTCAGCCTCTGGGGCGCGCATCCCCGCTATCTGCGCGGAGCGCTTCACAATGCGATCCGTGCGGGCGCTCTTTATCCGGGGTTTCAGTGCCGCTTTTACGTCGACCGCTCGGTGCCGCCCGATCTCTTGGCGGCGCTCGAAGGCGCTGGCGCGGAACTGATCATGGAAGAAGGGGAGCCAAGCAACCGGCACCGGCTAATGCGGCGCTTCCTGGTCGCGGACGATGTCGATGTCCGCACTTATCTGGTCCGGGACTGCGACAGTCTGGTCAATGCCCGCGAGGCCGTGGCCGTGGCGGCCTGGAGGGAAAGCGGCGAGCCGTTTCACGTCATGCGCGACTGGTGGACTCATACCGATCCGATGCTCGCCGGCATGTGGGGCGGGCTGGGCGGCGTCCTGCCACCACTTGCTCCCCTTATGGACAGCTATCGGTCCAAGGCCGTCGAGACGCCCAATTGGGACCAATGGTTCCTGCGCGATTGCATCTGGCCTTCAATCCGGGATGCCACTTTGGTTCATGACCGGATGTTCGAGACGGCTGGCTCGATGCCCTTCCCCGGTGCCGACCCTCAGGGCAATCTTCACGTCGGCCAAAACGAGTTTGCCGTGCGCAAAGAAGGCCAGGCTCGCGAACTGGCCCAATTCAAAACGGACGTGCCGTCACTGCAACTCTAGTTTCCGGCGAGCACCTTGCGAACCTCGGCCTCATTCATCGGCAGTGCAATGCGCTTGTGTCGCGCCGTCTCGCCGCCGGCAATGACGATTGCGGATTTGGGAACGCCCAGGCGCTTCGACAGCAGCTTCACCACCGCATCGTTCGCCTGCCCATCGGTGGGGGGCGCAGCAACTCGAATCTCCAGCTCATCGCGTCCGTCGGCGCCGGTTTTCCACTCCCCAACGCCAGGCTTGGAAGAACGCGGGGTGACGCGGACCGCGATTGTGCAGGGCATCAATCCGCCATTGCCATCGCCGGCTCGCCGGGCTTGGGCGGCTTTGCCGGGCGCAGCAGCAGGACCAGCGGGATTGAGGCGAAGGTCAGCCACATCATGATCCAGAAATCGTCGATGTAGGCGATGAATGCCGCCTGGCGCATGATCTCGGCCTCGGCGATTGCCAATGCGCTGGATGCCGGCAGGCCGAGTTGGTTGATCACGCCGGTCGTGATCGTCGGCAGCACCTGTTCCGTAATATGGCTGGCCATGTCGGAATGAGCGGTCTGGATGTTGCGGGCGAGCAGAGTCGTCACCAGGCTGATTCCGATCGACCCGCCGACGTTGCGCGACAGGTTGAGCAGGCTGGCGGCATGGGTCCGCATCCTCGGCGCCAGCGTCGCAAAAGCCAAGCTCTGCATCGTGACGAACACCAGGCCGAGGCCGAGACCCTGGATAATGCCCGACCAAATGATCGGTCCCGAGCCCATGTCGATCGCGAAGCCTGCCATCAGGTGGAGCGACCAGCCCATGAGGCCCATGCCCAATGCAACCAGGATGCGAAGGTCGACCTTCCCGACCAGCCGCCCGGCCAGGAGCATCGAGATGAGCGTCCCGACGCCGCGAGGCGCGGTCATGATGCCCGACTGCAGCACCGAATAGCCGTAGAGTCTCTGCAGCAACGGCGGCAGGAGGGCGAGCCCGGCCAGCAGGAGCACGCCGGTCACCACCATGAACAACAGGCCAAGCGCGAAGTTGCGGTCGGTGAACATGCTGGTCGGGAAAATCGGCGATTTGGCGGTCATCGTGTGGATGACGAACATCCACGCGGCGGCGGCGAACAGGCCGGCCTCGATCCAGATTTCCCAGCTTTGGAACCAGTCGAGCTGGCCGCCACGGTCCAGCATCATCTGAAGCGAGCCGAGCGCGATGCCGAGCATCGCAAAGCCCGTCAGGTCGAACTTGTGCGGCGCCTTGGGACTCTTGGGCATGTACCGCAGCAGCATCAATGCGGCGAGCGCGCCGATCGGCAGGTTGACCAGGAACACCCAGCGCCAGTCGAAGCTGTCGGTTAGCCAGCCTCCGAGCACCGGGCCCAGGATCGGGCCGATCATGATCCCGCCGCCGAACAAAGCCATCGCCTGCGCGTGCCGTTCGGGCGGGTTGATGTCGAACAGGGTCGCCTGGGCCAGGGGCACCAGGAACGCGCCGGTCATCCCCTGGATGACTCGAAAGGCGACCATTTCGGGCAGGCTCTGCGCGATGGCGCACAGGAACGAGGCGATCGTGAAGCCGATCACCGCCAGCACCAGCAGGCGTTTCCGGCCGATTTTGTCGGCCAGCCAGCCGGCGATGGGGATCGCGATGGCCGAGGCGACGATATAGCTGGTCAGCACCCAGTTGATGCTTTCCTGCGTCGCCCCGAGCGCCGCCTGCATATGCGGCAGCGCGACGTTGGCGATGGTGGTGTCCAGCACCTGGATCAGCACGGCAAGCATCACCGCGATGGTGACGAGCAGCCGTTCGCCCGGTTCGAGCTGTTGCTCGATCGTCATGATTTATTTCTTGCCGTCGATGCGGACTTCGACCGTTGAGCTGAGGCCCGCGATCATCTCGCGCGGCGGCTTCGCATCGAACGCGATGCGCACCGGGACCCGCTGCGTCACCTTGACCCAGTTGCCATTAGCGTTCTGCGCCGGAAGGACGGAGAATTCGCTGCCCGTGCCCGATCCAATGGACGCGACGTGTCCCTTCAGCTTGAGATCGGGATAGGCGTCGAACTCGACCTCGGCGGGCTGGCCGACGGCCATCCTGGCGAGGTCGCCTTCCTTGAAATTGGCCTCAACCCAGGCCTGCTTGTCGCCAACGATCGACAACATGGCGACGCCGGTAATCGCGCTCTGCCCCACCAGCAGCCGGTCGGACTTGGCGACGATCCCGCTGGTCGGCGCCCGGATTACCGTGTGCTCGAGGTCGATGCGCGCCTTCTCGACGGCGGCGAGAGCGGCAGCGATCGCCGGCTGGTTCCCGCCCGGAGCAATAGCGGAGGCAGCGATGCTCGAACGCGAACGGGCGTCGGCGAGCTCGTTCTCCGCCTTCGTCACCTCGTTCAATGCATCGTCATAGTCCGAACGCGTCGTGAAACCGCTCTTCATAAGCGCGGCTTGGCGGTCGAGCGCGCGGCGGGCGATGGCGAGATTGGCGGTCTCGCCTCGAATGTCCGCTCCCGTGCCGGCTGCCTGAACCTCCAATTGATTGGTCTGTAACCGCGCCGCGGCGAGCTGCGCCTGTGCGGCATGAAGCGCAGCCTCGAACGGCGCGGGATCGATCCGATAGAGGATGTCGCCCTTGTTCACATGCTGGTTTTCATCGACGTAAACGGCCACCACCGGACCGTTGACCTGGGTCGAGATGGCGGTGACGTCCTGTTTCACATAGGCATTGTCGGTCTCGACCGTCTTGCCGCTGGTCAGCCACAGGAACAGGCCGACTGCCGCGATCAGCAGCGGAACCGACCACATCAGAACCGAGCGCTTGCCCGGCTTCTTGATCGCGATCCTGCGCCGCTTCCGAACCGGTGCTTCCACTGGAGTCTCATCGGCGGCGACGACGCGTTCGACCTTGCTCATCTCGTTCATGCCACACCTTTTTGAGCCGCTTCGGCGCGGCAAACATTTTCACGTATCCGGGCCAGCTTGCCGCGCATCGCCTCGACTTCCTCGCCGCTCATTCCGGCAAAGGCCTCGCCCGACATTTCCTCCGCGAGCGCACGAAGGCGATTCAGGATCGGCTGCGCCTTTTCGGTCAACACGAGGCGCCAGGCGCGCCGGTCGTCAGGATCGCGCTGCCGTTCGACCAGCCCGGCTTCTTCCAGACGGTCAACAATGCGGCACGCCGTGATTGGCTCCACGTCCAGGCGCTCGGCCAGTTCGACCTGCTTCAAGCCAGGCTCACGCGACAGGCGAAGCAGCAAGCGCCATTGAGCGCTCGTCACGCCAAGCGCGGACGCGCGCCGGTCATAGTAGCGGCGCATCATCCGACTCGTTTCACCGATTTCCCAGGCAAGCTCTTTCATGCGACGAGCATATAATAAGCCTACTTACTATTTCAACTCCTGTCTTGCCAGCGCCACATTGTCAGGCCAAGCGGATGCCTCATGAAGAACAAGAACAATATCGAAACCATTCTCGACGACCTCGAATCCCGCTACGAAGCCTCAGTCGTCCGCCTCCGCCAGGCCCTCACCCAATATGCCGCCAAGGGTATCCGTCCCGATCCGGGCGAGCGGGATAACGGCGCCTTTTCCTATCCGGAATTGCGGATCGAATATGATCCGGAAAGCCCGCCGCCGGCCCCTGCCCGCGCCTTCGCACGGCTGAACCAGCCAGGCATCTACACGACGTCGATCGCGCGGCCGGCCCTGTTCCGCGACTATTTGCGCGAGCAGCTGGAGCATCTGATCCGCGACTATTCGGTCGAGATCAGCGTCGGCTCATCGGCCAGCGAAATCCCCTACCCTTATGTTCTCGACGGCGGCGACCTAGACCTTCAGGGCATTTCCACCGCGGAGCTGAGTCGCTGGTTCCCCTCGACCGACCTGGTCCATATTGGCGACGAGGTGGCGGACGGCGCCTGGGACCTGGCGCTCGATCCGACCCGGCCATTGGCCCTGTTCGACGCGCTTCGAACCGATTTCAGCCTGGCGCGGCTGAAGCATTACACCGGCACGCCGCCCGAGCATTTCCAGCGCTTCGTGCTGTTCACCAATTACGTCCGCTACGTTGACGAGTTCGTGCGCTTCGCCATCGGCGCGCTTCGCGACCCCGAAAGCCGCTTTACCGGCCTGTCGGTCCCGGGCGGCATTTACGATCATGGCGACCTTGCGGATGCCGAAGCGCAGATCGCGGCGGGTGTCTGGCGGCGGCACCAGATGCCGGCTTATCACCTTATGACGCCCGACGGGGACGGCATCACGCTGGTCAACATCGGCGTCGGCCCCAGCAACGCCAAGACGATCTGCGACCATATCGCGGTGCTGCGGCCCGAGGCCTGGCTGATGATCGGCCATTGCGGCGGCCTTCGTCCCAGCCAGACCATTGGCGACTATGTCCTGGCCCACGCCTATCTGCGCGACGATCATGTGCTGGACGACGTGTTGCCCATCGAAATCCCGATCCCGGCCATCGCCGAGGTGCAGACGGCACTTCACCAGGCCGCGCTGACGGTGACTGGGGAGGATGACGAGGAGATCAAGACGCGGCTTCGCACGGGCACGGTGGTCACGACGGACGACCGCAACTGGGAGCTGCGCTACACATTGTCAGCATTGCGCTTCAACCAGAGCCGCGCGGTCGCGATCGACATGGAGAGCGCCACCGTGGCGGCCCAGGGCTACCGTTTCCGCGTTCCCTACGGCACTTTGCTATGCGTGAGCGACAAGCCGTTGCACGGCGAGCTCAAGCTGCCCGGCCAGGCCAATGCCTTTTACGAGCGCGCGATCAGCCAGCATTTGCGGATCGGCATCGAAACACTCGATCTGCTCCGGCAGGAGGGTGACGGCCTTCACAGCCGCAAGCTCCGCAGCTTCGACGAGCCGCCGCTTCGTTAGCTTGCGGGCGGAGTCCAGTCCTTCGGCGTGAGATCGATCACTCGCCCCGGCTGCGGCACCGGAGGGTTGGTCTTGAGGTAGGCCTCGGTCGCGTCGAGGTCGAGGCCGCCGTCGACCGGATCGGTACCGCGCGCCAGCACGGTGAAATTGTCCCCGCCCGAGGCGAGGAAATTGTTGACCGTGACGCGATATTTGCGGGCTGGATCGAGCGGCTTGCCGTCGACCGCGACGCTCACGACACGCTGCCCCGCCAGCCGCGACCTGTCATATGAAAAGCGCACATTGGCCGACGGCATGATGAGGTTCGGCCTGGCGACGGTATTGGTACCGCTGGCGAATTGCTGCTCCAACAGCGCCTTCACGTCCGCGCCCGTCAGCGTAACCGTCACCAGATTATTGGCGAAGGGCTGCATCGCGAAAATCTGGCCGTAGGTCACCACGCCGCCGGGCCCTGGCAGCAAATCGGTCCGCGCTCCGCCATTGTTCATGAAGGCAAGCTCCGCGCCTCCTTTTGCCGGGTCGCGCGCCACGTATAGCTGGCCGTCCGCGATTAGCTCGGAGGCCTGGGATTCGCCGCTGACATCGCCCTTGGACAACGGCGCAGACAACATCCCGACCGGCCTATCGGCAACGACTGCCGCCGCCTCGCGATAGCGCCCGACCAGTGCCGAAATGGCCGGATCGGCGGGAAACACTCGATAGGCCGGGTTCAGCGGCGCCTTCAGCTTGGCATTGTCGATCGCTTCGCCCTGTGCCGGCACGAATTCAGCGCGCTCGCCGCTCAGGCTGCCATCGGGTCCGAAGGTCAGGCGGATATCCGTCACCAACGCCCCATATTTGCCCGAGCTGGTCAACAGCCGCTCGCCTCCGCCGGCGATCGGCAAATGGCAAATATAGGCGTTGTGGGTGTGGCCCGAGACGACCAGCCGGATCGCGGGATCGAGCTTGTCGACGATGGGCAATATGTCGCCGGTGAGGCCCGGGCAGGACTGGTCGTCATACTTGCCCTTGATCGATCCGCCCTGGTGGATCAGCAGAACGATCGATTTCGCACCGGCTTCGCGAAAATAAGGCACCAGCGCATTGGCGGTGGCAGCCTCATCGGTGAAGGTCAGCCCCTTGACCCCGTCCGGCGACACTAGCGTGCCGGTTTCCTTCAGCGTCATGCCGATAAAGCCGATCCGCACACCGCCGACGTCGCGGATCGCCGTCGCCGGGAACAGCGTCTGTCCGTCCGGTCCGACCACATTGGCCGCGAGATATTGGAAGCCCGCGCCCTTGAACGGCTCCAGCTTGCAGGATTGGCGCGTGTCGCCGGGCTTCTGCTCCCGGCATCCGCCCGATTGCATCCGTTTGAGCTCGGCGGGGCCGCGGTCAAATTCATGGTTGCCGACCGACGCCAGAGCGAGTCCACTGTTGCTCAGTGCCTCGATCGTCGGCTCGTCATAGAACAGCGACGAGACCAGCGGACTGGCGCTGATCAAATCGCCGGCTGCGACGGTGATGCTGGCCGGCGTGCGGACCTCCTTCAGTGCCGTGGCGAGATAGGCCGCGCCACCGGTCGGCACCGTCCCCTTGGCGCCCTCATAAGCGAGGCCGGGCGGCTCGAGATTACCGTGGAAATCGTTGATCGCGAGGATTTGAACCTCAACCGGTCCGGAGACCGATGAAACCGTCCGCGGCGTGCTTGCGCAACCGGCTAGCAATGCGAACGTGATCAGGAAGGATGCGCGTTTGGTCATAACCCGTCATTGCGAGGAGCGAAGCGACGAAGCAATCCAGAATTGATGCTGGATTGCTTCGCCTCGCTCGCAATGACTAAGAGGCTGCATGACCGACGAAAAACTGATCGCCGCAGCCCGGGCCGCCGCCCTTCGCGCCTACGCCCCCTACTCCCGATTTTCGGTCGGTTGCGCGATCGAGAGCGTCGATGGCCAGGTCGTCACCGGCGCCAACATGGAAAACGCCTGCTACCGCCTCGGCCTCTGCGCGGAGCAAAGCGCCCTCACCGCTGCCCAACATGCCTTCGGTCTTGAAAAGGTCGCACGGATCGGGGTGGCGGGCGGCGATGGATCGGGCGCAGAACTGGCCGGCGATCAGATCGTCACTCCTTGCGGCGGCTGTCGCCAGGCGATTTACGAAGCGTCATGCCTCTCGGGCCGCGACATCGAGATCATCTGCTCCAGCGGCGATGGTTCGGCGGTCGAGCGGCATTCGATCTCGACCCTCATCCCGCATGGCTTCGGGCCGGCGAACCTCGCCGACGCGGGCTAGCGCTTCCGGACGAACTCGGCGCGCAGGACCAGGCCTTTGATCCCCTCGTAACGGCAATCGATTTCCTGCGGATCGCCGGTCAGCCGGATCGACTTGATCAGCGTTCCGCGCTTGAGCGTCTGTCCGGCACCCTTGACCTCCAGGTCCTTGATCAGCGTGACCTGGTCGCCGTCAGCGAGCAGGTTGCCGACGGAATCGCGGACTTCGACCGTGTCGGCGGTGGCGCGACGCGCTTCCAACTCCGAAGCGGGCAGCCATTCGCCCGATTCCTCGTCATAGACATAATCGTCGCCGCTCACTTGAGTTTGATCTCTCGCAGCCGCTCCTGAAGATATTCGTGGCTGCTGATCGGCGGCCATTTCGGCTCCTCGCCCGGCGGCACCGTGCCAGGCAAGGCCTCGATGACGAAGTCCGGGCGGAAGTGGAGGAAGAAGGGCATCGAATAGCGGGCGTGGCTGGCGCGGTCGGGCGCGGGATTGACCACGCGGTGGCTGGTCGAGCGGAGCACGCCGTTGGTCAGCCGCTGCAACATGTCGCCAATATTGATCACCAGCTCGCCCGGCTTTGGCGACACGGGGATCCAGCGGCCATCCTTGGTCTTCAACTCCAGCCCCGCCTCTTCGGCGCCGAGGAGCAAGGTGATGGTGTTGATGTCCTCATGCGCGCCGGCACGGATGTGGTTGCCGGTCGGCTCGTCCTGGGCAGGATAGTGGAGGAGGCGCATCACCGAATTGCCATCGCGGACCGTGTCGGTGAAATATTCCTCGTCTACTTTGAGGAACCGCGCGATGGCGCGAAGCACCTTTACCCCCGCCTCGTCGAACGCGTCGTAAAGCGCGAGATAGGTTTCCTTGAAGCCCGGGACTTCGTCCGGCCAGATGTTGTCGGCCATGACGTCGCGGAATTTGTGCCCGGCCGGAAGCTCGCGTCCGACGTGCCAGAACTCCTTGAGGTCGAACGCCTGCGCGCCCTTCGCGGTCTCGACCCCGAAGGCGGTGTATCCGCGCGCCCCGCCACTTCCCGGAATTAGGTATTTGCGTTTCACCTCTTCGGGCAGCGCGAAGAACTGCTTCGAAAGCTGCTCCGCCCGCTCGATCAGCTCCTGCGGGATGCCATGGTCGCGGACGATGGCGAAGCCGTAGTCGACGAAACTCTGGCCGAGTTCATCGGCAAAAGCCGTGGGATCGCGGTCGGCGTCCTTCAGCGAAACGGACGCGATATGGTCGCTGGTGATTACGTCGGTCATTTCAGTCTCTTAGCAAATTACTATTCGTCATTGCGAGCGCCAGCGAAGCAATCCAGCGGCGGCACTGGATTGCCGCGTCGCTACGCTCCTCGCAATGACGATCAGCCGATCATCAGCCCGGCCAGGGCAGCGCTCATCAGGTTGGCGAGCGATCCCGCGAGCAATGCCCTTAATCCCAGCCGCGCAATCATCGGCCGCTGGTTGGGCGCCAGTCCGCCGGTCACCGCCATCTGGATCGCGATCGAGCTGAAGTTAGCGAAGCCGCACAGCGCGAAGGTGATGATCGCGCGACTTCGGTCGGAGAGCGCGGCCGGGTCCATCTGCCCAAGATCGATGAAGGCGACAAACTCGTTCAGCACCAGTTTCGTGCCGAACAGGCCGCCGGCCGTCCCCGCCTCGTTCCACGGAACGCCGATCAGGAACATGATCGGCTGGAAGATATAGCCGATCAACTTCTGGAAGCTGAGGTCCGGCAGCCCGAACCAGCCGCCGATCCCGCCGAGCAGGCCGTTGGCGAGCGCGACCAGCGCGACGAATGCCAGCACCATCGCGCCGACCGCTACCGCCAGCCGAACGCCGGTCAGCGCCCCTTGGGACGCGGCCTGGATGATGTTGGCCGGACGCTCGCCTTCCTCGAAGGTTTCCGAAACGTCGACCTGATCTTCTTCCTGTCCGCCGGACAGCGGCAATTCGCCCGGGGCGGCGATATCGTCGGGCATGATCAGCTTGGCCATCAGGATGCCGCCCGGCGCCGACATGAAGGCCGCGGCCAGCAGATACGGCAGATATTGCTCGCCGAGCAGGCTGGCATAAGCGGCAAGGATGGTTCCCGCGACGCCGGCCATGCCGACGACCATCACGGTGAACAGATGCGATGGCGACAGCGCGGCGAGGTAGGGCCGAACCACCAGCGGCGATTCCGACTGGCCGACAAAGATGTTGGCCGCGGCGCTCAGCGATTCGACACGGCTGATTCCGGTCACCCAGCCGATCGCGCCGCCGACCCAGCGCACGATCCGCTGCATGATGCCGAGGTAATAGAGGATGGCGACCAGGCTGGCGAAGAAGATGATTACCGGGAGCGCCGCGATGGCGAAGGTGTTGGCGAGAGGGTTGCTTGCCGACGGGCCGAACAGGAATTCGGTGCCCTTGCCCGCATAGCCGAGCAGATTGGCGACGCCGAACGCCATGCCCTTGATCGTCGCGACGCCGATCGTCGTCTTGAACACGAACAGCGCGATCGCCGCCTGAAGCGCGAAAGCCGCTCCAACGACGCGAAGGCGGATCGCGCGGCGGTTGGAAGAAAATGCGACGGCGATCAGGATGATGACGGCAATGCCGGCAAGACCAAGCAGAAACTGACTCATGGATGGCCGCCCCTCCCCCGGGCGTGTTTACCAGGTGACGCCTTGTGCAGCGCTTTTGACCGCTTCGTCCAGTAGGTCGAGGGCTTGTGCGGGCGTATCGGCTTTCAGTAGCTGGAGCCGCCGTGCCTCGCTCAGGAATCCACTGTCGACGACATGGTCCATGAAGCCCGCGAGACCGTCCCAAAAGCCGTGGACGTTGAGCAGGCAGAAGGGCTGCGCGTGATAGCCGAGCGCGTTCCAGGTCCACGCCTCGAACATCTCGTCCAGCGTGCCGATCCCGCCCGGCAGGCAAACGAAAGCGTCGGCAAGCTCGGTCATCTTCGCCTTGCGCTCGTGCATATTGGCGACCGTGTGAAGCTCGGTGCAGCCGTGATGGGCGACTTCATGATCGACAAGGGCCTGCGGAATGACGCCGTAAGCGCAGCCGCCATTGTCGAGCACGGTGTCGGCGACGATGCCCATCAGGCCGAGCTTTCCGCCGCCATAGACGAGGTCGATCTTCCGCTCGACCATCAGCAGCGACAATTCGCGAGCCGCGTCGGCGAAGGCCGGATCGGCGCCGGGCGCGGAGCCGCAGTACACCGCGAGCCGTTTGATGGTCATAGCTGGATCAGCGCTTTCAGGTCGACGATCGGCCGGGCGCCATAGTGCTTGATCACCTCGCCTGCTGCAATCGCGCCGGTCCACAGGCAGCGCTCCAGGCTCGCGCCCTTGCAACGCGCGGCCAGGAAACCCGCCGCGAACAAATCGCCGGCACCGGTCGTATCGACCACCTGATCCACGGGCGCGGCCGGGATGGAGATATATTCGTCGCCCTCAATGCCGATAGCGCCCTGGGGGCCCTTGGTGATCACCAGCGTCGGAACCCTAGTCCTTAGTTCGTCGAGCGCCGATTGGAGATCTGTCCGGCCGGTCAACTGAAGCGCCTCATCCTCGTTGGCGAAGAGCAGGTCGACACCGCCGCTATCGATCATCCGGGTAAAGGGCTCCTTTCGCTCGGCGATGCAGACGCTTTCGCTGAGCGTGAAGCCAACCTTCCGCCCCGCGGAGTGGGCAATCGCGATCGCTTCCATCATGGCCGCGCGAGGCTTGCTCGGCCCGAACAAATAGCCTTCGAGGAAGAGAATTGAGGCCGACGCGATCAACTCACGGTCCAGGGCGTCGACCGACAGTTCGTGACTGGCGCCTGGACTGGTGTTCATCGTTCGCTGGCCGTCCGGAGTGACCAGGATCAGGCAACGGCCGGTCGGCGGCCCGTTCTCCAGCGGCGGAGTCTCGAACCGCACGCCCAGCGCATGCATGTCATGCTCGAAAATCAGGCCAAGCTGGTCCTCGGCGATTTGACCGATGAAGGCGGAACTGCCGCCCATCGCCGCGATGCCGGCCATCGAATTGGCTGCCGATCCGCCTGACATTTCGCGGGCCACGCCCATCGCCGCATAGAGATCGTCCGCCTGTTCGGGCGACAGCAGCTGCATGGAACCCTTGGGCAGTCGATGCTCGACCAGAAAATCGTCGTCGCAACTGGCGATGACGTCGACGATAGCGTCTCCCATGGCAACGATATCAAGCGTCGGATCGGCCATGAGCGGGTCGCGCGAAGTCCTTGTGGAATCGGGGAAAGCGCGTCCGCCTA
>Ga0307411_10000494_pt1 | contig 13741 bp, 13 predicted proteins | sample DK1Ometagenome_2_FD_203712 | JGI IMG/M metagenome (GOLD analysis project Ga0307411, IMG submission 203712) | Maize rhizosphere microbial communities from greenhouse at UC Davis, California, United States - DK15-O-1 | ecosystem: Host-associated > Plants > Roots > Rhizosphere > Soil | place: USA...
GCCCTTGGGAAAGTGCCCAGCGGGCCGCCGTGAGCGCTGGTGAAGAATCGGCGCGATTCACCCCATCCAACAAGCAGGAGACCCGCATGCAGTATTTCGTCACCGGTGCCACCGGTTTCATCGGCAAGCGACTCGTCAAGAAACTGCTGGCCCGGCGCGGCAGCACGGTCTACTTCCTGATGCGTGAGGAGAGCGCCGCCAAGTTGCCCGACCTGCTGGACTACTGGGGCGTCAGCAAGACCCGTGCGATTCCTGTCTACGGCGACCTGACGAGCAAGAAGCTCGGCGTGGCCAGCGACGTCATCAAGAGCCTGAAGGGTCAGGTCGATCACCTCTACCACCTGGCCGCGGTGTACGACCTCGGCGCCGACGAGGAAGCGCAGGTCGCCGTCAACATCGAGGGCACGCGCAGCATGGTCGAGTTCGCGCAGGCGATCGACGCGGGCCATGTGCATCACGTGTCATCGATTGCGGCGGCGGGCTTGTACGAAGGCGTGTTCCGCGAGGACATGTTCGAGGAGGCCGAGAACCTCGATCACCCGTATTTCATGACCAAGCACGAGAGCGAGAAGATCGTCCGCAAGGAGTGCAAGCGCCCCTGGACGGTCTACCGCCCGGCGCTGGTCGTGGGCGACTCGACCTCCGGCGAGATGGACAAGGTCGACGGACCTTACTACTTCTTCAAGCTGATCCAGCGCATGCGCCAGATCCTGCCGCCATGGATGCCCAGCATCGGCCTGGAAGGCGGGCGCATCAACATCGTGCCGGTGGACTTCGTCGTCAACGCGCTGGACCACATCTCGCACAAGGTCGGCAAGGGTCACGGCTGCTACCACCTGGTCGACCCCAAGGGCTACCGCGTCGGCGATGTGCTGGACATCTTCAGCAAGGCCGCGCATGCGCCCAAGATGAACCTGTTCATCAATGCGGCGCTGCTCGGCTTCATCCCCAAGAGCGTCAAGAAGGGCCTGATGGCGCTGGCGCCGGTGCGCCGCATCCGCAACGCGGTGATGAAGGACCTCGGCATTCCCGAGGACATGTTCACCTTCATCAACTACCCGACCCGCTTCGACTGCCGCGACACCGAGGCCGCGTTGAAGGGCTCGGGCATCGCCTGCCCCGACCTGAACGACTACGCCTGGCGGCTGTGGGACTACTGGGAGCGTCATCTCGACCCGGCGCTGTTCATCGACCGGTCCCTGCGCGGCGCGACCGGCGGCAAGGTGGTGCTGGTGACCGGCGGCTCCTCGGGCATCGGCCTGGCCGCGGCCATCAAGTTCGCCGAGGCCGGCGCGGTCACGCTGATCTGCGCGCGCGACGAGGCCAAGTTGGCCGAGGCGGTCAAGGAGATCAAGGCCGCAGCGGGCAAGGACGCGCAGATCCACAGCTATGCCTGCGACATCGCCGACGAGGCCGGCTGCGCCGGGTTGATCGCCTGGTGCAATGACGAGTTCGGCGGCGTCGACTTCCTCATCAACAACGCCGGCCGCTCCATCCGCCGCGCCATCGAGAGCAGCTACGACCGTTTCCACGACTTCCAGCGCACGATGGACCTGAACTACTTCGGCTGCCTGCGCGTCACGATGGGCCTGCTGCCCGGCATGGTGGCCAAGAAGAAGGGCCATGTCGTCAACATCAGCTCCATCGGCGTGCTGACGAATGCGCCGCGCTTCAGTGCCTACGTCGCCAGCAAGGCCGCGCTGGACGCCTGGACGCGCTGCGCCTCCAGCGAGTTCGCCGACACCGGCGTGACCTTCACGACCATCAACATGCCGCTGGTGCGCACGCCGATGATTGCGCCCACGGCCATCTACAAGAACGTGCCGACGCTGGCGCCCGAGGAGGCCGCCGACATGATCGCGCAGGCCTGCATCAACAAGCCGGTGCGCATCGCCACGCGCCTGGGCATCTCTGGCGAGATGCTGCATGCCGCCGCGCCGCGCATCGCCCAGATCGTCATGAACACGACCTTCCGCATGTTCCCCGACAGCTCGGCCGCCAAGGGCGACAAGTCAGGCAAGTCGGGGCTGTCGCCGGAAGCCATAGCGATGCAGCAGATGATGCGCGGGATCCATTTCTAAACAGAGACACTCTGTCCAGGCCCGGCTCCGGCCGGGCCTTTTCATTGGAGAGGACGAGATCCATGCTCAGAGGTCAACGCGTCGGCCTGCGTTACGTGACCGAGGACGACCTGCCCTGGCTCAAGCGCACGACGGGAGACCCGATGGTGCGCGGGCCCTACCTCGGCTCGCGCATGATGACGCCGCATGCGGTGGACCAACGCTGGAAGGACAACGGCTTTGCCAACGAGGACGCCGAGCGCCTGCTGATCTGCCACCTGATCGATGGCAGCGTCATCGGTGACGTGGTGCACTTCGCTGCAGCCCGCTACACGACCGCGCGCGAGATCGGCTGGACGCTGGCGGACATCTCGATGCGCGGCCAGGGCCTGACGACCGAGGCGGCCAGCCTGCTGGTGGACTACCTGTTCGAGAACTGGCCGGTGAACCGCCTGTCGTGCGGCATGTCCGTGCACAACCATGCCTCGCGACGCGTCGCCGAGAAGTGCGGGTTCAAGCACGAAGGCATCCAGCGCGGCGTCGTCTTCGTGGCGGGCGAGTACGTGGACTGCCATTCTCTGGCACTGTTGCGCAGCGACTGGCTGGCGATGAAAGGCAGGGTTTGATGCGCGATCCGAACAAGGAATTCGACCTCGTCGTTTTCGGTGCGACCGGCTTCACGGGCCGCCTCGTCGCCGAGTATCTGCATCTCAGCGGCGCAGCCGGCGTGCGCTGGGCCATCGCCGGCCGCAGCCTCGACAAGCTCGCGAAGGTGCGCGACGAACTGCACCTGCCGCCGTCGGTGGCGCTGCTGAAGGCCGACGCGAGCGACGCGGCGGCGCTGCAACGCCTGGTCGCCCGCACGCACTGCGTCATCACCACCGTCGGGCCGTACCAACTGCACGGCGAGCCGCTCGCCACCGCCTGCGCCGAGGGCGGCACGGACTATGTCGATCTCTGCGGCGAGCCGCTGTGGATGGCGCGCATGATCGACAAGCTGACGCCGCTGGCCGCGAAGAGCGGGGCGCGCATCGTCTTCTCCTGCGGTTTCGATTCCATCCCTTTCGATCTCGGCGTCGTCTACCTGCAGGCCGAGGCGCAGGCCCGCTCTCGCGCGCCGCTGCCCGAGGTGCGCGGCCGCGTCGCCCGGCTCAAGGGCACGTTCTCCGGTGGCACCTTCGCCAGCATGCTGGAAACCATCGAGGCGGTCCGGCGCGACCCGCGCCTGATCAAGCTGATGACCAATCCCTTCGCGCTGGCGGGTGGCTTCAAGGGCCCCCGGCAGCCGGCCGACCAGGGCGCCGATTTCGACGATTGGGCCGATGCCTGGACCGGGCCCTTCGTCATGGCGACGATCAACACCAAGAACGTGCACCGCAGCAATGCGCTGCGCGGCCACCCGTGGGGCGAAGGTTTCACTTACAGCGAGAAGCTGTTGACCGGCAAACCGGGACAGGGCGACAAGGGCCGCAGGAAGGCCGTCGCGCTGGCGCGTTTCACCCAGCTGCAGAACCTGGCCCTGGGCTTCGGCCCGACGCGCGCGCTGCTGCGGCGCTTCGTACTCACGAAACCGGGCGACGGGCCGAACAAGGCCGCGCGCGAGGCGGGCCGCTACGAAGTTTGGTTCACCGGCAAGTCGGCCGGCGGCCAGACGCTGCGCGCCGTCGTCAAGGGCGACCGCGACCCCGGCTACGGCTCGACCTGCAAGCTGATCAGCGAGGCCGCCTTGTGCCTCGTGCAAGACGTGGGCCGCGACGCGACACCCGGCGGCGTCTGGACGCCCGGCAGCGCCATGGGCCTGGCGCTCGTGCGCCGCCTGCAGGCGCGCGCGGGGCTGAGCTTCGAGATCGCCGCTTGAGCCGGGCGCCGCGCTGGGCCATCGCCCAGCCCCGCATGCACGGCACGCTGGCCGGCAACCTCGGCGAGACGCTGGCGGCGCTGGAGGCTGCGGCAGCGGCGGGCGCCGACGGGTTGCTGAGCACCGAGCTGGCGCTGACCGGTTTTCATCGCCGCGTGCCCGAGCTGCTCGACGTCCAGGCGCTGGCCGATGCCGAGCGCCAGCTGCGCGCCGCCTGCGCGCGCCTGGCGCTGCCGGCGGTCGTCGGCCTGCCCACCCGTGGCGACGGCGGCGTCATTTTCAACAGCCACCTCTGCATCGACGCCACCGGCCGCGAGCTCGGCCGCATCCACAAGCGCGGCCTGACGGACAGCGAGGCCAGCTTCTTCGCGCGCGGCGGCCCGCGTGGCTGGACGGCCATCGGCGGCGTGCTGGCGACGTCGGTGCTGTGCCGCGAGATGCTCGACGGCGCCGACCTCGTGCCGGAGCTGCGAGCCGCGCTGCCTGCGGGCGATGCGCGGCCGCGCGTGGTCTTCTGGCCCAGCTACGTCGCCGAATCCGACCCGGAGCAGGCGGCGCTGTGCAAGGCCTACCGCTTAGGCGCCGAGGGCCTGGCGCGCGAGCTGGGCGCCTGGGTGCTGCAGAGCAACTGGCCCGAATCGCTGAATGTGCCGACGCAGCGCGGCTTCGGTGCCAGCGTCGTCATCGCGCCGGACGGGCGCCGCGTCACCACGCTGCCGCGTGACGCGGTGGCGCAGGCCGTCGTGGCGCTGGACGCGGGCTGATCAGTCCCGGCCCGCCGGGCGCTCGAAGCCGCTGTCCACCCAGGCCTCGGCGGCCGATTGGCTGAGCTTGAAGCCGGCCGACACCTTCACCTGGGCGAGGCGCTCGCCGGCCGCGTCGAAGGCGCTCAGCCAGGCGTAGGGGTCGTCCTCGGCGGGCACGATCTCCAGCGTGACCTTCAGCCAGGCGCCGTCGCGGGCAACGTAGACGGCCTTGTTCAGCTGGGCGTGCAGTTGCTGCTCGTGGCGGCGGAGCACTTCGGACGCCGTCTTCACCAGCGTGTTGAACGCGTTGACGTCCAGCGGCTTGGGGTTCTTCTTGTCTCGGCCCATCGTCCAGGGGCCGACCAGCGCCGGCTCGCTCTCGCCGGCCTTGAACATCGCGACGGCCCAACCCTCGTCGTCCTCGTTCTTGATGACCTGCGCGGTCCAGCCGTTGTCGCGCCACAGGCGCGCTTCATAGAGGGGGTGGTCGTCGGAATCGGACATGGAAATGGCAGGCTCGAAAGCCTGCCATTGTCCTTCGCCGCGGCGAGCCGTCAGCCGTTGCTCGCAGATGCGGCAGGCACGACGGCCGGCGCGCGCGTCACGCGGGTCTTGCCGCCGGTCGTCACCAGCACGACGGGATCGCCGCTGTTGAAGGCCTCGGCACCCTTGGCCTGGATGATGGCGCGGCGCTCGCCGTTGCGCAGCTGGACGATGATCTCCAGCGCGTCTTCCTTGGTGGCCGAACGCTCGATGGCGTTGCCGATGACGGCACCGGCCACGGCGCCGATGACGCCGACGACCTGGCCTTCGCGGCGGCCGCCGACCGAGCTGCCGGCGATGGCGCCGGTCACACCGCCGGCCACGCCGCCGATGCCGCTTTGCGAGCCGTCCACGGTGACGGGGCGGGAGGACAGCACGGTCGCGTCCTGGACCTGCGACAGGCGCTGCGCGTCACCGCGCTGGACGACGTCGGGGCTGGTCGTCGAGCAGGCCGACAGCACCAGGGCTGCAGCGAGCGTGAGGGAGGTCATGAGCTTGGACATTCGGAATCTCCGTGGGCGATACAGCAGGCCCAACGTGTCGAATTGTCCCGCCGTTGACCGCTCGTGGCCGCCCGCTACAACTCTTTACCCACGGCCGGTCAACCGTGCAGGCGGGAACTGCGGGGCACGCTGGCGAGCAGGAACTCCATCTGGTCGGCCAGGATGCGCCGGCCGCGCAGGATCATGTCCTCGTGCAGGCTGGGCACATAGGGCAGGTAGAGCAGGCTCATGTGCGCCTCTTCCGGCATGCGGCTGCCTTTTCGGCCGTTGCAGGGGCGGCAGGCGGTGATGCAGTTCATCCAGGTGTCCTGGCCACCGCGCGACGTGGGCTGGATGTGCTCGCGGGTGAGGTCCTCGGCCACGTGGCGGTGGCCGCAATAGGCACAAACGAAGCGGTCACGTGCGAACAGCTTGGTGTTGGACAGCGCCGGCGCCTGGCGCCAGGCCCGGCTGGGCACCGCGCCTCGCACGGCGATGATGGAGTGCACCTCGATGCGCGACTGGCGGCCGGAAAGCCGCTGCCACCCGCCGCGCAACACCTGGCAGGGGTCGCCGAGGGTCCAGGCGACGCCATCGCAGGCGTAGATCACGGCCGCTTCGCGGGTCGTGATCCAGGCCTGGGGCCGGCCGGAGACATCGAGTTGGAGCACATCCACAGAAGTCAACCTCCAACCGGGAGACTACTGCAGAAGCCCTCCGCCGCTCAAGCGCGCGCCCGTGACGGCCGGGCCCTCCGGGTCATCCCTAGGTCCACGGCAGTATTAGGCACATCACCCTAGAAATCGCCGGGACAAGCTGGCGCTGTCGCGGGAGCGACCTGCAAAATAGAACGATCGTTCGTTTTATTCCAGACCTTCGTCGACTTCCGCCCGTGTCCATGCTGCCCGTCCCCGCCAAGAAAGCCGCCGCGCTGCGCTCGCAAAAGCCGGTGCCGAAATCCGCGGGGGTGGTGCGTTCGCTGCAGAAAGGCCAGCAGACCCGAGCCGCCATCCTCGACGCTGCACTGGGCCTGGCCTCCCACATGGGCCTGGAGGGCCTGTCCATCGGCGCGCTGGCCGACGTGACGGGCATGAGCAAGTCCGGCGTCTTCGCCCACTTCGGCTCGCGTGAGGAGTTGCAGATCGCGGTGGTCATGGAGTACCACGCCAAGTTCGAGGAAGAAGTCTTCTTCACCGCCATCCGCGAGCCGCGCGGCCTGCCGCGCCTGCGGGCGATGTTCGAGCGCTGGGTGCGCCGTGTATCGGTCGAGGTCGACTCGGGCTGCATCTACATCAGCGGCGCCGTCGAGTTCGACGACCGGCCCGGCCCGGTGCGGGATGCGCTCGTCGCCATGGTGAAGGCCTGGCATGCGGCGCTGCACAAGGCCATTGTGCTGTCCGTCGAGCAAGGTCATCTGCAGGCCGACGCCGACGTTGAGCAGATCGTCTTCGAGCTGCACGGGCTGATCCTGTCGCTGCACCACGACGCGCGCTTCATGCGCATCCCCGGTGCTCTCGCGCGCGCCGGCACCGGCTTCGACCGGACCATCCAGTTCTACGCGACGCAGGCCGGCCTCGAGCTCGACCGCGCACGCAAGTTGCCCAAGACCGGCGCCGCCAAGCGCTGAACCCCATCACTACACAGACCGTTCCAGGAGTACCCCGATGCCCCAGTACACCCCGCCCATGCGTGACATGCAGTTCGTCATGCACGAGCTGTTGAACGTCGTCGACGAGCTGAAGATGCTGCCGGCCCATGCCGACATCGATGCCGACACGATCAACGCGGTGCTCGAGGAAGGCGGCAAGTTCGCGGCCGAAGTCATCGCCCCCATCAACCTCAGCGGCGACGCCGAGGGCTGCACGCTGGACAAGGCCACCCACGAGGTGACGCCGCCCAAGGGCTTCAAGGCCGCCTACAAGCAATACGTCGAAGGCGGCTGGCCGGCGCTCTCCTGCGACCCCGAATTTGGCGGCCAGGGCCTGCCGCACCTCGTGAACCAGTTCTTTTACGAGATGCTGAACTCGGCCAACCAGGCCTGGACGATGTACCCCGGCCTGTCGCACGGCGCGTACGAAGCCCTGCATGCCCACGGCACGCCGGAGCAGCAGGCCACCTACCTGCCCAAGCTGACCAGCGGCGAGTGGACCGGCACCATGTGCCTGACCGAGCCGCACTGCGGCACGGACCTCGGCATGCTGCGTACCAAGGCCGAGCCGCAGCCCGACGGCACCTACAAGCTCACCGGCGCCAAGATCTTCATCTCGGCCGGCGAGCACGACATGGCCGACAACATCATCCATCTGGTGCTGGCCCGCCTGCCGGACGCGCCCGCCGGGTCCAAGGGCATCTCGCTGTTCGTCGTGCCCAAGTTCAACGTCAACGCGGACGGCTCGCTGGGCTCGCGCAACGGCATCTTCTGCGCCGGCCTGGAGCACAAGATGGGCATCCACGGCAACGCCACCGCGCAGATCGTGCTGGAGAACGCCAACGGCACGCTGGTCGGCCAGCCCAACAAGGGCCTCGCCGCGATGTTCGTCATGATGAACGCGGCCCGCCTGGGCGTGGGCAACCAGTCCCTCGGCCTGACCGAGGTGGCGTACCAGAACGCCGTCGCCTACGCCAAGGACCGGCTGCAGATGCGCGCGCTGTCCGGCCCCAAGGCGCCGGACAAGCCGGCCGATCCGATCATCGTGCACCCCGACGTGCGCAAGATGCTGCTGACCGCCCGCGCCTTCGCCGAAGGCGGCCGCATGCTGCAGGCCTACACCGTGCTGCAACTCGACAAGGCGCTGAAGAGCGACGATGAGGACGAGCGCAAGGAAGCCGATGCCGAAGTCGCATTGCTGACGCCCATCATCAAGGCCTTCATCACGGACAACGGCTGGCTGGCCACGTCGCACTGCATGCAGGTGTTCGGCGGTCACGGCTACATCCACGAGTGGGGCATGGAGCAGTACGTGCGCGATGCGCGCATCAACATGATCTACGAGGGCACCAACACCATCCAGTCGCTGGACCTGCTGGGCCGCAAGGTGCTGGGCAACAACGGCGCCACGCTGAAGAAGTTCGGCAAGAAGATCGCCGCCTTCATCGAGGAAGAGGGCACCAACGAAGCGATGCAGGAGTTCGTGAACCCGCTCGCCGATCTCGGCGACAAGGTCAACAAGCTCACGCAGGAGCTCGGAATGAAGGCCTTCGGCAACCCCGACGAGGTGGGCGCCGCGGCGGTGGACTACCTGCGCGTGGTCGGCCACATGACCTTTGCCTACTTCTTCGCCCAGGCCGCCAAGATCGCGCTGGCCAAGAAGGACAGCGGCGACCCGTTCTACACGGCCAAGCTGGCGACGGCGCGCTTCTACTTCGCCAAGCTGCTGCCCGAGACCGCGACGCTGATCCGCACCGCGCGTGCCGGTCTGGCGCCGCTGATGGAAATGGAAGAAGCCCTCTTCTGACCCTTCCCGCTCTGACCAAGGATGCCCCGATGAAAGTCCTGTTCGCTGCTGCACTGCTGTTGCCCGTGATCGCCTGTGCGCAATCGACCCCCGTGGGCCTGTGGAAGACCATCGACGACGACGGCAAAACCGCGAAGTCGCTGGTCCGCATCAGCGAACAGGGGGGCACCCTGGTCGGCAACATCGAGAAGCTGCTGGACCCGACGGCCGAGCCCAATGCCAAATGCGACAAGTGCAAGGACGACCGCAAGGATCAGCCGGTCGTGGGCCTGCAGATCATTCGCGGCGTCAAGGCCGACGGCGATGGCCATTGGGGTGGCGGCGAGATCCTGGACCCGAACAACGGCAAGACCTACCGCACGCGCTTGAAGCCCGTCGACGGCGGCAGGAAGCTGGAGATGCGCGGCTACATCGGGCCGTTCTTTCGCAGCCAGCTCTGGCTGCGCGTGGAGTGATGCAGCATGGGTGAACTGGCTGGACGCGCTTGGCAGGGCCTGGGCGCCGGCGTGCCGGATGCCCGCTGGTTCTGGCACCGCCAGTTGAAGAAGCCGTTCTTCGGGCGCTTCATGAAGCCGTGGCGCTGGCCGCAGGACGTGCCGTCCGAGGGTTGGGAGCGCCTGCGCATCGCCAGCGCCAGCCATTCGACTTTGGCGGCGGTGCTGAAGCGCACGACCGCCGACACGCCTCGCGGCGTGGTCGTCTGCGCCCACCCCATGGGCTTGGCCGCCAAAGGCTTCTGGCTGCGCAATGGCCATGCGGATGCGCTGCTGGACGCAGGCTTTCACGTGCTCGCCTTCGACTTCAACGGGTTTGGCGACAGCCCCTCCACGAACTTCGACTGGCCGGCCGACAGCCTGGCCGTCGGCCGCCATGCGCGGCAGCTGTTCCCCGGACAGCCCGTGCATGCACTGGCGGCGTCGTTCGGTGCGATGCACGCACTGAACGCACTCGGTGCGGCGGACTTCCCGTACGACCGCATCGTGGCCGAAGGTTGCGCCTCCAGCCTGCCGGCGTTCTGGAAGCACTACCCCTTCGCCCACGCGGTGTTGCGCCTGGGTAGCGCCATTTCTCCCGAAGGGGAGCGTCGGCTGCGCCCGGAACTCGCCATCACGCGGCTGCCCGCACACGTGCGCGTGCTGCTGGTGCACAGCCACGGCGACCGCTGGACACCCACCGACCATGGCGACCGCCTGGCCGCCGCGGCGCCTGCGGGCGCGCGCGTCGAGCGGCTGACGCTCGCCAAGGCCGACCACACGCACGGCATGCGTGACGAGCGCGAGGCGTATTGGCCGGCCGTGCACGATTTTCTGACCGCGGCCTGAGCCGCGGTCCCCGCTTCAAACAGGAGACCCCATGAGTTCCAAGTTCCAAGTCCGCAAGGTGGCCGTGCTCGGCGCCGGCGTGATGGGCGCGCAGATCGCGGCCCATCTGGTCAACTGCAAGGTGCCCGTCGTGCTGTTCGACCTGCCCGCCAAGGAAGGCCCGAAGAACGGCATCGTCACCAAGGCGGTGGAAGGGCTCAAGAAGCTCAAGCCCGCGCCGCTGGGCGACGCGTCGGAAGCCGCGCTGATCCAGCAGGCCAACTATGAAGAGCACCTGGACGTCCTCAAGGGCTGCGACCTCATCATCGAGGCCATCGCCGAGCGCATGGACTGGAAGCTCGACCTGTACACCAAGATCGCGCCGTTCGTGGCTCCCCACGCCATCGTCGCGTCCAACACCTCGGGCCTGAGCATCACCAAGCTCTCCGAAGTGCTGCCGGAAGAAATCAAGCCGCGCTTCTGCGGCATCCACTTCTTCAACCCGCCGCGCTACATGGCGCTGGTCGAGCTGATCAACACGCCGACGACGCAGGCCGACATCCTCGACCAGCTGGAAGCCTTCGTCACCACGTCGCTGGGCAAGAGCGTCGTGCGCGCCCACGACACGCCCAACTTCGTCGCCAACCGCGTCGGCATCGCCGGCATGATGGCCACGATGATCGAGGCCGAGAAGTTCGGCCTGAGCGTGGACGTCGTCGACGACCTGACCGGCAAGAAGCTGGGCCGCGCGTCGTCGGGCACCTTCCGCACCGCGGACGTCGTCGGCCTGGACACCATGGCCCACGTCGTCAAGACGATGCAGGACAACCTGAAGGACGACCCGTTCTACTCGACGTACGCCACGCCCAAGGTGCTGGCCGGCCTGATCGAAAAGGGCGCGCTGGGCCAGAAGACCGGCGCCGGTTTCTACAAGAAGGTGGGCAAGGACATCCAGCGCCTGGACTTCGCGACGGGCGAGTACGTGGCCGGCGGCAAGAAGGCCGACGAGATCGTTGCCCGCATGCTGAAGAAGCAACCGGCCGACCGCCTGAAGCTGCTGCGCGAATCCGCCAACCCGCAAGCCCAGTTCCTGTGGGCCATCCTGCGCGACAGCTTCCACTACGCCGCCGTGCACCTGAACTCTGTGGCCGACACAGCGCGTGAGATCGACTTCGCGATGCGCTGGGGCTTCGGCACGACGCAAGGTCCCTTCGAGCTGTGGCAAGCCGCTGGCTGGAAGCAGGTCGCCGAATGGATCTCCGCCGACATCGCCGAAGGCAAGACGCTGTCCAGCGCGCCGCTGCCGGCCTGGGTGACTGAAGGCCCGGTCGCCGAAGCCGGTGGCGTGCACACGCCGGAAGGCTCGTGGAGCGCCGCCGAGGGCAAGTTCAAGCCGCGCAGCGAGCTGCCGGTCTACGCCCGCCAGGCCTTCCGTGAATCGCTGCTGGGCACCGGCGCTGCCGACCCGCTGAAGAGCGGCACCGAGCTGTTCAAGAACGAGGAAGTGCGCGTCTGGACGCTGGACGGTGACGTCGTCATCGCTTCCATCACCGCCAAGCTGCACCTGATCAGCCCGGCCGTCACCGAAGGCTTGCTGAAGGCGGTGGAGATTGCCGAAGCCGACTACAAGGGCTTGGTGATCTGGTCGCCGGACGATGTGTTCTCGGCTGGCGCCAACCTTGAGAGCCTGATGCCGGTCTTCATGAAGATGGGCAGCAAGGGCATCGCGCCGGAAGAGAAGAAGCTGCAGGACATGATGCTGCGCCTGCGCTACGCCAACGTGCCGGTCGTCGCCGCGATGCGCGGCCTTGCGTTGGGCGGTGGCGCCGAGCTGGCCGTGCACTGCGCCCGCCGTGTCGCTCACGTGGAAAGTTATGTCGGCCTGGTCGAAGTCGGCGTCGGGCTCATCCCCGGCGGCGGCGGCCTGACCTACATCGCCCGCCGCGCGGCCGAGATGGCTGCGGCCGGCAACGCCAATGCCGACATCCTGAGCTTCCTGAAGGACGGCTTCCTGACGGCGGCCACGGCGAAGGTCGCGACCTCGGCGCACGAGGCCAAGAAGAACGGCTTCCTGCTCGATAGCGACATCATCGTGCCGCACAAGGACGAACTGCTGCATGTGGCCACCGCCATGGCGCTGGGCATGGCTGAAGCCGGCTACCGCCCGCCGCACAAGGTCATGTTCCCGGTGGCCGGCCGCAGCGGCATCGCGACGATCAAGGGCCAGGTCGCCAACATGCGCGACGGCGGCTTCATCAGCGAACACGACTACCACCTGGCCGCGGCTATTGCCGACGTGGTCTGCGGTGGCGAGGTCGAGGCGGGTTCCCTCGTCACCGAGGAGTACCTGATGGCGCTGGAGCGCAAGCACTTCTGCAGCTTGCTCGACAACCCGAAGACTCAAGAGCGGATCATGGGGATGCTGCAAACGGGCAAGCCCGTCCGCAACTAAAGGTCCATCGTGAACCGGCTTCAACGCACGCTCGCCAAGCTGGACGGATTGCCCGGTCCTTTGCGTGGTGCTGCGCGCAACTTCGCGCTTCGCCGTGCCGTGCCCTTCACGGGCACTGCGTCGCTTAATTTCGTGGCGCTCACCCCCGAGCGCAGCGAGATCCGCGTCGCCAACAAGCGCCCGGTGCAGAACCACATCAAGGGCGTGCATGCGGCCGCCATGTCTTTGCTCGCTGAAACCGCGACCGGTATGGTCGTGGGCATGAACGTGCGCGACGACTGCCTGCCGCTGTGCAAGTCGTTGCAGGTGAACTTCCGCAAGCGTGCGACCGGCGGGCTTACCGCCAAGGCGCATCTGACGGACGCACAGCGCGCCTGCATGGCCAGCGACACCAAGGGTGAAGTGCGGGTCGCCGTGACCGTGACCGACGAAGCCGGCATCGAGCCGATCGAGTGTGAATTTGTCTGGGCCTGGGTGCCCAAAGAAAAGCCCCAATCCCACGACCTTGCGGGACAGACCGAAGCGCGTACCCGCGCGTAGCTCTGTCCCCAACTGACCAAGGAAACACCATGAGCAAGCAAGTCCAAGACGCCTACGTCGTTGCCGCCACCCGTCTGCCCATCGGCAAGAGCGGCCGTGGCTATTTCAAGAACACTCGCCCCGACGAGATGCTCGTCAAGGTGATGCAGGCCGTGCTGGCGCAGGCCCCGGGGCTGGACCCGGCGGCCATCGAGGACGCCGTCGTCGGCTGCTCCTTCCCCGAGGGCGAGCAGGGCATGAACATCGCCCGTGTGGCCTCGGTGCTGGCAGGCCTGGGCCCCACCATCGGCGGCGTGACGATCAA
>Ga0307411_10000497_pt1 | contig 13735 bp, 8 predicted proteins | sample DK1Ometagenome_2_FD_203712 | JGI IMG/M metagenome (GOLD analysis project Ga0307411, IMG submission 203712) | Maize rhizosphere microbial communities from greenhouse at UC Davis, California, United States - DK15-O-1 | ecosystem: Host-associated > Plants > Roots > Rhizosphere > Soil | place: USA...
TGCGTGAGAGTGCTCGCCATTATGCTGTCTTCTCCAATAAACCGCGCGACGCGAGATTCTGCATCAACGCGCCAATTCCGAATTCCCACGGCTTCGCGTCTTTCGAGGTCGTTACGCGATTCACCAGTGACCCGAGCTTCGGCGCGGAAATGCGCACCACATCGCCCATTTTGTGGGTGAACCCACGGCCCGGCTCGTCGCGATCGTCGGTCGGAGCGAACAAGGTGCCGAGGAACAGCGCAAAGCCGTCCGGATAATGATGCTCGCTCAGCGCCTGGCGGACGAGTTCTTCGGGATCGCGGCTGATCTCGCTCATTAGGCTGCGGCCGCTCAGGACAAAGCCGTCTTCGCCCTCGATCTCGAGCTCGATGACCGCAGCCCGGACGTCGTCCATCGAGAACTTGTCATCGAACAGCCGAATGAACGGGCCGATCGAGCAGGACGCATTATTGTCCTTGGCCTTGCTGAGCAGCAGCGCGCTGCGCCCTTCGAAGTCGCGCAGGTTCACGTCGTTGCCGAGCGTCGCGCCGCGGACTTCGCCGTGGCTGTTCACCGCAAGCACGACTTCCGGTTCCGGATTGTTCCAGCTGGAGTCCGAACGGACGCCGATGTCCGCGCCCCATCCGACACTGGCCAGCGGCGCCGTCTTGGTGAAGATCTCCGCGTCCGGCCCGATTGCGACTTCGAGATATTGGGACCACAGGCCCGCCTCGATCAGCGTTTCCTTCAGGCGTTCGGCTGGCTCGCTTCCGGGTATGAGCGAACGAATTGCGCCGCCGATTGCCGCTTCGACCTTCTCTCGAATCTCGGCCGCGGCCAAATAATCGCCCCGGGCTTGTTCCTCGATCACCCGTTCGATGGCCGAGATGGCAAAGGTAACGCCGGCCGCTTTGATGACCTGGAGGTCGAAGGGAGCGAGGAAGGTCGTCTGCGGCAACTCGTTCAATCGATCGAGCGGAAAGAGCGAAGTTCCGCGAACCGCCGACCAATCGTCGACTTCGAGCAATTGTGAAATGGTCGGCGCGTGACGCGAAACGTCTTCGACCTGCCCGCGTCGGATCAGGACGGGCGTCGGCCCGTCATCAAGCAGCAGTCGTCCCGCTAGCAGCGCTTCGCCGGCATCAACCGGCAGCATCGCCTGCGAAAAGGCGAGACTCACTTGCATAAACTTTGAAGCACGGTCGCCATGGTAGCGCTACCAATAGCAAGCGTAAAGCGTCTCCGGACGCCGAGTGCACGTCAGCGGGGCGGCAAGAGAAATCGCAGCGGAATGTCGACGCGCGATGCCCAGCTAATCTCGTTGTGGGCCTGTCCGGGAAAGTTGCGGCTGATCCAGTTTACACCCTGCCGATACCCGCGCCGCACGACGACGGCGTCGACCCGTTTCTGGTAGCGCGCGTACGTGGCGTCGAGCGTCTCGCTGCCGTGATCGAAATAAAGTTTGTGGGACTTCGGGCTTGGGAGCGCCGGCGCCAAATATTTTTCGAAAGCCGACGAGACGGCTTCATATTCTTCGCCCGTGATCGATCGGCCTTCCTGCGACGGAAGGAACAGCGGCCAATGCGTCGAGACCATGCCCGCGCCGCCAAAGACCTGCGGGTATTCGTCGATCGCGTAGAGAGAGATCAGACCACCCATCGAAGAGCCCATGATCGCCGTATTCGCGCGATCCGTCTTCACCCTGAACTCGCGATCGATGCGCGGCTTCAGCTCTTGAACGACGAAGCTTAGGTAGCCGTCCGACAGCGGGTCACCGCCGTAAAGTCCTCGCACACGATCCATATACTGCGGCGGCAAGTGCGCGAACGCCTTGGCCGGCACATATTCCTGCAAGCGCTTCGGCGTATTCCAGATGCCCACGACGATGGTCGGCCGGACCTGCTTTTCGCGGATCAGCCGGTCGAGCACCTCATCGACCTTCCACTCCTTCCCGCCATAGCCGTTCTCGGGATCGAACAGGTTCTGACCGTCGTGCATGTATAGAACCGCGTGGCGCGGGCCTTTCGGCGAATAGCTGCTGGGCAGCCAGACCTGCACGCGCCGCGCGTCGGCATATTTCGATTGAACGATGCCGAGATCGATCAGCGTTCCTGCTCCGACCTCTGCCGCCGCAGGCGCTGCCACCAGCAGCGCGAGCAGTGCGGCAAAGAGGCGAAACATCAGCGGATCGGCACGAAGCGGACCGCAGCACCCCCGCCGGGCGCGAGCCGCATGGCCAGCCGGTCGGCAGACGTCACATTGCGCTGCTCGATAACGATCGACCGCGGGTTGGTACGGTAGTCGGCATCGTCGCCATCGCGATAGATTTCCGCGCGATACCGTTGGCCCGCAGGCAAGAAATCGAGCGCGACGTCGAAGCGCCGTTCCTGCTCGTCGCCGACCGCGCCGACGAACCATTGGTCCGTCCCGCGTTCCTTGCGAGCGAACACGGCCAGGTCGCCGACCTCACCCGCCAGCATGCGCGTATCGTCCCAGTCGACCGCGACGTCCTTGATGAACTTGAAGGTTCGCGGGTTGGCCTCGTAATTTTCGATGAGGTCGGGCGCCATCTGGATGGGCGAGTAGATTACTACGTAGAGCGCCAATTGCTTGGCCAGCGTCGACAGGATCGGCGTGTTGTTCTTGCCCGTCAGGCTCAGCACGCCCGGAGTGAAATCCATCGGGCCGGAAATCATGCGCGTGAACACGAGGTTCGCCTCATGCTCCGGCGGATTCTTGGGCTCGCCCCAGGCGTTATATTCCATGCCGCGCTGGCCCTCCCGAGATACCCAGTTCGGGTAGGTTCGACGAAGGCCCGTATCCTTCACCGGCTCGTGGGGGTTGATGGCGATTTGCCGCTTCGCCGCTTCGGTCACGACCTTCAGATGGTGGTTCACCGCCGTCTGGCCTTCGTGCCACTCGAAGCGGATCTTTCCGTCCGGTCCTTCGGCCTGGACGCCGCCGGCGTCGGCGACGTAACCGGTCTTCACCGCCGGAATGCCGAGCTTTTGGTAGAGGTCCAGTGCGGGGGCAAGCTGCCGCTCATAGACCGCGATATTTCCGCCGGTCTCATGGTGCCCGATGATGGAGACGCCCTTCGAGCGTGCGTAACGCGCGAGTTCGACGATATCGAAGTCGGGATAGGCCTCAGTGAAGCTGAAGTCCCAGCCGTTGCCGAACCACTCGCCGTCCCAGCCCTTGTTCCAGCCTTCGATCAGCACGCCCTTGAAGCCGTTCTTAGCGGCGAAATTGATCATCTGCTTCGTATAGGCAGTTGTCGCGCCATGCTTCGGACCGGAGTTCCAGGTCTTCCGGTCGAGATGCATGTCCCACCAGATGCCGACATATTTCATCGGCTTCACCCAGCTCACGTCGCCAAGCTTGTTCGGCTCATTGAGGTTGAGGATGATCTGCGCCGAGCGGTAGAGCGACGGCGCGTCCGGAGCGATCATGATCAAGCGCCAAGGCGTCGCGACCGGCGTGTCACGGACGACCTTCGGACCGGCGGCCGACGGAGTCAGCGAAGCCTTCAATAGAGTATCGTGCACACGGCGCAGGTTCATCGCCGAATAGTCGACGAGTGCCGCCTCATGAAATGACAGGTGCAGTCCGCTGGCGGTGCGAACGGTCAGCGGAGTCTGCGCGGTACCCACCTGGTCCAGCGGCGTGCGCCGGATTCCATACTCCTCGCGGTTCCACTCGTAGGCTTCGTTCCACCAGGCCTCGCCGCTCTCCGCGACGTTGAACTCGGTGAGTTCGTCCGCGATGTTCGCTCGCGTCAATTTCGCGTGCTTCGGGATTTCGTAACGGAAGCCGACGCCGTCGTCGTAGACCCGAAACACGAGGGTCATCCGTCTCTTGTCCCCGCTCTTCTCGTCGAGGTTGACGGTCAGCTCGTTGTAGCGGTTGCGGATCGAGCGATATTCGCCCCACGGCTGCTCCCATGTCTCGTCGAAGCTGCGTGCCGACTGCCCGGCGAGAACGAAGTTGCGCAGCATCTGCGGCGCGTCGGTGAACAGAAATCCGAGGCGGCTTTCCGCGATGACCGGCTTGCCTTCGCGACTGACTGCATAGCCCACGCGGCCCTCCGGATTGAGGAGGACGTCGACCTTGATTGTGCCCGACGGCGAGCTCGCCGATGCGACGCCCTGCCTTGTCGGCGCGGCCTGCGCGATGGTCTGCGCGGCAGCGGGAACGGTGATGAAGGCAAGGACGAAGGCGGCAAGCAAGCGGTACAGGGTCATGCGATCTCCTCGATAACAGCCGAGTAGGGCCCCAGGTCGCCGCCGTCGAGATCACCCGCGCGAAACAGTTCACGGCCGCCGGGAGTGAACGCAGCTGACGATCCGGACAGGTTGAACGTGCAGCGAAGTTGCTCGCCGTCTGCCGCTCGTTCGAAAACCAGGACCTGGTCATCTGCCCGCACGACCTCCATCGATCCGGAGCGAAGGGACGGATGCGCATTGCGCAATTTCAGCGCCTCGGACGTGAACTGCAGGAGCGAATCCGCGCTCGAATGCTGCAGGTCGACTGCAAGCGGCCCGTGACTCTCGCCAACCGGAAGCCACGGCTCCACCTCGGAAAAGCCAAGCTGCGGTGCGCCGGCTTGCCAAGGCATCGGCGTTCGCGCCCCATCGCGGCTGAGCGTCTGCGGCCAGTTTGCAATCGCCTCCGGATCCTGCAGACGATGGAACGGAACATCGACCTGCGGCAGACCGAGCTCTTCGCCCTGATAGAGGATGATCGATCCCCGCAACGTCGCGAGCAGAAGCATCTTCAGACGCGCAAAACGATCGCGATCCTCTTCGCTCGACCAGCGTGAAATCGCTCGCGGCGCATCGTGATTCTCGAACGCCCAGCTCGGCCAGCCTTCGCTTTCCGGCCAGTCTTCGGAAACCGCAGCGACCAGCTTCGGCGTCAGCTTCTCCGCGTACAGAAAGTCGAAGCCGTAAGCGCTGTTGAGCCGCCGGTCGCCACCCGTGAATTCCTTCATCTCGGCGAGCGCATGATCACCACCCACTTCGGCCAGAGTGAACCGCCCGCCGTAGCTGTCGGTGACTTCGCGTAACCGCTCGAGGAATTTCACGATGTCCGGGTGCGACTGGTTGTAGATGTGCTGTTGGAAATCGAACGGCCGGCTGCGCTTGCGGTCGTGCGTCGCCGGCGGATTATCCCGCAGCTGCTGATCGTGCATCGCGAAATTGATCGCATCGATGCGGAAGCCGTCGACGCCGCGATCGAGCCAGAAACGCGCTACGTTCAGGAGTGCTTCCTGCACTTCCGGATTGTGCACGTTGAGGTCAGGCTGCTCGGGCAGGAAATTGTGCAAGTAATACTGCCCGCGCCGGGCATCCCACGTCCACGCGGGACCGCCGAAGACGGACTGCCAATTGCTTGGCGGCGAACCATCCGGCTTCGCGTCGGCCCAGACGTACCAGTCGGCGCGCGGATTATCGCTGTCTGACCGGCTCTCCTGAAACCAGGCGTGTTGGTCTGACGTGTGCGAATAGACCTGATCGACGATGACCTTGAGACCCAGCCCGTGCGCCTTGGCGACAAGCGCATCGAAGTCGCCGAGCGAGCCAAACACCGGGTCGACATCGCAATAATCGGACACGTCATAGCCGAAATCGCGCATCGGCGATTTGAAGAACGGCGACAGCCAGATGGCATCGACTCCGAGCCGAGCGACGTATTCTAAACGGGTTGTGATCCCGGGAAGGTCGCCAATGCCGTCGCCGTTCGAGTCCGCGAAGCTACGCGGGTAGATCTGGTAGATTGCTGCGCCCCGCCACCAAGGCTGCACGACGTGCGTGGCGGGACAGAGCAAGGCTTCAGTTGCCGACATCGCAAATCGCATATCCAAAAGGTGGAAGAGTGAACCGAGCGCTTCCCGGCGCGGTCGGCGTCGTAGGGCAGTTCCCGGCTAGGGTCGTAAAGCGCGTCGATGACGTTTCCACGATGACGTTCTGCTCGATCGATTGGGCAGAGGTATTGAGTGCAACAAGAACTTCGCGGCCGTCCAGAACTCGGGAGAATGCCAGCAAGCCCGGCCCTTCCGTGCCGCCACGAAATACGGTCGTGCCGCTGCGGAGGGCCGGATGCGCCTTTCGAATGTCGGAAAGCTCGCGGATCAGCTTGTACAGGGTCCGCGAAGCGTCGAAATTCGCCTGGGCCGTCGTCGAGTCCGTACCGATCAGGTCATTGTCGTTGTAGACCGCGACTTTCGAAGCAAACATGTCCTCGCGTGCGTCCTGGTCGTTGCCGTCGCCGACGAACCCCTGCTCGTCGCCATAGTAGATCGTCGGCACACCTCGCGCCGTCATCATCAGGACATGGCCCAGGGCGATCCGCTTCAGCAATTCCTCATCAGTGGCCTTCGGAAGCGCCCTGCGGATGAACGTCGAGAAGCGACCCGCGTCATGGTTGCCGAGGAAGGTCGGCAACTGCATCGCCGCGGCGTCGCCGCCCGCATAGAGCACATCCTGGGCGAAGAACTCGCGCCAGCTTTCGGTCGGCCATTCGCCCGAGACCGTCTTGATCGCCGTGACCCCGAACGCGAAATCAAGGACGCTCGGCAGCTTGTCGCGATGCGTGTGCTTGGCGAGCTTACCCGGCTGTCCCGTGTCGTCGGCGACTTCGCCGAAGATATGGAAGTTGGGAATGCCCTTCGCCTTTGCCCGCTCAAGGATCGGCGGCACGAACTGCGCCCAGAACTCCGGGTTCACGTGGCGCGCGGTATCGATGCGAAAGCCGTCGACGCCATATTTATCGATCCAGTCTCCGTAGATCTCGATCATGCCCTGCACGACGCGCGGATGCTCGGTGAAGAGATCGTCGAGCCCGACGAAATCGCCTTCGGTGCTGGCTTCGCCCTTGAAGGTCGTGTTGCCGCGGTTGTGGTAATAGATCGGGTCGTTCAGCCAGGCCGGAACCTTGATGTCCTTCTCGGCCGGGCTGACCTTCACGGTATAGGCGTAGTTCGGGTCAACGAGCTTGCTGAAGTCCTCGCCGTCGAAGCCCGGGTTGATCGCCGCGCCGCCTGGGCCCCCGCGCCGCTGATACGGATAGTCGGCGATGCTCCGATAGGGGCAGTTGAGCTGGCTCTCGCACTCGGCTGGGTAAAGGACATCCGCTGTATGGTTGGCGATGATGTCCATGTAGACTTTCATCCCCCGCGCGTGCGCCGCGTCCACGAAGGATTTGAAATCGGCATCCGTCCCCAGATGTGGATCGACCCGGGTGAAATCGGTGATCCAGTATCCGTGATAGGCGGAGCTTTCCTGGCCCGCCGGACCTTGCACCGGCTTGTTGGCGAAGATCGGCGTCAGCCAGATGGCAGTCGCGCCAAGGCCCTGAATATAGTCGAGCCGCTTGGTCAGGCCCTTAAGGTCGCCGCCGTGATAGAAGCCCTTGGCCGTCGGATCGTAGCCGGTCTTCAGCCGGCCGCCCTTGATTCCGCCGCGATCGTTGCGCGCATCGCCATTCTCGAACCGATCCGGAAGGACGAAGTAAATGACCTCGTCCTGCGGTGGCCTGGCGCGGTAATCCGTGACGGCGCCTTGAGCGGCGAACAAGGCGAGGGCGGCGGCGATGCTCATCAGGCGTGGACCATTTCCTGTTTCATGGGGGCGAATTTGGCGACGAAGTCACCGTGATCGGTCATCCGAGCAACCTGTTGCATATGCGATCGCTCGAGCCCGTCGAGAAATTCCTTGAGCCTCGCTTCCGGCAATTGGTCGGCGATCGGATGATAGGTCTCGGGATTGATGTCCTGGCCGATCATCACGTGGATCCAAGCCCGAGTATCGAAGAGCTCGTCGAAGCTGGGAACGACCCGTGCTGTCGACCGGAACAGGTCGATCTTGTGCTGCAGCGGCTCGGGCAACTCCATCTCGCGAAGCCCGTCCCAGAACGGTTCGCCGACCCTTTTGTTTGCGTGATAATGGAGGATGATGAAGTCGCGGATGCGCTCCATCTCCAGAGCCGAGCGGCTATTGTAATCGGCGCGCGTCGCGTCGGTGATCTCACCTGCGGGTAGCAATTCGATCAGCCGCGTAACTGCGGTTTGGATCAGGTGGATGCTGGTCGATTCAAGCGGTTCGATGAAGCCCGACGAAAGTCCAATCGAGACGACGTTGCGAACCCAGCAATTCTTCCGCCTGCCGGTCTTGAACCGGATCGTCCTCGGCTCCGCCATCGCCTCCGCATCGAGGTTGGCAATCAGAGTCGCGGCCGCTTCGTCCTCGCTGATCCGGCTGGAGTTGAAGACGTAGCCGTTGCCGGTGCGATGCTGCAGCGGGATGCGCCATTGCCAGCCGGCCTTGCGGGCGGTCGAGCGGGTCAATGGAATGAGCGGTTCGACGCGGGCGCTCGGTACGGCGATCGCGCGGTCGCACTGCAACCATTGCGACCAATCTTCGAACCCGGCTTCCAGCTCCTGCTCGATCAGCAAGCCACGAAAACCGGAGCAGTCGATGAAAAGGTCGCCGGCAATGCGTGTGCCGTTGGCGAGCAGCACGGCCGCAATGTCCCCGGTTTCGGCATTCCGCTCGACTGCGACGATCTTCCCTTCCTGCCGCGACACGCCGAGCTTCTCGGCGAAGTTGCGCAGGAACTTGGCATAAAGGCCTGCGTCGAAGTGGAACGCGTAGGGCATTGGCGGAAGCGGACTATTCGCCGGCGGATTCAGATGCGCAAAGCGGTTAGCGGCAATGGCCAGCGTGTGGAGAACATAATGGCCGAGGGGCTTCGAGATGCCGAGCTTGAGCCCGCGAAGCCAGTAATGGTGGAACGGCACCACGCCGAGCGCACTACCAACTAGGCCGAAAGCGTGGACGTAGCCCTTGTCCGGCTGGCCCCACCCTTCGAACGCAATGCCTAGCTTGTAGGTGCCGCCCGTCGCTGCGAGGAACTCGGCTTCGTCGAGACCGATTGCATTGTTGAAGTCGCGGATGCTCGGGATCGTCGCTTCGCCAACACCGACGATCCCGATTTCATCGGACTCGACGAGCGTGATGTCGAAGGCCGGGATGCCGAAGCGTCCCAAAGCAGCAGCCGTCATCCACCCCGCCGTCCCGCCTCCAACGATGACGATGCTGCGCTGACCTAGGTCATCCATGAGAATCTTTCGTCAGTCGTGCCTCGGCGACGGATGCGTCGCCGAGGCCGCTGAGATCAACCGCGTTCCGGCGCTGGCGGCGGCGGAGGCGGAGGCGGCGGAGGCACCGGGCAAGCCTCGGTTGCCAGGACAACCGATCCGTCCGCACACGTTTGCGTAGCCGGCGGCGGAGGGGGTGGCGGAGGCGGTGGGGGCGCTGCGACGGGCGGCGTGGGTGCTGCTCGCCCGCCGAACTTGTACGTCGCGCCTAGCATGAACCGGCGACCGTAGCGCTGATAGTCGACGACCTGCAGGTTTTCGCCGGGATTAGTCGTTACGAACGGCTCATTCGTAAGATTCAGGCCCTGCAGGTACACCGACAATCCGCTCAACATCGAGTTGGGTTGGAAGTCATATCCGACCTGGCCGTCCACGATCGTCTCCGGCTTGGCTTCACGGAACACGTTGTTTTGGGCAAAGCCTGAAACCTCACCCTGGAAGCTGGAGCGATACCGCAAGCTTCCGCGTGCGTTGAAGCCCCACTTCTCGAAGTAGAGAGTGCCGTTTGCGACCCACTTCGAATAGCCCGGAAGTGACGTCGCCGGAGCCCCCGGATAGATGTGTACCTTGGACTTCGTGTAGCCCACGCCGCCCGTCATGCCGAAGCCGTCGAGCGCTGGAACGAAATCGCCAAACGGAATCGTTGCGCCCAGTTCTACGCCGTACATCTTGCCGCCGTTCACATTGTACGGCTGCTTGATCAAGCCGTTCGTGATTCCCTCGGGCGGCAGGTAATTCGGCGCCACCGGATCGGTCGTCTGGTAAGGCGCCGGAATGGTGTAGCCGGTATAATCGAACGGGATGTACGCGAGGTTCTGTTCGACCACGAACGTGTTGAATTTCTTGTAGAACAGCTGAAGCGAGACGTAGCCCTTCGTTCCGAAATATTTCTCGAAACTTACGTCGGCGGCGTTCGCCCGGTACGGCCTGAGCCGGGGATTGCCGGTTTCCCCGTTGATGTAGGATTGGTTCTCGCCGTCAACGAGCAATTGATTCCCGCGATATTCGAAACCAAGGCGCATGGAGTCCATTCGCGGACGCTGAACCTCGCGTGCAAGGCCGACGCGGATCACCCAGTCGCTCGGGAAACGGAACGACAAATTGAGGCTCGGCATGACGTCCCAATACTTCGCGCCGTCAGTCGCAGGCGTGAGGACTTGATTGTTGTCGTCACCCGTGGGTGAGAAGAATGTGTTTCCGTTCGAACTCTGATCGGTGTGGACGGCCTGCACGCCAACGTTCCCGGTCAGCTCCGCAGAGCCAAGCTGCGAGCGGATATCAGCCTGCAGGTATATCGTTCCAAGTTTCTCCCGGACGTCGTACTGCTTGGCGAGAATGTCGCCGACATTGCTGCGGAATGCGAGCGCATAAATCCCCGCGTCGAGCAGTTCCTGAGGATTGTATGCCAACGTGCGGCCAAGACCGATCCAGCTGAAATCCGCCGAACCAAGCACGAGTTCGTCAGGCAGGACCACATTGCGGGCGGCAGGGTCGCTGAGCTGAACGAAAGCTTCGTCGGGCGTCAGCGACTTCTTGTGATTAGTGTAATTCAAGCCCAGGCGCACCGTTGAAAGGAAGCTGGACTCGAGGTCCTTCGAAATCTCAGGGTGAACCTGCCATATGCGATCGTTCACTATCCGGTTGTTGTAATATCCCGGCTGGAGCGCGCCGTTCGGAGCGAGACCGCCCCAGCCGCGCGGATCGGTGACGAACACCTGGTTCGGATCAGAATAGTCAAGATTGTGGCTGGTAAAGATCGTACCGGTATCGCCCGTCTCGAAACTCAGGTCATCCGTCGGACCTGAGTAAAGGTAGCCGGTGCCGGCGTATGTTTCGAAAACCAGCTCGTTGCGCTTCGTCTTGTTCCAGCTGAGATCAAGAAAGCCGCGCCAACCGTTGTCCGCGTCGAAGCGATTGTTCCAGCCGAACGAATAGAGTTTCGCGTGACGCGGTTGGAGGACGTTGCGAACGACACCGGTGACATCGTTGTAAGTGCCAGAGGTTATTAGCCCGTCCGAGGCGGCGTATCCCGGCTGAAGGACCTCGCCGCCATTGTTGCCACCCCACTGCAGCGGAACCTCGATCCCTCTTGCGATCTGGTCGTCTTTGAAGTTGGAATAGAAGCCGTCGACCGTCGACGTCCAATTCTCGGTGGGCTTGAATTCCAGCGTGCCGGTGAGGCCGAGGCGCTTAAGCTCCGTTGACCTCGAGTAGGACTTGAGTCCGCCCACCACCTTGTTGCCGTCGGGACCGTCGGCATAGCCCCAGGCGTTGAACTCCTGAATCTGGTACGGCTCGTCAGCCCAACTCACGGCGAGCGCCACGCCCACACGCCCGTCGGCAAATTGGTCGACGTACACACCATTCACCCGATAGCCGTATTTGTCGGATTCGGGGTTGAGCCGGCCCAAGTCGGGATAAACGATGCGGCCGCCGACCGAAATCACCTGCTTGCCGAACTCAAGCGGGCGGATCGTACGCAGGTCGATGGTGCCAGCGATGCCCTGTCCGACCACCGACGCCATCGGCGTCTTGTAGATGTTGACGCGATTGATGATTTCCGCGGGATATTGGTCAAACTGAACCGCGCGGTTGTCTCCTGTAGAGGTCTGTTCGCGCCCATTCAGCAGCGTCGTCGAGTAGTCGGGACCAAAGCCGCGGATCGAGATCACATCCGCGCGTCCCGAAAGCCGCTGCGAAGTGATGCCCGGGAGGCGCGCAATTGCTTCGCCAATCGACGCGTCCGGGAGCTTGCCGATATCCTCGGCGCTCACCGATTCGACGATTTGGTCTGCCCGCTTCTTCGTATTGACCGCACTTTGCAGCGCAGCGCGGAAGCCGGTCACGACGATCGCCTGATCGGCCGTCTCTGCAGCTTCATCGGCAGCTGCGGCCGCCTGATCGGCAGCGTCGGCAGCGGCAGCGGCCTGCTCGTCCGCCTGAGTCGCAGCATCGGCCTGCGCCTGTGCCGGCGACGCCATGGCGAGGCTGAGCGCGAGCGCCAAAGGGCTCGTCGCGGATGCCAGGCGCAAGCGCGAAGAAGTGCTGTTCATCGATGTATCCCCCTAATGCGCGGCTTTCCCCAGCCGCGATGATTCCTGTCGGGGCACAAGGCCCTCTCCCGATTGTGTGGGATATCAGACGTTTCGGCGCGCGGAACCTAGTCGGGCGCTATACATACGTATTCAGGCGGCATAGGCTGCCCCCAGGGGAGACAATGCAGAGGCGGCCGACCTCATTTGACATCGCAGCGCTCGCTGGCGTCTCGCAGCCGACGGTTTCGCGCGCGCTCAACAATAGCCCGTCCGTCAGCGCCGAAACCCGAGCCAAGGTTGTCGCCGCCGCCGAGCAGCTCAACTACAAGGTCGACAAGAACGCCTCAGGCCTTCGCCGAAGCCGCTCGCGCACGCTGGCGCTCCTGTTCGAGGAAGCCAGCGCCGACGGTGGGCTGATCAATCCTTTTTACCTCTCGATGCTCGGTTCGATGGTCCGCAAGTGCGCGGACACCGGCTACGATCTTCTCATCTCGTTCCAGCAACTCTCGTCGGACTGGCACGGCGATTACGCCGAAACGCACAAGGCGGACGGAATCATCCTGCTTGGCTACGGCGACTATTACCAATCCGAGCCACTTCTCGAGAGGCTGGTCGAGCGGGGAACGCATTTCGTTCGCTGGGGATCGACGCCTGGCGCCACGCTAGGCGCCACGATCGGATCGGACAATGAGCAAGGCGGGTTCGACGCAACCCAGCACCTGCTTAAAAATGGTCGCAGAAGCATCGCCTTTATCGGAATCGCAGATCGCGGATTCCAAGAGTTTCACGACCGCTGGCGCGGCTATTGCCGGGCATTGCGGGCGTCAGGAATCGATCCCGATCCGCGCCTGCAGGTCGACGCAGACCCCAGCGAGCAGGCCGGTCTCGACGCAATCGACGAGCTGCGGCGGCGCGAGGTGGAATTCGACGCCATTTTCGCCGCCTGCGACGTCGCCGGTATCGGCGCGATGCACGCACTGCAAAGGCTTGGCCGGGCAATTCCGGACGAAGTCGCGATCGTCGGCTTCGACGACATCCCGGCCGCCAAGCTTGCCAGCCCGCCCCTCAGCACCGTCCGCCAGGACCCCCACGCTGCCGGCGAGACACTGATCGAAGCTGCGGTGGAAGCGGTCGAGCTTGGTAATGCCCGCAACCAGCTCCTGCCGGTCCAGCTAGTCGTTCGGGAGTCGAGCTGCCCGGCCTGATCTGGGTGCGTTGTCCAACAGCGATTGTTCTGCCAGCTTGCGCTCGCGAGCGCGGGAGAGCCAAGCATGCAGTCAGTCGAGAAGCCCCGGCAGAGCTTTGCCGGACTATGGAATATTTCGTTCGGGTTCTTCGGGATCCAGATCGGATTCGCGCTGCAGAATGCGAACATGTCGCGCATCTTCCAGTCGCTTGGATCGAGCCTAGACGACCTTCCCGCTTTGTGGATCGCTGCGCCGCTGACTGGATTGCTCGTTCAGCCGATCATCGGTCACATGTCGGACAAGACGTGGCTCGGCCGCCTGGGACGCCGCCGACCCTATTTCCTGCTCGGCGCAATCCTTGCCGCGCTGTCGCT
>Ga0307411_10000498_pt1 | contig 13732 bp, 12 predicted proteins | sample DK1Ometagenome_2_FD_203712 | JGI IMG/M metagenome (GOLD analysis project Ga0307411, IMG submission 203712) | Maize rhizosphere microbial communities from greenhouse at UC Davis, California, United States - DK15-O-1 | ecosystem: Host-associated > Plants > Roots > Rhizosphere > Soil | place: USA...
ACGGTGCACTCACCTTCGAGGACCATGAAGATATGATCATCGTTCTCGTGATAATGCATGTCGTCTTGGATTCCCGGTTCGCAGTTGATCACCCATGCATAGGCGAGCTTGGTTCTCCACAAACTCAAATGCCGGATCTCCGGGTCGGCGTCGGCTTCCTTGATCGGATTTTCATCTCCACCATAAATCCTCCTATTCGGTTAACTCGTTCCAGGGTTTGCCATCACTCAGATCGTGTAAAGGGCAGCTCACTCTAGGGCCCGCTCGGACGCTCTTTGGGCTTCACTAAACGACCGTGCGTTGCCATCGAAATAAGGATGATCCTTTGATCTCCAACAACGGCAAATGGCAATCGTTCTTGGTTCGTTGACTTACAGCATGCGCGGCCTGATATTTGTGCCGGCATGAGAGCCATCCCAGAAAGGCAGACTCTGGCTCCGGGCGCAGCGGCAGTACGCAATCTGCTTGCTCATTTGCTCCTTCCGTTTAGTGTGTCCCTGAGTGCGTATTCCGTGTCCATTTGCTTTCCTCAGAGATTTCTTAAAAGTGCGCGCAAGGCAAACTATAAGCCCGCTTGACCTTCGTCAAGGTTTTGACAGGTTGTACGGAGTTCTCCGATCTAGGTCACAAACGGCGATGAATCGCGCTCGCCCCAAAATTTTATGTTCAAAGCCTCATGTTTGCTGTTCAACGCGACGGCTTTTTCCCAGCGCTGGATCAGAATGCAGAGATAATCTCAGCTCCCGGAGACGACCTCTTGAATCCCCACAGCAAACCCGCTAGGTAAATGCTTTCACGCGTATGGCCAGGTAGCTCAGTCGGTAGAGCAGAGGACTGAAAATCCTCGTGTCGGCGGTTCGATTCCGTCCCTGGCCACCTCCGAGCCTCAAACATTTCAAGCCTTAAAGTTGCCGCGCTCTGAACAAAGAAGCATAAACACATCCACTTTGAAGTTCTTTGAAGTGTGCTGCTGGTCAAACTTTTGTATGTCGTTTCCCGTTTCGCATCCGCTCGACGCGAATAGAATGAAAGCCCACTTCTCCGGGGTAGCGGGTCCAGCCCATCGAGGACGTATGCTCCTAAACGGAAGAACGAGATAACCGAGGCTATTTACGGTCGGTCGCTTCAATCGTCCTGCTTGGCACCGCAGACTGGACAATGTGAGAACCACCGGCGAATCCGAGATCGACATCGCCGGCAAATGGTTGTTCGCCCGCGCCGCACTAAAAGCACTGACGTGAAAACGAGGAGACCGGCGACTATACTTCCAAGCATTTTTTATCCACCCACTCCCTAGCCAGCTGCTGCAGTTCGAGCCCTCAGCTCGGTTATCGTGTTAATCATCTTGCCTCAATCCACGCAAGACTCGATAACCGAGCCATTGAACGACTCCGATAAACAGCTCCCAGCGATTCACATCCTGACATGAACATCCGGAATCGACTCGCCTGCGATCTTATGGCCCTGTGATCCTAGCATATTGGTTGAAATCTCTCGCGGGGCTACCAGTCTAACTCTGAACCCCTTGATTGGCTCCGCGTCATTGTGCTATCAACGCCGCCCTCGCCGCGCAGCGATACCGTTGCGCTAAGCTTTTGACAGCCCTGTCGAAGGCGCTGCGCCGGCGAGGCCCAGTACTCGATGGGAGAACTCAATGGAGATACTCACATGAACAAGATGATGCGCAACTTCCGGCCTGAGTACATTGAAGATGCAGTACTCGTTACTTTGGTGATAGTCATTGTGGTGGCACTTTATTTGGCTGCCGTATATTTGCTGATCCTGAGTTAGCTACCTATCTTGCAGCAGTCGCTCTTTGCCACGGTTGGGCCCAGCATTCGAGATATTTAGCATAATGAAAGTAACTGCGTCTGAATGCACCGAGTGCCAGCAGAAGCTGAACTTCGCTATACCCTCTTTGCTACAACACACGGCGAATAGAACGTTGACGAGTTGGATTAACTGGTGATATTGCAGCCAATCGACTTTAACGGATCGAATTGCGACCCATGCTGTGGAACTTTAGTAGCAGACCCTTGCGGGTGACAACATGATAATCAAGAAGGATTATAGCGGCATCCGTTAGCGGCGTCTGACACGCTTTGTGCTTGTCCTCGATCCTTCCTGCCGAAATATTTAGCTGTTAATTATCGAATCTTAACGAGCGTCTATGAGAGAGGCGGCCGAGTGTCTCTAGGTCGTCGAGCTCCATGTGTAGCCATTCCCGGAGTGATTACCGCATGGGATAGGCCCGTAAGCCAGTTTGGCTGCGCGACTTAATAGGTTGGGTAAGCAAAGCCTGACAGGAGGTCAGAGATAGCCCGATACCGATTGAGGTGTGTTGAGAGTACTGCGTGCGCGATTTACAATCGAACCATAGAGGAAAGAGTTCTGTGATCGAGCGAGGAAAATTCCAGCCTCTGGTACAATCACGGAGCAGGTTTTAAATCAAAGGTTTTTGCTAATCAGACGTTTGATGGATGCGGCCCGGCTAAATTTCACAGATGAGTAGCCGCTCAAGCATCACGATCATGACCCGGCGGGCGCAAAAAATAATCATCGTACGCGCTGTGAAGACAATTTTCGCAGAGGAAGCGACCATCAACGGCATCCTAAGTTCGGCCGTTAATTACCTCCGGTATCCAGGAACGCCACGGCTGCCATTCCGTCCCACAGCGACTCATTCGCGATGCGGTCGTAATTTTCACTTGCGAGGAATGCTTTAACACCACGAGACTCACTGTGCGGAAGCAAACGCGAACGAGCATCAACCCTCAACTCCTGCAGCTCTGTTGTGCGGTAATGTTTCTGACGCCCGTTCAATGGCCGGTTGAACTTGTCGCCGCTGAGGCTTACTGCTTTTCGGTCAGTAGCTGTTCTATGGAGGCCAACAGTGGCATTTCTTCTCCGGGTAGGAAAACCGGATTGCTGCGCGTGCATCCCTCCAATCCGCGGTATTTCACAGATGATTCTGGCAAAGCGATCTATCTCGGCGGGCATCAGATATTCGTCGATTTGCAGGATAATACGTTTGGCAACTACACGACTTACAATCAGCAAGCGCGACTGGATTGGCCGTGGTATCTCCAGTTCGCTAAAGCCCGAAAGCTCAATTACTTGCGAAATTGGACGCTGATGAGCACCGGTTGCGGAGTGCCTTTGCGATGCGCAGTGGCTTACCCGATGCCGTACAAGCGGGTTTCGGGATTTGGCAGTGCGAATGATGGACGGGGGAAGTTCGATTTGAACCAGTTCGATGAGGACTTTTTTGATCGGCTGCGCTCCCGCGTTATTGATGCGGGTAACCACGGGATGTATGTCAGCATTATGCTGTACGATGTCTATGCATTCTCGAATTTTTCAACGCCTCTCAGTCCGATGTGGGGAGGCAACGTTTTCAATGCTGAAAACAACATCAATGGCATCACAGCCGATACCAATGGCGATGGTTGGGGCATAGAATTTTTTACCGCGCCGTCATCCAAAATCCGCAGTCTACAAAAGAGCTATGTCATGAAAGTTATCGAAACTGTCAATGATCTAGACAATGTCATTTTCGAGATCGGGAACGAAGTGGGTGCAATGGAATGGCAGTACGAGATGATCGATTTTGTCAAGAACTATGAGGCTTCAAAGGCTAAGCAACACCTAATTCTTATGAGCCCTGGCGGCTTAAGTGGTTTGAACGTTTATACGAGTGCAACGCAAAGCGAAGTCATCGCGAGTTCTGCCGACATCTATGCCGCTTCAATCGTTTGGGCCGATTATTTGGAGAATCCGCCGGCCAACAATAACGGCAAGCCCGGTATTCTGGACAGGGATCACGTCAGGCCGACTCACAGTCAGGTACCTATTCTTGCCTGGAAAGCATTCGCCAGAGGCCATCACTACAGCATGTATGACCAACCTTTCGAGGCTGCGATCGAGGATGTTACATGGGATCTAGCGCGACGCAATGTAGGCGCAATCGTGACGTATGCGAACGAGGTATTTTCTGATCTCGCTAAAATGCTCCCGAATGGCGATCTCAGCTCAACCCAGTATGCACTTGCGAATCCGGGATCAGAGTATTTAATCGTCCAACCTGAGAGCGGTGCTTTTACGCTAGAGATGCAGCGCGGCACCTATAGTTACGAATGGTTGGATCCCAACACAGCTTCAACGGCGGACAGAGGCGTGGTTAGCCTGATGGCCGGCAAGAATACCTTTACGCCTCCTTTCAGTGGAAGCGCCGTGCTGTATCTGAAGTCGGTGTCATCAAATGAACCCGGCTCGCCGACAGAGTGATTTTAGAATCCTCAATCCGCGTCTAATGCTCGTCGCAATCCTGAAACAAACACAAGATGGTTCGGAATTGAGCTGCAATTTAAGGCTCCCGTAACCCGAGTCGCAAAACGGACGACATATGATCCGCCGATTCGGCGCCCCCACGCTTGAGTTCTCCACAATTGAACCCATGGCGATTTGGTTGCCAGGACTAGTGGTAGAAAGTTTTCACCCCTCCGCCCAAATCGTTATTGTTTTAAAGAGTTCAACAAGACCTGTCAATTACTTCAGCCAGGTATCTGTGCTTCTTTGCTCGCAGGCGGCAGGATCCCAACTTAGTCTTGCGTCTCTGGCTAGAGGTTACAGTTTGGATAGTCGGACGGTTTGTTTGACATCAAGTCAGTTGAAATGACGCAAACTACAAGCGAGTCGTCATGGCTTCTTTGAGCAAATAATGAGTAGCGCGCCGCAAGATTATTTCGACACCCTACTTTTGATCAAATGGATCTAAAAGCTTTTATGTGGCGCTATAGCCTGCGTTTGTTTAAAATGTTCGCGCATTTGTCAACTGTCGTTTGCGAGAAAGGGGCTGCGGATGGACCGACTGGAAAAGCTTTTCGATTATACGCTGAGGTATGCACTTGAACCCGGGTTGAACTGGGTTATCGCTCACCCCATCGTCTCAGTAATCGTCGTTTTCGTGCTTGTGTACTGGTCCGTGCGAGGGTATCGAATGCTATAGATTGCCTGGGAATATCTTGAGGTTTTCAGTTATCAGAGATTTTGCTATAGCTTTCTAAAGACCATGAGTTTAGTCGAGACCAGAGAAGGAGACGGTGATCAGGTAAAGGAGTGCGGATCATGCCGCTAGTCTCGGCCATGGCTGCCAGTCATGCGCCAAATATTCTTTTGGAGCCGGGTGCCGAATGGGAAGACTTCATGGATCTGCACTACAGTATGGCGCCGCAAGGGTCCGGGTCGAGACCCACGCTAGAACAACAGAAAAAGCTCAGACGGGATGCCGAAGCTGCGTTTACCGCATTGCGTACCGATCTTGAGGAAGCGAAGCCCGACGTTCTCATCGTCGTCGCTAATGATCAGTTCGTCAATTTCTTTTGGAACAACATTCCAACCTTCTTCGTGACTCTAGCGGATGAGGTCCACGGTCAATTTACCCGGCATAACTTTCACTATCGCAATCACAAAGAGCTTGGATGGGAAATCGTTCGCGCCGGAATGGAGAGGGGGATCGATTTCTCATTCGGCGAACATATTGAGTTGCAGCATACTCAGAACGTGCCGCTATACTTCCTTTTGCCTGAACCCAAAATTCCAATCTTACCCATCTATGTGAACACCTGGGTCGATCCCGCGCCGACGCCGAAGCGCTGCTATCAAGTTGGTGAGCTGATCCGAGAAGTCGCTGTCAAATCACCGGATCGCGTGGCGATTCTTGCTACCGGCGGCTTATCCCACTTCCCCGGCTCGCCGAGAATCGGCGAGATCGACACCCGGTTCGATCATAAGCTGTTGGAAGTCATGCGCCAGGGTCAGGGACCGAGCTTGGCCGACTACTCTGTCGATGAATTGTTGAAAGCGGGCGACACCGAATTTCTCAATTGGATGGTTGTCGTTGGCACTGTTGGAAACGCCAAAGCCACTTACACCTGTTACATGCCTGACTTTGTGGCCACCGGCTGGGGTTTCGTCAGTTGGCGGCTTTGCTAGGTTTGTAATTAAGAGCTGCGCTGGAGGTGCCGTGAGCTGCTATCATTTAAGCCGTCTGCTCTTCGATCTCAAAATGAACGAATCGTGCTATCAGCGCGCCTTGGCTGATTTCGAAGAACTCATCGGCGATTATGAACTAACCGATATAGAAAAGGATGCTCTCCGATCGGGTGATCCGCGCAAGTTACGGCAGTTGGGCGTGCATGGGATGCTTTGCCTGTATATCAAAAGGCTCAATCCTGCGTTCCGCAACAATATTTATTGGGCGCAGAAGTAAATAAGGGCGTCTGAGTTTTGTCTTTTGACTCTTGCTGTTCCGCTGTGACTTTCCTTGCGATCTTCCTGTCACCTCTCACAGCACCTAGTTTCCTGGAAGTCCTATTCCCATTTTGACCCGTTGGAACCGGTCTGGTAGTATCCGGGCACACGTCGAACGAGGGGGAACAAGATGGATCTTGGATTGAAGGGGAAAGTGGCGCTTGTTGCGGGCGCTAGCCAGGGAATGGGAAAAGCGACAGCCTTAGGGTTCGCTCGTGAGGGAGCCAAGGTAAGTATCTGCGCCAGGGGTGAAGCGGCGCTGAACGAAGCGGCTGACATGATTCGCAAACACACCGGGGGCGAAGTCTTAGCGATGACGGCCGATATGAGCAAAGCGGAAGATATCAAGAGATTTGTAAAGAGCAGCGCCGAGCATTTTGGCCGGGTCGATATCATCGTGAATAATGCGGGCGGCCCTCCCCCCGGCGACTTCTTGAATTTTACCGACGAAGACTGGAACAACGCTTTTAATTTGAGCTTCACGAGCACCATGCGCATGACTCGTGAGGCAGTGCCTCATATGCGCAAGGTTGGCGCAGGCCGGGTCATCAACATTACATCTTATTCTGTCAAAGAACCCATTGCCGGTTTGGTTCTCTCCAATGCGATCCGCAGCGGCGTCATTGGAATGGCAAAAACCCTGTCGCGGGAGTTGGGCAAGGATAATATTCTGATCAACAATATTTGTCCCGGCCGCATCGATACCGAACGCGCGCAAAAACTCAATAAAGCCCGCGCCGATCGTCTTAAACGGCCGGTGGAGGAAATCAATCAAGAGATGGCGGCAGAGGTGCCTCTGGGGCGCTATGGAACCGCAGATGAAACCGCTGACATGATTGTTTTCTTAGGATCGGATCGAGCCAGCTATATTACCGGAACCACCATTCAGATCGACGGAGGTCTAGTAAGGGGGATTCAATAAATGGTTCACTTCGTGATTCAGTGGGATCTTCCCGATCAAAAGGCCAATCTAACCATATACGCCAATAAGGCGAAGAACGACTGGTTGCCGGCTACGCTGTCACATCAAGGCGTGATTGAAATCCGCAATTACCGCAACCCGCTTGAGATAACCCCGCATGTGGCGATCACGATCGATTTCGAGAACATGGAATGCTGGCGCGACTACATTGACTCACAGGATTACATTCGCATTATGCGCGAGCTCCGCATTCTGGGCTGTAATAACTTCACGGCTAATGTCTGGGCGCCGTCGAAGTATTTCGCCGAATCCATGAGGCCGTAAAACATCGGCTGGCGCAATCGCTGTGGCTCTTGCGAACGGGTGCTACTCGAGATCGCGTCTATGTCGATGGGCGACCCAGATCAGACGTATACGGTGACCAGGTGCCGGGCTCGCCGAAAATCTGAGGATCGCCCGGTATGAAGAGGGTTTCTTCCCCATCATCAAACGAAACGTCAGCTTGGGTGTGCAAGGAATCGTTCTAACTTTGCTGTGCTGTTCAACGTTTCACAGTCACACCGATTTGGCTGCAATACTTGGCCACCGGACATTGACTGCAAAGCGGTGAAATCGGCCGGCACAACTGCTGGCCAAAGCTCACGAGAAGATCGTTATACTCGATCCAATACTGTTTTGGCAGTTTCTGCCGTAGCGCTGCCTCGGTCTTTTCCGGCGTCGATGTTTTTATATAGCCCCAGCGATTCGAAATTCGATGCACGTGGGTATCGACGCAAATGCCGGGCTTGTTGTACCCCAGCGTGACCACCAGGTTGGCGGTCTTGCGGCCGACGCCTTTGAATTTGATCAGTTCGTCGATCTCATCGGGAACTCTTCCGCGATAGTTTTCATTCAAGTTCCTGCAGATCTCCAAGATAGTTTTTGCTTTAGTGCGGTAAAATCCTACGGGGAAGATCACCTGCTCGATCTTCTTGGCGCTCAATCGCACCATGTTCTCAGGCGAGTCTGCCAACGCAAAAAGTCGCCGTGAAGCCTGCGCGGTGGTGCTGTCCTGTGTGCGCAGGCTCAGGATGCAGGAAATGAGAACCTTGAAAGGACTATCGGATGCCTCGGCGATTAGGGTGACCACCGGCGTTTGCCATTTTGGCGCTTCCCGACGCAGAATGCGCACGGCGACGTGAATCTCACGATCTTTCACTGAGTGGTTTTTGTTTTGCTGATTGGCTAAATTGAACCAGGTTCATATCACAGATCGCTGTCGGGTCAACATTTCTCAGCCATGGTTGTTCATAAGATATCTCAAGCTCTCAAAGTTCGTTCGCCGAAAACCATTTCAGGAAATCATTACAAGCCGGCGGCGGTGTTGATCCCCATCCAGGAACGGGAAGACGACGATTATATCGTCTTAACCAAGCGCGCCGAGCGGATGAGCCATCACAGCGGCCAAGTGGCATTTCCTGGCGGGCGTGTGGATCCCGACGATGGGAGCGAAGCGGAAGCGGCGTTGCGCGAGAGCTATGAAGAAATCGGCATTCATCCCGATGAAGTGCGCATTCTGGGACAGTTGGATCAAGCGGAGGCAGGCTATGGATTTCTCGTTACCCCGTTTGTCGGCGTGATACCTGCCTCTTGCGACTTCGTACTGAATCCGGCGGAGACCGCGGCGGTGTGCTCGGTGCCGATCTCAGCTTTACTCTTGCCGCCCAACTTTACCATTGACCAATACCTTTCGCCGCGGGGTAATCCGAGCTATCACTTCCATGTAAACGGTTGGGATGTCTGGGGCGTCACTGCCAGAATCATCGTGCAGTTCCTAGAGCTTGTTTATGACTTCGAAATCAACAAACTTTGATCTGTCGCTGCGGGGTGTCTCGACTTATCCGCCAAGACATCCATTGATCCTAGGCCATGATCTAGTGGAGTTTGTCCGCGGGTTCAAGCCACGGTTTTGAAGAATATGGTCAGCCAACAATGCCCGTGCCTCTATTTGATTTGTTTCTGTGCTTCGCGGAGAAACGAGAAATCGATCAGCGAGGCCGGACTTACAGTCACAGCCTCTTTTTTCCCTGTATCCTGCATCATCGATAGAATCTGGCGCACTTTTTCGCTGCTGATCTCGCCGTCTGGGGTCAAAATGTCCAGTCCGTTAGAATACGCTCGGGTGGCAATGTCCTTCGGAGTTTCGAAATAGGTCCCGAGAAATTCAATAGCCGATGCTTTGTTGCGGCGAAAATCATAGAGCGATTTTAGGCTCGCGCGCACGATGCGCCTCACCTGATCCGGGCTTGATTTAATCTTTTGCGCGCTGGTGACGATGCCATTCGAAGAGCTGGCGTCAGGCACGGAGTCGCCAAGAAACGAAAGCATGGTCAAGCCCTTTTCGGCGCCGATTACGTTGAAAGGTGGTGCCAGTACGGCGGCGTCCAGGACGCCGCCCAAGAGACTCTGTAGGGCCGTGGGCGAGAACTGACCGGAGACGTAAGCAACGTCGCGATCCGGATTGATCCCTTGGCGGCGCAGAAAGCGTTTGAGAATGATTTGCGGCGTGTCTCCCGGAAAGCTGATGCCGATTTTTTTTCCGGTAAGCTCCCGGACATTTTTGATTTGCGGCCGAGCCACCAGCCAAAACGGTGTCTTATGATCGAGGGCAAAAATAAGCTTGAGCGGGAAGCCCTGGGCGGCGGCGCGCAACGCAGCGCCGCCGTGCATGATGTAATCGACATCACCCGTGCCCAATGCGGCAATCGCCAGATCCGTGCGCATAGTCATAAATTCCAACTCAAATCCCTCGGCGGCGAAGATTCCTTGGTGGACACCGAAATAAAGCGGCGCATACATCATTGCCATCACGGGTTGAGCCATGCGAATCTTAGTCGCCGCCGCGCATGGCCATGCTGCCATCAGCAAACCGATGACCAAAACTTTTAGAAGATTCCGTTTAAAAGCGTCTCGAATGGAGACGGAAGATCTCATGGCTTTGCATGTCCAGTAATGAATTTAGGTTTTAGTAGCGCGATTAGCGCCGGCAACAGCAGCAAGCCGCCTAGCATGTTCATCGTTAGTATGATCAGGAGCTGAGTGCCCATCTCAGACTGGAAGCGCAAAGGCGAGAAGGCCCAGAAGGCGATGCTCGCCGAGATCAGAAATGCGGTGTACAGAACTGCTTTGCCGGCGGTTGCCACTCCATCGACGAGCGCTTGCTTTAAATCGCTTCGACGCTGACGCTGATACTCTTCGATCATTCGCGAAACGATGTAAATCCCATAGTCCTCGCCGAAACCGACTCCGAGGCTGATTACCGGCAGTGTATTGACGTTCAGTCCCACGTTCCAGTATGCCATCAGCGCCATGCCGAAGGTATTCGACATCAAAACGACGCCAACAAACAAGATGCCGGCGGTGAGCGAGCGAAAGCCGATTGCGCAGAAAATTAATTGCGCCAGCAGCATCAGCCCCAAGGTGAGCTTGTCCGAGCGGGCAATAACTTCATTGGCGGCGGCAAGCACGCCGGCATAGCCGCTGGCAAGTTTGAACTGAGCACCTTCGATCGGGTTGATGGCGATAAACTCCGCCGCCCGGTCAATGACTTCACGCAACGTGTCGCCCTTATGATCGTAGAGAAAAAAGGTCACGCGGCCGTGCTGAAAATTGTAATTGACCCATCGATCAAAATCGCCCGGCTCGCTGCCGTGCTCGGCGACCATCAGGATTCCGCCGACCTCGTCGCCGGTGCGCGGCAGCAGGCTCCAGCGCGGATCATTGTAGTGTAAAACCGTATTGATCTGGCGAGTTAGATCAACCAAAGAGTCGCTGGAGCCGACATGGGGTGAGCGCAGCATGTGACGTTGAAAAGCTTCGATTTTTTCCAGCACTGGCGGCGCCTTCATCGTACTCTCGGTTTGTCCTTCGACAATAACGTAAAGGTGATCAGTTCCCTGGAACTTATCGTTGATATGTTTGACGCTTTGGTTGTATTCAGCGTCGGGCCAAAGCAGCGGCGACCCGGGCCGCGAATCACCGACCGTGAGAAACTGGTACCAATAAAGGCTCCAACCGATCACCAGGGCAAATCCGGCGATGACCACGGTTCGGCCCACAGGACTGACGCAAAGAGCAGCGACGCGGCGCAGCGGCGCGTCGAGCCAATGACCCTCGCCGCCTTTGGACGCGGCTCGCGGCGTGGGAAAATAGCAGCAAAGGATCGGATCGAGGATCACCACGGTTACGAGATTGCTGAGGACCCAGAAGCTTCCCGCGATCGCCAGCTTCGTGAGTATCGGCATGGGGGCAACCAGGAGAACGGTTAAGCCGATGGCATCCGTCAAGATTGAAACACTACCGGGCATGATCAAGCCCGCCGCCGACTCGATGGCGGCTTTCTCTTTATCCCCGTAGCGTTCGAGCTCTTCGAAAAAGCGCTCGCGAAATTGAATGGAATGGCTGATCGTCCGAGCGGCGATTAAAAATGGCACGACCAGAATAAGCGGCTCGAAGTTATATCCCATGAGAGCGCTAAAGCCGGTTCCCCAGATGAAAGTTATACCGGCAGACAGCAGCGGAATCATGACGCCGTTTAGATTGCGGTAGTAGAGAATCAGAATCGCCAGGATGCTCAAACACGTAAACGCCACGATCAGGGCGATGGAGCTGAGATGATGATAAATCCAGCCGTAGAGAATCGGTTCGCCGGCGGCGAAAACACGGGTGTTGGTATCTTCCGTTTGCTTGATTGCTTGTTGAATGCGGCCGAACAGCTCGGCATAGTCGAGCCGCTCTTCATGAAATGCCGCAGTGATAAGCGCGGCCTTGCCATCCTCGGAAACGAGCCGCCCAACAATGGTCGGATTGGCATAAACAATATCGCGCAGCCGCTCGATCCCCTCGCGATTCTGCGGCACGTTGGGCCACATCACAGGTTGCACTTCGATGCCCCATGCGGTGGCGCGCACGTCTTTGACCTTCTGTCGCGCGATGGAAAATATCTGATAATTATTGGCGCCGGGAGTTTGCTCGATCATCTCGGTGAGTTTTTTGATTTTTCCCAACACCGGAACATTGAAGATATCGCCGTCGGTGACTTCTATAGATAGAAGCACGACATTGGCGCCGCCGAAGGTCTTCCAAAACCGGTCATGGACACGAATATAGGGATGGTCGGCCGGCAGCAGATCCGAAAACGCGGTGTACATTTCGATTTTGACTGAAAGGTAAGCAAACCCCAGAGTCGCGACGACAATTACGCCTAAAATGATGGCGCGCTTACTAACGATGAAGGTGGCAAGCCGTCTCATCGGGCGCTTTGGTGGTTTTCCAAGGATCGGGTGATGATCTTGAGCCGCTGCCAGCTCTTGCCGCCGTCTTCGGTTCGCAGCACAAGCCCACGATTGCCCACCACCAGACCGAAGCCGTCTTCGCCAAAGGCGATGGCGTTCAAGCTAACACGTGGGATCTGCAGTTCGGCTTGACGCCACTGCGCGCGGTCAACATCGGATTGCAGCAGCGTGCCTCTTTCGCCGGTCGCCCAAATGCGTCCGTTAAACTCGGCTGCGGCGAAGAGATGATGGGTTGCCTTTGTGGTATCAGAGTTTTCCCGCTGGCGAACGATCTCCCAGCGCGATCCGTCCCTGGTGCTGAGCACGACGCCATCGAGCCCGAAGGCATAGCCGTTACCAGGTGCCGTGAATAGCAGCGCGAACAAATTTTGGCTTGCGCCGCTGTCAAATGAAACTTCGACTGGATTTTTTTGCTTCACCCACGCCTTACCGCCATCCGAGCTCTGAAAAATCACCCCAAATTCACCCGCGAGCCATCCGCGCGAAGCGTTCGTGAAGCTGACTGCGTTAAAAGTGAAGTCTCCGGGGACTACAGTTTTGCTCCAGGAGTGACCGCCATCGCTGGTGTGAATCGTCATGCCCTGGCTGCCGGCCAGCCAGCCGTGGCTCTCGTCCGGCCAGTGCGAGGCAAACAAATGCTCTGTGATGTTCAGCGGCTGAGCATGCCAGCTCTCGCCGCCATCGTCGGTCCGCAAAAGCGTGCCGTAACTGCCGCCGATCCAGCCGTTTAACGGGCTGACAAAACGAACAGTGAATAACGCTTGGCGCGTAGGGCTCGCTTGAAGCTTCCAGGTCTTACCCCGGTCGGTGGAGTGAAGGATGGTCCCGTAATAGCCAACAATCCAAGCGAGATTGTCTGAGATGTGAACTCCGTAGAAATTCTCTTGGAGCGCGGGCTCTTTCGATATAGTGGCCGCATGAGCAGGAAGAATTACCGGAGCTAATCCCAGGAGCACCCATATGACAAAAGAAAAAAGCAAACGCATGGAGCGGATTTAGGTTCGAAAGTTAGAAAAAGATTAAGCTGCATCAACTCAGCTCGTCATCATTCGATCGATCCTCCGCGCATGATGCTCTGCAAGGTTCCGAGGCTAAACATACTGGCCGGATAACCCTGATTATAAGCACGGGTGGCGGTAACGATCGTGGTTCGACCATTCTGAAC
>Ga0307411_10000499_pt1 | contig 13724 bp, 4 predicted proteins | sample DK1Ometagenome_2_FD_203712 | JGI IMG/M metagenome (GOLD analysis project Ga0307411, IMG submission 203712) | Maize rhizosphere microbial communities from greenhouse at UC Davis, California, United States - DK15-O-1 | ecosystem: Host-associated > Plants > Roots > Rhizosphere > Soil | place: USA...
GTCCCGAGGATTGCCGCCGGCGAGCCGAGGAGCTCGCTGCCGAGCGAGAAGCGGAAGTTGATCGGCAGGTCCGTCTCCTCGACCTGGAACTGCACCGGGGTGTTCTCGCCGAAGACCTCGTCGTTGTTGACGTTACGGCGGATGAGCTCGCCGTGGGCCTCGGCGTTGGGGCCGATGTTCTGGAGCGCCGCCGCGAGCGTGAGGCCGTAGATGCCCGTGCGGAACTGGGTGCCGAAGTCGAACGCCACCCAGTTGGTTCGCGCGTCGGTAAGCCCTTCGGTGATGTATTTCACGCCGCCGCCCACGTCGAGCCGGTCGGTGAGCCGGCGCGCGTAGTTGAGGCTCGCCGCCGTCGCCGTGAACTGGAACGTTTCGCCCACGATCGGGTCGCCGTAGGGGGCGTTCTCCGTCGAGCGGTCGATGTCGCCCGAGTTCAGCGACGTGACGCTCGCTCCCACCACGCCGCCGAGCGCCGGCAGCGCGATCCCGCCGTAGTTCATGGCGATGTCGAGATCGCTGTAGAGCTCGTGCCGCGTGACGTTCGCCGAGAAGCGCTCGATCCCGGCCGCGTTCGCCGGATTCCAGTACCAGGCGTCGCCGCCGTCGACCATCGTCACGCCCGCGCCCGCCATGGCACTCAGCCGGGCGCCGACGCCGATCTGCAGAAAGTTCGCGCCGCGCGTCCCTTGCCGCGTCGGCGGCTCTTCCGGCGTGGGGAGGATCTCACCCGGCGTTCCCGTTCCCTGCGCGCGGGCGAGCCCCGCGACCGCCGCGCACAGCGCGGCGGCCAGGGTGATGCTCCGATGTACCGTGTTCATGATTCGCCCCCTACCGGATGACGACGAACTTGCCGCGGGCCTGCTGCTTCTTCCCGCTGACGTCGTTCGCCGAGATGACGTAGATGTAGAGTCCCGACGAGATCAGCGTCCCCTCGCGGGTTCGCAGGTCCCAGGGAAGGTCGCCCGAGCCGGGGAGCAGATCTCCCGGCTGCCAGGTGAGCTGCTGGAGGAACTGACCGCTCAGCGAGTAGATCCTCAGCGTCCCGGTCGAAGGCACCCCGGCGAACACGAGGCGTGGTGTGCCCGTCCGCACCGCGTCGAGCTCGTTGTACTGCGACTGCACGACGAAGGGGTTCGGGACCACCCGGATCTTGCTCAAGTCGCCCGGGGTGAACGCCGCCGCGACGTTGACCCCCTCGATGCGCAGCGACACCTCGCTCGCCGTCGTGAAGGCGACGGGGTAGTCGATGACGAGCTTCCAGTCGTTGGCGTACGGCTGGTAGCCCGACCCGCCGACGTTGAGCAGCGGCACCGGGTTGCACGTCACGCGCGGCACGTTGCACCCGAGGATGATCGGGGAGAAGGCGACCACGGTGTCCGTGATCATCAGCGGCTGCCCGTCGCCGTTCGTCACCACCTTGCCACTGATGGTGGCGGCCCGCTGCACGACCTCGAGGACGGCGAACCGGTCGCCGGGCAGCCAGGTGAGGCTATCCACCGCCACGCGCAGCGTGTCGGAGCCGTTGCCGAGGAGCAGCGTGTTGGTCGTCCGCCGCGGGAAGGCGAGGATGGTCGGGTTCCCCGACGCCGAGCGGACCGTGAACGGGAAGCGCGCCGGCCGCAGGTTGCTCAGCGCCGCATTGACCATCGTCGTGTCGGCCGCCCGGAGCATGGCCGCGATCCGCGACGACGTATCCCCGGTCACCGCGGTAGCGCGCGCCGCGAGCGACGCGGTCACCGCCGGCTGCACCTGGTCGGCCGTCCCGACGTTGTTGAACGGCTGCCCCGGCCCGAAGGCGTCGTCGTCGAAGTCGAAGGTGTAGCTCCCGGTGCCGAGACGCCGCGTGGACGTCGCCTCCTGGTACTGCACCGAGTTGTTGTTCTGGATGAGCAGGGGCAGCGTGTCGCCGTCCGCCCGGATGATGCGCTCCGACCGCAGGATGCTCGACGAGTCCTGCGACGTCGCGATGATGAATCCGGGGAAGTCCGGCCGGCTCGGGAAGCTGAGGGGCGTCGTCGGCGTCGTCGCGGAGTGCGAGAGCGATGTGCTGAGGAACAGCGGCCGTCCGCCCTGCGCGAGAACGAAGCCGAGCCCGGAAATCGTGTCGGCCTCGACGGTCACCGTCGCGCCCGTGGCCGTCGTGTAGCGCGCCGTGTTCGGCGTGTACTCGGCGCCCGAGATGTCGAGGCGTCCGGGCCCGGAGAGCACGTCCTCGCGCTGGAGCACGCTCAGGAACGTCTCCACCCCCGAGAGCGTCGTCGCGCTGTCGATCACGTCCTGCACGCGCACGTTCGAGGTCACGGTCCCGGCCGAGTCCTTCTGCTCGACCACGAACCGGTTGCCGAACACCATCCGGTAGTCACCGCTGCGCGCGGCGGAGCCGACCTGCACCGCGATGGGCACGGTCGCGTTGCCCGCACGGTTGGCGGTCACGAATCGGCCCGGCACTGCGCCGGCCGTGAGGCTCACCGGCACGTACACCTTCGCGGACGAGGGGCCGCTCGTCTGGATCGTCCCCGTGGACGTGTCCGCGATCACGAGCTGGCGCGGCACCGTGCGGCAGACCGTGAAGTCCGCGGCGCACCCGGGCGACACGTCGGTCGGGTCGGGCTCGAGGATGTCGACTCGCAGCCCGCGCGAGCGCGGCACCAGCGAGTAGACGTAGGTGCGCCCCGGAACGACGTCCTCGTCGGTGAACGTGTTCTCGATGCCCCCTTCCGCGTCCGCCGTCAGGATCGCGAACGGCTGCCAGCCGAGCCCGAGCTGCCCGGCCGGACCGTTCGTCGGGTCGCCGGCGCAGTCGTCGTCGTTGGTCCAGTTCTGGCCGCCGTCGCAGCTCTTGAAGATGTAGAGCTGCGAGAAGTTGTTGGTGGAGCGCGCCTCCACGGTGTCGGCCAGCGTCGGGTTGAACGTGCGGAGCCGCACGTAGAAGGGATCCGACGACGACCGCAGGTCCTCGGCGAAGCGCGCGAGGAACGGGTCGGTGGCGACTTCCGGTGCGTCGGAGAAGGTCAGCACCACCTGCTCGTTCTCACCGCCCGGATCCGCCTGCTCGGCGCTCTTCGTGACCACGTTGGTGATCGCCGGGTAGGGCGGCGCATCCGGTCCGAGATAGAACGTCAGGTACGCGTCCGTCGCCGCGCTCAGCAGCCCCTCGAAGCTCGCCGAGTCGCCGGCGGCGAAGAAGGCGATGACGAACGCCGTCGTGTCCCCCGCGCCGAGTGGGAACGGACCCGCCGTCATGTTGCCGCCGACGTTGCCGGGCAGGCGGTTGTTCTGCTTCCCCGGCATCGTGTCGCTGAAGGGCACCGCGCAGCTCGGGAGCTGGCGGCCGTTGATGGTGATGGCCCCCTGTCCCTCGCAGGCGTCGAAGAAGATGGTGTCGGGGATGCCGGCCTTCTCGGCGCGGAACGGCTTGTTCTCGTACTCCCAGAGCGCCGACCCCGGCACGTAGCGGTTGAAGCGGGCCGTGGGCAGCGCCGGGTGGGCCTTGGGACGGAACGTCACCCACTGCTGGGCGGCGGTCAGCGAGCCCGGGTCCCGCCCGTCGAGGACGTTGGCCTCCGTGGACGAGATCATCCCGAAGCCGCGTCGGTCGTTCTCCTGGTAGGTGGAGCCGAAGCAGTTGTTGCCGAACCCGCAGCCGTGGTGGTGGTTGAAGGTGATCGTGTCGTCGGCGTAGGGGCTCGTCGGGTTGTTGAACACGCCCGGCCGCGTCAGCAGCTTGTTGCGCGTGTCACCGATGGGACTCTTGAGAATCGTGATGCCCATCGCGTGCGCCACGTCAAAGCCGCCCGGCGACAGGCAGACGGGCACCGGCGGCGGCGTAGTGCCCCCGTTGCAGCCCGGGTTCACGCCGTTGGCGTGCACGATGAGCGTGTTGCGCGAGGGGTCCGCGTACTGGGCCGGGTTCTGCCCGGCGAAGCCCCACCCGGGCAGGATCCCCATGTACAGCGAGTCGTAGTCGATGCCGGTGCCGTAGACGTCCTCGCTCCGGTTGATCACCAGCATCTGGTAGAACACCACGTCCGCGATGGTCGGCCGGTTGAAGGTGAACGCCTGGACGTCGATCTGGAGGCCGAGCGGGAAGCCACCCACCTGGGGGCGACCGGTGCCCAGGGGCGTCACGCCGCCGTAGCGCGCAAGCTGCTCGGCGTAGTGGTCGGTGGTGCGCGACAGGGCCTGGTAGTTGCCGAGGAAGCTCGAGCTGAGCTGCTCCTCGGGCACGCGCCAGAAGTCGAAGGTGAACTGGCTCCCCTGCTGCGCGGCGAGGTTCCGGAACGCCGAATCCGGCACCACGCGGGCGCCCGGGAAGCCGTCCGGGCCCCAGGTGTCCGGGCAGTCGCTGCTCGGCAGGAGGGTGATGCCCTCGATGAGCTGGTTGTCGCCGCGCGTACTCTTGTCGCGGCAGCTGCCGTCGAGCGTGCTCGTCACGCCCGAGAAGAGCGTCCCGAGCGTCCGGTCGGCCGGGCCCCAGTCCTGGCTGCCCCCGCCCACGGCGAGGTGCGTGGAGAGCTGGGTGAAGCCCTGCGGCCCCAGGTGCCCGTTCACGCCCTGGTAGACTTCGCGGATGCGCCGGAAGTCGGTCTGGCTGGCGCCGGCGCTGTAGACGATCTCGAAGGTGCTGAAGAGCGTCTGCCCTTCGAACACGTACGCCATGCACCCCTGCTGCAGAAACACCACGCCGCCCGGCGAGTGGCCGCAGGGGGCGATGTTCGTGATGCCGAACCCCATGTTGCCGCCGACGCGCATGCCCGTCGCGGCGAAGTCCGAGTTCCCGAACAGCGAGAAGCCGCCGCGCGGTGGCGTGTACGGCGCCTCGCCGGGGCCCGCGTCGATCGCGATCGGGGCGGTCGCGCGGCCGCGAAGCTGCGCGTCCGCCGTCGCCAGCGGCGCGGCAAGGGCCAGCAGCGCCGCAGCGAGCGCACCGCTGGTGGTGGGGCGGCGCGGAGCCACCCCGTACGACAACCTAGTGCTCATCCCGTGATCCTCGTGTGGAAGCCCGGGTGCGCCCCTCGTGAGAGGGAGGCGCACCCGGTAGTCACAGCCGCGACGTGCGTTAGAAGTTCGCGCGGACGCCGGCCCAGATCTGGCGGCGCGGGCCGTAGTAGTTCGGCCGGTCGAAGTACGTGGTGCTGGTGATCGCGGTGACCGCGTTGCCCTGCCGCGACCGGCGCTGGTCGATCACGCCGGCGTCGCAGCGCCCCGTCGTCGCGTACACCTGCACGCAGTTCTTCTGGTCGAACAGGTTCGTCACGCGGCCGAACAGCCCGTAGCGCAGGTTCTGGAAGTTGAAGTCCTTCCCGAGCTGCAGGTCGGTGATGAACGACGCGGGGCCGCGCCCGGTGTTCGGCTCGCCGATCTCGGTCTCGCCGAACGCCTGGAAGTCGCGCGACGGCGTGTACGGCAGGCCGCTGAACGCCCGCTGCGTGATCGTCAGGAAGCTGTTCCGCAGCGCCCCGCCGCCCCGGAAGTTCGGAGCCCGCTCGCCCGCGCGCAGGAAGAGCGAAGCGTTGAACACGTGCGGCTGGTCGATCTCCGACGTGACCTCCTGGAAGTTCGTCGGGTCACCCTCGACGGCCACCTCCAGCGCCCGGTCCGGCGGCGGCGCATTGGTCGTCGCGCGCGAGTACGAGTAGTTGATGTCGTACCCCCAGAAGTCCGTGATGCGGCGCTTGAACTGCACCTGCACCCCGCGCGTCGTCGCGTAGTCCTGGTTCGTCAGCACGTTGTAGTTGGCCAGCGAGAGCTGGTCGTACGTGGTGCCGATGTCCTGGGTCGGGCGCGACACCTGGTAGCCGGAGAGGCCGGTGTTGTCCTTCGTGTACGCCAGGACCTGGAGCGCGTACGCCGAGCCGATCTCGGTCGCGAAGCCCACCTCGTACTGCGTGCTCCGCTCGAGCAGCAGGTTCGGGTTCCCCTGCGGCAGGCCGCCGCCCAGGTCGCCGGCGATCTGCGGCACGCACTCCGTGGTCCCCGGCCGCGCCTCCCCCTCGCCGCACACGCCCTGCCCGGCGCCCGCCGTCGTCCCGATGCCGGTGTTCTGGTAGAGGCTGTTGTACAGCGGGTTCTGCGCGTAGCGGCCGAAGTTGAAGAACACGCTCGACCGCTCGCTGAGCGGGAAGCTCAGGCCGATGCGCGGGCTGAACGCCACGCGGGCGTCCGCCTCCTGGAAGTCGTCCTGCTGCGCGACGCGCGTCGCACTGTCGAGCAGGACCGAGCGCGTGCCGATCATCTCCTGCCCCTCGGCCGTGCACGCCGACACGCCGGTGAACGTCTGCCCCTCGCCATTCGTGTACGTGAACGGCGTGGTGGCGCCGAGCGAGGGAGCGGTGCCGGTGCACACCTCGCGCGCCGTCGTCCCGTTGTTCGGGTCCAGCGGGTTGGCGAAGCCCGTGCCCTCGGCGCGCGCGTAGTCGAAGCGGAAGCCGAGCTTCACCGTCAGGAAGTCGTACTCGATCCGGTCCTGCAGGTAGGTGGCGAACTCGATCGGCTTCGCCGCGTAGCGCTGCCGCTGCGTGACCAGCACGTTCGTCCCGATGTTCTGCGCCTCCTCGAACACCAGGTCGTGGCGCTGGAAGAACACGCCGCCCTGCAGGTTGTGGTGGTCCGTCACCTGGCTCTCGAGGTCCGCCCGGCCGATGTAGCTCTGGATCTCCTCGCCGCCGAAGAAGACGTCGGTGCCGGCCGTCGGCTGACCCGGCGTCACGCCCGGCGCCACGAACCGGTCGTTGAAGTTCACGTCGGCGAACCGGTCGCCCAGGCAGATGCCCTGGAAGTAGTTGCAGGTGTTGCGGCTCTGGTCGAACCGCGCCAGCCGCAGCCGCAGGTTGTTCCGCCCGAAGCGCTGGTCGAAGCTCGCCGAGTAGAGCTGGTGGTTGACCTTCGTCGAGTACTGCGTGACGTCGCGGTAGTTGCGGAAGCCGGCCAGGCCAAGCGAGTCGGTCAGGCTGTTGACCGCGGGCGCCGCGAGCGGGTCGAAGCCCACCAGCAGGTAGTCGAAGTCGAAGTTCTGACGCGACCGGCCGTAATCGAGCACGCTCAGGTTGAGCTTGCTCGTCGCCGTCGGCTGGATCGTCAGCTTGCCGAAAACGTCGCGGAGTTGGTCGAAGCCGCCCGCCCGCCACCCCGGGTACAGGTCCAGCTGCTCCGGCACCAGGAAGTTGTTGTTCTCGACGTCGAAGTCGCTCACGTCCTCGTCGAACTGGAAGACGTCGTCGGCGCCGTTCTGGAGCTGCCCCGAGATCAGGAATCGCACCTTGCTCGACGTGCCCGGGATCGGCCCCGACAGGTAGCCGCGCATGATGTCCCCGTCCCGCAGCTCGTCGGGCGTCGAGCCGAGCGAGCCGGCGAGCCCCGTCCCCTGGTACTCGAGGGCGCCGCCGAAGTCCTCGCCGCCCTCGCGGGTGGCGATGTTGATGATCCCCGAGAGGGCGTTACCGTACTGCGGCTCGAACCCGCCCGTCTGCAGATCGAACTGCTGAATGGCGAAGGTGTTGAGCTCGAACGCCGGCCCGCCGAACACGATGTTGTTCACCGGGACGCCGTCGATCAGCGACAGCGTCTCGCCCCCACGGCCGCCGCGCACGCGCAGCGGCGTCTGGACGCTACGGCGCGACTCGCTGAAGCTGACGATGTCGGTGTTCTGCGGCACCTGCAGGAATCCCTGCTGGAGCGACAGGATGCCGCTCACCGTCGTCACCGGCAGCGCCTCGATGACCTCGGTCGACACCGTCGAGGTGCTCCCCGTCACCCCCCGCTCGACGAGCGGCGTGGGCGGCGCCGTGATGCGCTGCGTGAGGAGGGTGGTCGCCGCGCTCGAGAGGCTGAAGTTCACCTCGCGCGTCGCGTCGATGCGCACCGACACGTTCGAGATCTCGGACGTCGCGAAGCCGATGCGACGCGCCGAGATGGTGTACGTCCCGGGCGGCACGCCGAGCACGAAGTAGCGCCCGTTGGGCTGTGAGATGGCCCCGAAGCCGGTCCCCTGCACCACCACCTGCACGCCCTCGATCGGCTGCCCGGTGCCCGCGTCAGACACCACCCCGGAGACTCGACCGGTCTGGGCACGCGCCACGCGCGGCAGCAGGACGGCCGTACCGGCTACGGCCAATCCGAAAAGGGCCCGACGCCAACGAATCTGTCTCATCTCCTGACCTCCGAGTGTACGCGTTACAACCCACGGGTGGCCGGTTCGCCGCAGCGTCCCGGCCTCCGCCCGTTCCCTCACCAACTGCGATGAAGCATGAGCACCGGAACCTCGGGCGCCTCGGACCGTGCGCCTGCGCCCGCCCTCCAAACCGTCCATCGATCGCGAGGGCGCGCTCGGCGCTGCCCCCCGGACCGTTTCGCTGAAGCCAGGTAGTGCGTGGGTCGTATCGTCGCTCGGAGTGGCGCCTCGGCAGAGCCCTCGGCGCCGACGCCCGACAGGCTGGGCGGCGGAGGTCCGACCGGCGCTGACGGGTCGCGTCCCGAACGGGCCGGCGGGCGCACGCGAAGCGGCGCTCGAACCGACCCGTTCGGAGCGGGGAATGTGTGAGGCGAGCACGCGCCTGTCAACGATCCGGACGCCCGCTTGTGCATTTCATCTCACCCCACGGTGAGCTCGTCCCCGAATTCGTGCGTTTCGTCCCAGGTCGCCGGCCGCCGGACACGAGGACGCATCACTCGTTCCTTCCCCGAAACGCCGGCGGGCGGGCGGTACGCCAAGGGTCGGCGCACCGCGGGCCGCGGGGTCGCGTGGCATCCAGTCGCGCGTGCTTGCCGGACCGCCCGGCTAGCGGCATCTTGGCGCGAGCAGCCCCTCCGCCAGGGAGATCGCCATGTCGCACTCGACAGCGTTGCGCGGCACCGTCCTGTTCGCCCTGCTCCTGGCCTGTGCGCCCGCCGCGCGCCGGGACGGCTCGCCAGCGAGTCGGCGCACGGCGCCGGACGGGCGGCTCATCACCGCCGCTCAGATCAGCCGCTCGGGCGCGGCGAACGTCTGGGAGGTGCTGCAGCGCCGCGCGCCATATCTGGACGCGCGCCACGGCGCGACAGGCCGGCCCGCGGAGCTCACGCAGCGCGGACGCGGCAGCCTCGTCCTCGACCAGCGCGTGGTCGTCGCCGTAGACGGTATCATGGTCTCCGACCTCGCCATCCTCGAGACCATCCCGGCGCGCTACGTCGAAAGCGTCCGGATCCTCAGCGGCGCCACGGCCACCAGATACTTCGGCACCGGGGCCGCCGGCGGCGCGGTGCTCGTCGCGATGAAGACGGCCCTCGACGCGCCGCCGGCCACCCCGGCCCCGCCGTCGACCTCGCCGTGAGCCGGGGCCGCGTCCGGACGCACTGAGGGGGCGGCCGCGTCGGCTGCCCCCTCGTTCGTGCTCTCCGGTTCCGACGCCGCTCAGGGCTGCGTGTTGTCGCAGCTCTGGATGCCCGAGAACTCCGGGTTGTTCCGCTCGTCCACCGGGACCGGGAAGCTCACGTCCGCGCCATAGCTCCCGCCCTTCGGGTACGTGCCGGTCGGGAACACCGATTCCGCGGCGCGCCCGTACTGCCGCACGAGCCGACGCATGTCGCCCAGGCGGTGCGACGTCAGCCAGAGCGTGAAGGCGCGCTCGCGGAAGAGCAGGTCTACCTGCCCCTCGCGGGCCGCCGGCACCGACGCCGCCGTCAATGCCGGCAGCGCGCCGGCGGACGCCCGCGCTGCGTTCAACGCCGTGAGGAACGTGGCGCCGCCCCCCGCCTGCAGCGCCGCCTCGGCCTCGATCAGACGCGCCTCGGCGCCCGACGCGAGCACGGCGTCCGACTCCCGGTCGGGGTAGCGCTGCTGCGTGAACAGCGGCGTCACCCCGTCGAAGCCGGTCTCCTCGGTGTCCATGGACTCGGTGCGCGGGTCGCCAGAGGAGATGTACGGCAGGCCGTTCCCCCCCTCCTGGTCGGCCACCGACCACCGTCCCTCGTTCTGATTGTACTCCCACACGCCGTTCCACTGCCGGGACGTGTTCTCGGAGTGCTCCACCAGGTAGGTGAAGTCACTCGGCACCGCCGCCACCGCCGCCGCCGCCTCGGCGAACCGGCCCATGTTCAGCAGCGCCCGCCCCCGGCCCACGCTCGCCAGGTTGACCTGTTCCGGCGACTCCGCCGCGGTCGCCGCCGCCAGCGCGGCGTCGAAGCGCGCGAGCGCCGTGTCCAGCATTTGCGCCGTCGTGAGGGGCGCCCCGTACCGGAACTCGGAGGTGGCGGGGTCGATCGAGCTGAAGGGCACCGCCGAGCAGTAGTTCTCCGCGAACAGGATGTAGGAGAAGCCGGCCAGGTTCAGCGACTCCGCCTGCCCGGCCGAGTTCGGGTCGAGTCGGCCGAACGCCTCGGCCGCGCGCTCCGCCGTGGACCGGGCGCGCTGCATCTGCCGGAACACGTCCTGGATCGTCGCGTTGTTATCCCGGATGTCGCGCCGGTCCACCTCGATGCGGGTGCCGAAGGTGTCAGAGTTGCGCCACTCGTCGGCGAGGAGCCCGCTCGTGAGCACCTGCCCCTCCTCGTCGCCGCTGCCGGTGTAGGCGACGGCGAAGTCGCCCACGGCCGCGGCGAGCACCGCCGGCAGCGCCGCCGGACTGTTGATGTCTTCCGGCCGGACCGCGCCGGGGTCCTCCACGCGGAGGATGCGGTCCGTGTCGCAGGCGCCGACCGCCGCCAGGAGCGCCGCGCCCAGGGCGGCGCGTGCAAGCGTCCGCAGGCGCGCCCCCGCGAGGGCGCGCGCTGCAATGTATGAATGATGCGTCATCATCGTTGTCCGCCGATCAGAAGTTCAGGCTCACGCGGGCGGTGTAGTACCGCACGTTCGGCTGCGAGAGGAACTCCGCCTGCGACCAGTTCACCTGGCCCGCGTAGTTCACCTCGGGGTCGAAGCCGGTGTAGTCGGTCCAGAGTCCCAGGTTGCGGCCGGCGAAGGTGAGGCTCGCGGCGCGCGAGCCGAGCGCGCCCGCCCACTGCTCGGGAAGCGAGAGGGTGAGTGCCACCTCGCGCAGCTTCGTGAAGGAAGCGTCCTCGATGTAGCCGGCCACCGTGCCGTTCTGCGACGCGATCGCCCGCGCCTGGTCGGCGAGCGGCGTGCCCGCCACGTAGATCTCCTCGCAGTTGTAGATCGTGCTGCAGCGGAACTCCGACGTGGCGTTGTACTGCTTGAAGCCGCCGCGGAAGTCCACGAGTGCGCTGAGCTGCAGGTTGCGGAAGAGCGTGACCGTCGGGCTGACGGTGAGCGCCGTCTTCGGCAGGATGCTGCCGAGGTAGACGGCGGTGTCGCCGATCGTCACCTCCTCGCTCGTGATCACGCCGTCACTGTTGGCGTCGGCGAACGTGTACGGGCGCTGCCAGTAGCTGCCGAGGGCGTACCCCTCCTGGTGGCGCTGCGTGTCCCCGCCGAGTCCGAAGAGGATCGGCTCGATGCCGCCGCCGATCGTCACCAGCTTGTTGGCCAGCGTCGTGTAGTTGACGGTCACGTCCGCGCCGAAGCGCGGCGTCTGGAACAGCTGCGCCACCACCTGCGTCTCGAGCCCCTTGTTGGTGACCGCGCCCAGGTTCTCGAACCGCACGGCCGGGTTCTCCGTGCCGCCCGTGCCGTTGCCCGTGCCGAGCGACGGCGCCAGACGCCGCTGGATGAGCGCGTCGGTGGAGCGGCGCGCGAAGTAGGTGGCCTGCAGCGACAGCCGGTCCTCCCAGAACGAGGCGTCGAACCCACCCTCCCACTCGGAGGTGCGCTCCGGCTTCAGGTTCGGATTGCCGACGCCGCCGAAGGTGAACCCCGGCTCGTCCTGCCCGCGCAGCGTCACCGCCGTGGGGGTGAAGAACTGGATCGCGTCGCGGAACGAGGGGCGGAGCCCCGACTGGCCGTACGCGGAGCGCAGGCGCAGCGAGGTGAGCGCGTCGATCCGCGGGAAGAAGCCCTCCTCGCTCACCACCCACGAGGCCTGCACCGAGGGGTAGTAGGCGAAGCCGAAGTTCTCGCCGAAGGCGCTGTTCTGGTCGCCGCGGAGCGCGCCGGTGATGAAGACGCGATCGCGGAAGCCGATCTGCTGCGACACGAGCCCGCCGAGCAGGCGGTTGTCCGTGTTCGTCTCGTTCACCGCGTAGCGTGAGGTCGTGCCGCCGAGCGAGCCGGTGCCGGCGAGCAGTCGCGCGCCGTAGGCGAAGTTCCCCTCGAAGTCCTCGCGGTTGAACTGCACCCCGGCCACGGTCTGCCCGGTGACTCCCTCGCGGATCCCGTAGTTCGCCGTCGCGCTCAGGTTCGCCGTGTAGTTGGCGAGCGTGAAGCGGTTCCGCTCGCGCGAGCCTTCCGGGTAGTCCGCGAACGCCACGGCGCCCGGCGGGATCAGCTCGTTGTCGTCACGGTTCGTGATGTCGAAGCCGGCCGTGGCGAGCACGCTCAACCAGCCGAGGGGCGTCCACGTCCCGTTGAGTCCGGCCGTGTACCGGTTCGCCTCCTGCTGCGTGGTGATGCGGTAGGTCGATTCGGGGGCGACAGCGTAGTAGCCGCCCGTCTCGGGGTTGTTCACCGGCGTGCCAAGCACGCCACCCGACACGACGCCCAGGATGTTGTTGTCGTTCTGCGGGAAGCCGAGTCGGCTCGTCAGGTACCCGGTGGTGATCGCCAGGTTGAGGTCGGGTCGCAGCCGCGCCGTGGCGTTGAGCCGGAGGTTGATGCGGTCGAGGTTGTTCACTTCGTAGACGCCGTTCTCCCCCTCATAGTCGCCCGAGAGGAAGTAGGTCGCCGCCTCCGTGCCGCCGCTCACGCCCAGGCCGTACTTCTGGCGCGACCCGGTACGGAAGGGGCTGTTGTCCTCGAGCGGGTTGAAGCTGGCGACGTTCTGGATCGTGCACTCGCCCAACGCCTGGAACTCGAGCGTGCAGGACTCGGTCTCGGAGCCGTCGGCGTTGACGCCGAAGCCGCCGAAGTTCGCCGGGTAGTCGTTGACCTCGGACAGCAGCCCGCCCTCGGCGTAGAGGTTCCACCGCGGCGCCCCGCGCTGCCCCTTCTTCGTCGTGATCTGGATGACGCCGTTCGCCGCCTGGGTGCCGTAGAGCCCCGTGGCGGCCGGCCCCTTGAGGATCTCGACGTTCTCGATCTCCTCCGGGAGGATGTCGTTGAGCCGCGACGGTTCCTGGCCGCCGACGCCCAGCGTCGTCGCGATGTTGCCGGCGGCGGTCCCGGTCACGCGCACGCCGTCGATGATGATCAGCGGCTCGTTCGAGAGCGAGACGCTGTTCGCGCCGCGGATGCGGATGCGCGCGCCGCTGCCCGTCGTGCCGCCGCTCTGCGTGACGTTCACCCCCGACGCCCGCCCCTGCACCAGCGACGAGAAGTTGGGCACCGCCGCCAGCGACAGCGAGTCGGGCCGCACCTGCGACACCACGTTCCCCTGCTCGCGCGCCTGCTGTGCGCCGCCCGTGGCCGTCACGGTCACCTGGCTCAGCACCGCCGCCGCACGCCCGACGGCGAAGTCCGCCGTCGCCACAGCGCCCGCGGACACGGTCACGGACTGCGTGAGCGACTCGTAGCCCACGCGACGTACGCGGAGCTGCACGACGCCCGCCGGCACGCCCGTGATCCGGTAGGCGCCAGCGTCGTCGGTGGTCCCGCCGAAACCGGTGCCCACGACGAACACTTGCGCGGCCGGCACCGGCGTCCCGGTCCCGCGCTCGGTGACTCGCCCGCCGATCGTGCCGGCGTCGGCCTGCTGCGC
>Ga0307411_10000500_pt1 | contig 13721 bp, 4 predicted proteins | sample DK1Ometagenome_2_FD_203712 | JGI IMG/M metagenome (GOLD analysis project Ga0307411, IMG submission 203712) | Maize rhizosphere microbial communities from greenhouse at UC Davis, California, United States - DK15-O-1 | ecosystem: Host-associated > Plants > Roots > Rhizosphere > Soil | place: USA...
ATCTACGGCAACACGTTGCAGGGCATCACGCTGCAGGATGCGGTGCCCGGGATCCCGTTGCCGAACGACGCCGGCGATGCCGACACTGTCCCCGGCAATCGCGGACAGAATTATCCGGTGCTGAACGTGCCGGTGATCGCGGCCGGCAACGCGACGATCAGCGGTACGCTCAACAGCCAGGCATCGCGGTCGTATCGGATCGAGTTCTACGCCAACGCCGCGTGCGGAACGACCGGGTTCGGGCAGGGCCAGACGTTCATTGGCAACACGACGGTCGCTACCGATGCAGGCGGCAACGCCGCAATCGGCCCGATCGTGCTGGCGGTGCCCGCGGGCCAGTCCGTGATCACCGCCACCGCGACGGACCTGACGACCAACGATACGTCGGAGTTCTCGCAATGTCCGGCGGCGGGTCCGGCAACGAGCACCGGCGTGGTGTCGTCGCTCAACCCCTCGACATTCGGCCAGTCGGTGACGTTCACCGCCACCGTTTCCGGCGGAACGAGTCCGACGGGTACCGTGCAATTCTTCGACGGTGCTGCGCCGCTCGGCGCGCCGGTTGCGCTGGCGGGCAGCACGGCAGCGCTCACAACATCGACGCTCGCTGTCGGGACTCATCCGATCACGGCCACCTACAGCGGCGACGTCGACGACACAACGAGCACGTCGGCGCCGGTCAGCCAGGTCGTGAACGCGGCCGCGCCCGGCGTGACGGCGACGGCGCTCGTTTCGTCGCTCAATCCGTCGACGGTTGGTCAGGCGGTGACGTTTACCGCCACGGTTTCCGGCGGCACGAGTCCGACGGGCAACGTGCAATTCCGCGAAGGGGCGACGGTGCTCGCGACCGTGCCGCTCGCCGGCGCGACGGCGGCGTTCACGACTTCAGCGTTGAGCGTCGGAGTGCATGCGATCACCGCCGATTACGCCGGCGACGTCGACGACGCGCCGAGCACGTCTGCACCGGTCAATCAGGTCGTGAACGGCGGCGGCGGGGGCGGCCCGCAGCCTCCGTCCGGCGTGAGAGCGATTCCGGTGCTGCCGTGGCCGCTGCTCGGCCTGCTCGCGGTGATGCTCGGCTGGCTGGGCGTGCGCCGCGGCCGCAAATGACCGGTCGGAGGTGCAACTGCGACGATCGGCCGACCTTCGGGGGTCAAAGGCAGCGACTTCGCTGACTCCGGCGTCAGCGAAGTCTCCGCCCTCGACCCCGAAGTCGACCTATTGCTCTGACACCACGGCAAAAACATCCACCGCCTGCACCTTGCCGCGCACGGCCACCGCGCCGAGTCCCTCGACCGCGACCGGATCGCGCAGGCCGGCGCGCGTCGCGGCGTCGATCAGAATCGACCGGCCGGCCTCCTTGGTGTGCTGCTCGAGACGCGAGGCAAGGTTGACCGTATCGCCGATGCACGTATACGTCGCGCGCTCGTTCGTTCCCGTGTAGCCCGCGACCATGTCGCCCGACGCGATGCCGATGCCGATGCGAATCGCCGGCTTGCCGGCCGCCGCCTGCTCGGCGCCGAACAGGCGGATCAGCTCGATCATCTCGAGCGCCGTATGCACCGCTGCATCGCAATGGTGCGGCAGCGGCAATGGCGCGCCGAAGATGGCCATCAAGCCGTCGCCCGCGATCTGGCTGACGATGCCGCCGTGCCCGCCGATCGCATCGAACATCAGCGTGTAGTACGTGTTCAGCAGCTCGATCGTCTCTTCGGGCGGCTGCGTCTCCGCGAGCGACGTGAAGCCGCGGATATCCGAGAACAGCACCGACCCCTGAACGCGCTTGCCTCCCAAAGCGAAGCCCGAGCTCTGGAGGTCCTGCGCCACTTCCGGCGCGGCGAAGCGCCGCACGAGCTCTTTCTGCTGATCCCGCAGGCGCTTCTTCTCGAGACAGGCGCCGACGCGCGCCTTGAGCAGCACCGCGTTGACGGGCTTGGGCAAGTAATCCTCGGCGCCTAGCTCGACGCATCGCACAACGTTGTCGAGACCTTCGACCGACGACGTGACGAGCACGGGAACGTCGCGGAGCTGCAGGTCGCCGCGAATCTGCTCGAGCACCTGGAATCCGTCCATCTCCGGCATCTCGATGTCGAGCAGCACGAGGTCGTAGCCGTCCTGGCGCAGCGTCGCGAGCGCTACGCGGCCGTTCTCGGCCATCGCGACGCGGTGCCCCATCGACTCGAGGCTCCGCGCGAGCAGCAAGCGGTTGACCTTGTTGTCGTCGACCACCAGCAGCCGCGCGGCGCCGCGCAAGATTTCAGTCACGCGTAAGCTCCGTCAGCGCGCTCGCGACGCGAGCGTATTCCGCGTCCAGCGCGTCGAGCGGCTTCCCCGCCGCCGTTTGCACGGGCGCCATGCCGCCGAGCTCCAGTCCCCTCGCCATCGCCGCGAACGCTTGCGCGCCAAACGTGTTGCCGTTCGACTTGAGCGAATGCGCCGTGCGCCGGAACGCGTCGGCATCGCCGGCGGCGAGCGCGCGCCGCAGATCGGCGAGCATGGCGGGTGCCTCGGCCAGGAACGTGTCGACCAGCTCCACGGCGAATTCGGGCCCCGCAGTCTGCTCGAGATCGGCAAACGTCGCGCGGTCGATCGTTGGTGACGACATGTCAGGCGTCTCCCCGGCTTTGCACTTGATTGAGCGCCTCGACCAGCTGGTCGACGCGGATCGGCTTCGTCACGTAGTCGTCCATGCCCGCCTTGATGCATTCCTCGCGGTCGCCCCGCATCGCATTCGCGGTCATTGCCACGATCCGCGGTCGCGTGCCGTCGGGCCAGCGCCTGTTGATCTCGCGCGATGCCGCGAGGCCGTCCATCTCGGGCATCTGCACGTCCATCAGCACGACGTCGTACGGCTGCCGCTCGAGCGACTCGATCGCTTCGATGCCGTTCGACGCGATGTCCGCGCGGTAGCCCATCTGCTGCAGAAGGCGCAGCGCGAGCTTCTGGTTCACGACGTTGTCCTCCGCGACCAGGATGCGCAGCGGGTGGCGCTTCGCCATTTGCGCGTCGAGCCGGGGCTTCGCGCCTTGGGCGGCCTTCGGCACGGTGTCTTGCGCGAGCAGCGTGACGAGCGTGTCGAAAAGCTGGCTCTGGCGGAGCGGTTTCGCGAGATACGCGTGAAAGAGCCCGTCGGCGTCCCCGGATTCCCTGCGCCCGAGCGACGTGAACAGCACGAGCGGCAAGCCGGGGCGCGCCGCCCGCAGCCGCCGCGCCAGCTCGACGCCGCTCATCTGCGGCATATGCATGTCGAGAATCGCGAGGTCGAACACGTGTCCGTCGAGAACGCAGTGCAAAGCCTTGTCGGGGGAGTCGGCGTCCGTCGGCACCATGCCCCATTTCGCCATCTGCAGGTTCAGCACGCGGCGATTGGTGGCGTTGTCGTCGACGACGAGCACGCGACGTCCCTGCAGCTCGCGCTGCGCGCCGATGTATTCACGTCGCCCCGGTGCAGGCAGCGCGGCAGGCGGTGCACTGATCGTGAAGGTAAACGTGGCGCCCAGACCCGGCCCGGCGCTCGCGGCCGACATCGTCCCGCCCATCAGCTCGGCGAGGCGCTTGCTGATGGCCAGCCCCAGGCCCGTTCCGCCGTACTTGCGTGTCGTGCTTGCGTCGGCCTGGCTGAATTTCTCGAACAACCGGCCGATCGCTTCCGTGGAGAGGCCGATGCCGGTGTCGCGAACGGCGAAGGTCAGTGCCGGCGAATCCTCGACCGTTCCCGCGGTGACCGTGAGCACGACTTCGCCGCGCTCGGTAAATTTCACCGCGTTGGACAGCAGGTTGAGCAGGACTTGCCGCAGCCGCGTGACGTCACCTTCGATCGCGGGCGGCACGTCGCCTTCGAACACGTACGCGAGGTCGAGCTGCTTCTGCGCCGCGCGCGGAGCGACGAGGTCGAGCGCCGACTCGACGCATTCGCGCACGTCGAACGGCTGCGCCTCGATGTCCATCCGGCCCGCCTCGATCTTCGAGAAGTCGAGGATGTCGTTGATGATCGTGAGCAGCGCGTCCCCGGAATCGCGGATGGTCGCGGCATAGTCGCGCTGCTCGTCGGAAAGCGGCGTGTCGAGGAGGAGGCCGCTCATGCCGATCACCGCGTTCATCGGCGTGCGGATCTCGTGGCTCATCGTCGCGAGGAAGCTGCTCTTCGCGTCGTTCGCGGCTTCCGCCGCAGCGCGCGCGTCGCGCGCCTCGGCGAAGAGCTGCGCGTTACGAAGCGCAATGCCGACGCTCGCGGCGATCGTTTCCAGCAGCCGCTGGTCGTTCGCGTCGTAAACGCCTTCGCGTTGCGTGCTTTGCACGCTGATCACGCCCTCGGCACGGCCATCGACGACGATCGGCACGCCGAGGTACGAGAGCGCTTCCTTGCCGATGCGCGCCGTGCCCATCGCCGCAATTTCTCGGCGCACGTCGCGGTTGATCAGCAGTGGCCGGCCGGTGTCGATGATGCGGCTCGTGAGTCCCTCTCCATGCCGGCGCGATGCGCTGACTTCGCCGTGCCGGAACGGGAAATGCACGATGTCCGTCGCGCGGTCGATGAGCGCGACGTAAGCGATGTCGGGGTTGAACACGCGCTTCACCTGCTCGCCGACCCGCTCGATCAGCCCCGAGACGTCGAGCTTGCCGGCGACCTGCCGCGATACCGTGTTGACCGTGTCGAGCTCCGTCGCGCGTTGTTCGGCTTGCGTGAACAGTCGCGCGTTCTCCATCGCGACGGCGGCCGCGAGCGAGAGCCCCACGAGGAATTCGAGCTCGTGTTGCCGGAAGGGGTTCCCGCCGGTGCGCCAAACGGCCATCGCGCCTTTCACGACGTTGCCGGCACGCAGCGGCGCGACCATCAACCGTTCGTTGCTGTCCTGCTCGGTGCCGGCGATCAGCAGCGCGCGCGGATCGTGATCGACGTCGTTGACGTACTCGGCACGGCCGCTCGCGATGATGCTGCCGATGATCCCTTGTCCCGAGACGATCGTCGTCTCTTTCAGCTGTGCGGTGTCCGCGCCGGCGGCGACGATCGCGCGGAACGCAGGCGCGGCGCCGTCCTTCGCCGGCTCGGGCAGGAAGATCGAGCTCGCGTCGGCCGCGAGCAGCTCCTTCGCATGGCGCGCGATGCGGTCCATCACCGTCGTCAGGTCGAGCGTCGACGAGATGTCGCGTCCGACCTCCGCGAGCGCCGCGGACTCGCGCGTGCGGCGCTGCGTCTCGTCGAACAGCCGCGCCGCTTCGAGCGCAACCCCGAGAGACGAGGCGACCGTTTCCAGGAGCCGGACTTCCGCGGGTCCGTAGGCATCCTCGCGCTCGTGGTCCTCGATCAGGATCGTGCCCTGCACGCGGTCGCTGCCGACGATCTGGACGATGAGCGACGACTTGGACTGGTCGGTGCCCGGCATCACCTGGAGTCCCGCCGCCTCCTGCTCGGCGACATTGCCATAGACGCGCGGCGGGCGGCGCTCGAGCAATGTCTCGCGTAGCGGTTGCGGCGCCATCGTCAGGCGCACGCCATGCTCCAATTCGTACAGGAAGTGAACTTCCCGCGTCTCGTGATCGAACCAGCGGATGCCGATGTCTTCGCTCTTCAGGACTTCGCGCAGCTTGTCGCCGACGAGGTTCACGATGCCCTGGAAGTCGAGCGAGCCGGCGATGCCCTGCTGGATGCTGTTGATGACGGCGAGCTCGGCGTTGCGTTGCTCGGTTTCCTTCAGCAGCCGCTGCGTTTCGTCGAACAGCCGCGCGCTCTGCAGCGCGACGCCCATCGACGACGCGATCGTCGTGAGGAGGCGCACCTCCGAGTCGCCGAACGCATATTCGCGCTCGTGGTTCTCCACGGTGATGCCGCCGACCCGTCGGTCGCCGACCACGATCGGCATCAAGACGCTCGACAGGCACATATCGGTGCCGGGCACCAGAGCGTCTGTGCTCGCGAGTTGCTCCGCGACCGTGTTTTCGACGAGAGGTGTACGCCGCGCGCAAATCCTCTCCCATTTTTCGTCGGACTCGACGATATCGTCGGGGATGTGCAGACGTTTGCCGTGCTCGACGACGTACAGTCGCCTGACCGTGCGCGCATCGTGATCGATCCAGCTTATGCCGATGTCGTCGCTTTTGAGCACCTCGCGCAGCCTGGCGCCGACCAACTCGCAGATGCCCTGGAAATCGAGCGAGCCGGCGATCCCCTGCTGGATACCGTTGATGATCGCGAGCTCGCCGGCACGCTGCTCGATCTCCGCCGTGCGCTCGGCGACCTTGCGCTCGAGGCCCTCGGCAAAGCGCACGTTCGCGAGCGCGACTGCGGCCTGGCTCGCGAGCATCGCGAGCAGGTCGCGATCGCCGTCATGAAAGCGGCCGAACGCGCCGTCGATGTCGACGTAGACGTATCCGAGCAGATCGCGCTGGACGATCAGCGGGACGATCAGGCTGCTTCGCTGGTCGAGCGCCGTCGCGGCCTCCGGCGTATGCCGCACGCGCGCCGCGCGGGTCCTGCGCGCTTCGTCGAACCACGGCGTGAGCGAGTCGAGCAGCGCCCGCTCGTCCTCGCCGGTGGGCACGAGCGAACCCGCGATCGCGAGCCCGCTGGGCGCGTCGTTCGTCTGCATCACCAGCAGCACGCGCTCGGCGCCCGTCAGCTCGGTGACCTCCTCGACCAGGAACTCGGCGAGCGCGGTCTCGCTCTTGATCTCGTTCAGGCGCAGCCCGGTGTCGACGAGGCGCTCGAACGATTCGCGCAGGCTCACCTTGCCGGCCAGGTGCGCCTCGCGCTGACGTTTCGGCAGCTTGCGCTCGCGCGCGTGCGCGAGCCACGCGAGAACGATCTCGCGGTTGTCCGCGCGCTTGTTCAGGTAGTTACGCCGCAGCCCCTCATCGCCCAGGCTCGCCATGCTTCGAAGCAGCAGGCGCCACGCTTGCTCGAGCGCCTTGCGCCCTTCGACGTGCAGGCCATTCGCTTGCAGCGCCTGGCTGTGCCGCCACCAGATCGTCGGCGGCTTGACGGTGTCAAGCGGCGGATACCGCATCGCCCGGTGTTGCCTGGCTGCGGCGCTCGTCGCCGCGAGTGCTTTGTCGGCGCGTCCTGCGGCAAGATGCGAGCGTCCGGCGTCGGTCAGTGCGGCGAGCTTCGATTCGGGGCTGGCCGACTTGTGCAGCGCCTGCTCGAAAAGGCGTGCCGCCTCTGTCCATTGCCCTTCGCGCTGCGCGATCGCGCCTTGCATGAGAAGGGGAAGGGCCCGTAAGCGCGTGTCGCCGAGCACCCGCGACAGCGTGTCCGCTTCGACGGCGAGAGAGCGCGCGTCGGCGAGCGATCCTTCGACGATCGCAAAGTCGGCGAGGTTCCACAGCGGCACTGCCTGCAATACCTGCGCGCCTGCGCGACGGGCGAGATCCAGCGCTTCGAGCGTCTGGCGGCGCGCGCGCCGCCAGAGACCCAGTTCGCCGTACGTGGCGCCGATGTTCGCCACGACCGACATGGCGCTGAGCACGTAGCCTGCGGCCTTGTAGGCGTCGAGCGCCTGACCATAGAGTCGCAGCGCCTGTGCGATGTCGGCATCCGCCAGCGCGATGCTGTTCAGCGCGGCACCTTGTCCGAAGAGGTCTCCGCTGCGCCGTGCAAGCGCGAGCGCCTCGGTGGCTGCCTTCTTCGCGGCGACGATGTCGAGCGATGTCCACAGGAAACTGCTCTGCGTCTGCAACGCTCGCCCCTGCAGCGAGGCATCGCCGAGCCGCTCGAACATCGTGGCGGCGCGCATCGCATGCCGCATGCCGGTGCGCAAATCGATTCGCGCGTTCGATTGCGCCATCGCATGGCGCCACAGCGCTCGCGCGATCAACTCCGGGACACCGCTCCGCTCCGCCGCCTTGATCGCGGCTGCGCCCGTTTGCGTGCTTCGCCGCGCATTACCGGCGCGCAGCTGGACGAACGTCTCGCGACACAGCGCCCGTGCCTGCAATGCCGCGCCGCCTTCCTGCCTCGCCAGCGCCTTCATTGCCTTCGCGTCTTCGTCTGCGCGTTTCAGGTCGCCAAGCGCGACATGGCTCTCGGACCGCAAGTCGAGCAGCGTCATCCGCTCGTGCGCATCGAGCGTCTTTCGCTTCAACGCGGCCGTCGCAGCGGCGATCGCCTCCTCGTGCCGGCCGGACCATGCGAGGTCGGACACCGCCTGAACACGCTGCGCCGTCGTCATGAGCGTTCTTCCCTCGTTGGCACCTGCGCGAGCGCTTCTACGAGCGCGTCGACGCGGATGGGCTTGGTGACGTAGTCGTCCATGCCGGCGGACAGGCACATGTCGCGATCGCCTTGCATCGCGTTGGCGGTCATCGCGATGATCCGTGGACGCTCGTGGCGTTTCAATCGCGCGCAGATCGCGCGCGTGGCTTCGAGCCCGTCCATTTCCGGCATCTGCACGTCCATCAGCACGACGTCGTACGTCTGCCGCTGCACCGACTCGACCGCCTCGATTCCGTTCGAAGCAAGGTCGGCGCGGTAGCCCATCTGCTGCAGGAGCCGCAGCGCCAGCTTCTGGTTCACGACGTTGTCCTCGGCGAGCAGGATGCGCAGCGGGTGGCGCGCCGCCATGGCGGCGTCGAGCGCCGGTTTTTGCGCTGCCGCCGTCGGCTTCGGCGACGCGTTCTCGGCGAGCAGCGTCGCAAGCGTATCGAAGAGCTGCGATTGGTGAATCGGCTTGGCGAGCGTCGCCGCGAAGAGTCCATCGGCCGCTTCGCGCCGGCCGAGCGAACTGAAGAGCACCAGCGGCAGCGCCGGACGCGCCGCGCGCATGCGCTGCGCGAGCGTCACGCCATCCATGCCGGGCATGTGCATGTCGAGGATCGCGACGTCGAACACCTCGCCTTGCTGCAACCAGCGCAGCGCCTCGTCCGGCGCGGCCGTCGCACGGGACACCATGCCCCATTGGGTGGTCTGCAGCGAAAGCACCTTGCGATTGGTGGCGTTGTCGTCGACGACGAGCAGGCGCTTGCCCGCGAGCGCCGGCTGTTGCCCGACGAAGTCGCGGCGGCCCGTCGCAGGCAATATTCCGAGCGGGCAGACGATGCTGATGAAGAACGTCGACCCCTTGCCGAGACCTTCGCTTTCGGCCCACATGCGACCGCGCATGAGCTCGGAAAGCCGCTTGCTGATCGCGAGCCCGAGGCCGGTGCCGCCGTACTTGCGCGTCGTCGATGAATCGGCCTGGCTGAACGACTGGAACAGGCGGCTCATGCCTTCAGAGCTCAAGCCGATGCCGGTGTCGCGCACGGCGAACGTCAACTCGATTTCGCCGTCCGGAGTGGGCTTCGCGCCCACCGTGAGTACGACCTCGCCGCGCTCGGTGAACTTGACGGCGTTGGAGAGCAGGTTCAACAGGATCTGCCGCAGCCGCGTCACGTCGCCGATGATCGCCTGCGGCACGTCGCCTTCGAACACGTACGCGAGGTCGAGGTGCCTCTCGACGGCGCGCGGGCTCACGAGATCGAGCGCCGACTCGACGCACTCGCGCAGGTCGAACGGTTGGGCCTCGATGTCCATCCGTCCCGCCTCGATCTTCGAGAAATCGAGCACGTCGTTGATGATCGTGAGGAGCGCGTCGCCCGAGTCGCGGATCGTGTCCACGTAGTCGTGCTGCTCCGCATCCAGCTTGGTGTCGAGGAGCAGCCCGCTCATGCCGATGACGGCGTTCATCGGCGTGCGGATCTCGTGGCTCATCGTCGCGAGGAACGAGCTCTTCGCCTCGTTGGCCGCTTCGGCCGCGGCGCGCGCCTCCTGCGCCTGGCGGAACAGGCGCGCGTTCTGGATCGCAATGACCGCCTGGTCGCCGAAGGTCGACAGTAGCGCGAGCTCCTTCGCGGTAAACGGCTTCGGCGGCTGGCGCAACAGCGCCATCGAGCCGATGCCGCGCCCCTCCCACAGCATCGGCGCCCACACGATCGAGCAGTGACCGAGGAGCTCGACGATCGTGCGCACCGTCGCGGGCGCGTCGGCGATCCCGGCCGTGTGCGGTATCTGGATCGCCCGTCGCTGCGCGATCACGCGAGCAGTCATCGTGTGTGCGAGCGGTTGCGGAAAGGTGCTGGCAATTGCGTCGAGCGCGGATCCCCGCCATGCCGCCGCGTGCAGGTCGTCACCTTCGACGAGAAAGATCCCGAGCTGCTCGGTCGCGAACAGGTGTTGGCAGCTGTCGAGGATCTTCTCGAACACCGGCGTGGTGTCGGCGACCGAGCCGCTGATCACCTGCAGCACCTCCGCGGTCGCCGTTTGCTGCTCGAGCGCTTCCTTCGTCTCGTTGAACAGGCGCGTGTTCTCGATCGCGATCAGCGCCTGATCGACGAACGACTGTGCCAATGCGATTTGCGCGTCATCGAAGGCGCCGGGCAGCATCCGCACCAGCACGAGCACGCCGATGCAGTCCCCTTCGCGCAGCAGCGGCAGCATCAGCGACGCGTGGGCGCCCAGTCGCCGGTAAACCCGCTGCTCGAACTCGGGCAATTCGATCGCCGACCAGTCCGGAATGTGCAGCATGCGGCGCTCGAGGATGACCCGCGCCGGGAAGTTGGCCGCGGGGTCGACGGGAAACAAATCCTGGCCGACCAACTGCGGAAAGCCCGGCTTGGTCTTCGCGGCGACCACGCGCATGTGATCGCCTTCGCGGCGAATCACCACTGCGCGGTCACAGGCGAGCAGCTGCAGCGCCGTGTCGACGATCGCGTCGAACACCGGCAGCACGTCGGTGGGCGAGCGGCTGATCACGCGCAGGATCTCCGCGGTAGCCGTTTGGCGCGCCAGCGCGTCCTGCGTCTCCCGGAACAGCCGCGCATTCTGGATGGCGATGACCGCCTGGTCGGCGAACGTGGCGAGGAGCGCGATCTCCGCGTCGGAGAACGGCCGCGCCGGCCGGCACATGATGTCGATCGTGCCGATGCCGCGGCCCTCCCATGTCATCGGCGCGCACGCGAACGAATAGTCGCCGCTCTCACGCGCGACGCGGCGCAGGTAATCCGGCACGTCTGCGTCGTCGGCGACGCTGGCGCGGTGAAGGACTGAACCCTGGACGATCGCCTGCTCGCTGACCGTGCCCGCAAGCGGCCGCGGATAGTTTCCTGCCATGCCCGCGGCCGCGGCCGGAAATTGGCCGTGGTACGCCGCTACGTGCAACCGCGCATCTTCGGTGAGGAACACGGCAAGGTCGGTCGCGCCGAACAGGCGCTGGCAACTGTCGAGGATCTTGTCGAACACGGGCTTGGGGTCGGATACCGAGCTGCTGATGACCTGCAGCACCTCGGCCGTGGCCGTCTGGCGCTCGAGCGTGAGCCGCGTCTCGTCGAACAGCCGGGCGTTCTCGATGGCGACGGCCGCCTGCTGCGAGAGGCCGACGAGGAAATCGAGCTCGGCCTGGTCGAACGCGCGGCCGCCGGTGCGCCATACCGTCATCCCGCCGCGGACCTTGTCGCTGACGAACAGCGGCGCCACCATCATCCGCTCGTCCGTCTCTTCTGCCGTGCCGGCGATCTGGATGCCTCGCGAATCCGATCGCGTGTCGTTGACGAATTCTGCGTGGCCGGCCGCGAGCAGGCTGCCGATGATGCCGCGGCCGGCCTGCACGTCCATCGCGAGGATCTGCGGCGCGACCGCGCCGATGGCGACGGTGGCGCGGTACGACTTTCCGTCGGACTCCGGCAGGAAGATCGCGCTGTTGTCGCCGTGCAGCAGGTCCATCGCGTGACGCGCAATTCGATCGAGCACTTTCGCCAGCTCGAGCGTCGACGAGATGTCGCGGCCGACTTCCGCCAGCGCCGCCGTCTCGCGTGTGCGCCGTTGCGTCTCGTCGAACAGCCGTGCATTCTCGAGCGCGACCGACAGGGCGTTGGCGAGCGTGGTCAGCAATCGCACATCCGAGTCGGCGTACGCGTCGGTGTCGTTCGAATAGAGCGCGATGACGCCGAGCGCCTCATCCCCCTTGAGCATCGGCACGCCGAGGTAGCTTCCGTCCATGACTGGCGTGCTGGAATCGCCGATGGTGACCGAGCCGAGCTCGTTCGAGCGTTTGACGACGTCGCGATTGATCACAAGCGGGCGCCGGGTACGGATCACCTCCCCGGTGAAACCCACGCCGCCTCCCGCGCGGGACGCAACCTCGAAGCGCTGCCCGTGCTCGATGAAATACGGAATCGAGACCATGCCTGTCGCTCGGTCGTGAAGCGCGATCGCCATGTCCCGCGCGGCGAAGATCTCGGCGATCTTGTCGCCGACGAGGTCGATGATCGCCTTGAAGTCCAGTTCCGCCGCGAGGCCCTGCTGGACGCTGTTGATCACCGCCAGCTCGGCGTTGCGCTGCTCGGTCTCCTTGAGCAGGCGCTGCGTCTCGTCGAACAGGCGTGCGTTCTGCAGCGCATTGCCGAGCGAGGCAGCGATCGTCGTGAGCAGCCGGACTTCCGCATCGCCGAACGCGTCTTCCCGCGTGTGGTTCTCGATCGAAATGAGGCCGCGCACGCGATCGCCGCTGATGATCGGCACACCGATCATCGACTTGCTCTGATCGGTTCCGGGAATGGCGGATGCGTGCACGCGCGCGTAATCGGTTGCCCGGTTCAGAACCTCCGGCAACCGCGTTCTCATCATCGTTTGAAATGTCCCGTCACGCTTCGGGTGATACGGCGCGATCGCCAGGCGGTTGCCGTGCTCGAACACGTAGAGAGGATGAAGAAGGTTCGTACTCTCGTCGTACCAGGCGATCGTCAGATCGGGCGTATGGAAGACGCGGCGCAGCTCTTCGCCGACGAGATCGACGATCGCCTGGAAGTCGAGCTCCGTGGCGAGGCCTTGCTGGACCGAGTTGATGATTGCCAGCTCTGTCGCGCGCTGCTCGGTTTCCTTGAGCAGCCGCTGCGTCTCGTCGAACAGGCGCGCGTTCTCGAGCGCGCCGGCGAGCGACGCCGCGACGGTCGTCAGGAGCTGCACGTCGGAGGCGCCGAACGCGTTCCGACGGTCGTGGTCTTCGAGGGTGATGTCGCCGAGCAGCCGCTCGCCGCCGAAGATCGGCACGAGGATGAGCGACTTGCTGAGATGGGTGCCGGGCACCGGCGTCGTGAGGCCCAGGCGCGCGTAGTCGCCCGGCGACCCGAGCACGAGCGCGGTCCGCGTCTTGCGCACCGTGTCGTACATGCCCCCCGGCCTCGGCGGCTGTGGCTCTATCGTGAACCGCCGCCCCTGCTCGTACCCGTACAGCGTATGCACGAGGTTCGTGCGCTCGTCCAGCCAGCTTATCGACAGATTGTCGGTCTGGAACAGCGTCCGCAGCCTGTCACCGACCAGGTCGATGATCGACTCGAATCCGAGCTTGGCGGTGATGCCGTGGTGGATGGCTCCGAGCAGCCCAAGCTCGGCCTCGCGCTGCGCGAGCAGTTCGCGCTTCGCGACCGGCCGCGTTGCGACCGCCGTGGCTTGCGGACGACGGGGCTTGTTCGCTGCCGTTGCGGCTTGCGGACGACGCGGCCTCGATGCGGCCGCCGGCTTGCTGCGCGTGCCTGCCATGCGTGCTTCGGACTCCCTCGTCCGGGAAGCGAATCGGCCGCTAGTCTACAGGCGGCGCATCGTGCACGGCGAAATCGGTTCCTGGCCCGTGGTCGAGCGGCCGACGAACGGAAGCGGACTTCGGGGTGGGGGGGACAAATAGGCATGTTTGACCCGACCCCCAAAAGCGGGGGGCAATGACAAAGAACAAATTGCGGCAAAACCAAACGGAACCCCC
>Ga0307411_10000501_pt1 | contig 13716 bp, 7 predicted proteins | sample DK1Ometagenome_2_FD_203712 | JGI IMG/M metagenome (GOLD analysis project Ga0307411, IMG submission 203712) | Maize rhizosphere microbial communities from greenhouse at UC Davis, California, United States - DK15-O-1 | ecosystem: Host-associated > Plants > Roots > Rhizosphere > Soil | place: USA...
AGCTGGCGCGGGATCAGGTCCTTGAGCTTGTCGGCGATCTTGCGCCCCCAGTCGTACGCCTTGTCGGCGTGGCAGATCACGCTGAAGGCGTCGATCGGGTCGCCGTTGATCAGCATGTCGAGGCGTACGAGGTCGCTCGCCCGGTACTCCAGCATCTCGTAGTCGAGCGACGCGTAGCCGCGGCTGATCGACTTGAGCCTGTCGAAGAAGTCGAGGATGATCTCGCCGAGCGGGAACTCCCAGTCGAACTCGACCCGCTGCTGGTCGAGGTACGTCATGTTCTTGTAGACGCCGCGCCGCTCGGTGCCGAGCGTCATGATCGGCCCGATGTAGTCGCTCGGCGCCATGATGCGCGCCTTCACGTACGGCTCCTCGATCCGGTCGATCACCCCGGCCGGCGGCATGAGGGCCGGGTTCTCGACGAGCTGCATGGTGCCGTCGGTGCGGTAGACCTTGTACTCGACGCTCGGCACGGTCTGCACGAGGTCGAGGTCGAACTCCCGCGTCAGCCGCTCCTGCACGATCTCCATGTGCAGCAGGCCGAGGAAGCCGCAGCGGAAGCCGAAGCCGAGCGCGGTGGACGTCTCGGGCTCGTAGTTGAGCGAGGCGTCGTTCAGCTTGAGCTTCTCGAGCGCGTCGCGCAGCGTCTCGTACTGCTGCGTGTCCGTCGGATACATGCCGGCGAACACGAAGGAGCGCACCTCCTGGTAGCCCGGCAGCGGCTCGGCGGCGTGGTTGCTGGCGTCGAAGATCGTGTCGCCGGCCCGCGTCTCGCTCACCGAGCGCACGCTCGCCACGACGTATCCCACCTCGCCGGGCCCGAGGCTCTCGGTCCGCACCTGGCGGAGCTGGTTGTAGCCCACCTCGTCCACTTCGTAGACGGACTCGGAGGCGCCGAAGGTGATCTTCGTCCCCTTCCGCAGCACGCCGTCCACGACGCGCACGCTCGGGATGGCGCCGCGGTACTTGTCGTAGTACGAGTCGTAGATGAGCGCGCGCAGCGGCGCATGCTCGTCGCCGACCGGGGCGGGCACCTTCGCGACCACCGCCTCGAGGAGGTCGTGGATGCCGACCCCCGTCTTCGCGCTCACCCGCAGGATGGAGTCGGGATCGACGCCGAGGAGGTCGGACACCTCCTGGGCGCGGCGGTCGGGCTCGGCGCCGGGCAGATCGATCTTGTTCAGGATCGGGATGATCTCGAGTCCCGCGTCCATCGCGAGGAACAGGTTCGAGAGCGTCTGCGCCTGGATCCCCTGGCTCGCGTCCACGACGAGGATCGCCCCCTCGCACGCCGCGAGCGAGCGCGAGACCTCGTAGGTGAAGTCCACGTGCCCGGGCGTGTCGATGAGGTTCAGCTCGTACGTCTCGCCGTTGCGCGCCCGGTAGCTCATCCGCACGGCGTTGAGCTTGATGGTGATGCCGCGCTCACGCTCGAGGTCGAGCGTGTCGAGCACCTGTGCCTTCATTTCACGCTTCTGCAGCATGCCCGTCTCCTCGATCAGCCGGTCGGCGAGCGTGCTCTTGCCGTGATCGATGTGGGCGACGATGCAGAAGTTGCGGATGTGGTCGAGCTGCAACTGGTCTCTCGGGGCGGATGGAAGTGTATGCGGTGCCGTAATGTAGCGGCCCGGTGCGGGTGGACAAACCGCACCGGGCCGGGAAGGGCAGCCATCGCGCGGGCGCCGCGCCCGCGAGGCTATCCGCGAGGACGTGCGCGGGGCGAGGTCGAGGCGCGCGGCGTCGCCTTCGACGTCGGCCGCGCCACGCTGGCGCGCGGCCGCGAGCTGCGCTCCGCGGCGCGGGCGCGCGGCGGCTCGCTCGCGCGCCGCGCGCCCGCCGCGTCGCGCACGGCCGGCTTCGGCGTCGCCTTCGCCGCCGGCTCGCGCGCGGCCGGCCGCGCGTCGTCGCTGCGCCCCTTCCACCGCGTGTCGCGCTCCGCCGGGCGCAGCTCGCCCTCCACCGGACGCGGCACCGTCCCGCGCCCCCACGGCTCGTCGCGCTGCCGCTGCTCGGGCATCAGCGGCGCCACCGGCGTGGGTGGCGGGCCCGCCGGCCGGAGCCCGCGGCGGGCGTCGCGCGCGGCCATGTCCCGGTCGTCGCCCACCGGGCGGTCGATCACCCCCGGCGGGGGCGGCGCCGGCTGCTGCTGCCAGCGCGAGCGGCCGTACGGCCACCACGGTCCGTACGCCGAGTACGCGTAGCGCTGGCACCAGGAGTCGAGCGAGCGCCAGAGCCCCCACGGCGAGTAGCCCCAGCGCGCCGCCGCGTCCGCGCACTCCGCGAGGTACGGCGAGCGCCACGCCGTGGTGCGGCGCCCTCCCAGGTCGCTGACGAAGGCGAAGTCCACGTCGTAGCCGGTGCGGGCGTCGGGGTAGAGCTCGCGCGCCAGCGCGGCGACGGCGTCCGACGGGTCGAGGCGCTCGGGGCGCGCCACGCGCAGCGTTCGCCAGCGACCGTCGCGGGCGAAGTGCTCGTAGCGGGGGAGGGAGGCGGAGGCGAAGGCCACCACGTAGCCCCACGCGCTCGCCACGTCGTCGTCCGAGCCGGCCCGCAGCCGCAGCGTGAGCGGCGTGCTCTCGGCCATCCGCTCCGCGCCCACCGCCAGCGGGTGCATCACGCGCACGGCGCCCTCCCGGTCCACCGTCAGGACGGTGAGATAGCCGGGCGCCGAGAGGCGCACCCGCGCCAGCGGCTCGTCGCCCACGCGCCGCGCGTCGTAGCGGTCGTACGGATCGCGGAGGTCGCTCCACTCGTCGCGCGCGTCCGCGTCGTCCACCACCCAGACCTGCACGCGCGGCGCGTCGCGCGGCTCGCCCGTCACGCCGGGCACCACCACGCCCTGCGCGCCCGCCGCGGCGGCGGCGAGGGCGGTCACCCCGATCGCGGTCATCAGTCGTCGCATCGCTGCCTCCCGGGCGCTGGCCGGGCGGGCGAGCGCCCCCCGGATCGGACCACTGCGGCCTTCGACATTCAGTACCCGGGGCGCGCCGGCGGGGTCCGGCGCGCCGCGGCGGCTACGCGCCGACGTCGTCCTTGTCCGGCGGGGTGAGCCCCCGCACGGTGCCCGGGGCGCCCGACGGATCGCGGGCGGCGTCCTGCCCCTCCTCGTCGAGGAACGCTCCGTCCTCGCGCCCGGGGTTGCGCCCCCGTCCGGCGAGGCGCTCGTCGTTGTGCCGGTGCCCCTGGTGGCGTTCCGCGCCGAAGGCGCTGTGCCCGGCGGCGCCCAGGTCGCCCCGCTCCTCGAGGTCGCGCACCTCGTCGCCGCCCTCGCCGCGCTGCCCTGCGTCGTCTCTCGCCATCGCTCCTCTCCGCTGAGTGTGAGCCGCCGCGGCCGGACGGCCGCCGGGCGATGGAGATGCGAGGGGCAACATGCGCGCCGGCCCGGCGGGCGCCCTCCCCGGGAAATTGATTCTCCCCGGTACCGCTTCTACCTTCCGCGATTCGGCGGCCGGCAGCACGCGAGGGTGCACGCGCTCCGGTCGCGACGAGCCGGAGCCCCAGCCCACCCCATGGAACCTTCCCGCGACGCCAACCGCGCCGACCTCTTCGATCCCAAGACGCTCGCCGCGCTCGGGCACATCGAGATCGTCGCCCGGTGGGTGGTGGACGGCTTCATCTCGGGGCTGCACCGCTCGCCCCGCAAGGGCTTCTCGGTGGAGTTCGCCGAGTACCGGCCCTACCAGCCGGGCGACGACCTGCGCTACCTCGACTGGAAGATCGCCGCCCGCGCCGACCGCTGGGTGGTGAAGCAGTTCGAGGAGGAGACCAACCTCCGCGCCACCATCGTGCTGGACGTGAGCCGGAGCATGGACTGGAGCGGCTCCCCCGCGCGCCTCACCAAGCTCGCCTACGGCGAGCAGCTCGCCGCGGCCATCGCCCTCCTGCTGTTGCGGCAGCGCGACGCGGTGGGGCTCGTGCGCTTCGACAGCGAGGTGCGCACCGTGCTGCCGCCGCGCGCGCGCACCGGGCAGTGGCGCCGGCTGGTCGCGGCGCTCGACGACCCCGGCGCCGGCCAGGCCTCGTACGCCGCCGACGCGCTCGCCCGCGCCGCCCGCCTCGTCGGGCGCCCGGGGATGGTCATCCTGGTCAGCGACCTGCTCATGGACGTGCCGGAGGTGGAGCGGGCGCTGCGGGCGCTGCGCGCCGCCGGCCACGACGTCACGGTGCTGCACCTCATGGACCCCGCAGAGCGCGACCTCTCGCTCACCGGCGAGGCGGTGTTCGTGGACCCCGAGACGGGGCTCGAGGTGCCGGCCGCCGTCGCCGACGTCCGCGACGCCTATCGCGCGACGGTGGACGCCGCCGTCGAGGAGTGGCGGCGGACGCTCGCCCGCGCCGGCGCCGTCTACGAGACGCTGAGCACCGCCGAGCCGTTCGGCGTGCCGCTCCGCCTCGCCTTCTCGGCGCGCCAGCACGTGCTGAAGTGAGGGGCGCGGTGCACCGGAGCCGGACGCCCGCCACCGCCGTGAGCGCGGGCGTGGCGATGCGAGGCGGCGCGTGAGCTTTCTCGCGCCCATCTGGCTCGCCCTCGCGGGGGCCGCCGCCGTGCCGCTGCTCATTCACCTCCTGCGCCGGCGGATCGGCGCGCGGGTGGTGTTCCCGGCCGCGCGCTACCTCGCCCGCGCGGAGCAGGAGCACAGCCGCAAGCTGCGGCTCCGCAACCTGCTCGTCATGTTCCTCCGCGTGCTCGCGGTGCTCTGCGTCGCAGCGGCCGCGGCGCGCCCGGTGGGGCGGCTCGCGGGGGTGGGGCACGCGCCCACCGCGCTGGCGCTCGTGGTGGACAACTCGCTCAGCAGCTCCGCCGTGGTGGACGGCCGGCCAGTGCTCGGCCGACTGACGGCGGCGGCGGATTCCGCGCTCGCCGCCACGACGCCGGCCGACCGCGTCTGGCTCGTCACCGCCGACGGCGCGACCGTGGGTGGGAGCGTCGCCGCGGTGCGCCGCGCGCTCGGCGAGGTCCGCCCGCTGGCCGGCTCGGGGGACCCGGCGGGCGCCGTGCGCCGCGCCGCCGCGCTCGTTCGCTCCTCCGGCGTGGCGGAGGGGGTCGTCGCGGTCGTGACCGACGGGCAGGCGACGAGCTGGCCAACACCGATCGCGCTCGAGGACTCCCGCGTCGCGGTCCATGCGCCCGACGTGCGGCCGCCGGCGAACGGCGCCGTGCTGCGCGCGGCCGCGGTGCCCGCGCGCTGGACGCCCGCCGGCGCGGTCGAGGGTCGCGTCCTCGCGCCGGCCGAGTCGGCGGCCTACCGCATCACGCTCGGCCGGCGCACGCTCGCGCGGGGCACGGTCAGCGCGCCGCGCGGGGGCGGGGAGGCGTCCCTCCTCGTGCGGGCCGCGCCGCCCGAGCGCGGCTGGCTCCCGGGCACCGTGGAGCTGGAGCCCGACGAGCTGCGCGGCGACGACGTGCGCCACTTCGCCCTCTGGATCGGCGCCGCGCCGCGCGTGACGGCGGGCGAGGGGGCGGGGCCGTTCGCGCGCACGGCGGTGGAGGCGCTCGTGCAGGGCGGCCGCGCGCAGGCGGGCGCCGAGGTGCGCGTCGTGTCGGCCGACGAGCTCACGGCGCTGCCGGCGCTCATTCTCGCCCCGGCGGATCCCGTGCGCCTGGGCGCCGCCAACCGGGCGCTGGAGCGCGCCGGCGTGCCGTGGCGCTTCGGCATGGTGCGTCGCGGCGAGAGCACGATCCGCTTCGCCGGCGCGGCGCGCTCGGCCGCGGACGTCGCGGCGTCGGTGCGCTACACGCTCGTCCCGCAGGCGGGTGCGGCCGCCGACACGGTGGCGCGGGCGGGGGGGGAGCCGTGGATCGTCGCCGGCGCGCGCTACGTCATCGTCGGGTCGGCGCTCGATCCGCAGTCCACCTCGTTCCCGGTGCGCGCTACGTTTCTCCCCTGGCTCGCGGACGCCGTGTCGCGGCTCGCGGCCGGCGGCGCCGGCGAGGTGGTGGAGGCCGTGCCCGGCGCGCGCCTTCCGCGCCCCTCCGGCGTGGACGCGCTCGAGGCGGCCGACGGGTCGCGCACGCCGCTCGCCGGCGACAGCGTGGAGGTGCCGGCGCGGCCCGGCGTGTACTTCTACGCGCGCGGCGGCGAGCGCCGCGGCGCGCTCGTGGTGAACGGAGACGGGGGGGAGTCGGTGCTGGCACGGTTGAGCGGCGCGCAGCTGCGCTCGCGCTTTCAGGGCGGGTCCGTAGAGGTCGAGGCGGGCGCGGCGGCGTGGGCGTCGTCGCTCTTCGCCGCCTCCAACCGCCGGTCGCTCGTGACGCCGCTGCTCGTGGCCGCGTTGCTCGCCCTCGCCGCCGAGGCGCTGGCGGCGCGCGGGGCCCGTCGCGGCCGCGCGCGGCCGGCGGCGCCCGCTCCGGCGGCTACCCGGGGCGCCGCATAGTGCCGCTCCCCGTACTGCTCGACGCGATCGAGCGGCTGCCCGCCTTCCAGCAGCTGGTGGGCGAGCTGCCGGCGCCCGGCGCGCACCGCCGGCTCGCGGGGCTGCACGGGTCGAGCGACGCGGTGCTCCTCGCCGCGCTCGTGCGCCGCCTCGCCGGCCGCTTCTTCGTCGTGGTCACCGACGGCGTGCCCGAGGCGGAGCGCTGGCTGGCCGACCTCGAGTCGCTCGTGGAGGAGGCGCCGGTCGCGCTCTACCCGCCGCGCGAGGGGTTCGGGGAGGCGGAGCCGCACGCCGAGGTGGCGGGCGAGCGCGTCGAGACGCTCGAGCGCATCGGCCGGGGCGCGGTGCGCGTGCTGCTCACGACCGCGCGCGCCGTGCTCGAGCGCACGCGGCTGCCGCGCGCCGTCCAGCGCGCGCGGCTCGAGCTGCGCAAGGGCGACGTGCGGCGCCCCGAGGAGCTCGCGGAGCACCTGGAGAGCGTCGGCTTCGAGCGCGTCCCGATGGTGGAGGACGTCGCGCAGTTCTCGGTGCGCGGCGGCATCTTCGACATCTACTCGTTCGGGATGGCCGATCCCGTTCGCCTCGAGTTCTGGGGCGACGAGATCATCGAGCTGCGGCACTTCGACCTGCTGACGCAGCGCTCCACGCGCGACGCGAGCGTGGCGCTCGTGCTCCCGGTGGACGGCGCGACGGCGGAGGGCGTCGGCGAGTTCGACCGCGTCTCCGTGGCGGAGCTCTGGCCGCCCGACACCGTGCTGCTCTTTCCGCGCGGCACCGCGCTCGAGCCCGAGCTGCGGCGCACGTGGGACGAGGCCACGCACCACATCGAGCTCGCGCGCCGCCGCGGCGAGGACGCCCCCGCCCGCGACGAGCTGTACCAGTCGCCGGGGGACGCGCTGCGCACGCTCGCGACTTTCGGCGCGCTCGCCCTCGCGGCGCCCGGCGAGCCCGGGGCCGACGTCTCCTTCCCCACGCGCCCGCCCGAGCCGATCGACCGCGACATCAACAAGCTGCGGCGGATGGTGCGCGACGGCGTGCCCACGCTCATCCTCTGCGACAACGCGGGGCAGAGCGAGCGGCTGGACGAGCTGCTCAACGAGAACGCGCCCACCGAGTCGCCCGCGACGCTCGCCATCGGCGTCCTCGGCGGCGGCTTCCTCATCCCGCCCGCCGGGGGCGCCGGCGACGCGTCGGCGCCCGGCCTCCGCGTCCTCACCGACCACGAGATCTTCCGCCGCGAGCGGCGCATCCGGCGCGCGCGGCGCTACGGCACCGGCGTCTCGCTCGAGACGGTCACGGCGCTCAAGCCCGGCGACTACGTCGTGCACCTCGAGCACGGCGTCGGCATCTACCGCGGGATCGAGACGATCTTCGTCAAGGAGAGCACCGTCGAGGTGGCGGTGCTCGAGTACGAGGGGGGCGACCGGCTCAACGTCCCGCTCTACCGCATCGACCAGATCGAGCGCTACCGCGCAGCCGGCGACGCGTCCAGCGACGCGCCGCCGCCGCGCCTGCACAAGCTCGGCGGCAAGCGGTGGGCGCAGCAGCGCGACCGCACGCGCGCCGCCATCCAGGAGATGACGGTCGAGCTCCTGGACCTCTACGCGCGGCGCAAGGTGGCGAGCCGCCCGCCGCACCTGCCCGACACGCAGTGGCAGCGCCAGCTCGAGAGCAGCTTCCTCTTCGAGGACACGCCCGACCAGCGCAAGGCGACGGTGGACGTGAAGGGGGACATGGAGGGGCAGCGCCCCATGGACCGGCTCCTCGTCGGCGACGTGGGCTACGGCAAGACGGAGATCGCGGTGCGCGCCGCCTTCAAGGCCGTGCAGAGCGGCCGGCAGGTGGCGGTGCTCGTCCCCACCACCATCCTCGCCGACCAGCACGCGCGCACCTTCGGCGACCGGTTCGCCGACTTCCCGGTGCGCATCGAGGCGATGAGCCGCTTCCAGACGGCCAAGGAGCAGCAGGCCGCGATCGCCGCGCTCGCCGAGCGGAAGGTGGACATCGTCATCGGCACGCACCGGCTCCTGAGCCCCGACGTCACCTTCGGGAACCTGGGGCTGATCATCGTGGACGAGGAGCACCGCTTCGGCGTGAAGCACAAGGAGCGGCTCAAGCAGCTCAAGCTGGAGACCGACGTGCTCACGCTCACCGCGACGCCCATCCCGCGCACGCTCCACCAGTCGCTCGCCGGGCTGCGCGACATGACGCTGATGCAGACGCCGCCGCGCGACCGCTCCCCGGTGCTCACCTTCGTCGAGCCGTGGGACGACGGGCTGATCGAGGAGGGGATCTCGCGCGAGCTCGACCGGGGCGGGCAGGTGTTCTTCGTCCACAACCGCATCGAGACGATCGAGGCCATCGCCGACCACCTGCGCCGCGTCGCCCCGCGGGCCCGCATCGCCGTCGGCCACGGGCAGATGCGCGAGCGCGAGCTGGAGGAGGTGATGCGCAAGTTCGTGCACGGGGAGGTGGACATCCTCGTCTCGACGCTGATCGTCGAGAGCGGGCTGGACGTGCCGAACGCGAACACGATGTTCGTGAACCGCGCCGACTACTTCGGCCTCGCGCAGCTCTACCAGCTCCGCGGCCGCGTGGGGCGCTCGCACCGCCGCGCGTACTGCTACCTCATGGTGCCCGACAACGTGGACGAGGACGCGGAGCGCCGCCTGCAGGTGCTCGAGCACCACACGGAGCTGGGCTCCGGCTACCGCGTCGCGCTCAAGGACATGGAGCTGCGCGGCGCGGGCAACCTGCTCGGCCCCGAGCAGTCCGGCTTCGTGCACGCCGTCGGCTTCGACATGTACCTGCGGATGCTCGACGAGACGGTGAAGCGCGTCGTCAGCGGCGACGGGGCCCCGAAGCTCGTCCCGTCCGACGTCTCGCTGGACGTGCCGTCGTTCCTCCCGGACGAGTACATCCCGTCCCAGGAGGGGAAGCTCGACGTCTACCGCCGTCTCACGCGCTTCACCGACCCGGCGGAGATCGAGGCGCTGCGCGTCGAGGTGCGCGACCGGTTCGGCCCGCTCCCGCCGCCCGCCGAGGCGTTCTTCGCCGCCGCCGCGCTCCGGATCATCGGCGGCCAGCTGGGGATAGAAGGGGTGCTGGTGCGCGGCAACGAGGCCCGTATTACCTTTCGCGACTCCGCCGTGCCCCGCATGAAGGGGTTGTCGGCGGCATTCACCGAGGTCCAGTTCCAGGCCGAGGTGCGCCGCGCGCACCCGCTCGCGCTCAAGCTGACGCGCGTCGGCGGGGCCGCGCTGCTCGACGGGCTCGTCCGGGCGCTTCGCAGCCTCGTCGCGCCCGGCACGGCCGCCGGCCGATAACGCCGAGTCGCTCGCGGCGCGCAGGGCGCGGGGGTCGATCCCCGCACCGGCGCTCCGCGTTCGTACGCATCACCGTTCGCTCGTCCCCCACCAGCAGCCATTCCGCCCATGAATCGCAAGGCCATCGCCGTCGTCGTCGCCGCGAGCGTGACGCTCGCGGCCTGTGACGGCTTCAAGGAAGCCATGACCGCGCACGTCGACGTGGTCGCGCGCGCCGGGTCGCAGGAGCTCAGCGTCACCCGCCTCTCCGAGCTCCTCGGGAACTCCAAGGCCCCGCTCCGCAAGGACGTCGCGAAGGCCGTCGCCGACCTCTGGGTGAACTACCAGCTGCTCGGCAAGGCCGCCGCGGAGAACGACTCGCTCAAGGACGCGAAGCTCGTCGAGGAGGCGATGTGGGCGACGATCGCCAACGCCCGCGCCAAGAAGTGGTACGACGTCGTCTCCAAGAGCTTCGTCACCGGCGACCCCGCGGCCGCCGAGTCGCGCTACGCGCAGGGCGACCTCCTCGCCGCGCGCCACATCCTGCTGATGGTCCCGCAGGCCGGCCTCTCCACCGCCGCCAAGGACTCCATCCGCCGCCGCGCGGAGTCGCTCCGCGCCCAGGTGACCCCGGCGAACTTCGCCGAGCTCGCGACCAAGAACAGCATGGACACCCAGTCCGCCCGCCAGGGCGGGGCGCTCGGCGTGTTCGCCCGCGGCGCCATGGTCCCCGAGTTCGAGAAGGCGCTGCTCGCCCTCAAGCCGGGCGAGGTGTCGCCGGTCGTGCAGTCGCAGTTCGGCTACCACATCATCTACCGGCAGCCGTTCGCCGAGGTGAAGGGCGAGGTGGCCGCGGCGGCCGACGAGCGCGGCGTGCAGGTGGCGGAGAGCACCTACTTCGCGAAGCTCGAGAGCGCGTCCAACGTGCAGGTGAAGCCCGACGCCGCGAAGACGGTCAGGGCGGTCGCCGCCGACCTGACCGGGAACCTTGACAACAAGACCGTCGTGGCGACGAGCACCGCCGGCGACTTCACGGCGGGGCGCCTGGCGAAGTGGATCGCCGCCTATCCTCCGCAGGCGCAGCTGCCGCAGCAGATCGCCAACGCGCCGGACTCGGTCGTGCCGAACATGGTGCGCAACTTCCTGCGCAACGAGCTGTTCCTGAAGCAGGCCGACAGCGCGAAGATCCAGCTCGACACCGCGGAGATCAACGAGATCCACCGCAACTTCGCGAGCATGGTCGGCGCCACCTGGGTGGGGCTCGGCGTGGACCCGAAGACGCTCGCCGACAGCGCCAAGACCGAGTCGGCCAAGGAGCGCGTCGCCTCGTCGCGCGTCGAGACGTACATGGACAACCTGCTCATGCGCGACGGCCGCTTCGTGGACGTGCCGAAGCCGCTGGAGAGCGTGCTGCACGACAAGTACGACTCGAAGGTGAACGAGGCCGGGCTCGACCGGGCGCTCGAGCGGGCGGCCAAGGTCCGCGCGACGATGGACTCGACGCGTGCCGCCAACCAGCCGCAGTCCGCGGTGCCGATGCCCGGGCAGGCGCGCCCGGGTCAGGCCCCGTCGGGCGGGCAGCAGCCCGCGCCGCAGGGGAACGCCGCCCCGCAGCAGGCGCCCCAGCAGGCGCCCCAGCCGGCGCCGCCGCAGCGCCCGTAGGCCGGGCTCGCGTCACTCGCGCGGTGGGGCTCCGTACGCCGGGGCTCCACCGCGCGACCACATTCACCCGGCGCCGCGGCGCCGGACCAACGGCCCGCGCGGCGGGTACTGAAGCCACATGAAGCCACTCGCCTTCGTCGCCACGCTCGCCGGTGCGCTCGCGGCCGCGGGTCCGGTCGCCGCGCAGGCCACGCCGCCGGACACGACCGTCCCCGTCCTGCGCGACTCCGCGGCCGCCCTCCCCACGCTCTCGGGCGACTCCACGCGGGAGTTCTCCTACGACCGGATCGTCGCCGTGGTCGGCAACCAGCCGATCCTCTGGACGGACGTGCAGGAGGTCATGTACCAGCGCCGCGCCGCCAGGCAGCAGATCCCGCAGGACAGCGTCGCCTTCATGCGTCTCGTCGCGCAGATCGTCAACGAGCTGATCGACGAGGGCGTGATGGTCCAGCGCGCCACCGTGGAGAAGATCGAGGTCACCGACGACGAGGTCACGCGCGGCGTGGACCAGCAGGTCAAGCGCGTGCGCGACAGCTTCAAGACGGAGCAGGAGTACCGGACGGCGCTGCGGCAGAGCGGCTTCGGCACGCCGGAGGAGTACCGCCGCGGGCTGGTGGAGCAGGCGAAGCGCCAGGCCATGATGCAGCGCCTCGTCGCCAAGCTTCGCCAGGACGGCAAGATCGTCCCCGTCGCCGTCACCGAGCAGGAGGTGACGGCGGAGTTCGAGCGCAACAAGGCCAACTTCCCCAAGCGCCCGGCGCAGGTGACGTTCCGGCAGATCATCGTCGCGCCCCGCGCCTCCGAGGCGGCGCGCGCCACCGCGCGGGCGAAGGCCGAGTCGCTCCTCGTCGAGATCCGCCGCGGCGGGAACTTCGAGCAGATCGCGAAGCGCGAGTCGATGGACCCCGGCAGCAAGGACAACGGCGGCGACCTGGGGTGGAACCGCCGCGGGAACATGGTGCCGGCCTTCGACCGCATGATGTTCGCCCTCCAGCCGGGGCAGCTCAGCCCCGTGGTCGAGACGGACTACGGCTTCCACATCATCCGCGTGGACCGCGTGCAGCCGGCGGAGGTGAAGGCGCGCCACATCCTCATCCGGCCGCAGATCGACTCCGGGGACGTCGCGCGCGCCAGGGCCACCGCGGACACGGTCGCCCGGCAGTGGCGCTCGGGCGCGAGCTTCGACTCGCTCTCGGCCAGGTACCACGACAAGGAGGAGCAGGCGATCATCCCCGAGCCCTTCCCGCGCGCCGAGCTGCCGCAGTCGTATCAGACCGCGTTCGAGGGGAAGGGGGTCAACGAGGTGACCGACCCGTTCGCCATCGAGGACCCGCGGCGCGGAGTGCCGAAGTACGCGGTCGCGCAGATCACCTCGGCGGTGGAGGAGGGCGACTACACGGTCGCTGACCTGCGCGAGCGCATCCGCGCCGACCTCCAGGAGCGCCGCTCGATCCGCCGCTTTCTCGACGGCCTGCGCGGCGAGACCTACGTCTCCATCCGCCTGCCGGCCCTGCCGAGCGGAAACTAGGATCGGCGCGTGAGCGCGACCGAGCCCACGCACGCGGCCCGCCACCCGTCACCCGGGGTGGCGGGCCGCGTGCGTCTCGCCATCACCCTCGGCGACCCGCGCGGCATCGGCCCGGAGATCGTGGGCAAGGCGCTCGCGGCTGACGACGTCCGCGGGCAGGTGGATGCGCGCATCGTCGGGCCGACCGGCGCCGCGCTCCCCGTCACCGACGCCGTGGGCGAGTGGCGCGCGGGCGGGGGCGTGGCGCTCGCCGGCCGGCTCAGCGGGCTCGCGATCGAGCGCGCCGTCGAGCTGGCCCGGAGCGGGGAGGTGCAGGGGATCGTCACCGCGCCGATCGACAAGGCGGCGCTGCACGCGGGCGGCTACCCGTTCCCCGGGCACACCGAGATGCTGGAGGCGCTCACCGGCGCGCCGGCGACGATGATGCTCGCCTCCGACCGGCTGCGCGTCGTGCTCGCGACCACCCATCTCGCCCTCCGCGACGTCCCGGACGCCGTCACCGGCCCGGCCATCCGGCGCGCCGCGGAGGTCACGCGCGACTACCTGCGGCGCTGGTTCGGCATCGCCGAGCCGCGCATCGCCCTCTGCGCGCTCAACCCGCACGCCGGCGACGGCGGCCGCTTCGGCCGCGAGGACGACGAGGTGCTGGCCCCCGCAGCGCGCGCTGCGGGGCTCGAGGGGCCGTTTCCGGCGGACACCGTCTTCGTGCGCGCGCTGCGGGGGCGGTTCGACGCGGTGATCGCGCCCTACCACGACGTCGGCATGACCGCGATCAAGGTGGCGTCGTTCGGCAGCGCGGTGAACGTCACCCTCGGCCTCCCGTTCCCGCGCACGTCGCCCGACCAC